>JGI20214J51088_10000331_pt1 | contig 33940 bp, 37 predicted proteins | sample WetSurMetagenome_FD_51088 | JGI IMG/M metagenome (IMG submission 51088) | reverse complement strand
GACATATCCAGCGCCCACAGCGGCAGCCAGCCGACGAGCGCCGCGCCGGCGCCGAGCCCGAGCACAAACGCCGCGCGCGGCGCCGAGCCAAGCCGGCGCAGCGCGCGCCGGACCGCGCACAGCGCGACGAGCCAGACCAGGCTCGCCACTGCTCCGGCGAACAGGTGACCGGCCTGGCGCTGGCCCCAGTCGGCGAGGTTGCGCGCCATCACCAGCGCCGCGATCGCGAGCACGCCCTGCACCAGCAGCACCGCGCGCAGTGCGAGCGCCGGGTGACAGACGTCGAAGGCCGCGGCGGCCTGGGCCCGCGCGCGCGCGCGTTCCTCGGCAATGGGGTCGAAGCGGGTGCTCGCGAAGCCGGTGCTGCGCCCCGCGTCGGGCCGCACCGAGTCGGGCCAGAGGCTGGCCGGCCGCGTCTCGCTGGCGGGGAACTCGGCGTCGGGATCGGACATCTCGAGCCGGATAATACGAAGCTTCGCCAGCCCGGCGCGCACGTCCCACCACATGTCCAACGATCCCCTGGCTAACAAGGCCCAAGCCTGGTCGGCCCTGTTCAGCGAGCCGATGAGCGAGCTCGTCAAGCGCTACACGGCGAGCGTCGACTTCGACCGCCGCCTCTGGCGCGCCGACATCGCCGGCAGCCTGGCACACGCGGAGATGCTGGCCGCACAAGGCGTGATCAGCGCGAAGGATCTGGCCGACATCCGGCGCGGCATGGCGCAGATCGGCGACGAGATCGAGTCCGGCCGCTTCGAGTGGAAGCTCGAGCTCGAGGACGTGCACCTGAACATCGAGGCGCGGCTGACGGCGCTCGTCGGCGACGCCGGCAAGCGGCTGCACACCGGGCGCTCGCGCAACGACCAGGTCGCGACCGACGTGCGACTATGGCTGCGCGGCGAAATCGACGATCTCGCGCTGCACCTGGCCGAGATGCAGCGCGCGCTCGTCGAACTAGCGGCCGGACACGCCGAGACCGTGATGCCGGGCTTCACGCACATGCAGGTCGCGCAGCCGGTGAGCTTCGCGCACCACCTGCTCGCCTATGTCGAGATGTTCGCGCGCGACGCCGAGCGCTTAGTCGACCTGCGCCGGCGCGTGAACCGGCTGCCGCTGGGTGCCGCCGCGCTCGCCGGCACCAGCTACCCGCTNGACCGCGAACGGGTCGCCGCCGCGCTCGGTTTCGAAGGCGTCTGCCAGAACAGCCTGGACGCGGTCAGCGACCGCGACTTCGCGCTCGAGTTCAGCGCCTTCGCCGCGATCTGCATGGTCCATGTCTCGCGCCTGGCCGAGGAGATCGTGCTCTGGATGAGCCAGAACTTCGGCTTCATCAACCTCGCCGACCGCTACTGCACCGGCAGTTCGATCATGCCGCAGAAGCGCAACCCCGACGTCGCCGAACTCGCGCGCGGCAAGAGCGGGCGCGTCGTCGGTCACCTGATGGCGCTGATCACGCTGATGAAGGGCCAGCCGCTGACTTACAACAAGGACAACCAGGAGGACAAGGAGCCGCTGTTCGACAGCGTCGACACGCTGCGCGACACGCTGCGCATCATGGCCGAGATGGTCGGCGGCATTGTCGTCAATGCCGACGCGATGGAGCGTGCTGCGCTGCGCGGCTACGCGACTGCCACAGACCTGGCCGACTACCTGGTCAAGAAGGGCCTGCCATTCCGCGACGCGCACGAGGCGGTGGCGCACGCGGTAAAGCTCGCGTTGCAGCAGGGCGTGGACCTCGCCGAAGTGCCGCTGGCGACGCTGCAGGGATTCCACCCGGCAATCGGTGACGACGTCTACGGGGTGCTGACGCTGCGCGGCTCGATGAACGCGCGCAAGCTGCTTGGCGGCACCGCTCCGGTGCAGGTGCGCGCGCAGATCGAACGCCACCGCGCGCGGCTGGCCGCGGCGGCTTAGCGCGGCGCGTCGACCGGCGGGCGATCCGCCTCGCGATCGCGCTCGTTCGGCGGCTGACCCTTGTCGAACACAATGCGCCAGACGCCCGGCGCCTCGAGTCGCCAGATCGAGTTGAAGCGCGCGATCGTGCGGCCGGCGGCGTCGCGCACCGGGCCGGTCGACAGCGCGAGCGTGCCGTCGGGGAGCACCTCGACCTGGTCCGGCGCCCATGAGAACGGTGCCGTGGGCGTGTCGAAGTAGGCCTTCCAGCCGGCGGCGACCGCGGCGCGGCCGCGCAGCACCGTCGCGCCGCCGAAGAACACCGCCTGCTCGGACAGGAAGCTGTCGAAGGCGCGGTGGTCGCGTTCGGACATGCTGCGCGCGAAGGCGCGCTCGGTGTCGGCGACCTGGCGCGCGAGTGCGGCGTGGTCGGGTTCGGCGCTCACTGCGCCGGCAAGAAGCGCGAGCCCAGCGAGCGCGGCGCGCATCGCGGGCCGCCGTTCAAGCACGTATCGCCGGCGGCTGCGGCGCTTCGTCGCAGAACCAGCTCAGCAGGATGAGCGCGGCGACGCTGCCAACCGGGAACAGCAGCACGCTCAGGCTCAGCCAGCCGGCCACGGAACGCCGCATCCGGTGCGCGCCGATAGCCAGGAACACCCAGTGCAGCAGCATCGCGCAGGCCAGCGCCAGACTGGTGAACACGGTGCGCACGACCGCCGCGCCGTCCGCCAGCGGCGGTAGCAGCGCGGCGAGGCTGGCCACCGCGATGACGAGCGCGACGGAGGAAGCGGCGAAAGCGCGTTGGGCGGGAGTCTCGGACATGGCAGGCCTCTTGTGAACGCAGCGCCAGTTTAAGGCGCGGGGCGCGTGCCGTGCAGCCGCCGTACCATTGCCGCATGGCTGCCCGGCGCTGGATCGCCCACCTCGACATGGACGCCTTCTACGCGTCCGTCGAACTGCTGCGCTACCCCGAGCTGGCCGGCCTGCCGGTCGTCATCGGGGGCGGACGGCGCCACCAGCCCGAGCGGCTCGCCGACGGCAGCCGCCGTTTCGCGACGCTGCGTCACTACACCGGCCGCGGCGTCGTCACCACCGCCACCTACGCCGCGCGCGACCACGGCGTGCACTCCGGAATGGGGCTGATGAAGGCCGCTGCGCTCTGCCCCGACGCGGTGTTGCTCCCGGTCGACTTTGACGAGTACCGACGCTACTCGCGCCTGTTCAAGGCCGCGGTCGCCGAGGTCGCGCCGGTGATCGAGGACCGGGGCATCGACGAGATCTACATCGACCTCGGCGACGTGCCGGGCGTGCACGACGCGGTCGGCCACGATGCGTTCGGCGGCGTGCGCGCACTCGCACAGGAGATCCGCAACAACGTGAAGTACACGACCGGCCTGAGCTGCTCGATCGGCGTCACGCCGAACAAGCTGCTCGCCAAGATCGCCTCCGAACTCGACAAGCCCGATGGGCTGACGATCCTCACTGAAGCCGACGTCCCGACGCGGCTGTGGCCGCTGCCGGTGCGCCGCATCAACGGCATCGGCCCGAAGGCCGGCGCGAAGCTGCAGGCGCTGGGCATCGAGACGATCGGCGAACTCGCGGCGCGTGACCCACCCTGGCTGGTCGGGCATTTCGGCCGCGCGTACGGCCGCTGGCTGTTCGACGCCGCGCACGGCCGCGACGAGCGCCCGGTCGTGACGCACAGCGAACCGGTCTCGATGAGCCGCGAGACCACCTTCGAGCGCGACCTGCACGCGGTGCGCGACCGCGCCGAGCTGACGCGAATCTTCACCCAGCTCGCTGAACAGGTCGCCGCCGACCTGCAACGCAAGGGCTACGCCGGGCGCACGATCGGCATCAAGCTGCGCTACGACGACTTCCGCACAGTCACGCGCGACCTCACGCTGGCCGCGCCGACTGCGGACTTCACCGCGATCCGCCGTGCCGCTGGCCAATGCCTGAAGCGGGTCGACCTGAACAGGCGGCTGCGCCTGCTCGGCGTGCGCGCTGGCGCACTGACGCGCATGCAGCCCGACCGGCGCGCAGCGGCCGACGCGGCCCCGCAAGCCCTGGTCGACGCGCCCGGCTCGACCGGCACGACCGGCACGCCCGAGCTATTCGACTTTCCGGCGGCGGCATCTTGATCCGGTGTCGAGTACTGCGGCGCGGCCGAGCAGGCGCCGCAGAATCGCGGCTGGATTTCACGTCTGCGGACGTGGTTGCGGTGCCGACTTCGGCCCGGCGCGCTTAGCATCCCGCGAGTCCCTGTCGTCGCGCCCGTCCAGATGCCGTCGTTCGCCCGCCTTGTCGCCACCGCGCTGCTGGCCTGCACGGGCCTCCTCGTGCAAGCCGCCCCGGACGGCACGCTGTACCGCGCGCTCGGCGAGCGCCCCGGCATCGCCGCGTTGACGACGGACTTCGTGACGCGGCTGAAAGCCGATCCACGCACCCACCCGTTCTTCAAGGACATCCGGACCGAATATCTCTCCGGGCAACTCGGCATCCTGTTCTGCCAGCTCAGCGGCGGCCCCTGCCGGCGCGACCAGATGGAGGCGCCAGACATGCGCCGCGTGCACGCAAATCTGGGCGTGCAGGAGGCAGACTTCAATGCCCTGGTCGAGGTGCTGCAGCAGACGATGGACGCGCAACGCATCCCGTTCGCGGTGCAGAACCACTTGCTCGCCCGCCTCGCGCCGATGCACCGCGAGATCGTCACCCGCTGAGGGCGACACTTGCGTTGGCGCAAGGCGTCGTCGAGCCGCGACGCCTACGCTGCAGCCTCCTTCGAGAGGACACATTGGAATGGCCGCACTGACCTGGTCTGAAACGCTGGCGTTACAGCAGCCGCGCATGGACAGCACGCACCACGAATTCGTCGAGTTGCTGGCGGCGGTGGAGCAGGCGCTGGACGGGTCGATTCCCGCCGTCGACGAGGCGCTGGCCCGCTTTGTCGACCACACCGAGACGCATTTCGCCGACGAGGAGCGCTGGATGGCCAGCCTCGGCTTTGCGGCGCAGAACTGCCATGCCTACCAGCACGCCCATGTGCTGCAGGTGCTGCGTGAGGTGAACAGTCTGTGGCGCAACGAAGGCGACCTGAACCTCGTGCGCCAGCTCGTCGGCGAACTCGCGAAGTGGTTCCCGGCACACGCGCAAAGCATGGACGCAGCGCTCGCGCAGACCATGGCCGAGCAGGGTTTCGACCCCGACACCGGACGGCTCGAGCGCCCGTGCGCGGCCGGCGCCGCACCGATCACCGGCTGCGGCAGCGCCCGTTGCTAGGAGCGTGCGGGGCGCCTTGCGGCGCGCGCTGAACCTTCTTCCGCCCGGGACCGGCACGGGCTCGGTAGCATCGCGGCTGTCGAGGAGAGCCACCCATGACCGTGATCACCCACATCGAGGACCTGCGCGTCCTGGCCGAAAAGCGCGTGCCGCGCATGTTCTACGACTACGCCGACTCAGGCTCGTGGACCGAGAGCACCTACCGCGCCAACGAGAGCGATTTCCAGAAGATCCTCCTGCGCCAGCGCGTTGCGGTGAACATGGAGAACCGCACCACCGCGACGACGATGGTTGGCGTGCCGGTGGCGATGCCGGTGGCAATCGCGCCGACCGGGCTCACCGGCATGCAGCATGCCGACGGCGAGATCCTGGCCGCGAAGGCGGCCGAGAAGTTCGGCATCCCGTTCACGCTGTCGACGATGAGCATCTGCTCGATCGAGGACATCGCCGCGCATACCAAGGCGCCGTTCTGGTTCCAGCTCTACGTAATGAAGGATCGTGCATTCATCGAGCGACTGATCGACCGCGCCAAGGCCGCGAGCTGCGGCGCGCTGGTGCTGACGCTGGACCTGCAGATCCTCGGCCAACGCCACAAGGACCTGAAGAACGGCCTGTCGGCGCCGCCCAAGCTGACGCTGGCGAACCTGGTCAACATGGCGACCAAGCCGCGCTGGTGCCTGGGGATGGCCGCTACGAAGCGACGCCAGTTCGGCAATATCGTCGGCCATGTCTCGGGGGTCGAGAACATGAGCAGCCTGTCGTCGTGGACGGCGGACCAGTTCGACCCGCGACTGAACTGGGGCGACGTCGAATGGATCAAGAAGCGCTGGGGCGGCAAGCTGATCCTGAAGGGCATCCAGGATGTCGAGGATGCGAAGCTCGCCGTCGATTCGGGCGCTGACGCGCTCATCGTCAGCAACCACGGCGGTCGCCAGCTCGACGGCGCGCAGAGCAGCATCGCGGCACTGCCGGCGATCGTGGCCGAGGTCGCCTCGAGGATCGAGGTCCACATGGACGGCGGTATCCGCTCCGGCCAAGACGTGCTCAAGGCACGCGCGCTCGGCGCCCAGGGCACCTACATCGGCCGCGCGATGCTGTACGGCCTGGGCGCGATGGGCGAGCCCGGCGTGACGAAGGCGCTCGAGATCATCCACAAGGAGCTTGACCTGACGATGGCCTTCTGCGGCCGTACGCGCATCGAGCAGGTCGACCGCAGCGTGCTCCTTCCCGGCACCCTGCCCGGCTGAGCGCCGGCGCTTGTGGCCTAATCTCGCCTCCGCACAAACCAGCATTCCCCGGAGCGACCCCCATGGGCAACAAGATCAGGACCGAAGCCGACCGCAAGGCCACCCCGCGCCCGGCGGCCCCCGCCGGCGCCGCATTCAGCGTCGCGCGCGGCCAGAAGATCAGCCTCGAGCGCGGCTCGCACACGCGCAGCAAGAAGAATCCCGGCAAGCGCCCGCACAAGGGCGGTTGAGCCCGGCGCGATCGACGCCCCGCGCCCCCGAACCCACGTGCCGGCGGCCGCCGGCACGACCCCCGCGATGATCCGCATCACCGAGTTGCGCCTGCCGCTGGACCACCCGGGCGAGGCGCTGCGCACGGCCGTGCGCGCGCGCCTGGGCGTGGCCGACGCCGAGCTGCTCGGCTTCGAAGTCTTCAAGCGCAGCTACGACGCGCGCAAGAAGGCGGCGATCGTGCTGATCTACACGCTGGACTGCACGCTGGCCGACGAGGCCGCCGTCCTCGCGCGCCTGGCCGGCGACGCCCACGTGCGGCCGACACCGGACATGCGCTACCGCTTCGTCGCGCAGGCGGGCGCCGACTGGCGTGCACGCGCGCCGCTGCGGCCGGTGGTGATCGGCTTCGGCCCCTGCGGCATCTTTGCCGCGCTGCTGCTCGCGCAGATGGGGCTGGCGCCGATCGTGCTCGAGCGCGGCAAGACCGTGCGCGAGCGCACCAAGGACACCTGGGGCCTGTGGCGCCAGGGCGTGCTCGACCCGGAGTCAAACGTGCAGTTCGGCGAAGGCGGCGCGGGCACCTTCAGCGACGGCAAGCTGTGGAGCCAGATCAGCGACCCGCGCCACCTCACGCGCAAGGTGCTGGCCGAGTTCGTGAAGGCGGGCGCGCCCGAAGAGATTCTGTTCGTCGCCAAGCCGCACATCGGCACCTTCCGGCTCGTGAGCATGGTCGAGAAGATGCGCGCCGAGATCGAAGCGCTGGGCGGCGAGGTGCGCTTCCGCCAGCACGTGACCGGGCTGCGCATCGAGGGCGGCCGCGTGCGCGGACTGGAGTTGGCCGACGGCACGCAGCTCGACGCCGAGCAGGTCGTACTTGCGGTTGGCCACAGCGCGCGCGACACCTTCGAGCGCCTGCACGAGGCCGGCGTCGCTATGCAGGCCAAGCCGTTCTCGATCGGCTTTCGGATCGAGCACCCGCAGGGGCTCATCGACCGCGCCCGCTTCGGGCCGAGCGCCGGCCACCCGCTCCTCGGCGCGGCCGACTACAAGCTCGTCCACCACGCGCAGAACGGCCGCTCGGTGTACAGCTTCTGCATGTGCCCGGGCGGCACCGTCGTCGCCGCGACCTCGGAGCCCGAGCGCGTGGTCACCAACGGCATGAGCCAGTACTCGCGCAACGAGCGCAACGCGAATGCCGGCATCGTCGTCGGGCTGACACCGGACGACGTGCGCCAGGACCGCAGCCGCGACGGCCCGGTGTCGCCGCTGGACGGCATCGCGTTCCAGCGCTTCTGGGAGTCGCGCGCCTACCGGCTCGGCGGCGGCGGCTACGTCGCCCCCGGGCAGTTGGTCGGCGACTTCGTCCACGGCCGCCATGGCGCGCGCCTGGCACGCGAGTTCGGCAGCGTGCTGCCGTCATACCAACCGGGCGTGCACCTGTGCGACCTGGCCGAGCCCGGCCAGCAGAGCTTGCCCGCCGACGCGCTGGCGGCGATCCGCGAGGCGCTGCCCGCGTTCGAGCGCCAGATCCCAGGCTTCGCGATGAACGACGCGGTGCTCACCGGCGTCGAGACGCGCACCTCGTCGCCGCTGCGCATCCCGCGCGGACGCGACTACCAGAGCCTGAACGTCATCGGCCTGTACCCGGCAGGCGAAGGCGCGGGCTACGCCGGCGGCATCATGTCGGCCGCGGTCGACGGGATCGAGGTCGCCGAGGCCGTCGCGCGCCAGGTCTTGAGCCCGGCCGGCTGAACGCGGCAGCATCGACGCGAAGGAGCTTGCCGTGACCGAAGCGCTGGACCTGGACGCCTACCTCGAGCGCGTGCGCTGGACCGGCCCGCTGCACTGCGACCTCGACACGCTGGCCGGGCTGCAGCGCGCGCACATGCGCCACATCCCGTTCGAGAACGTCGACGTGCTCCTCGGCCGCGCTCCGAGGCTGGATCTGAAGGCGCTGCAGGCCAAGCTCGTGCAGGCGCGTCGCGGCGGCTACTGCTTCGAGCACGTCACGCTCTTCGCCGCGGTGCTGGAGCGACTCGGCTTCGCGCCGCGACGCCATGCGGCCCGGGTCGTGCTCTACGTACCGGCCAGCGCCGCGCCGCGCACGCATGCCTTTCTGAGCGTGGATCTGGCCAAGGGCCGCTTCGTCGTCGACCCCGGATTCGGTGCGCTCGCACCGTCGACGCCGGTGCCGCTGCTCGACTCCGACGTTGCGCCCGAGGGCGTGAGCCACTGGATGGCACGCGACGGCGCGCGCTGGGTGCTGCGCGTGCGCGCCGTCGGCCAGCCTGCAGTCGACGCCTGGGTGTCGACGTTGGACGACGAACACGCGGTCGACTACGAGCTCGGCAACCACTACACCGCGACGCATCCGGACTCCCCGTTCGTCAACCGGCTGATGCTGCGTGCGCTTACCGACACCGGCCGCGTCACGGTGATGAACCGCGACGCCACCGTCTGGGACGCCGCCGGCCCGCGCGCGACGCCGCTCGCCGACCGGCGCGCGCTACGCGCGCTGCTCGCCGAACATTTCGGCTTCGACCTTCCCGAGGTCGAAGCGCTACGCGTGCCCTCGCTGCCCGAATGGGACTGACGCGCCAAAGCGCGAGCCGGCGGCTTCAGGCGCGCACCTTCGCGCGCGCCTCGGCAGCAGTCTCGTATATGTGCGGCGCCACGCCGCGCGCAGCGAGCGCCGGGCCGAGCTTGGCGCGCAGGAAGCCGCTCGTCGTGTAGCGCGTGACGTTGAGGTAGTACCGGTCCATCAGCGCGCGCACCATCCGGGCCCACGCATCCTCGACCTCGGGGTCGAGCTGGAAGTGGTCGTAGTTGACGACCGCGAACACGCGCTCGCCAAGCGGCGCGAGGTGTCGCTCGACCTCCTGGCGCACCGCGTCGACGTCATCCTCGTTGCGGATCGCCAGGTGCTCGAAGTTGATGAACATCGTGCGCTGAGCCGCGTCGAACGCGAAGCGGTCGGCGAGCGGCACTCGCAGCAGCCGCGCACGCAAGCCCATCGGCGCGGCGGCGAAGATCGCNTCGTCCATCATTGCCGGCGTGCGCTCGAGCACCGGGCGGAAGCGCATCTTCGCGAGCACGTCGCGCTCCAGGTCCAGCCCGGGCGCGAGCTCAAGCAGCTCGAGCCCGCGCTCGTGCAGCCCGAACACCGCGCGCTCGGTGACGTAGCGCACGGTCTGCCCGCGCGCGAAGGCCTCGCGGCCGGAGAAGGTGCGCTGCTCGACCGCGGCCACGAACTTGGGTTGGCCGGCGGCGAGAAAGCTGCCGACGAAGACCAGCTTCTTCGCGTTCTGGCTGATATTGATGAAGCCGCCGGCGCCGGCCAGCCGCGGTCCGAAGCGGCTCACGTTGACGTTGCCCTGCTCGTCGGCCTGGGCCAGCCCGAGGAAGGCGATGTCCAGGCCGCCGCCGTCGTAGAAGTCGAACTGGTAGGGCTGGTCAATCACTGCCTGGGTGTTGACTGCGGCGCCGAAGTTCAGCCCGCCGGCCGGAATGCCGCCGATCACGCCCGGCTCGGCGGTGAGCGTGATGAGGTCGATCACGCGCTCCTCGGCAGCGACCGCGGCCACACCCTCGGGCATGCCGATTCCGAGGTTGACGACCGCGTTCGGGCGCAGCTCGAGCGCCGCACGGCGCGCGACGTGCTTGCGCTCGCTCATCGCCATCGGTTCGACGCCGGCCACTGGCAAACGGATCTCGCCCGCGAACGCCGCGCTGTAGGGCTCGGCAAAGGTCTGCGGGTGGTACTCGGGCTTCTCGGCGACGACCACGCAATCGACCAGGATGCCCGGGATCTTGACCGCGCGCGACGACAGCGAATGAGCCTCGGCGACGCGCTCGACCTGGGCGATGACGATGCCGCCCGAATTACGCACCGCCATCGCGATGGCCAGAGATTCGAGCGTCAGCGCCTCGCGCTCCATCGTCAGGTTGCCGTCGGTGTCGGCAGTGGTCGCGCGGATCAGCGCAACGTCGATAGGGAAGGCCTTGTAGAAGAGGTAATCGACGCCGTCGATCGGCATCAGGCGCACCCGCTCCTCGGCCGTGCGCGCGTTGATGCGGCCGCCGCCCAAGCGCGGGTCGACGAAGGTGCCCAGCCCGACGCGCGTCAGGTGGCCGGGCCGGCCGGCGGCGATGTCGCGGAACAGGTGCGAGATCACGCCCTGCGGCAGGTTCCAGGCCTCGATCCGGTTGTCGACCGCCAGCTTCTGCAGCGCCGGCACCAGCCCCCAGTGGCCGCCGATCACGCGCGCGACCAGCCCCTCATGGCCGAAATGGTTCAGCCCGCGCGTCTTGCCGTCGCCCTGGCCGGCGGCGTAGACCAGCGTCAACCCGCGCGGCGCCCCGGTGGCCAGGAAGCGCGCCTCGAGAGCCACGGCCAGGTTCTCAGCGAAGCCGATGCCGACGAAGCCGCTCGTGGCCAGCGTGTCGCCGTCGCGCACGAGCGCCATCGCCTCGCCGGCGCCGACAAGCTTGCCCTTGCCGCCGGCGCGCAGGCCGGCGATGCGATCGTGGGGTTGGGCGGCGGCGGAGTTCATGGCCGACATCGTCGCACGGCGCCGGCGCGCCGAGCATCGGGGCCGGCCCGGCGCTCGCGGCAAGCTCGGCGTGCGCGCCAGGCGTAGAGTTCATGGGCGCATCCGCCCCTTTTCGCGCCCGCCGGAGTGCCGCGATGAATTTGCGCCAGTTGTCCGAGCTCAAGCGCTGGCATGTCGTGCACCACGACGACACGCCGCTGGAATACCACGCCTGGGACGCCGTGCTGACGCTTTGGCTGCTCGGCTGCACCGGCCCGGTGCCGGCGCTGCTGCTGGGCTGGACCTGGCTCGAGCTGCTGTGCGTGCCGATGTTCCTCGCGCCCGTACTCTACGTGCGGCTGCGTCGCTGGCTGCACGCACGCGGCGCGCTGCGCTGCGACTGGCTCGTGCTGCTGCGCTGACGCGCTCCAAACTCAGCGCTCGAGCCCAGCGCCCGCCAGCCAGCGCGCGCCGCGCCGGTAGAGCTCCTCGACCACCGGGCCCTTGAGCATCGGCATGTCGAGCTTGACCGCGTAGCCGATGCGCTGCTGGATGTAGGCGAGGTGCCGGTAGCCCTCGGGCAGCGCCGCGAGCGCGGCGGCGTCGAGCGCGACTGTCGCCGCAGGGTCGACCGGGTCGATGCGATCCTTCTCGTATATCGGCTGCCGGTGCAACAGCTTCCACTGGCCTTCGTGGCGCTGCACGAAGTCGTAGAAGCGGCCTGTGCAGACGACGTCGCAGAGCACGCCGTCGACCGGGCCGCGCTGGGAGATCGTCATCTTGGTCTGCGCGATGGCGCGCTCGCCGGCGACCTCGATCGCCGAGCCGCCGAGGAAATGCAGGATGCTCACGCCCCGGGCCCAGCCTTCCTGCGTGACCCTGATGAAATCGCGGAACGGGCCCTGGAACCAGGTCGCCATCATGACCCCGTCGGGGTGCCAGACGCTCGCGAAGCGTTCCCAGTCCCCGGCGTCGCGCCAGACCGCCCAGCGCTCGACGAGCTGGCGGATCAGGGCCTGGTCGCGAAGGTCGTCGTCCATGGTTGGTCGTTCCGCTTCATGGCCGCGCTGCGGCGAAGGTATTGCACTGCTTCACGTCGCCGCTTTGCTCGCCGCGCTCGAACCAGGCCACGCGCTGCGCGCTCGTGCCGTGGGTGAAGGTGTCGGGCACGACCGTGCCCTGCGTGGCGCGCTGCAGCGTGTCGTCGCCGATCTTCGAAGCCGCATTGATCGCGCTCTCTATGTCGCCCTGCTCGAGCCAATGCTTGGCCTGCTGCGAGTGGTACGTCCAGACCCCCGCCAGGCAATCGGCCTGCAGTTCCAGCCGCACCGACGTGGCGTTGGCCTGCGCCTCGCTCTGGTGGGCGCGCATCGCGTCGACCTTGCCGGTCAACCCAAGCAGGTTCTGCACGTGGTGGCCGATTTCGTGCGCGACGACGTAGGCCTGCGCGAACTGCCCCGGCGCGCCGAGCTGGCGCGACAGCGTGTTGAAGAAATCCAGGTCGAGGTAGACCTTGCGATCGCCCGGGCAGTAAAACGGCCCCATCGCCGCCTGGCCCAACCCGCAGGCGGTGGGCGTGCGGCCACGGTACAGCACGAGCTTGGGATCCTGGTACTGGCGCCCGGCGGCCTGGAACAGCTGACTCCAGACGACTTCGGTGCTGCGCAACACGACCGAGACAAACTGGGCCTCGCGGTCGCCTGCGGGCGGCCGGTGCGCCACGGGTGGCGCAGGTGCTTGCACCACCGGCGCCCCGCCACCACCGCTGAGCAGGCCCAGCACGGTGAGCGGGTTGATGCCAAAGATCCAGCCCGCCAGCAACGCGACGACTACGCTGCCGATGCCGATGTGCCGGGGTCCGAAGCTGAAGCCGCCGCCACCGCTGCCGTCGCCGCGGCGGTCCTCGACGTTGTCGCTGGTGTCCTGACCCTCCCACTTCATCGCATGCGTTCCCGCACCTCGCCCTGCCAGCGGCTCAGGTCTTGGGCAGCGTGACGCCGCGCTGCCCCTGGTACTTGCCGCCGCGGTCCTTGTAGCTCGTCTCGCAGACCTCGTCGCTCTCGAAGAACAGCACCTGCGCGCAGCCCTCGCCGGCATAGATCTTGGCCGGCAGCGGCGTCGTGTTGCTGAACTCCAGCGTCACGAAGCCTTCCCACTCGGGCTCGAACGGCGTCACGTTGACGATGATGCCGCAGCGCGCATAGGTGCTCTTGCCCAGGCAGATCGTGAGCACGTTGCGCGGGATGCGGAAGTACTCGACCGTGCGCGCGAGCGCGAAGCTGTTCGGCGGGATGATGCAGACGTCGGCCTCGATGTCGACGAAGCTCTTCTCGTCGAAGTTCTTCGGATCGACAACGGTGCTGTGGATGTTGGTGAAAACCTTGAACTCCGGCGCGCAGCGGATGTCGTACCCGTAACTGCTCGTGCCATAGCTGACGATACGGTGGCCGTCTGGCGCCGTGCGCACCTGGCCGGGCTCGAACGGCTCGATCATGCCGTGCTGTTGCGCCATGCGGCGGATCCAGCGGTCGCTCTTGATGCTCATGGCGCCATTCTAGGAGTCATGCCCACCGCCGCGCCCCGGGATCGCGTCATCGGCTAGCATGAAGCTTCGAGGAGACGCGCATCATGGCCACCCCCTTCCGCCCCGCGATCACGCTGCTTGCGCAGTACGCCGAATATCACCGCGACCGTCGCAACATCGTGACCCATTTCGTCGGCGTGCCGATGATCGTCTTCGCGGTCGGCGTGCTGCTCGCGCGGCCGGGCTTCGTGCTCGGAGGCTTCGGCATCACGCCGGCCGGGCTCGCCTTCGCGCTCGTCGCGCTGTGGTACCTGACGCGCGGCCAGCTCGCGCTCGGTGCGGCGGTCAGCACTGGTGTCGGGCTGTTGATGCTGCTGGCGCACCGGGCCGCGGCAGGCAGCACCGCCGAGTGGCTGGCCTGGGGCGTGGGGTTCTTCATCTTCGGCTGGCTGATCCAGTTCGTCGGCCACTACTACGAAGGACGCAAGCCTGCGTTCGCCGACGATCTGGTCGGTCTGCTCGTCGGGCCGATGTTCGTTGTCCTCGAGATGCTCGCCGGCTTCGGGCTGTTCCGGGCGCTCGTGGGCGAGATCGAAGGCCGAGTCGGACCGACCGTGATCCGCGACCTGGCGCATCCGGCCACCTGATGGCGGTGCTGTCCTTGGCCGGCCCGATCGTCGTAGCGGGCGCCGGCTCGATCGGCTGCTACGTCGGCGGCCGCTTGCAGGCGGCCGGCGCCGAGGTCCATTTCGTCGGCCGCGCGCGCGTACTGGACGCGCTGCGCGCGCAGGGCCTGCGCATCACCGACCTGGACGGCGGCGACCTCCGGCTGGCACCGGCCTCGTTGCGGCTCCACGACGCCCCGCCCGCCGGCGCCGGGCTGGTGCTGCTGTGCGTGAAGAGCGGCGCCACTGCAGACGCGGCGCGCCAGCTGCCCGCCGGCAGCCTGGTGCTGTCGCTGCAGAACGGCATCTCGAACGCGGCCGCCGCAGCGGCCGCAGCGCCGCAGCTGACGGTGTTGCCCGGCATGGTGCCGTTCAACGTCGCCGAGCTCGCACCGGGGCACGTCCACCGCGGCACGCAGGGCCGGATCGCGGCGCAGGACCACCCGGCGCTGCGCGCCTGGCTGCCGGTGTTCGAGGCGGCCGGGCTGCCGTTGGCGCTGCATGCCGACCTGCGCGCGGTGCAATGGGGCAAGCTGTTGCTCAACCTGAACAACCCGGTGAACGCGCTGTCCGGCCAACCGCTGCGCGCGCAGCTGCTCGACCGCGACCACCGGCGCGTGCTCGCCGCGCTGCAGGACGAGGCGCTGGCCGCGCTGCGCGCTGCCGGCATCACGCCGGCGCCGATGACGCCGCTGCCGCCGCCGCGCCTGCCGGGCGTGCTGCGGCTGCCGAACTGGTTGTTCACGCGCGTTGCCGCGCGCATGCTGCGCATCGACGCGAAGGCGCGCTCTAGCATGGCCGACGACCTGGCCCTGGGGCGTCGGACCGAAATTGACGCGCTGTGCGGTGAGGTCGTCCGGCTCGCGCGCGCGAACGGGGTCGACGCGCCGCTGAACGAACGCATCGCGCGCCTCGTCGAGACCGACTCGCGCCCGCGCAGCGGCGCGGCGCTGCGCGCCGAACTCGGCATTTAGGATTCGTGGGCGGTGGGCGCCAGGCGGCGAGCGCGGGCTTGGCCGTCCTGCCGCCCCTCAGCCCAGCAGCTCGCGCAGCACCGCCGCCGCCTGCCCGACCTGCGCGCCGCTCACGTCTAGGTGCGTGACCGCGCGCACGGTACGCACGGCGAAGGCGTTGAGCAGCACACCGCGTTCGCGCGCCCGCGCTACCAGCGTCGCGGCGTCAGGTGCGCCCGGCGCGAGGCGAAAGACGACGATGTTGGTCTGCACCGTGGCGAGGTCGAGCTCGACCGCCGCGCTCGGCGCAAGGGCCTCGGCGAGAGCGCGCGCGTGGCGGTGGTCGTCGGCGAGCCGGTCACGGTGCTGGTCCAGGCCGTGCAGCGCGGCGGCAGCGAAGATGCCGGTTTGGCGCATTGCGCCGCCGAGCATGCGGCGGTGCCGGTTCGCCGCCGCGATGTGCGCCCGGCTGCCCGCGAGCAGCGACCCGCCGGGCGCGCCTAGCCCTTTCGAGAACGAGACGCCGACGAGCTCGAACGGCGCTGCCAGCTCGGCTTCGCTGCAGCCGCTGGCGACCGCCGCGTTCCACAGCCGCGCGCCGTCGAGGTAGGTCGCGATGCCGCGCGCGCGCGCCAGCGCGCAGATGCGCTCGACCTCGGGCTGCGGGAAGACGACGCCGCCGCCGCGGTTGTGCGTGTTCTCGATTTCGACCAGCGTGGTCGGCGGGAAAACCGGCAGTGCGCTCGGCTTGATCGCGGCTTCGAAGTCCTCGGCGCTGAACAGCCCCTGGCGCCCGACCTCGACCAATTGCACGCCGGCGTTCGCCGCCGAGCCGCCGGTTTCGTGCCAGCCGGCATGTGCTTCGCGCGCCGTCACCACCTCGTCGCCCGGGCGCGTGAGCACGCGCAACGCGACCTGATTTGCCATCGTGCCAGAAGGCAGCCAGAGCGCCGCCTCCTTGCCCAGCAGCGCCGCACAACGCTCCTGCAGGAGGTTCGTCGTCGGATCTTCGCCGTATTGGTCGTCGCCCACCGGCGCTGCAGCCATCGCCGCGCGCATCGCGGTGGTGGGGCTGGTCACGGTGTCCGAGCGCAGGTCGATCATCGGGGTCACAGGACGACCCTGCGCGTTGCGCGTTCCGGGATTCGCACTTGGGAGCGGTCCGACGCGCTTGGGCCGCGCACGTCTATGCTCAGGCCAAGGCCCATGGCTGCAGCGGCTTCCATGCCATCTGCATCCTCGTCATGGCCTGGGTGCGCGTCATCTGGCGCTCTTGGCACGACCACAAGCCCTACGACCCCGCCCAGCATGGCGCAGCTCAACTGCTGCTCAAGACGACGGGGGGTTGACACAGGGTGTCTCATGTCCACTCCTCAATGATGTCCGCCGCCTTCGGCCCGCGTTCGCGCAAGGGACGCGTCGCGGTGCCGAGCACGGCCCAGCCGACCAGGGTCTCGCCGGCGCCGCAGAACGCGGCCTGCAGCGCCGGGTGGCGCACCTTGCCGCCGGACAGCATCTTGCCGGCGAAACCGAGCGCATGCGCGGCATTGAGGAAGTTGGCGAGCGCGCCTCCGACCGCGACCCACTGCTCGTGCGCCGGCACCACCGGGTGGCCGAGGTCGATGCGCGCCACCAACGCCACCGTCAGCGGGGCGCGGCGCGCTCGCTCGCCTTCGATCGCCACCGCCTCGTCGTCCTTGCCGGCGTCGCGCGCCGCCTGCATGAACAGCGCCGCCAGCCGCTCTCGCGCTGCGCCGCGCACGAGCTTGAAGCGGAAGGGCACGAGCGAGCCGTGGTCAGGCGCGTGCAGCGCGGCTTCGGCCATCAGGGCGAGCCGGCCGTCGTCCGGGCCGGGCGCCTCGAGGTAGCGCACGCCGAGCGAATGGCGTGACAGCAGCGACGCCAGCGCCGCGTTCTCGCTATCAGTTTCCAGAGTCGGCATTGGGGAAGAACAGCTGTTCGCCGTTGACCTTGTAGCCGGCGATGGCCCGCTGGCCGGCGGACGAGACCAGCCAGTCGATAAAGGCCTGGCCAAGCGCCTTCTTGACGTGCGGGTAGCGCGCCGGATTGACAAGCATGACGCCGTACTGGTTGAACAGGCTCTTGTCGCCTTCGACGACGATACCGAGCTCGCCGCGGTTCTTGAACGACAGCCAGGTGCCGCGGTCCGAGAGCGTGTATGCGTTCAGCGAGGAGGCCATGTTCAGCGCCGGACCCATGCCGCAGCCGCAGTCGCGGTAGCCGGCGGGCCTGGCGGTCTGGATGTCGACGCCGGCCTTGGCCCACAGGCGCAGCTCTGCGGCGTTGGTGCCGCTGCGGTCGCCGCGCGAGACGAAGACCGCACTGCCGGCGGCCAGCTTGCGCAGCGCCTGCGTGATGTCCTGGCCGTGCGTGCCGGCCGGGTCCGACTTCGGGCCGACCAGGACGAAGTCGTTGTACATGACCGGGTGGCGCTGCGTCGAACCACCTTCGGCGAGGAAGCGTTCCTCGGCTGCCTTGTCGTGCACGAAGACGACGTCGGCGTCGCCGCGCCGGCCCATGTCCAGCGCCTGCCCGGTGCCGACCGCGACCACGCGCGCCTCGATGCCGGTGGCCTGCTTGAAGCGCGGCAGCAGGTAGCCGAAGAGTCCGGACTGCTCGGTCGACGTCGTCGACGCGACGACGATGAACCTGTCGTCCGCGCGCGCGACGCCGAGCGCCGCCGCGAGCAGCAGGCCGACGACCAGCAAGCGCCGGCGGAGAAATTTCAGGACCACGGGAGTTCTCCTTTCAGGAATTGCGCCGCCGCGGGCGGCAGGATATCGGTGAAGAAGCGCTGCACCGGCAGGTCGACGACGAGACGGCCGCCCTCGAGGTAGGCCACGCGCGTGGCCAGACGCTTGGCCTGACCGAGATTGTGCGTGCTCATCACCAGCGTCACACCGCTGGCGCCGATCTCGTCGATCAGCGCCTCGACCTCGTGCTTGGCGCTCGGGTCGAGGCTCGCAGTGGGCTCGTCGAGATACAGGATGTCGGGCGCCAGCGCCCAGGCGCGTGCCAGCGCCAGCCGCTGCTGCTGGCCGCCAGACAGGGCGCGTGCGGGCCGTCCCGCCTGCGCCGCGAGCCCGACGCGGCGCAGCGCCTCGAGGCAGCGCACTTCGCGTTCGCGCCGCGGCACGCCGCGCAGCCAGAGCCCGAGCAGTACGTTGCGACGCGCTGACAGGCGCAGCAGGAAGGGGCGCTGGAATAGCATCGCCGCCACCGGCGGTCGGCCCTCGGGCTGCAGCGGCAGGCGCTCGCAGCCGCCCTGCGCCTGCAGCAGGCCGTGCAGCAGGCGCAGCAGCGTCGTCTTGCCGGAGCCGTTGGCACCCACCAGCAGCAGCCGCTCGCCGCGCGACAGCGTCAGCGTCACGTCGTGCAGCGCGACAACGGCACCGAAGCGCACATCGGCGCCGAACAGCCGCAGCAGCGGCACCGGCGCGACCGCGCGTGCGACTGCGGGTGCGACCGCGCGGTCGCAGTCGTCGACTCCGTGGTCGGCGAGCGTGCGCGCGCCGCCCACGCGCAGCGCCTCGACGAGCAGGTTCAGCAACCCCACCACGACCAGCAGCACGAGCCCGAGCGCCAGCGCCAGCGGCAGGTCGCCCTTGGTCGTCTCGAGCGCGATCGCGGTCGTCATCACGCGCGTGACGCCGGCGATGTTGCCGCCGACGATCATCACCGTGCCGACCTCCGAAATCGCGCGCCCGAACGCGGTGATCATGATCGTCAGCAGCGCGTAGCGCTCGTGCACCAGCATCAGCAACGCACTGCGCAGCGGGCCGGCGCCGAGCGAGCGCAGCTGGTCGCCGCCATCGACGAGTGCGTCGGCGACGAGGCGGCGCGACAGCGCCGCGATCAGCGGCAGCACGAGCAGTGTCTGCGCGACCACCATCGCCGACGGCGTGAACAGTATGCCCAGTTCACCCAGCGGGCCCGAACGCGACAGCAGCAGGTAGACGACGAGGCCGGTCACCACCGCCGGCATCGCCAGCAGCGTGTTGAGCAGCCACACCAGCACGCCGTGGCCTCGAAAGCGCACCACCGCCAGTGCCGCGCCGGCCACCAGGCCGATGACCGCGCCGAACAGGCAAGCCAGGCTGCTGACCTGCAGCGACAGAGCGACGATGCGCAGCAGTTCGGCGTCGAGACCGGCGACGAGGTCGAGCGCGACACCCAGGCTGTCGGTGAACGTGTTCATCGCCGGCGGCAGGAGCAGGAGCGGGGGCAGGGGCAGAATCGGGCCTCGAACAAGCAGCTCGAAGCAGACCCGGCATGTCGGAACTCGGCCCCTCCCCGCTTACCCAGGGCGACAAACACCTGAGCGTCGACGAGGCGCGCGCGGCAATCGCCGCTGCGCTGCAGCCGATCGACGGCGTCGAGACGGTAGCGCTCGGCGACGCGCTCGGCCGCGTGCTCGCCGCCGACCTGGCGAGCCCGATCGACGTGCCGGCGCACGACAACTCGGCGATGGACGGCTTCGCCTTCGCCGGTGCGCTGCTGCGCGACGACGCCGCCCTCGAGCTGCCAGTGGTCGCCACGGTCTACGCCGGGGCGCCCTTCGGCGGCCGCGTCGCGCCCGGTGCGGCGGTGCGCATCATGACCGGCGCCGTGATGCCCGACGGTCTGGACACGGTGGTGCCCCAGGAATTGGTGCAGGCCGACGACGGGCGCGTGCGCATCCAGCCCGGCGTCATCCGCGCCGGCGAGAATCGGCGCCGCCGCGGCGAGGACCTGACGATGGGCCGCCCTGCGCTGCGCGCCGGGCGCGTGCTCAAGCCGGCCGATCTCGGGCTCGTGGCCTCGCTCGGCATCGAGAGCGTGCAGGTAATGCGCCGCCTGCGCGTGGCGCTGTTCTCCACCGGCGACGAACTGCGTGCGCCGGGCGAGGCGCTGGCGCCGGGCTGCATCTACGACAGCAACCGCTACAGCCTGACCGGTGCGCTGCAGCGCCTGGGGATGGAGATCATCGACCTCGGCCTCGTGCGCGACGACCCTGCGGCGCTGCAGGCCACGCTCGAGGAGGCGGTGGCGCGCGCCGACGTCGTGCTGACGAGCGGCGGCGTCAGCGTCGGCGACGCCGACCACACGCGCGCGCTGCTCGCGCGACTGGGCGATGTTGCGTTCTGGAAGGTCGCGATGCGTCCCGGCCGTCCCTTCGCGTTCGGCCCGCTGCGCGGGCCGCAATGCACGAGCTGGCTGTTCGCGCTGCCCGGCAACCCGGTGGCCGCGCTCGTCACCTTCTACGCCTTCGCGCGCGAGGCGCTGCTGCAACTCGCCGGTGCCCGCCCCGAGCCGCTGCCGGTGCTGCAGGCGCGCTGCACCCAGGCCATCCGCAAGCGCCCCGGGCGCACCGAGTTCCAGCGCGGCCGCGTCTTCGCCGCCGCCGGCGGCTGGCAGGTCGAAATCGCCGGCGCGCAAGGCGCAGGCATCCTGCGCAGCATGAGCGAGGCCAACGCGCTGGTGGTGCTGCGGCACGAGCAGGCTTCGGTGGCGGCCGGCGATCCGGTCGACGTCTGGCTGTTCGATGGGCTGATCTAACCCGACACTAGCCGCACCGGCGCGCGCTGCGGTTCGGGCTCGGCATCGAACCGCTCGAATCCGGTGTAGCAGAGGAAGTGCCGGTTCGCGGCGCGGCCGAACAGCGTCATGCCCAGCCGGCCCGCGAGTTCGTGCCCCATCGCGGTGACGCCGTTGCGCGAGACGATGATCGGCACGCCCATCTGCGCCGCCTTCATCACCATCTCGCTCGTCAGCCGGCCGGTCGTGTAGAAGGTCTTGTCGGCGCCGGCGACGCCGTGCATCGCCATCCAGCCGGCAATGCAGTCGATCGCGTTGTGGCGGCCCACGTCCTCGACGAACATCAGCATCTGTGCGCCGCGGAACAGGGCGCAGCCATGCACCGAGCCGGCCTTGCGGTGCACGCTGTTGCGCTGGCGCATGGCCTCGAGCATCGCGACCAGCGTGCCTTGGCCGATGCGCGCGGCCTGTGCGCCGGGCAGGCGTACGGCGTCGAGTTCGGTCAGCGCATCGCCGAACACGGTACCTTGGCCGCAGCCGGTGGTGACGACGCGGCGCGCAGTCTTGCGCTCGAGATCCTGGATGCCGTGATGCGTGCGCACCGCCGCGGCGCCGACGTCCCAGTCGACGGTGACCGACTCGACTTCGGTGACCGCAGCGACCAGACGTTGGTTGAGCAGGTAGCCCAGCACCAGCAGTTCGGGGCAGGCGCCCAGCGTCATCAGCGTGACGAGCTCGCGCTTGTCGACGAACAGCGTCAGCGGTCGCTCAGCGGGGATCGCGATCCGGCGCCGCTCTCCATATTCGTCGACGATCTCGATCTCGCGCAGCAGCGCGCCGACGGCTTGGGTCAGGTGCGGGGTGCCGGCCAGGACCTGGCAGGCGGGGACGGCGTCGAAGGCGGACGGCTCGGTCGAATCGGGCAGCATGCGCTGCAGCTTACTTCTTCCCGGCCGGTGCGGCAGCCGCCACCGCTGCCGGCGCGGGCGCGACGAAGGCACCGGGGTCGACGCAGGGTGGCGTCGGCGTCGGCGCGGGCACGGACTTGCCGGCCTTCTTGGCGTCTGCGAAGTAGACCGCGGCAACATGGTCCAACGCCTTGCACAGCCGGTAGGCGTCGACCTTGGCGCCTTGCGCGGCCTTCGCGGCCGCCTCGGCCGCCTTGGCCTTGGCTTCATCGGACGGGGGCGGCAGCCTGGCCGCGGCGGCACCGACGGCGAGCAGCGCGGCCACGAAAAGGACGGGAGTCTTCATCGGGGAGGTCCTCGCGTTGGTCTCGAGCGTCGCCTGGATCGTTCAGGTCGGCCGGACCGACGCCTGCGCCGCCGGCGCCGGCGCTGGTTGCCCCGACCGCTGGGCCGGGATCTTGCCGGCACGGACGTCGTCCATCCACAGCGCATGGTGCTCGTCGGCCCAGGCCTCGTCAACGAAGCCGGTGCGCATCGCGGCGTACGCGCCCTTCATGCCGACCGTGCCCATGTAGATGTGGCCGGCAAACAGCGCCATCATCAGCAGCGCCGCGGTCGCGTGGATCATGTGCGCGACCTGCATGTCACCGCGCAGGTATGCCAGGTTGGGCAGCAACTCGTCGAGCACCAGGCCGGAGGCGACGACAAAGAAGCCGAGCACGAACACGCCGCCCCAGAACACCACCTTCTCGCCGGCGTTGAAGCGGTGCGACGGCACCTCGGTGGCGCCGAACAGACCACCGGCGCGCTTGATCCAGGTGATGTCCCCGGCGCGCGGGAAGTTGTCGCGCACGAAGGTCAGCATCACGACGACGAGCGACACCACGAACAGCGGGCCGACGAAGTTGTGCGTCGTCTTCAGCGCATAGGTCAGCCAGCCAAACAGCAGGCTGCCGATGAGGGGCAGCAAGAGGAACTTGCCGAAGGCCATCACGATCCCGGACAGCGCAAGCAGAACGAACGCGACCGCGTTGCTCCAGTGCGCGGCGCGCTCGAACGGCGTGAAGCGCTCGACGACGCGGCCGCTGTCGCCGGCTTGACCGCCGATCGCACCCTTGCCGAAATAGAAGAGCGCGAGCGCGAGCAGCACGATCAGCAGCAGCGAGCCGCCGTAGGGCAGGATCCAGCGGTTGCGCACCTCGCGCCAGGCTTCACCGGCGGTCGTGTAGCGCGAGCCAGGGTACTGCGTGAACGCCTGGATCAACGTGCCCTTCTCAGCCCCGGGCAGGCTGGTCGTGCCTGGCCTGGTGCCGCTGTTGCGCACCGCACGCCAGATTGGCGCGTTGTTGCCCGGCTGGGACTTTTCGCGCTCGGCCGCGCTGTCGCCGGGCTTGGGTGGCGCCGGGGCGACGAAGCCGGCCGGCGTGCCCAGCGGCGCGGCAGCGGGCGTCTGGGCGTGAGCCGGCGCGCCCAGCAACATCAGTACGGACAGGACCCCGCCTGCGAGCCCGACGCCGACGGCGCGACTGGCGTTCACTTGAGGCCTCCGGAGATTCGGTTGTATTCGTTCTGCACGTTCTGGGTGCGCTGGCGCAGTTCGGCCTCCCAGCTCGCCTTGTCGCCCGAAGTCCAGCCCGGCACGACAAACGGATCCTTCGCGGCGTCCCAGGGGGGCGAGTCGATCTTCGTCGCGCTCAGGGTCTGCGGCTTCTCGCCGCAGCCGGCCAGGCCGGCGAGCAGGACCACAGCGGCCCAGGAGATGAGGCGACGCTTCATCACTTGCCTCCCTGGGTCGGCTTGCCGTACGCGGTGCCCCAGCCCCAGACCTCGCTGCCCTTGCCGCGGTTGACGACGCGGGTGCGGAAGATCTCGGCGACGACATCGCCGTCGCCGGCGAGCAAGGCCTTGGTCGAACACATCTCGGCGCAGATCGGCAGCTTGCCTTCAGACAGCCGGTTGCGGCCGTACTTCTCGAACTCGGCCTGCGAGCCGTTCTCTTCCGGGCCGCCGGCGCAGAAGGTGCACTTGTCCATCTTGCCGCGCAGCCCGAAGGCGCCGTTGCTCGGAAACTGCGGCGCGCCGAACGGGCAGGCGTAACTGCAGTAGCCGCAGCCGATGCAGACGTCCTTGTCGTGCAGCACCACACCTTCCTCGGTGCGATAGAAGCAGTCGACCGGGCACACCGCCATGCAGGGTGCGTCCGAGCAGTGCATGCACGCTACCGAGATGCTCTTCTCGCCCGGCGCGCCGTCGTCGAGCGTGACGACGCGGCGCCGGTTCACCCCCCAGGGCACGTCGTTCTCCGCCTTGCACGCGGTGACGCAACCATTGCATTCGATACAGCGCTCGGCATCGCAGACGAACTTCATTCTGGCCATCGCAGCGTCTCCTTCAGGCCGTGACTCTTTCGATCTGGCAGACCGTGGTCTTCGATTCCTGCATCATCGTCACGCTGTCGTAGCCGTAGGTCGTGCCGGTATTGACTGCTTCGCCGCGCACCACCGGATGCGCGCCCTCGGGGTAGTACTGCAGCAGGTCGGCACCGCCCCAGTGGCCAGAGAAGTGGAACGGCAGGAACACGGTCTCGGCGTCGACCCCCGGCGTCACGTGGGCGCGCACGCGCAGGCCCTTGAAGCCGGGCATAGCCGTCATTGGGGGCGTGCGCACCCAGACCTCGTCGCCGTGGCGGATGCCGCGGTCGTTGGCGGCCTTCGGGTTGATCTCGATGAACATGTGCTGCTGCAGCTCGGCGAGCCAGGGGTTCGAGCGCGTCTCCTCGCCGCCGCCTTCGTACTCGACGAGCCGGCCGCTGGTCATGATGAGCGGGAAGGTCTTGACGATGTCGACGTTCTTGTCCTGCACCGTCTTGAACAGAGTCGGCAGGCGCCAGAAGGCCTTCTTGTCGTCGTGCGTCGGGTACTTGGCGACGAGGTCCGGTCGCGTGCTGTAGAGCGGCTCGCGGTGCTTGGGGACCGGGTCCGGGAAGTTCCAGACCACCGCACGCGCGCGCGCGTTGCCGAACGGGTAGCAGCCGTGGAGCTTCATCACGACGCGGATGATCCCGCCCGACGAATCGGTCTTCCAATTCTTGCCGTCGGCGGCCTTCTTCTCGGCCTCGGTCAGCTCGTCCCACCACCCCAGCTTCTTCAGCAGCAGGTGGTCGAACTCGGGATAGCCTGTGGTCAGGTCAGAGCCCTTCGAGTGTGAGCCGTCGGCGGCGAGCAGCGACTGGCCGTCGCGTTCGACGCCGAAGTTGGCGCGGAAGTTGCCGCCGCCGTCCATCACNTGCTTGCTCGTGTCGTAGAGGTTGGGAGTGCCCGGGTGGCGCAACTCGGGCGTACCGAAGCAAGGCCATGGCAGGCCGAAGTACTCGCCATCGAGCTTGTAGCCAGTTTCCTTGTCGATGCCGCCGTTGGCCTTCAGCGTGCGCACGTCGAAGACGTTCATGTTGCGCATGTGCGCCTTCAACCGCTCGGGGCTCTGGCCCGTGTAACCGATGGTCCAGACGCAGCTGTTGATCTCGCGCAGGATCGACTCGGGCTCGGGCTCGGGCATCCCGCCCCGGGCCGGCACCATCTTGTAGTTCTTGACCAGCTCCTTGCCGAAGCCCAGCTTGTCGGCGAGCTGCGCCATGATCATGTGGTCGGTGCGGCTCTCCCAGAGCGGCTCGATGACCTTCTCGCGCCATTGCAGCGAGCGGTTGCTCGCCGTGCACGAGCCGCTGGTCTCGAACTGGGTGCAGGCCGGCAGCAGGTAGACCGCGCGCTTGGGGTTCAGGTCGGCCGGGTTGCCGGGCATCGCGGCCATCGCCGCGGTCGCGCTCGGGAACGGGTCGATCACGACGAGCAGGTCGAGCTTGTCCATCGCCCGCTTCATCTCGAGGCCGCGCGTCTGCGAGTTCGGCGCATGGCCCCAGAAGATCAGCCCGCGCAGGTTGCTGTCCTGGTCGATCAGCTCGTTCTTCTCGAGCACGCCGTCGATCCAGCGCGAGACCGTCATCCCGGGCTTGCCCATCATGCCGGGTGCGTAGCGGCCCTTGATCCATTCGAAGTCGACGCCCCAGGCTTTCGCGAAGTGCTTCCACGCGCCTTCGATCAGACCGTAGTAGCCGGGCAGCGAATCGGGATTCGGGCCGACGTCGGTCGCGCCCTGGACGTTGTCGTGGCCGCGGAAGATGTTCGCACCACCCCCGGAGACGCCAATGTTGCCGAGCGCGAGCTGCAGGATGCACGACGCGCGCACGATCGCGTTGCCGATCGTGTGCTGGGTCTGGCCCATGCACCAGACGAGCGTACTCGGCCGGTTCTGCGCCATGATCGTCGCGACCTTCAGCGTCGTCGCCTCGTCAACGCCGCAGGCCTCCAGCACCTTATCGGGCGTCCACTGCGCGAGCACCTCGTCGCGCACCTTGTCCATCGCCCAGACGCGGTCGGCCAGGTACTGCTTGTCCTCCCAGCCGTTCTTGAACACGTGGTAGAGCACACCAAACAGGAACGGGATGTCGGAGCCCGAGCGGATGCGCACGTACTCGTCGGCCTTTGCCGCCGTGCGCGTGAAGCGCGGATCGACGACGATCATCTTGCAGCCGTGTTCCTTGGCGTGCAGCATGTGCAGCATCGACACCGGATGCGCCTCGGCGGCGTTCGAGCCGATGTACAGCGCCGCCTTGCTGTTTTGCATGTCGTTGTACGAATTCGTCATCGCGCCGTAGCCCCAGGTGTTGGCGACGCCGGCGACGGTGGTCGAATGGCAGATGCGTGCCTGGTGGTCGGTGTTGTTCGAGCCCCATAAGCTGACCCACTTGCGCAGCAAGTACGACTGCTCGTTGTTGTGCTTGCTCGAGCCGACGACGAACATCGAATCCGGCCCGCTGTCCTTGCGCAGCTCGAGCATCTTCGCGCTGACCTCGTTCAGCGCCTGTTCCCACGAGATGCGCTCGTACTTGCCGCCGACGAGCTTCATCGGGTACTTGAGCCGATACTCGCCGTGGCCGTGCTCGCGGATCGCGGCACCCTTTGCGCAATGGGCGCCGAGGTTGATCGGGCTGTCGAACACCGGCTCCTGGCGCACCCAGACGCCGTTCTCGACCACCGCGTCGATCGCGCAGCCCACCGAGCAGTGGCTACAAACGGTGCGCCGGACCTCGACCTTCGCGCCGCCGGCCGCGCCGGCCGCGGCGTCGGCGGCACCGGCCTTCTTTACCAGCGTGAGCTGCGCGGCGGCGAGGCCCGCGCCCACGCCCAGGCCGGAGCGGCGCAGAAAAGCGCGCCGGTCCATCGTCGGGATCGCCCGCGCGACGCCGCGCGCGAGACTGTGAATCAGGCCGGCCGACGGCGTGCCGGTCGGGGCGGACTTGCGGGTGAGCAGCATGGCGATTCCTCGTCCAGCGCCAGCCGGGGCCGGCGGGTTGCGCGTAGCCGGATCAGACCTTCGCGCTGTCGTAGTAGCGCAGCACGTGCGCCGAGGCCTGGTAGCCAGCGCTCTGCGGCGGCAAGGCCTTGGGAGGTACCGCGGCGGAGACGACCTGCGGCGCGCGCGGCAGCATCGCGGCCGCGGCGGCCATCGCACCGGCGACACCGGCGCCNGCGAAGACGACGCGCCGGGACACAGAGGAAGTCGGCTTCCCTTTCATGCCTAGTCCTTCACGTCGACCCCGAAGTCGCGCGAGGTGCGCGTACGACCCGACGACTCATTCATGATCACCCCCAGTCGNTCGCGGCCTCAATAGGGTGTCACCCGTAGGGTCGGGGTCGGCCGCGCCGCACCCGGACGACTAAACTGCAAGCGACCTCGCTGCCCAGCCATGGACCCCAAGCCATCGATCCGCGTCGCGGTGCACATCGCGCGCCGCCGCCAGCCCAACCGCTGGGAGGACTGGGGTTTCCGCATCGCCGAAGTCCTGCTCGACGAAGGCGGTTTCGGCACCGACGCGCGCACATTGCGCGACGACGGCCGCGACGCGTCATTCCTGTTCCCGGGCCTGCCGCTCACGCTGTTCGCCGACGAGGCCGAGGGCTATTACCTGAACCTCACTTCCGGCGCGCCGGTCTGGTTCGTGATGTGGCGCATCGCCGACGACGACCCGGCGCGCGCCTGGCCCGAGACGTTGACGCTGTCCTACAACGAGGCCGGACGCTGGCTCGACGCGCAGGAGCACGTCGACAACCTCCCGCTGCCCGAGGACGTACGCGGCTGGCTGCAGGCCTACACCGACGCGCATTACCGGCCCGAGCCCAAGCAGCGCCGGCGGCCGGCCTCGTTCCAGCCCCTCGATCGCCGCTGACCATGGCCGACGAGACCGGCTTCCTGTCGCGCTGGTCGCGCCGCAAGGTGCAGGCGAAGGACGGCAACGTCTTGCCCGAAACCGCGCCGACGCCCGATGTGCCGGTGCTCGATGCACCCGGTGCACCCGACGCCGCCGATGCCGCCACGCCGCCGGCCCGCACGGCCGCGACAGCGCCGCAGCCGACACCCGGGACACCGGCGCCGACGCTCGCCGACGCGCGCCTGCTGACGCCCGATTCCGACTACGCGCGCTTCGTCGCACGCGATGTCGACGCGACGGTGAAGAATGCCGCGTTGAAGCAGTTGTTCGGCGACCCGCACTTCAACGTGATGGACGGCCTGGACACCTACATCGACGATTACAACCGGCCCGACCCGCTGCCGCGCGCGATGCTGCGCCGGATGGCACAGAACTCCTTCCTCGGCCTGACCGCCGAGTCCGACGACCCCGCGCGCGCGGCGACCCCGGTCGCCGCGCCGCACGAAGCGCCGCCCGATGAAGACCTTGATCTGCGACTGCAACCGGACGATGCCGCTCGACGCCCCGGCCCTGAGCCGGGCGCTGGCGCAGACCCCGGGCGCGAGCTCTGACGGGCTCGACCGCGTCCACAGCCTGCTGTGCCGGCGCGAGGCCGGCGCGTTCCAGCGCGCGGCCAAGGACAGCAGCGCCAGCGGCGATGAATTGCTCGTCGCCTGCACGCAGGAGAGCCGGCTGTTCATCGAACTCAACGAACAGACCGAAGGCGCGGCGAGCCTCGCCGAGCGGCCGATCCGCTTCGTCAACCTGCGCGAGACCGGCGGCTGGTCGCGCGACGCCGCGAGCGCGACGCCGAAGATCGCTGCGCTCATCGCCGCCGCCCAGTTGCCCTCACCAGCGCCAGTGGCCACCGTCGGCTACAGGTCGACCGGGCGTTGCCTCATCATCGGCCGCGCCGACGCCGCCGAACGCGCAGCCGCGATGCTTGCCGACCGGCTCGGCGTGAGCCTGCTCGTCGACGGTGGCCGCCTCGCGCAGACGCACGAGCGCGCGGTGCNCGCCGGCCGCCTCGTGCGCCTGGCGGGCTGGCTGGGCGCGTTCGAGGCCGAATGGGAGAGCGCCAACCCGATCGACCTCGACCTGTGCACGCGCTGCAATGCCTGCGTGCAGGCCTGCCCGGAGGGCGCGATCGGGCTCGGCTACCAGGTCGACCTCGACGCCTGCCGCAGCCACCGCGACTGCGTGCGCGTCTGCGACGCCGCCGGCGCGATCGACTTCGAGCGCGCGCCGCAGCGCGTGACCGAGCGCTTCGACCTCGTGCTCGACCTGCGCGCCACGCCGTCGTTCACGATCCACCAGCCGCCGCAGGGCTTCTTCCACGCCGCAGACGACGCCGCGCTGATCCAGTCAGTGCTCGCGCTGCGCGAGATGAGCGGCGAATTCGAGAAGCCGAAATTCTTCCACTACCAGCCGCGGCTGTGCGCGCACAGCCGCAACGAGCAGATCGGCTGCAGCGCCTGCATAGCGGTCTGTTCGGCGAGCGCGATCCGCAGCGACGCGACAAGCAAGGGCCGAGCGCGCGGCCACGCGAATGCGCCACAGCAGGCCGGCGGCGGCGTCGTCGTCGAGCCTCATCTTTGTGTCGGCTGCGGCGCCTGCGGCACGGTCTGCCCGACCGGCGCGCTGAGCTTCGCCTACCCGGGCCCGGTAGACCAGGGCCGGCGAATGCGCACGCTGCTTGCCGCCTACGCGGCGGCCGGCGGACGCGATGCGGTGCTGCTGCTGCACAGCCAAGGCGAAGGCACGCGCCGCATCGACGCGCTCGGCCGCGCCGCACGCACCCGCGGCCTGCACGGCGTGCCGGCGCGCGTGCTGCCGGTGCCGCTGTGGCACACGGCAAGCGTCGGCCTCGATCTCTGGCTCTCGGCGATCGCGCAGGGCGCAAACCAGGTCTGGGTTCTCGTCGGCACCGAGGAGGCGCCGCAGTACCGCGAAGCGCTTGCGGCGCAGATGGCGGTCGCGCAGGCGTTGCTCGCCGGGCTCGGCTATGCGGGCCGGCACCTGCGCCTCGTCGACGAAGGTGACGTCGGCGACGACCCCGCGGCGCTAGAAGCAGCGCTCCAGGCCGCACCGGCGCAGGGTGTCGCCGTGCCCGCGCCCTTCGCCGCGCTCGCCGACAAGCGCGCGACACTGGAGATGGCGCTCGAGCACCTGCTCGCGCAGGCGCCGCGCGCGACCGACGCGATCGACGCAATCGCGCTGCCAGCCTCCGGCGCGCCCTTCGGCAGCGTCGTCGTCGACACCGAACGCTGCACGATGTGCCTGAGCTGCGTCGGCGCCTGTCCAGCGAGCGCGCTCGCCGACAACCCGGAGCAGCCGCAGCTGCGCTTCATCGAGAAGAACTGCGTCCAGTGCGGACTGTGCGCGAGCACCTGTCCCGAGGACGCGATCACGTTGCAGCCGCGCTTGTGGCTGGCCGACGCCGGGCGCGCGCGTAAGAGCGCACGCGTGCTGCACGAGATGCAGCCCTACCGCTGCGTGCGCTGCGGCAAGCCCTTCGGCACGCTGCGCGCGATCGAGGCGATGATGACCAAGCTCGCCGGCCACGCCGCGTTCCAGGGCGCCGCCGCCGAAAGGCTCAAGATGTGCGGCGACTGCCGCGTCGTCGACATGATGAGCCACCCGACCGAAATCCGCGCGCGCGACCTGTGACCATGCCCCCGCCCGACGCCGCCCTGTCCTACGCCAGCGCCGACGACGCCGACGAGCTCGCGCGCGCCGATCTCTACGGCCTGCTCGCTCGGCTCTGGCTCGCACCGCCCGACGCCGTGCTGCTGCAGCAGTTCGCGATCGCGGCAACGCAGCCGCCCGAGCCCGGCGGCCATCTCGACACGCCCTGGTCGGCGCTGGTGGCGGCGCTGCGCACCACCGATGCCGACGCCGCCGCAGCTGAGTACGACGCGCTGTTCCAGGGCATCGGCAAGCCCGAAATCCTGCTCTACGGCTCGTACTACCTGAGTGGCTACCTGAACGAGCGCCCGCTCGTCGCCCTGCGTGCCGACCTGCAGCGCCTTCGCCTGGCGCGTGACGAGTCCCGCGGCGAGACCGAGGACCATCTCGCCTATCTGTTCGAGGTGATGCGCTGGCTGATCGGCGGCGACGAGGTCGAGGTCTGCAATCTCGAACAGCAACGCCGCTTCTTCCGCAGCCATCTGCAGCCCTGGGTCGAGGCGCTGTGCGACAACGTCGAGGCTCACCCGCGCGCACGGACCTGGCGCGCGCTCGCCGCGTTCACGCGCGCATTCATCCAGGTCGAGGCGCAGGCCTTCGACATGCTCGAGACATGATCGACCGAAACGACATCACCGGCCTCGTGCTCGCCGGCGGGCGCGGCAGCCGCATGGGCGGCGTCGACAAGGGCCTGCAGAATCACCGCGGCCTGCCGCTCGCACTTCACGCGCTGCTGCGCCTGCAGCCGCAGGTCGGCCACGCGATGATCAATGCGAACCGAAACCTCGCCGCCTATGACAGCATGGGCGTGCCTGTCTGGCCCGACCCGCTCGCCGACTACCCAGGCCCGCTCGCCGGGCTGCTCGCCGGGCTCGAGCATTGCACGACGCCCTACCTCGTCACTGTGCCCTGCGACACACCCAACTTCCCGCTCGACCTGGTCGAGCGCCTGGCCGCGGCCGCGCAAGAACAGGACGCCGAGCTCGCGATGGCGGCGACCGTCGAGAACGGCGCGCGCCAGGTGCAGCCGGTGTTCTGCCTGCTGCGCAGTACGCTGCTCGAGAGCCTGGTCGCCTACTTGCACGCGGGCGAGCGCAAGATCGACCGCTGGACCGCGCGCCACCGCTGCGCCGAGGTTGTGTTCGACGACACCGCGGCCTTCTTCAACGCGAACACGATGGCCGAACTGCAGCAGCTCCAGCCCGGTTCGCGCGGCGCCTGATATCCCCTTCACGATCGATCGTCGCGCAGGGCCCTGTGTCGGCTCGCGACCGATGCGGCCATTCGCGGGCCACCGCTTTGCGCGGGAAGCGTCAACGCGGTGGGGCAGGCGGTGCCACCGGCCTTGGCCTTCGAGTCGGACACCAGTAGACATGCCTTTGCTCGCTCGCCAGCAGGCCCGCGAATGTCCGCAGCGGGCCGCGAGCACCCGCTCCTGCGTGGTCGATCGACCGCAAGTCGGTATGAGCAAATCGCCCGGCCGGCGCGGCGATCATCGAAACAATCGCCGCACCCGGACCAGCGCGGCCAATGCGGCGACGCCTCGCCAGGCCCAGCGCGGACGCAGCACGAGTACCGCGGCCAGCGGCGTCAGCGCCGCCCAGGGGTAGGAGCGGGCGACGAGGCAGACGCGCAAGCCGCGGTCGATCCAGACCGCGCTCGGGCCCAGCCGCTGCCAGCCGTCGGCCACCGTCTCGCGCTCGCGCTGCGCCTTCGCGACAAGCGTAAGGCGACGCTCGGCAAGCTGCGCCGCGCGCTCGCGCTGGATCGCGCTCACGGCGGCGGCCGGCGCAATGCGTCGCGGTCGCGCCGAAGCTCGTTCAGCGTCGCGGCCAGGAACGGCGGCTTCGCACGCGCCTTGCGCCGCCAGACCGCCAGCGCCCACGCGGCGCCGAGCAGAAAAGCTGCGGTGATCGCGCCGAGCACCGCTTCGCGCGGCCCGTCCCAGAACAGCAGCACGAGCAACAGCGCGGCAAGGACGATGCCGACGCCGCTGAGGAACAGAGCCAGGATCGCCCACAGCAGCATCTCGACCAGGCGCAAGCGCTCTTCCTCGAGCTCGGTGCTCGCCAGCGCCAGCCGCGTCTGGCCGAGGTCGAGCAGCGCACCTGCCAACTCGCGCAGCGTGCCAAGCAGGCCGGACACAGGCATCGGATTCGCCACCGCCGCTCAGCGGCGCGAGATCAGCATGCCAATCAGCAGGCCCACGCCGGCCGCGATGCCCATCGCCGCATACGGATGCTCGTGCACCGCGTGATCGGCCTCGCGCGCCGCGCGCCTGGTGTTGTAGACCGCCTTGTCCTGCAGGTCCTCAAGCGCGACTCGGGCCTGGCGCAACTGGGTCTCAAGCTTTTCGCGCGCGGCGCTGAACTGTTCGCCGCCGCTGCGCTGCGCGCTCTTCAGCAAATGCTCGGCCTCGTCGACCATCTGTTGCAGGCTCGTCGCAAGACGATCGCGCGCGTTCGTGTCGGCGCTGTCGGCGGTGCTTTCCATGGCTCGGGCTCCTGGTCAGGTTGACGGCGATTCGCCGCACGGTGCGTGCGACCCGCCCCATTGGACCCCTCGCGTGCCGGCCGCGCAACCGCCCGATGGGCTCCGGCTGATCGAACTCAATCGGGCCGGGCCACTGCGGCGTTGCCATCGATCAAGCCCTGCCCGGCATCGGCCCCTATGCTGGGGGACCTGCGGCCGCGGCCAGCGCTACCTCCCGATGGTCCTCGAATGCTGCTGACCTGGTTCCAGTTTCTCCTCCTCGGCGCCGTCGTCGCGACGGCGGGCTTCCACCTGTGCCGCGAAGGTGACCGCATCGCACAGGCCACCGGCGCCACCGGCGGCTGGATCGGCCTGGCCTTGCTCGCGTCGGTGACCTCGCTGCCCGAACTGATGATCGGCATCACGTCGGTGACCGTCGCCGACGTGCCGAACATCGCCGTCGGCGATGCGCTCGGCTCCTGCGTCATCAACCTCGCGTTCCTGGTCGTGCTCGACTTCCTGCACCGCGAGGTCCCGGTCTACCAGAGGGCGAGCCAAGCGCACGTGCTGTCGGCGGGTTTCGGCATAGTCCTCATCGGCATCGTCGGGCTCAACCTCGTGACCGCCGGGCCCGTGGCGGTGAACGGCGCGAGCTTCGGCCTGTACACGCCGGTGATCCTGCTCGTCTACCCGGTCGCGCTGCGCACGCTGTTCATCCACGAAC
>JGI20214J51088_10000330_pt1 | contig 33983 bp, 34 predicted proteins | sample WetSurMetagenome_FD_51088 | JGI IMG/M metagenome (IMG submission 51088) | reverse complement strand
AACAACATCGCCGGCCTTTATCTTGTTGTCAAGGATCGCCTTCATGGCCGCCTCTTCCGAATCAAAGACCCTGGCGGTTCCCTCGAACTTCATCATATTTTTTGAGACTGCCGTCTGCTTCACCACCGCGCCGTCCGGGGCAAGATTGCCCTTGAGCACTGCGATGCCGCCTTCTTTATGGTATGCCTTGTCGAGAGGCGCAATGACCTCTTCATCAGCGATAACGGCCTTGGCCGCAATCTTGCGGATGCTGAGGCCCGAGACCGTCATGCCGTCCTTCAGCATGGGGCCCAGTCTCTTAAGCACTGCCGGTATGCCGCCGGCCGCGTCGAGGTCTTCCATGTAATATTTCCCGCCCGGAATCATACTGGTTATGTGCGGAGTTTTTTTACTGATCTCGTCGAATATTCCGAGGGGCAGGGACACTGCAGCCTCATGGGCTATGGCAGGTATATGGAGGGCCGTATTTGTCGAGCCCCCAAGCGCCATGTCAAGCATGATGGCGTTTTCGAACGCCTTTTTGGTCATTATCTTCCTCGGGGTGATATCCTTGTTGACAAGCTCCACGATCCTCTCGCCGCTCTCAAACGCTATCCTCCGCTTTGCAGCCATTACCGCAGGGGCTGTGGCGCAACCGGGCAGACTCATGCCGAGGGCCTCGGTCACACACGCCATAGTGTTGGCAGTGTACATTCCCTGGCAGGAACCTGCCCCGGGACATGCGCATATTTCGATGGCCTGCGCCTCGTCTTTTGTAATCGAACCCGCCCTTAATTTTCCGACCGCCTCAAAGGTGTCGCTCGTAAGATTAAGACGGCGGCCCCTGTAGCGGCCTGCGAGCATCGGGCCGGCAGTGACAACTATGCTCGGTATATTCAACCTTGCGGCAGCCATGAGCATGCCCGGGGTTATCTTGTCGCAATTGGTAAGAAGCACGAGTCCGTCAAGCTGGTGCGCCTCTGCGATCGTCTCTACCATATCTGCAATCAACTCGCGTGAGGCGAGGGAATAATGCATCCCCTTGTGGCCCATAGCTATACCGTCACAAACCCCCGGTATCCCGAAGAAAAACGGATATCCTCCTCCGGAATGAACACCCTTTTCAATAAATCTCTCAAGATCGCGCATGCCGATATGGCCAGGAATAAGATCGGTGAAACTGGTGGCAACTCCTATGAACGGCTTGTCCAGCGCGCTCTTGGGCATCCCTGTAGCGTAAAGCAGCGCCCGGTGAGGTATACGTTCTATCCCGCATTTAATGGTATCGCTTCTTCTCATGAGAATAAAGCTCCCTTCCTTGTCAAAATTGACTGCAATTCAGAATCAAGACGGCTGTTTTTTTTAATTTTTGCTGTTTTTCCTGTATTCCCTTATGAGTTCGGCCATGCGGTCTTTCCTGAAAAGTTTTTCTTTCTGTTTTCTCTTTTTTTCGATGTCTTCTTCGGTAGTGAGATAACGCTTCTTGTTGAGTTCTTCGAGAAAGGCTTCAAGCTCTTTGTGCTCCAGAGAGAGTTTTTGATATTCCGTATTCTCTCTCTTTAACGTTTCTGCAATCTGCTCGTCAGTCATAAGCGCCTCCATAAAAACATAATGGTTTCTCCGACCTAATTTTACAATAAACCGGCCCCAAAATGCACGACCGGCGGCAGGCTCACGGGTCAATAAAGCGGCCCTGCAGGAAAAGGTCAATATCTTCGCTGTTTTGTTTACTTTATGCGCTGCGCGTGATAAAATCTATTTCATGAAAGTCAGGTCCCATCTCTATATCATGGGGCGTGTGCAGGGGGTCGGATACCGGGCCTTTGTTGTGCGCACAGCCGCAACCTTTGATCTCTGCGGCTGGGTGAGAAACCTGCCGGACCGTTCCGTGGAGGCGGTTTTTGAAGGCGACAAGCCGTTAATAGAGTCCGCTATAAAGAGACTATATGAAGGTCCGCCCGCCGCGCTGGTCTCAGCCATCGACATCAACTGGACCGATAAGCCCGAGGGTATCTCCTCTTTTGCCATAAGATATTAGGGAATAAATCCGGGACTCAATAATTATTGATATCCCCCCGAGCCGCACCTGGGGCCTCTTCAAAGGATCAATTCATCGCGCCGGAGACAAACGCCCCTGTGCCGCATCCAATAATTGGGTTGGACGTTATGACTGATATGATTTAAAATACCTGAATGCTTATACCTACATTGTTGTCAAAAAAAGTTATCGCAGGGGAAACACTGACAAAGGCCGACGCCATTCTGCTTACCGAAACCGGCCTGGAAAATCTCGACGATCTTTTATCAGCGGCAGAGAAAATCAAAATGGCCTTCAGGGGCAACAAGGTCGATTTGTGCGCTCTCGTGAACGCCAAATCCGGGGCCTGCACTGAAGACTGCCGTTATTGCGCCCAGTCCTCGAAAAACAGCTCCTCCATCAAGGTCTTTCCCTTTATCGGCAAAAAAGCCGTCCTGGAACAGGCCTTGAAGGCAAAACAGGGCGGGGTACACAGGTTCGCCATAGTCACCAGCGGCAGAAAACCGGACAAGAAAGAGCTGACCGGGATTGCGGAAGCCCTCGGCGAGATCAGAAAAATGGGGATAGGAACATGCGCTTCACTCGGCCTCCTCGAAAAAGACGAACTCAGCTATCTCAAGGACCACGGGCTCGAAAGGCTACACAATAATCTCGAAACCTCGGAGAGATTTTTCCCGTTTATCTGCTCATCGCACAATATAACAGACAAGATCCGTACACTTGAGACGGCCCGGTCCGTGGGACTGTCGATCTGCTCCGGAGGTATCTTCGGCATGGGAGAGACCTGGCAGGACAGGATAGACCTTGCGTTCACCCTTAGAGACCTGAATACGGTCTCGACCCCTATAAACCTGCTGAACCCCATAAAGGGCACACGGCTTGATCATCTCGCCCGGCTGCAGCCTTATGAGGCCCTGAAGATAATCGGCATTATGAGGTTCATCCTTCCCCGCAGTGAGATAAGGTTATGCGGCGGCAGGGTGGAGACCCTTGGAGACCTGCATCCCATGATATTCAGGGCAGGCGCCGACGCCCTTATGACAGGCGATTATCTTGTGCTGCACGGAAGGTCCTTTGAAGACGATCTGCGGATGATCAGGGGCCTCGGGCTCAGGACAGACGCTGAATAGCCTGCTTCAATCCCCAAAACCGCCTCTTGTGCGCTTTATGTGATAATTATCACATAAACATTCACAGTCCCGGCTTATACTTGAATTAAGGGACAACACCAAGGAGGCTCCATCATGACCGGGATATTGAAATGTATCTTATCTGTTTGGGTGATCTTCGTGATCTTTTCATCACTCCTCGGCGGAGGCCAACCAATACGCAATGCAGAGGATAACGCTCATGTGATCATGAGCAAGACCATGAATGCCTTTGCCGACCAGGCCGACAATATCAAGGTCCAGACGGACTGCGCAAAAAGCGCCGTAACAAAACTGGCCGCCTCAAAAGAGAATTCGCGGCTCCAAAATATGGCATCCTGCCCGGCATGGCTTAAATAACCGGGCCTCAACTATCCGGCTGATGTGATTAGCGGTCTTCCCTGCCGACCGCCTTATTGGCTTCTCTAACCCCCTCTCTGCTAAAATTATCCGATATGAAAACGGATCGTTCCGGCATATTCTTTTCCGGCATAGGCGGAAGCGGTGTATCTGCGCTGGCCGCGTTTATGGCCGACAGGGGGCACAGGGTTTCGGGCTCCGACCGGGCGTTTGAAAAGAATCCCTACCATCCCGCTCTCGCCGCATTAAAGACCAAAGGGGTGACTATCTTTCCGCAGGATGGAAGCGGCATAAATGAATCACTCGATCTTGTGGTCTTCAGCACCGCTGTTGAGCATGACACGCCTGAATATGCAAAGGCCCTTGCCCTCGGCCTGCAGATCAGGACCAGGCCCGAATTCCTGCTGCAGATCGTTTCCGAGCACAAGACAATCGCAGTTGCAGGCACAAGCGGCAAATCCACCACCTCCGGGATGCTGGCCTGGCTTATGTCGCGCCTTGGGATGAAGCCGAACTTCATAGGCGGCGGCAGGGTCAAGCAGTTTCATTCGGGATCAAATCCGGGCAATTCCATAACCGGGAATTCAGACCTGCTCGTTATGGAAGCCTGCGAATCGGACGGCTCCATTGTCGGTTATATGCCTCTTCATTCGATCATCCTGAATCTGGAACTCGACCACCACCCGATATCCGAAACCGCTTCCATGTTCGAAAAACTTGTCGCCAATACCGCAGGACTGGTGGTCATCAATGCGGATGATAAAAATCTCGCAGCCATGCCTGCGCTGAAATCCGGGAAAACAATTACCTTTTCGGTGTCTGAAGAGTCGCAATTCAGACCCCAGGATGTGGTCTTCCTTCCGCTGAGGACCGAATTTTCCCTTGAAGGAGTCGGATTCAAACTGTCCATGCCGGGCAGACACAACCTTTATAACGCCCTTGCCTGCATTGCCGTTTTGTCCGGCATGGGGGTTGAGCTTAAGGCCATATCAAAGGCCCTGCCGGACTTCAGCGGCATAGAGAGACGATTCGACATACACCTTGAAGACGTCGACCACCTTGTTATCGACGATTATGCCCACAATCCCCACAAGATTTCGGCGATGATGCAGGCGGCAAGCCGTCTGCGGGAAAAGATCTGTTATATATTCCAGCCCCACGGCTTCGGCCCTACCCGGATGATGAAGGATGAATATATAGCGGCATTCTCGCAGGGGTTGAGACCTTCAGACCATCTTATCCTGCTGCCGATTTTTTATGCGGGAGGCACGACAAAGCAGGACATATCGAGCCGCGACCTCGCCGCAGGCATAAGAAAGAACGGCAAATCCGCTGAGGCCGTGGATGACAGGAACAAGGTCATAAAGAACCTCGACAAATGGGACAACTACATCATCATGGGCGCCCGCGACGAGACCCTTTCGGCCTTCGCCGAATCAATCGCCCTGTTGCTCGGGCTGAAGTAACCTGCAATTAACTCACGCTTGCGGGGGCATCGCGGCTTTCTCACAAAACCGGCCTGCGGCGCATGCCGGATTGAGGAGAGAAGAGCCTGGGTTATCCGGCACGGCGTATGTGTCACAAAAACAAAATATCCATATCTGAAAGAAGTTGTCGAATAAAGCCGGCGTACTAATCTCTTCTCCCGAAAGACGGTGTGCGCCACAGAGTTCAAGAAAAACTATAACTTACCTTTGGTGAGCCTTCGATACGGTTGCCCGTGAGGTCTGCAAAATAAACCTCAATGAACGCATATGCTTTGCGGAGGCATCCGCCTTTTAGCGCGATGAATTCTTCCTCGAACTTAAACAGATTACCTGTTTCAGAATACTAATTCGTTCACAGCGGCGCCCTTGCCCTGCTGCTCTTCGCAGCCCTGAGATCCCAGACATCGCGCCTCAATCCGTCCGCCTCCGCAAAGCAGAACAATAAGCCCTCATGGGCCGCCATATCAGTCCGTCCTTACTATCTCATACTCCCTGCTGCCGAGCCCGAGCCTCACCGCCTCGTCGATCTGCAGCATGTAGGGCCTGTGGTGCATCTTTTCCAGTATATCGTCGCCCTCCTTTATCCCTATATCCGAGGCCATCGAACCGGGCAATGGAGTCGCCTTCAGCAGCATATCCATCGAAGCCTTCTCTATCGCCACTATGTCGTCCGAGACCATTATGCCGAGGTCCTGAATTACAGGGGTCTCCGCAGCGGGCATACAGTCGCATTCAGGTTGTATCTCGGTAAGCAGGTTCACGTAAATGACCTTGCCGGGGTTGAAGGTGCTCAAAACGGCTGCCGCCGCCTCCGAAAGCGACTTCATGAACTTGATGTCGTCACCGGCAAGATGCAGCGCGCCCTGCTGGCATACCCTCGCGCACCTGCCGCACCTCCAGCAGGTGTTGCTGTTGAAGATGAGTCCTTCAGGGCCGAAATCAATGCTTTCCAGCGGGCATATCTCCTTGCACTGGTTACAGTGCGTGCACAGGTCGGCGTTCCAGTCCAGCATACCTTCGCCGATGGAATGCATGGCTCCCCTGCCGCACTTCCATCCGCAGTTACGGTGCGCCCCGCTGACCGCGCCCATGGCAAGGTTCTTTATGGCCCCGGCGTAACCGGACTGAATATGGCCCTTGATATGCGAGCATACAACCATTGCAGGCACGTCATGAATGGCTGAAGCAATCGCTATCTCGCCGAGGATGTCCCCTGCCTTTACCATGATATTGTCATGCCCGTAGAGCCCGTCGGCCAATATCACCGGGGCCGCAACGGAAAGGTGGTTGATGCCGTTGTAGTTCGCGACCTCCAGATAATCGAGTCCCTTTATCCTCACAGTATCCGTAACAAAAGGCTTCGCGCCCACAGACCTCAGGGCGTCAACCACCTTCCTGAGAAAAACCGGCCTGACGATACGATGCGCGCCCTCAGACCCGAAGTGCGTCTTTACCGCGACCCATTCCTTCGGCTCAAAGAAGTTTTCGAGCCCGATCTCTTTCAACAACCCTTCGAGCTTGCCCGGCATACTGTCCGAATATTTCCATTTCGCCACCCTTGCTGAAGCAAAATATACCTTTGACATGAGATTCCTCCCTGATCATAAAATTACCTTTTATTTTATTATTATCGTTAATACCCGGCAAAATTCCAATCCCGCCCTGAAGCAGGCAGTCGCTGCCGGAAACAATCCATTAGTACCATTATAAACTTTTACCCCTCAACAAAATAAGCTCATTCGCTATAACCGCAACTTAACAGATGTCATGCCCGGCGCGTTATGTGATAAACTTAAAAGGGAGACACTGATATAGCTACTCTATACGGACATACCACAGGACTCAAAAAGAACATCATCAATCTGCTGGAGAAGGTGTACCGCCGCAGGGTCCATTCAGACATGCTTATTTCGCAGGAACTCGCGCGCTATCTTGCGGAACTCTCAACGGAAACAGGCAAGCAGCTCGGCATCATAATCAACAGGAGCGGCGCGATCACCCATGTCATAGTCGGCGACGCCCACAGCGTATTCATCCCCGGACTCGACGCCTGGCCCCTCGGTAAAAAGGCCCTCAGGGGCCTGCGCTTCATCCATACCCACCTGAACGACGAACCTATAAACAAGGAAGATATAACAGACCTCTCGCTGCTCAGATTCGACATGATTGCGGCCCTCACCATTCGTGACGGACTGCCTGACAAATTGCATACAGCGCATCTGATGCCTCAGGGCTCCGGGGAAAAATACAGGACATCCACCTCGGATTTCTACAGATTCGATCTGGATTTTTCGGGTTTTATCGGAAATCTCGAAGCAGAGATGGAGCGCAGCAGGAGCATCAGCCGCAACGACGACCGGGAGAGGGCAATCCTGATCAGCGCCGATATCAGGCCGCGCCACGAGATGGAAGAATCCATTGAAGAACTAAGGGAACTTGCGGCCTCAGCGGATGTAGTCGTGCTTGACACCATAATACAGAGGCTTAAGGCAATCAACCCGAGACACCTTTTGGGAGAGGGCAAGCTGAAAGAGATCGTCATGAACAGCATGGAAAGGGGCGCGACCCTGCTCATATTCGACCAGAACCTGTCGCCTTCGCAGATAAGGTCGGTCGCAGAGGCAACCGAACTGAAGGTAATCGACCGTTCACAACTGATACTCGATATCTTTGCGCGCCGGGCCCACAGCAGGGACGGAAAGGTGCAGGTCGAGCTTGCGCAGCTGAAATACATGCTGCCGCGGCTGATGGGCAAAGGCACGGCCATGTCGAGGCTGATGGGAGGGATCGGAGGAAGAGGACCGGGAGAGACAAAGCTCGAAGCGGACAGAAGGCATATACACGACAAGATATCGCACCTCGAAAAGGAACTGAAGATATTGAGCGAGGCCCGTAAACAGCGCAAACAGAAACGCGCGGCAGCGGCCCTGCCGATAGTCTCAATCGTAGGGTATACGAATGCCGGCAAATCGACCCTGTTGAATACCCTCACCAAAAGCAGCTCCGGGGTGGAAGACAAGATGTTCGCCACCCTGGACACGGCAAGCAGGCGGCTGCGTTTTCCGAGAGAACGGGAGATAATCATCACCGACACAGTGGGCTTTATCAGGGACCTGCCCAAAGACCTTATGGCGGCCTTCAGGTCCACCCTTGAAGAGCTTGAGGACGCAGACATGCTTATCCATCTCGTGGACATCTCCAACCCGCGCTTCGAACAGCAGATCGCCGCCGTGGAGACAATCCTTAAAGACCTGGGACTGGAGGCCAAGCCGAAGATGATCGTATTCAACAAGACGGACAGGCTCGACCGGGACACAACTGAACATATCAAGTCCAGATTCGGGGCCGTGGCGGTCTCCGCGCTCAAACCCGAAAGCCTCGGCCCGTTGCTCAAGGAGATGGAAACGCGGATATGGGAGCCGAAAAGCCGCGCCCGGAAGGAAGAACCGGAATAACCCCTAATTTGTCATCGGACGGCAATGTTTCTAAGGATCAACATCGCAACCCATGACGATAGTCGCTTTGCCGGCATGGATAGTCGCCTATTATCCATTTACCGCGGTGTCCGATGACAAATCGGAAATAAACATTATCAGGCGCACAGGGGAATCGAAGGCCCGGCCCATATTTGGGTATAATAGGTATCATGGAGTTTATCCCCAAATGGATGGCGTGGGAAATCACAAGACGCTGCAATCTCAGGTGCGTTCACTGCCGCTCCTCTTCTGAAATGGTAGTCGATGAACATCCCGATTTCCCCATTGAAGAGGCCTTCCGGATAATCGATGATATTGCGGGATACGCCTCTCCTGTTGTAGTCCTTTCCGGAGGCGAGCCCCTTATGCGGCCGGATGTCTTTGATATCGCGCGATACGGGACCGCTAAGGGCCTGAGGATGTGCCTGGCGACAAACGGCAGCCTCGTCACTGACAAGACATGCAAAGGGATCAGGGAGTCGGGTATCAGGATAGTCTCCTTGAGCCTTGACGGTTCAACGGCCGAAGCCCATGACGCCTTCAGAAAACAGGCCGGCGCCTTTGACCGTGTTATTAACGCCGCCGGTTTATTTAAAAAACATGGTATCGATTTTATCATCAACTCCTCATTCACAAAACAGAATGAGACCGAAATCCCCCATGTTTATAAACTTGCAAAGGCCATAGGCGCAACGGCGTGGTACCTCTTCATGATCGTGCCGACAGGCAGGGGCGCAGAGATAATGAACGATCTCATTTCAAAAGAGCATTATGAAGATATCCTGAACCGGCATTATGAAATGGAAAAGGATGAGACCGAAATGCTTGTGAGGCCCACCTGCGCGCCGCATTATTACAGGCTCTCGCTCCAGAGGGCCAAAGAGGAAGGCATTGGATTCAGGAGACGCAGCCTCAAGTTTTCCACAGGCGGTTCAAAGGGATGTCTTGCAGGGCAACTCATCTGTCTCATGGATGTTGACGGGAATGTCCTTCCCTGCAGCTATTTCCCAATACCCGCAGGCAATATCAGGGCGCAGTCATTCAGGGAAATCTGGGAAGACTCCGGGCTCTTCAGGGAGTTGCGCGATTTCGATAATTACAAAGGCAAATGCGGCAGGTGCGAATATCTGAAGGTCTGCGGCGGATGCAGATCCCGCGCATACGCCGTAACCGGCGACTATCTTGCCGAAGAACCGTTTTGCAGTTATATACCGGGGACAAATTGAACAATACTTTTCTGAAAGCCTGTCGCGGAGAGAAGACGGATTACACGCCTGTATGGATCATGAGGCAGGCAGGGAGATATCTGCCCGAATACCGCAGGGTCAGGGGAAAAGTCGGTTTTCTTGATCTGTGCAAGACCCCCGGGCTTGCGGCTGAGGTGACACTCCAGCCGGTCGATATATTGAAGGTGGATGCGGCCATACTCTTTTCGGACATCCTTATCCCAATAGAAGCCATGGGCATGAAACTCGAATTCCATGAGACAAAAGGCCCTTTTATTGACAATCCCATCAGGGACGAGGCTTCCGTCTGGAGGCTCAGAACACTAAATCCAGCTGAAGACCTGCCTTTTGTTGCAGAAACCATCAAGCTATTGATCAAACAACTGAATGTCCCTCTCATAGGATTTTCGGGCGCGCCGTTTACCCTTGCGACCTATATGATCGAGGGCGGCAGTTCCCGGAATTTCGTAAACACCAAGACGATGATATACCGTAATCCGGGACTGTTCCATCTGCTTATGGACAAACTCACAACCATGATTATATGCTGTCTGAAGGCGCAAATAGAAGCGGGAGTCCATGCCGTCCAGATATTCGACACATGGGCAGGGGCCTTGTCGCCCGGCGACTTCAGGGAGTTTGAACTGCCTTATGTAAAACGGATAATCTCGGGAATAGAAACGGATGTCCCGGTCATATACTTTCCAAATAATTCGGGGGCAATGCTGAATCTTGCCGTAGAGAGCGGGGCTGATGTCATCAGCGTTGACTGGAGAATCGGGATTGCCGACGCCGTCACGATACTCGGGGACAAGATATCCATACAGGGTAACCTCGATCCGACAACGCTCTTCGGGACGCACGATATTATCAGGGAGCGCGTATCTGATATACTGCATGGCGCGGCAAAAGCGCGTGGACATATCTTCAACCTCGGCCACGGCATACTGCCGGACACCCCGGTTGAAGGCGCGGTCGCTATGGTGGACGCAGTCCATGAACTGAGTTCAAAATAATATATATGTCATCAACGGAGGTGTCGAATGCTTAACATAGGGGTCCTTGCGTCAGGCCGCGGGTCGAATTTCCAGGCCATAATCGACGACATAGAGGCGGGTAAAATAAAGGCCTCGATAAAACTGCTTATCACCGACAGGGCCGACGCATTTGCCATGGAACGCGCGAAAAAGCATTCCATTGAATATATGTTCATCAATCCGCGCGATTTCGCCTCAAAAGACGCCTTCTTTGCAAAGATCGCGGATGAATTTACCAAAAGGGATATCGGACTGGTTGTGTTGGCAGGATTTATGCGGATCGTCAGGCAGCCGCTTCTCGACGCATTCCAGAACATGATCATCAACATCCACCCCGCCCTGCTGCCTTCATTCCCCGGCTTGCACGGTCAGGGACAGGCCGTCGAATACGGCTCAAGGATCAGCGGATGCACCGTGCATTTTGTGGACGCAGGCATGGACACGGGGCCGATAATCATTCAGGCCGCCGTGCCGGTTGCGCCCGACGACACCGAGGAGACCCTTTCACAAAGGATATTGCGGCTCGAACACAAGATATTTCCGCACGCCATCAGGCTTTATGCCGAAGGCAGGCTCAGGATCGAGGGCAGGATAGTGAAGATTGACGGGTATAAACTCAATGACTGCGCGATCATCAACCCGCCTCTGGACCAATAAATGAGGATTTCGGGCGGATCGGCAAAGGGCAGAAAGGTCGGGACCAGAAAGGCGTTCGCGCCCGGATGCGAAGGCGATGAACTGAGGCCGACCTCCGCCAAGGTACGGGAGTCTGTCTTTAATATACTCGGCGGCAGGATGGCCGATTGCAGATTCCTCGATCTGTTTGCCGGGACCGGGGCCGTCGGCATAGAAGCGTTAAGCAGGGGCGCGGCCGAAGCGATATTCGTTGAGAACAACGCCCGGCGCTGCGCGATCATGAAAGACGTCGTCGGGAAATTCGGGCTCTCCGAGCGCTCCGTGATAATAAAGACGGACGCAATTTCATTCCTTGAAAAAGCGTCCTTTCAGCCCTTTGATATAATATTCATCGACCCGCCCTACGCTTCCGGAGAACTCGAAGAAGCCCTGCAACTGATCGATGAGAACCAATGCCTTACCGACGGCGGTCTCGCAGTCGCCGAGCATTCTTCAAAAAAAATCATTTCACTGCAATTCCGGAATCTCAGGCTGAAAAAAAATTACCGTTATGGAGACACGGCCCTTACGGTTTACGAATTCCGGCAGCTTAGCCAAGTGAAAGTTGACGGCGACAATATATAAAATGTAATAATTGCTGCATCAGCTCCGAAGCTGTTTTTTGAGCAAAACATCCTGAAAGGAACTACTATGTCAAATAAAATAGCGATATATCCCGGCACATTCGACCCCATAACAAACGGGCATCTCGACCTTATCAGGCGCGCCCTCTGCATTTTCGACGAACTGATCGTTGCGGTCGCCCCGAGCAAAAAAAAGGCGCCTCTGTTCACCATTGAAGAGAGGATAGACCTCATAAGGGAATCCACAAGGGGATTATCGAATGTCGTCATCGAACCCTTTCACGGCCTTATCGCCACGTTCATGCGCGACAAGGAGGCAGTGGCCATCATCAGGGGGTTGAGGGCCATATCCGATTACGAATATGAATTGCAGATGGCCCTGATGAACCGCAGGATTGATGTAAAGGTCGAGACCGTCTTCCTTATGCCGTCCGAGGATTATTCCTTCCTCAGCTCGACGGTGGTAAAAGAAGTCGCCTCTTTCGGAGCCCCGATAAAAGACCTCGTACCGCCTTGCGTGGAAGAGGCCCTGCGCGAGAAATTCAGGAGCGGCGATTACCTTTAAATTTACAACCGGAGCCGAATAACCCGTTACTTTATCTTCTTCAGTTTCCTCGCAAGCGAGATCGTCCCGTCGAGAAGCGCCTCAACCTCATCGAGCCCGCCCGTCCAGAAACGGGGGCCCGCGATATCTATCCCTAATCCATTGAAAATGTTCCTCGGCGAATCCGACAGCCCTGCCGAAAGAAACACCTTTACATTGGCTGTGAACGCAGGGTCTTTTTTCACATAGCCCTGGAGGGCCTTGGATATCAGCAGCCCGCTCGCATAGGAATACACATAGAAGAAGGTCCTTATATGCCCCCAGTAAACCCACCAGTTCTCAGCCCCCTTGGACTGTTCGACCGCGTCCCCCATATAAGCGGACATATTCCTTCCGAATATGGCCCCGATCTCTTCCACGGACAGATATCCCTTTGCCCTGAACTCTGCGTGGAGTTCCTGCTCAAAGCGGTAACACGCCACCTGCCTGAATATCGTCGAGACATCGTCGTTCAGCTTCTTTACCATCAGGGCGAGACGGAGTTCGTCATCCGCCTGCTTCAGTATATCCTGAAGCACGAAGTCCTCCATAAAGGTGCTCGCAACCTCTGCAGTCGAAACCGGGGAGTCGAAATACAGCGCATGCCTGCTCTTCCTCATCAGTTCATTGTTGATGCCGTGGCCCACTTCATGCGCGAGCGTCAGCACATCATTAAGGCTGTCCGTATGATTGAGCAGTATGTATGTAGGCTGCGAAATAAGGTAATGCGCGCAGAACGCGCCGCTGGTCTTGCCCTTGTCGGGATAGACATCGAATTGGCCGTTTTCCCTGAACATATCGAATATACCGGCAAACTCCCCATCGAGATCAGCCAGCACATTTCTCACAAGAGTTGCAGCCTTGTCAAAAGGGTAAGTCCCGCCGTCAATGCCGTATTCGACGTTCCTCTCATGATATTTCAGCCTTCGCACGTTCAGCAGCTGCGCCTTGAGCCTATAAAACCTTGCGGGAATATCAAACCTGCCGGCCACGGTCCTGATCAGGACATCGACCACATCGCTTTCCATATCGTCGCTGATATGACGCGCCATATCGGGCCGCGGGATTTTTCTGAGTTCGTCGTCCGTCTTTTTGTTGGCAAGGATGGAGTTGATCTCGGCCTCAGCCGTAGCCGCATGCCGCTCAAGGATATCGTTGAAGGCCTTTGCAGCGACGTCCCTCACGCGCCCCTTGCCGCTGTTCATCAGATTCAGTATCTCTGAAAAATTCATCAGGCCCCTGGACCCGTCTTCAAGCAGGACCTCTCGCTCTTCCCTGACAAGGAAGCCGGAGGTCATCCTGACCCAGTTCGAATGGGATGTCGGGGTCTTGGCGCTGATGATCTTTTCTTCCGCCTCGCTCATCAGATATCTTGCTTCCGCAAAGGCCCTTTCGAGAAAGTGGCGGTATTTCGCCAGCCGCGGGNGTTCAAGGAATATCTTCTGCCTTCGGGCGGGNATCTTGCATATGCGCATATGGAAAAAACGCATCTCGTCTTCAATCTTCCGTCCGAAATCTTCAGCCTTGTTCAAGGCGGCCTTCAGTTCAGGAGAATTCTGGTCCTGACTCGCCCTGAGCTGGAAATAGTAGCCCTCTTTGCCGTCAAATCCGAAATTACGCAACCACTTTTCGTAATCATCAAGCGCCCGCCTCAGGACTATCGGGTCATGGAGATAGGCGCTGTTGTCCCGCCATTTGGCGACAAAGGCGGCGGCAGCGGCAGCCACCTTTGTCCGGTCTCCAGCTATTTCAGGATCGCCGTCGCTGCCGTACAGAGGACCCAGATTCCATACGCCGACTTTTTGGGAACCGCTCTTCGAGACTGATTTCTTCATATTCCGACCTTACTTTCCCTTTATTGACTCGGTCATCAGCCTTGAGAGTGTCCGGGCAAATGCGGCAGGGTCTTTAGGCTTTTCGCCCTCCATGAGCAGCGCCTGGTCGTAGAGAAGTCCTGCGTACTCGCCGAGCAGCTCGTTCGCCCCTTCCCTCTCAAACGCGCTGTTCATGGCCTCGAAGAGCGGATGGTCGGGATTGATTTCGAGTATCCGTTTACTTCCCGGCAAGGTCTGGCCCATGGCCTTCATCATCTTTTCGAGCCTCGGATCGGGATCGCCCTCATCCGACACAAGACAGCAGGCAGAGTCCTTCAACCTGCCCGAAAGCCTCACATCCCTGACCTCATCCTTCAGTCTGTCCCTGAAATACTCTATAAGTTTATCGTACTTCTTCCCCTCATCCTTCGCGCCCTGTTTGTCGAGTTTTATATCGCCCTTGATGACCGACTTCAGCTTCTTGCCCTTGTACTCGAAACCGCTGAAAATAAGATCATCGATTTCATCCAGCATCAACAGAGCCTCATACCCCTTTTCGAGGAAGGCCTCCAGATGCGGCGACTTCATCGCCTCGTCCCTGGATTCCCCGCATATATAGTAAATATGCTCCTGGTCGGGCTTCATGCCTGCGACATAAGCGTCCAGAGTGGTGAATTCGCCGGCAGCGGTCTGCGTGGACTGGAAGAGCATCAGGCCGGCGATCTCCTCCCGCCTGCTGAAATCCAGATGGATGCCCTCTTTAAGCACACTGCCCAGTTCCTTATAGAATTTGAGATAGCTCTCATACCCGGAACTCTTCATCTCCGCCAGCAGGTCGAGTATCTTCTTCGTAACGCTCTTCCTGATGGTCTCGACTTTGCTGTTGTTTTGCAGGATCTCCCTCGACACATTGAGCGGAAGGTCCGAAGAATCGATCACACCGCAAACAAAACGAAGGTACTGGGGAACAAGCTCCTCGCAATGGTCCATTATCTGCACCCTGCGCACATAAAGCATTGGCCCGATCTTGTAATCGCGATAACGGATATTCAGCGGCGCACGCTCGGGTATGTACAGCAGCGCCGTAAACTCGGATGTGCCTTCGGCCCTGTAATGCAGAGTCTTGAGAGGATCGCCGTAATCGTGAGATATATGCCGATAGAATTCGTTATACTCTTCGTCGGTAATCGAGGCCCTGTCCTTCATCCATAAGGCCTTGCGCGAATTCAGGGTCTCGTCCTTCCTGACCTTTATCTTCTTGCCCTTGTCGACGGGACTGTCCTCTTCCCGCTCCACCTCCATCAGCACCGGATGCTCTATAAAGTCGGAATATTTCGTGACAACACCCCTGATCTCCCATTCATTCAGATATTTCCTGTCGTCTTCTTTAAGATGGAGTATTACATCCGTGCCTTTACCCGACTTCTCGATATCCTCTACCGTAAACGAGCCGTCTGCGGTCGACTCCCACTTTACGGCCATTGAACCCTTCTGCCCCGCCTTGCGGGATATGACGGTAATCCTGTCCGCCACCATGAAGGACGCATAAAAGCCAACGCCGAACTGCCCGATCAATTCGGGATTTTGACTGAGGTCCTTGTCCTTCAGCGCATTGATAAACTCGCGGGTGCCTGAATGCGCAATCGTGCCGAGGGCCTCAACCGCCTCCTCTTTGGTCATACCGGTCCCGTTGTCGCTGACGGTAAGTGTGCCGGCGGTCTTGTCGGGAGTAATCCTTATCTCCCACTCCTTTTCTTCTTCAAGAACAGAGCTGTCGGTCAATGACCGGTAATGGGCCTTGTCTATTGCGTCCGACGCGTTCGAGATCAGCTCGCGCAAAAACACTTCCTTGTGCGAATAGAGGGAATGGATCATAAGATCAAGGAGTTGCATTACCTCCGTCCTGAATTCCATTTTTTGTGCAGTCATAATATAAAACCTCACTTGAACAATAATATTAAAAAGGCAAAAATGCCTTTTTAGACCATAAATGATATTATAACTCACAGGCTGCGGCATGAGCATATGTATAACGCCATATTTACGTTATAATACTAAAATGTATATTATAGGCATACAGGTTAAAACAGCGATCAATACCACCGGGGGAGAAAGCTATTGAAAGCGGCCATAAGGAAAAACCAAAAAGACAGAGCAAATATCATACTCAAAAACATACCCTTCTTTAAGGGCCTGACCGACCGGGAGTTCGCCGAACTAAGCCATATTTTCATAGAAAAAAATTTTTCCCGGAACAAGATCATCCTTCTCGAAGAAGACACAATGAATTATATGTACATTATCCTTTCGGGCAAGGTGAAGGTAGTGCATTCCGGACTCGACGGCAAGGAACACATTGTCGCCATGCATAAAAAAGGCGATTTCTTCGGAGAGATGGCCCTTCTCGACGGAAAGACCTCGCCTGCGTCCATAGTAGCGATCGAAGATACGCATATAGTCATCATTTCCAGGAAAGACTTTGAAGATTACCTGCTGAATAACGAGAAGATAGCCCGGCAGGTAATACAGGTGCTATGCCTAAGGCTCAGAGAAGCCTGGATGATAATAAGGGTGCTTAACCTCCCCAACGCCGAAAGCAGGGTAAGGGCGGTGCTGAAACTTATAAGCGGTTATTATGGATATCAGGACGCAAGGGGAACGGTCATAAGCTCAAAATTCACACACCAGAACATTGCCGACTATTCCCACCTTGCGCGCGAGACGGTCACCCGCCTGCTGACCCGGTTGATCAAAGACGGCGAGATCGAGATCATAGAAAACCGCGACATAGTGCTAAAACCCGCATTCCTCGAAAAATCGGCTGTTTTGTGACCCATAAAATCCGTCGGCGCTGCACAGAACAGTCTCCTGCGACAAATTCATAGCGCAATAAGAGGCCTTTTTTTTGTATTATATTTCTTATGTGGAATATACGAATGAGGGCATCCAGGACCGGGAAACGGAAATCGGAGCCGGATTTTCATGTGTCCGGGGCCGAAGGCGTCTACGACGATGATGAATTAATCAGGGCCGGAACGGATTATATTGCCCGGGCCGTCGGTCATCCGAGGGGAATGCCCGACACTATAGTCCTTACCTTCGAGGCGATAAAAGATAAGCCGTTAAAGGCCCCTCTTCTCTCTATAGGCACAGAGGAATGCCGCTCGCCTGAAGCCGCATGGGACATCATCTCACATAAGATGTCCGCGCTGGGCATATCGGGACGCGCCCTGAATAATGCGCATAAAGTCCTGAGGTCGGATAAAACCATGCGCGGGGCATCTCTCATATCCGCAAAAAACGGAGCCCGTCTCGAACCCGACCCCAAACGGGGCGTCAGGGTATCTCGTCTGGGGATAGGCAAGGCATCCAAAAAGAGGTTGACCAGAAAACTCGCCTCAATGAAAATTAACACCGATACCGTCAAAGAAGCCCTCATCCTCGCGTCCAAGGTTGTCTCGTGCAAATACATATTGGCCGAGATATGCGTCTCGGACGATCCGGATTATACAACCGGATACGTAGCTTCAATGGAAACGGGATATCTCAGGCTCCCCAACATCAAAAACAGGGGCGAAATGCATGGAGGAAGGGTCTTTTTCCTGAAACCCGACGCGGATATCCTGAAAACCATCAACTATCTCGAAAAAGAGATTGTCATCCTTGAGGACAAAAAGGGATGAGGAAAAATATCGTCCTTATAGGAAACCCAATTGCGGGCGGCGGGGCTCTGGACAAGATACATTCCGCTGAGAGTGTTCTCAGGGAACGCGGATTCAATGTAAATGTCATGCTGACATCAAGGCGCGGCGACGCAGAATCTTTTGCCCGACAGGCGGCGTCCATGCCTGATTCGCTTGTGATTGCGGCAGGCGGCGACGGCACCTATAATGAGGCGGCCAACGGTCTTGCCGGGTCCGAAACCCCGCTCGCCATATTGCCTCTGGGCACCACGTCCGTGCTCGCAAGGGAATTGGGCATACCTCTGGACCATGAGAAAGCCCTGGATATAGCCGTCAACGGCAGGACGCAAACCGTAAGCATAGGGAAAATCGCATACACTACCACCCGGAAAAACATAGGGGATGAGCAGGATTTTTCACGCTTCTTTCTTCTTATGACGGGGATAGGGATCGACGCCGACGCCGTATACGGGGTAAATGAAAAACTTAAAAAGTTTTCCGGAAGGGTCGCCTATATATTGAGCGGGATAAAAGAGATTGCCGGCTTCCGGCCCGAAGGCTTCGAGATGGAAGCGGCAATAAAAGACCACAATGACATCGAAGGCGGTAATTTCCGCGTAAACCCGGATTATGTTACCCTGACGGAAACAGGCCTGAGGGCTTCAGGATATATCGCCGTTGTCAGCAAGGCGGCCTGTTACGGCGGCGACTTTGTAATCACTCCCGACGCAAAAATGCAGGAGCCTTTTCTGTACGCATTCATACTGCACAAAAAGGGAAGGCCGGCTTTAATTCGCCTTTTAATTGCAATTATTTCCGGAAAGCCCCTTGCGCTCAAAGATATCAGCTATTTCAGGACTGATGAACTCATCATCAATGGAACGGGCCGCATGCAGATCGACGGGGACTACGCAGGCAGGGCGCCTGCAAAGATCGGCCTCGCAAAAAATTCGCTGAAACTGGTCATACCTGCCTGAATTCCGGAATAGTCCTTAGATAAAAAATTTATTTATGCACAATGTCAAGGAGATCATGATCTCCCGCACTTCCGTCAGTCTGCGAACCAAAAGAGAAGCCCCTGCGGAATCGCAAGGGCTTCTCTTTGTACTTTGTGCTTTTTTTACTTCGCGAAGCAGGCCTCTTCCTTCAGCAGTCTTTCCCAGTATGCGTCAACATCATCCTGCGCCTTCCTGAGCAGGGCCTCATTGCCCGGCGCAAAGAGGTGCTTGAACCTGCCCTGGGGCTTCAGGAAGTCCGTAAGAGGCTTCTTCTCTTTGGGCTTATAGGTGATGGTTGTCACGCCGTCCTCTATCTCGAACAGCGGCCAGCAACATGTGTCCACAGCAAGCCTCGACATCAGTATCGCGTCATTGAGCTGCGTCCTCCAGCCGCGGTTACAGGGCGAGATTATGTTCATGAAAGAAGGCCCCTTGTGATCCAACGCCTTTCTCACCTTTTTCATCAGATCCTGCCAGTGGCTCGGCGACGCCTGGGCCGCATATACGCCCTGATGGGCCGCAATGATCTTTGTCAGGTCTTTCCTGCCCTGAGGCTTTCCCCAGACTGCGCTGCCTACGGGACAGGTAGTGGTGTCGGCCCCGAACGGCGTCGCGGAAGACCTTTGTATGCCTGTGTTCATATACGCGCCGTTGTCATAGCAGACATAAAGCACGTCCTGCCCGCGCTCCATGACGCCGGAGAGGGCCTGAATGCCGATATCATAGGTGCCGCCGTCACCGCCGAAGGCGATGAATTTGATATCTTCCGTGATCTTGCCCTGCTTTTTCAGTGAGCGATACATGGCCTCGATACCGCCGATGGTCGCCCCGGCGTTCTCAAAGGCGCTGTGTATCCACGGCATCTTCCACGCGGTGTTGTCGGATATGCAGGTCGAGACCTCAAGGCAACCTGTAGCGTTGGTCATTACCAGCGGATGCTCGGCCGCCATTACTACCATCTTCGCCACTATAGGCGCCCCGCAACCGGCGCAGAGTCTGTGCCCGGAGGTGAACAGTTCTTCTTTCTTGGATAGTTCTTTCAGGTTCAGTGGTGTCGACATGTCACTCCCTCACTCCTATGTATTCTTTTACTGCCTTGACTTTGCCGCCCCCGGCTATGTTAACAAGCTCGTTTAAGACGTATTCGGCCTGGTCCGGCATATAGTCCCTGCCGCCGAGTCCGAATATCTTGTTGACAAGGACAGGCCTGCTTCCTTCTCCGTAAAGGGCCGCTGAAACGTCCGTAAAGAGCGGACCGTATGAGGCGCCCCAGCAATCGGCGCGGTCAAGCACGGCCACGGCCTTCAGGTGTTTAAGGGCAGCCGCTATCTGCGCATATGGGAAAGGCCTGTACAGTCTCGGTTTCAGCAGACCTGCTTTTATGCCCTTGTCGCGGAATTCGTCAACCACCTCTTTGGAAGTGCCTGCAGCCGAACTCATTACAACTATGGCGATCTCTGCGTCTTCGAGCCTGTAGCTCTCAAACAGCCCGTACGGCCTGCCGGATATCTTTTCGAATTCCCTGCCGATCTCTTCCACTATGCCGGGGACCCCGGTCATAACATGCTCAAAGGCCTTCCTGTACTCGTGATAGTAGTCGGTAAGGATAAGGGACCCCATGCTTACTGGATGCTTTATGTCCAGAAGCGCCGGCAGCGTCTGCTGATATTCACCGACAAATTTCCTCGCCGCGTCGTCGTCAAGATATTCCGCCGTCTGGATGGAATGGCTGGTGATAAAGCCGTCGAGGCCTACCATTACAGGCAGCCTGAGGTCTTTATGCTCGCCTATCCTGAAGGCCTGGAGCATGTTGTCGTAGGCTTCCTGCGCGTTTTCGGAATAGAGATGTATCCACCCGCAGTCGCGGCAGGCCATTCCGTCCGAATGGTCTCCATGTATATTGAGAGGGGCGGATAACGCCCTGTTGGCCACTCCCATTATGATTGGGAGTCTGAGTCCCGAGGCGATAAAAAGCATTTCGTACATCAGGGCCAGGCCCTGCGCTGCCGTCGCAGTAGCGACACGGCCGCCGGCAGCCGAAGCTCCTATGCATGAGCTCATGGCGCTGTGCTCGCTCTCTGCAAGGACCATCTCGGTCTTTACCTGGCCGTTGGACACAAACGTGGTAAAACGCTGCATGATCTCGGTAGCCGGGGTTATGGGAAATGCGCCGCATACGTCGGGATTCGCAATCCTCATGGCATTGGCTATAGCCTCATTTCCGGTTATGCCTATCTTCTTGCCCATCTATTTGCCCTCCTCTTCCATTACGAGGGCCTTCTTGCCCTGCTTGCCGGGACATTCAAGGGCGCATATCCCGCATCCCTTGCAGAAATCATAGTTGATGCCGGTCATCTTGCCGTCTTTCACCTTGATGGACATGTCCGGACAGTAAACCCAGCAGAACAGACAGTGTATACAGTTCTCCTCAATCCACTTCGGCCTGTACGATCTCCATGATCCGGTCTTGAAATGGCGCGCGCTGCCGGGTTCGGTTATGGCCGCCCCGGGCGGCAGTTCTTTCCAGGTCTTCAGACTCATCCTTCCTTTACCTCCCCATATCCCTTTGTGACCGCCTGTATATTGCCGTCGATGACCTTCTGGGAAAATTTTTTGCCGAAACTCTTTGACATATCTTCTATAACCGATTCGAGACTCAAGAGCCCCGAAACCTTGGTAAGCGCGCCTACCATCGGGGTATTGGGCATTACCCTGCCGATTGTCTCAACAGATATGGCGGTTGCGTCTATGGTAAAGACCTTCTGCCCCGGCCCAGCCTTGATCTTTTCCCTGATCTCTTTGGGTGTCTTTGCAGTGTTGATTATGAATGCCGCGTTCTCGGGCGCGCCCTCTGTGATGTCTATAGCGTCCAGCAACGTGGCGTCCACTACTGCAACGATGCCGGGATTGGTAACAGGGCAGTGTAACCTGAGCTCCCTTGAACTTATCCTGTTGTATGCCTTAAGCGGGGCGCCCGCCCTTTCAGGCCCATATTCAGGAAATGCCTGCGTATACCTCCCACCGCTGAGACACGCGTCAGCAAATACCTTGGCAGCAGTAACAGTTCCCTGTCCGCCCCTGCCATGCCATCTGATCTCTACCAGCTTGTCCGACATGATTCCTCCTTTTCTATTTTATACTCTTCTTGATTTTCCACCATTTTAACACAGGTGAACACCAATATATTATAGATAAGAAATATAAACTTACCATAATTATGGATCATGATTCCAGTGGTCTGACCAGTATACCAGTCAGAAGGATTGACAAAATAATAATATTATGCCGGCCGGGCTATTGCCGAGAGTTCCTTTTTATTGATGATCACAATATTGCAGTCCATCTTCTTAATCAAGCCGGCCTTTTCAAACCGGCTCATCACCCTGATCGATGTCTCTACAGTGGAGCCTACCATGTCCGCAATATCCTGTTTGGTAAGCCTCATATTTATCCGCATCCCACCGTCAACGGTCTTTGACCCCGTTTTCTCCGCAAGCTTAAGAAGGAGAGGCGTCACGATTCAGTTTCCACCGGGCGTAATAATGTTGGGCGGGACTTGCTGTTCCCTCAACCTTCTGGGCTGCGCCTGGGGCATCTTTTTGCCCGCTGCGCTGGGGGGAGGAGTTACTGCAGGCGCAGGCGGAGTCTGAGACCTGGGGGCCGCGGCAGCAGTGGCAGCAGGGGCAGACGAAGCCCTGGATTTGGAAGCCGCTGCAGCCGGCGCAGAGCCATTACCACCGCGATGTTTCTTCAAACCCGGGGCAACGACCTTTATCTCCATCCTGTCATCTCCGCGGACCATGAAAATACGATCATGCTGCACCTCCTTAAGCGTGTAACCGCTCATGGTCTCGCCAAGCTTAAGCCCTGTCTGTCGATTCCCGCGCCCTGGGGTGCTGCGTGGAGCCCGGCCGTCGGTCAGATAGGCGATCCTGAGATTGTCCATTATAAGCGTGCCGTAAAGGACAAACTCGGGCCTCTGGATAACTTCCTCATTCTTTTTCGGGGGTATTATCCTCTTTGAATGAAAGAGATTCCTTTCAGACACCACGGCATATTCCTGCAGAGTAGGGACCTGCGGCGGGGCATCCGGCGCGCCTTTTGCCTGTTCAGCCGGGACAGGGACTGCTTCAGGCGCTGTTATACTGCTCGAAAAACGCGGCAGGACCAAAAATACTATTATCAATACCGCGCAGGCCAGCAACATGAAATTAAGCAGATTGATCTGCCTGATTAGAACATTCATATTCATTTTCATAGCATGCGCCTTTTACTTTCCTTCATAAAGCCCCACGACATCTATCCTGACAAGCAACTCCCGCGGGTCCTTGAAATTTCTCACCCTTACATCCAGTTCTTTTATTACAAGATCGGGCGTCCTCGTCTCGATGGAGTACAGGATGTCGCTCAGGGCTGCTACATCCTGTACGGTAGCGTCGATGCTTACACTCAAAGTCCGCATTTTAGGCGGCTCCGCAACCGAAGACCTTTTTTTCATGCCAAAGACCTTCGCCTCCGGGGCGGCTGCGCCCACTCCCGGCGTTTGTTCAGAGGTCTTTTCGAGCGGCTCCGCCTTACCTATCCTCTCGCTCGTTATAGTCCCGCCCCTGCCGACTACAATCCCCTTTACCAGACCCTGCAGATTTGCAGACGCTATGGAAATCGTCTCTCCCGGGATAAACCGCGCGGCCCCGTTCGCTGCAAGTTCCCTCCGGTCCGCAAGCTGTTTTTCAAAATCCGCCTTTCGGTCTATAAGGTTTACATATTTCTGGAGAGTCTTCATCTTCAGCTCCTGCTCTTCCCTTATGGACGCAATATCGGACATGACCTCGAGATAAACGTATTCATAAAAGGCCATCGCGGCAAGCGCTATCAGCAGAGGGACTGCAACCATCAAGAGCCTTTTATTGCTTTTCATTTGACGGCTCCTTCTTCTGTTCCCTGAGTTCCAGCTTGATCTGGAACCTGTCCATGCCCATATTGGAATCCCTGAATGTAGGAGCTGAAAATTCCACATTACCGTAATACTTTGAGGCCTCGAGCAGCTGAACGAGAGATGTGGCCGACTGGGCATATCCCTCTATATTCACCTTTGGTCCTGTAATCCTGACTCGGGTCAGCCACGCATTCTGGGGGATCCTCTCGGTCAGCTCCTTTACAAGATCAATATAAGGCGGCCTTTCGGACTTGAAAGAGTCCATCAGCGCGACCTTCCTGTTTATGGCCTCTATCTCGCCCCTGACCTTTTCGATGGCGACCACCTCGCTTTTACGCCTTGCGATCTCTCTGTCTATATTGTCGAGATGGTCCCTCTCGGTCTGCATGGGGACAAAGAGACAGAGGGCCAGGCTCGCCATAACCGCGCAGGCAAGTATATACGTAAGGACAAAAGACCTGTCGGAGCCTTCGCGAGAACCCCTTGAAAGCAGGTTGAAGCCTCCGGCCTTCGGGCAGAGATATTCGATTGCAACGCCGGTCGCTGCGCTGAATGAGACGAGACCCTTTATTTTATCGCCGAACTCTGCAAGCGTCCTGAACGCCAAATTGGCCCGGTGAGACATGGAGCTTTTTATTACAGCGGCGTCATCGCCGAATGCAAGCAGGACCGGGACGGAAGCCTCCTTTGCCGCAGCGTCCTTTTTCAGTTTACCGATGAACCCCTCAGCCTCTTCAGCCTTTTTGTTGTCATCAGCAGCAGTGAATTCATGAGACACCGCAGACCTGAGCAGGCCTTTCCGCATAAACCCGCAGTCGCAGCCCCTGCCTGAAACTCCCGCAAAGATAAAGGTGTCGAGGCCCGACACAAACCTGCAGAGGTCGGCGAGGGCCGAGATATCGAATTCGACCCGCCTGACCGCAACCTCCCCGGCAGCAAGCCTTTCAATATACCCGTTGACAACCGAGGCATTTGCCGCGACTATGAACAGACCTGTCTTATCATCGGAAGCCTTTTCCGAATAATAATCATATAAAGCGTCCTGTGCGCTGAACGGAGTGAAACGGTCGAATTCAAAGGCAACTACCTCCCCGAGATTCTCCTGCACGGCAGAGGGCAACTCGGCAGTCTTCAGTATCAGCCACGACCTCGGGACAACGAGGACAGCGTCGGTCTTGCCGAGCCCGGCGTCTTTCATAAAGAGCGCGACATCGGCAGCTACATCTTCGGGCGAAGGGACGGAATCCCCTTCATGCAGGTATGATTTACTCAGGATAATCCGGTATTGCGCCATGGAGCGCCTTGCATGAGCAACATTCACGCCGCCGCGACTTATATATATGCACACAACCGACAATGGAAACAGGGTCTCCATCGGATTGTAACAGAGCGCGCTCCATACGGGCGACAGAATCCTCCCGAATGCCCGACCTGCGGACGCCGCCGTCTCACCGGCCTTGGTCAGTCTTATTTTTCCTGTTCGGACAATTTCCATTTAGTCGTATCCCATGGGCTTCTATAGTACCTGTAACTGAATTTATTCCCGTTCACGGAAATGACGGCCTTGACTCCATAACCGGCTTTTTTGTGCCCTGTCCTGCCGGACGACTCCACCGTATATGTGTTCCCCTCCCCGGTTGTGATATACGGGGACATAGCCGCATATCCCTGCCCCAATATAGCCTGTATGCCCGCAAAGGCATCGGCCCCGGTTTCCTTTCTGAATTCGATTACCGCATCCGCAACCTCGGGAGTCATCCCAGGCAAGGCCAAAAGGACCTCTTTCGGGGCTGCGCTGAGCCTTATTTTACCACTTTCGGAATAAACAGTCACAAACTCCGCAAGCCCCGGCCTCTCGCCCTTACCATAAAACAGTTCGGCGGTGACTCCCCTGACGAGCAGAAGCTCCTCTATACTCTCGAAATCCGCGTTTTTTGCCTTATATGGAGGATTCAGAGACCTATAATAATCGCTCTCGGCCCCCTTCATACGGGTGAAGTCATCGGAGTCCCTCCAGTCCTGTATCGAATCGGATATTACAACCGCATCTTCTTCCTTCACGCCCAGATTTACAAGCAGGTTCTTCAATACAAGCCCGTCTGTCTTGTTGATATCTATCTTGCCGGACTCGTCGATAATCCGCACGACCCCTGTCCCGGTCTCAAGCCTGAACCGATTCGGGCTGCCGTCCGTATTCCAGATATCTTCACCCTTGCCTTCCTCGACCGGCTTCCCCATATTCAGCTTCCTGTACATAAGCTCATTGGCCGCCAGTTCCACACCCGCCTCGGCAATGAATTTCTCCTCAATGCCTTCCTTAAAGGCAATGGTGGCGCGGGTCTCGGCCTTTGTCACATATGAAAAAGAAAGGACTATGACCATAAGAACAGCAAGGGACCACATAACTATCAGCAGCGCTATGCCTTTCTCGGACCTCACAACGAGCCGCTCCGCCCTGTGACCTGTTTGCCTGGGGCAGCTACTCTCAACGGAGCTATCAGCGAAAAAAGCCTTTCGTCTTTCTCTATATTGACCCTCACCTTTTCGGGCAGGTTGTCCTTGCTGCTCCATTCATTAGTCCATCGTCCCTTCTCGTCCGTCGGCCCCTTTTCGTAATATTCAAAGTATATGTCCGAGGCATTGTCGATCAGTCTTACCTCACGTGAAGACTCGGACAATACCACCGGATTTTCCATGCCATAAATGACCTTCCTGCCTGTTGAGTCTTCCTTCACAACATATGTGACCATCACCGGCCCCCTTGAGCCCAGCAATGAATATAGAGACCTGAACTGCATGGATGTGCGGTCTCCGGAGAACTGGGTGAAGTTTTCATCATAATCAAGACCCGTCCGTTTGATGATATAAGCCGACTGCAACTGGGATTCGATTATGTTAAGGGATGTCCTGAAGCGTTCGAGCGACTCTATCTTCTTTTGCCCCGACTCTGCGGAACGGAACCCCATCCTCATTGCGCCTCCGACTATAAGCACAATTACCGAGAGCAGAGCTATGGATATAACAAGCTCAAGCAGGGTAAATCCTTTCCGCCCGCCGCAGCCGATCAATATCATATCTTCTTCTCCACAAGCTTCAGCGTGTTGAGGGTGAGGGATTTGTCCCGGACGCCGTCCCTCCAGTATACGACTACCTTTACCAGATAGAGTTCCGTATTTGTAGCGCTGTTCCTCTCTTCATTCACCTTTGCGACAAAAGATTCGTATCTGTAAATATCGATGACGCCCGAGGTTGACGCTCCGTCCGGGAAATCTTCATCCGTCAGCACGGCCCTCATCACGGCCTCTGCATTCGCCGAGGCGTTGACATATCCGTCGGACGCAGCTATTGCCCGCAGGTTCAGAGAAAACAGCTGCATGACAATTACCACCGCAATTGAGACCAGCGCAAGAGAAACTATTATTTCAAGCAGGGTAAAACCGCGACTACCTAAAGCCGGGTTTGATATTTTCCGGTTTATGGATTCCATCACTCCTGCCTTGAGTAGACGGCCCCGACAACAGGGTCGATCTCGAGCAGTATCACCTTTTTCCCTGCCGTGAGGACAACCGTGCCTCCCTCCGCCACCCCCGCAGGGGAAAAGACAAAACGATATGAGCCCTCCGTGATCTCGCCGTTGACACTGTCTGCAATCTTCACGGTGATGAAATCCGGAATATCCCTTGTTTTGCCGCCCTCGCCGATACCGAATTTCCGGTTGTCGATATCCACAATGACCGATTGCCATCTGCCGCCCGAAACCGCTTCAGAGCGGGCATGCCTGAATGCGGCAATCATCTCCCGCGCAGTCGCCTCCACTTTCTGGGACGGCAGCGAATTCGAAAACAGGGCGGCGGAAAGGCCGAAGATGAGGGTCATCAGGAACAGGACCATGAGGACCTCGAGGAGCGTAAAACCTTTTTTATCCCGTATTCTTTTCAAGGCGGATCAGACCGGCAGATCGAATATGCTGAACATGGCCATGAACACCGAGACAACGATAAAACCGATTATCACCGCCATGATTATGATTATTACAGGCCCCAGCAGGTTCATAAACCTCTTTATCGCCTCTCTCAGGCTTTTTTCGTAGGTCACTGCAACCTTAATGAGCATGGTGTCGAGCTGTCCCGTCTCTTCGCCCACCCTTATCATCGATATGGCGAGCGGCGGAAAGACATTGGCCGCTGCAAGCGGTTCCGCAAAACCCCTGCCTTCCTTGGCCCCCTTGTGGATCTCCCGCAACCTCAACGCAATGGCGCGGTTGCCGACTATTTCGGTGGAATTGTTCAGCGCCTGCAGCAGCGGAACTCCGCTCTTCAGAAGTGTGCCGAGCGTCCTGCAGAATCTTGCGGCCTCGAGTTTAACTATTACATCCCGCATGAGTTTCAGTTTGATGCGGTCCCACTTAAGCCCGCCTTCGGCGGAATCCGTATACTTTTTAAAAACCAGGCCCCCTGCGAAAACGGCTGCAATCATGACCCACCAGAAGGTCCTGAACATCTCGCTCACCCAGAGTATCATCTGCGTGGAAAACGGCATCTTGCCGCCCATATCCGCAAATATCGACGAGAAGCGCGGCAGGACAAAGGTGAGTATAAAGATTATGACGACTGTGCCGACCACGGCAAGTATGCAAGGGTAGAACATGGCCGACGTCACATGGTCTTTCAGTTCCTGTGATGATTCGAGAAATTCATTGAGCTTTTCGAGCACGACATCGAGAATGCCGCCGGCCTCTCCTGCGCGGACCATGTTCACATACAGCCTCGAAAAGACCTTCGGATGCTTCTGGAGCGCGTCGGAAAAAGAGCTGCCCTCCCTGATCGAGCGGAGCACCGCATGGACGATGTCCTTCATCTCCCCGGGCTCGGAGACCTCGGCGATGATATTGAGGCTGCGGTCGAGAGGCAACCCTGCGCCGAGAAGGGCCGAAAGTTCCGTTGTGAACGTAAGTATCTCGCCCTTTGCCGATCTGAGGGCAAAGCTCCTTCTCAAACCGCCCTCTTTGGGGGCGGTCACATTAAGGGGTATCAGGCCGCTGTTACGCAGGCGCTCAATAGCAGTCCTTTCGTCGGAGGCCTCGATGACCCCTTCGGCGACTCCGCCGTCCTTTGTCACAGCGCGATAAGAATAATCCGCCAACTACACCTCCTGGGTCACGCGCAGCACCTCGTTCAGGGTAGTCATACCCTCGACTGCGCGTTGCAGTCCATACTCCATCAGCGTCATCATGCCTGCCTTCCTTGCAGCCAGCCTCAGCTGGTTGGAGTCGACATTCCTGACAATGAGCTTTCTTATCTCTTCATCCACGACCAGCAGCTCATATATGCCCGACCTGCCGTAATATCCCGTTCCCGCGCATTCCTCGCAACCCCTGCCGCGGAACAACCGGGTGTCTTCAGACAGGCCGAGTTTCCTGCCTTCTTCACGCGCGGCAGGCGAATCATCAACCTCTCTGCATGAAGGGCAAATCATGCGCACCAGCCTCTGCGCAAGTATCCCCCTTATGGTTGAAGAGAGCAGGAAGTGTTCCACGCCCATGTCGAGCAGGCGGGTGATGGCGCTCGGAGCGTCGTTTGTATGCAGGGTCGAAAAGACGAGATGCCCGGTCAGCGCCGACTGTATCGCAATCTCCGCGGTCTCAAGGTCCCTGACCTCTCCGATCATTATGATGTCCGGGTCCTGTCTCACGATATGTCTCAGGGTATTGGTGAAATTAAGGCCGATCTGCGGCTTGATCTGTATCTGGTTTACACCCTTCAGTTGATATTCTATCGGGTCTTCGACCGTTATGATCTTGCTGCCGGGCAGATTGATCTTGTCGAGGGCCCCATACAGAGTCGTAGTCTTGCCGCTGCCTGTCGGCCCCGTGACGAGGATAATACCGTTCGGTTTCTTGATAAGTTCATTGAAAGTCGAAAGGGTCTTGCCGTCGAACCCGAGCTGTTCGAGATCAATAACAATACCTTCCTTGCGGAGTATCCTCATCACGATGCTCTCTCCGTAGAGGATCGGTATGGTGGACACCCTCAGGTCTATCTCCCCGTCGCCTACCCTCAGTTTTATGCGTCCGTCCTGCGGCAGCCGCTTCTCGGCTATGTTCAGCCTAGCCATGATCTTGACCCTCGAAATGATCGCGGCCTGGAGCTTTTTCGGTATGGATTCAACGTCCTGAAGCACACCGTCGATCCTGTACCTGACCTTTATCTCGTCCTCAAAGGGCTCTATATGGATATCGCTTGCCCTGCCCTCTATGGCGCGGGTAATAAGCATGTTGACGAGCTTGATGATCGGGGCCTCGGCCGCAAGGTCCTTCAGATGCCCGACATCCTCTTCCTCGTCATCGCGCAGAAACTCGAAGCCGCTATCGCCCATGTCGTCGATAATGCGATTGATGTTCTGGGACTCCTGCTCATAGAAACGCCTGAGGTATTCATCAATCACGTCCTCCCCCGCCCTGCAAACAACTACACTGGCCGAAAGGGCAATGCCGAGCGCGTCGATAGTGTCGCGGTCATCCGGCCTGCAGGTCGCAATCTTCAGCACATCATTTTTGTATTCGATAGGGATTATCCTGTTTTCCTGGATGAAACGGGATGAAACGCCGACAAGCACAAGGGGCGCCCTTGGCAGGTCGTCAATCGTCATAATTGTATATTCCTGCGGCTTGTCGTCGGGCATTATTGCCAGCTCAGGATGTCCTGGTCTTCGCCTTCACCGCCCTGCGCTCCGTCCCTGCCGAGAGACCATATATCATACTCTCCGTGGGTGCCGGGGCAGGCGTAATTATAGGGCTTGTCCCAGGGATCATTCGGTATTATATTTTTCTTGAGATAAGGGCCCTCCCACTTGGGATCTCCGGGATTCACTATGAGGGCCTGCAGGCCCTGCGCGGTTGTGGGATAACGGCTCGTGTCAAGACGGTACTGATCGAGGGCCTGGCCGAAGAGCTCTATCTGGGCCTTTGCAGCGGACACCTTGCCCTTGCCGAGCTTTGGGAACACCTTTGGGGCAACCAGCGCCGCCAGAAGCGCAATTATAGCCATAACAACAAGAAGCTCTACAAGGGTAAAGCCCCTGCTGTCGCTGCTGCGCCCGTTATGGAAATCAGGACATCTCAGTTTCATAATGATCACCCGCCGAAGTTTATTTTTAATGAATGCATCTATTTTACACTAAGGACGGATGCCTTTCAAACAGGCTCACGACCGCCCATATCCCCTCATCCTGCAGCGCGCCAATATACCATATTAAAACATCCGTTGTCGGTTGACTGAAAAGAGCAATTTATTTAACTTATATGTTACATTATTAGAATTATTTTTAAGGAGTCTTGTTATTGATAAACATCAATAAATTCTTTCGGGGACATTTTTTCACCCTGCTTGTTTCGGCGCTGTTCATCAGCTGTATTCCCGCTCATGCCGTCGAAGCTCAGGCCCCGCAGCGTGGACCCCAGGCAGTAAGGCAGGACCAGCAACAGCCTCCGGTCCCTGCAGCTGCCCCTGTAAAACATGAGCCGCAGCAGCATTCCGCGCCGATATCCAGGGGCGGAGGTTCAAGCTTTTTCTTCGACGACGCGGATGTGTTTGAGGTAATACAGACGGTGTTCGGCGAAGCCCTGAGAGTCAATTACATTATCGACCCTTCAATAAAAGGCCGGGTGAATTTCCGCACCACTACGCCTATACCGAAAGAAAAAATCCTTCCCATAATGGAGATCATACTTAGGCTCAATGGGATTGCGGTGGTGGAAGAGACCGATCTTTACCGAATAATCCCTATCGGCAACATTTCGAAGGAACCTGCGCCGATCCGCTTCGGGAAATCGCCCGACTCCATAGAGCTTAAAGGCACGGCCCTTATGCAGATCGTTCCGCTGACCTATATAAGTTCTACCGAGATGGCCGCTATCCTGACCCCTCTCCTTACCCAGGGCGGCGCAGTGCATGATATTTCCAAGCGGAATATACTGATAATAGCCGATACCGACGCCAATGTAAGAAGGCTGTTGCAGGTAATAGCCACCTTTGATATCGACGCCAAATCTTCTACCAATCGGCCGAGGATTTATGTGTATGCAGTACAGAACAGCAAGGCAAAGGCTGTTTCCGATATACTTCATCATGTGCTTCTCGGGGGCAGCGCCCCTTCAGCATCATCTTCAGCTTCATCATCGACCCCTGGCGTTAAATCCACTACCGGGGCATCAACTTCCTCAACATCCGCATCCTCTGCCCCAAAGGCCGGACCTGTAGCCTCCTCTAAACCGGCAGGTTCGACAGCGACTGGAGACACACTTATTGCCCCGACTACAAAGATATATCCCGATGAAACCAATAATACGCTGGTGATCCTGGCAAGCCCGGCCGATTACTCGGTAATCATTGCCGCCATCAAACAGATAGATTCAATACCAAGACAGGTGATGATCGAGGCCCTGGTCGCTTCAGTAACGCTTGACGATAATCTTACATTCGGGCTGAAATGGTCTGCCAGGGCTAATGCTAATATTCAGAGCTTAGGCCCTCTATCATCCAATCCAACAGCCCTTGCAGGCAATCTTGGATTTCAAAATATCAGCGCGTTCAGCGCAAGCACTTTTGGCTATCAACTCACCGATAAAGACGGAAGTGTAAGGCTTGCAATAGAAGCTCTTGCTGCAAACGATAAGGCAAAGGTCCTTTCCGCGCCCCAGTTGCTTGTGGCGGACAACAAGGAGGCAAAGATACAGGTCGGTTCGCAAATTCCCCTTGCCACATCCACAACAACTACACCCCTCACATCTTCGAGCACTACTGTAACAAATACAACCACGTCAACCATCCAGTATAAGGACATCGGCACAATCCTGACCATCAAGCCCCAGATAAACGACAGCGGACTCGTCACTCTTGAGATATCACAGGAGGTTTCCGGCGCAGAAACCAAAACCGTGCTTGGGACCGATCAATACGTGATAACAAAAAATGAGGTCAAGACCAATCTCATTGTCCAGGATGGCGAAACCATACTCATTGGCGGTTTGGTATACGAAAGCAGCACACTCAATAAAGACGGGATACCCATACTCAATAAAATACCCATACTCAACTGGCTTGCCGGCAGCACAACAGACAATAAAAAACGGCAGGAGCTGCTTATTCTGCTAACCCCCCGGGTAGTCAGAAACGCTGCAGACGCAAAGAAACTTACGTCCGACTACGCTGAAAGATTCAGGAATGTCGAAAAAGAGATAAATGTAGATAAACACATGAAAACCTTTCCTGATAAAAACAGACAGAATGGTCAGACTAAACCTGCTGCCCCGGGAGCAGATTCCAGGCCCGCTGTAGCCCCTGCTGCCGAGTCTGCGCCTGCGCAGCCCCAGACTTCCGAACCAGCCCCTGTAGCGACTCCTGTGAAGGCCCAGGCAAAACCGGCGGCCCCGGTCCCTGCGGCACAAAACACTACCGTCCAACCGGCAGCAAAGACTAACGCTCAAGCTCCTGCTGCTCAGAACAATACAATTAAACCCGTAACCATCCGGAAGGCAACCGATACCAATGTTCAAACGCCTGCTGCGAATTCCAAACCGGTTTCTTCGGCTCAGAAGAATACGGTTAAACCCATGACTATCCAGAAGACAACCGATACCAATGCTCAAACTCCTGCTGCGGCTTCCGCATCAGCGCCGGCGGCAGTCCCTAAGGCAGCTCCGATTACGCCTGCGGCAACCCCTCAAATAGCTCCTGCTGCGACGCAGCAAGTCACGGGTAAACCGTCTGTTCAACAAATCCCTGCGCCTGCCGCAGCTCCAGTGACAACTCCTGTGCCGTCTCCCGCTCCGGCTATACTCACTACGCCGGCGTCCGATTCAAATGGTGAATTCAACTTGCAAGTGCGCCAAATGAGCAAACAGTAGGACATGATGGGCAATCTGGTAATATGAGAAAGCACGACCAATCTCAATACCAGAA
>JGI20214J51088_10000326_pt1 | contig 34213 bp, 29 predicted proteins | sample WetSurMetagenome_FD_51088 | JGI IMG/M metagenome (IMG submission 51088) | reverse complement strand
GCAGACTCGAAGCGATCGTCGGGCGACTTGGCCAGGGCGCGTGCGACGATCGCATCGAACACGGGCGGCAGCGCCGGGTCGCGCTGGCTCGGTGGTGGCGGGTCGTCGTGGACGATCTGTTTCTGGATCGCGAACGGGCCGCTTCCGGCGAACGGGCGCTGGCCGGTGAGAAACTGGTAGAGGACGATCCCGGCGGCGAACAGGTCGGCACGCGAGCCCACCGGCAAGCCCTGGATCTGTTCGGGCGACATGTAGCTCGGCGTGCCGACCATCGTGCCCGGCGCGGTGCGGTCCTGGCCGGCGTCGGTGAGACGGGCGACACCGAAGTCGGTGAGCTTGACGCGGCCTCCGGTGTCGATCATCACGTTCGCTGGCTTCACGTCGCGGTGGACAACGCCTTGCGCGTGCGCATAGGCGAGCGCGTCGAGCAGCTCGCCCATGATGCGCAGCGCCTCGGACAGCGCGAAGCGCTCGCCGCGATCAAAAGCTTCGGCGAGTTCGCGCCCGCGGATGAATTCCATCACCAGATAGGCGACCTCGCCCTGCTCGCCGAAGTCAAACACGGTGACGATGTTCGGGTGGTTCAGCCGCGCGGCGGCCTGCGCCTCGCGCACGAAGCGGGCCGAGTACTCGTCGGCCAGCGTCTCGTCGAGCAGGTGGCCCTTGAGAATGGTCTTGATCGCAACCGGCCGCTCGAGGCGCGGGTCCAGCCCTTCGTAGACGACTCCCATCGCGCCGCGGCCGAGCACCTTGACGATGCGGTAGCGGCCGAGCTGCGTCAGCGGCGAGTTGGCGTTCATGCGGGCGTCGACGCGTCGAATGCGGGTCCCTGGCCACGACGGGGGACGCAGTATAGGGGCCGGCTGCGCCGGCGCGGCTAGCGCTGGGCCTTGGGGTCGAGCGCGTCGCGCAGCCCGTCGCCGAGCAGGTTGAAACCCAGGCTGACGACGAAGATCGCGGCGCCGGGCGCGGCCGCGACCCACCATTGGTCGAGCACGAACTGGCGCGCGTTGGCGATCATCGCGCCCCATTCGGGGCTCGGCGGCTGCGCGCCCAGGCCGAGGAAGCCCAGCCCGGCGGCGGTGAGGATGATGCCGGCCATGTCCAGCGTCACGCGCACGATCACGCTCGACAGGCACAGCGGCACGATGTGGCGNAGCACGATGCGCGCCGGGCTCGCGCCGATCAGGCGCACGGCGCTGATGTAGTCGGCCTGGCGCAACGTCAGCGTCTCGGCGCGCGCGATGCGCGCGTACGGCGGCCACGAGGTGATCGCAATCGCGAGCACCGCATTGCCGATCCCCGGGCCGAGCGCGGCGACGAAGGCGAGCGCGAGAATCAGGCGCGGGAACGCGAGAAAGATGTCGGTGACGCGCATCAGCGCCGCATCGAGCCAGCCGCCGGCATAGCCCGCCACCGTGCCGACGAGCAGCCCGATCGGCGCCGCCAGCACCGCCACCAGCACCACCACCTGCAGCGTGATGCGCGAGCCCCAGATCACGCGCGAGAGGATGTCGCGACCCTGGTCGTCGGTGCCGAACCAGTGCGCCACCGACGGTGCGAGCAGCCGCGCATGCGCGAGGTCGCCGACGGTCGGCGAGTCGGGCGCGAGCAGCGGCGCAAACAGCGCCAGCGCGACCAGCCCGAGCACGATCGCGAGGCCGACCATCGCAAGTCGGTTGCGCGCGAAGTTGCGCCAACCGGCGTACGCGCGGCCGAGCGCCGCCTGCCGGCGCGACCGCGGGCGTTCAGTCAGCAGCCAGTCCTGCCAGGCGATCATCGGGCGCGTGTCCTCGGGTCGAGCACCCGGTAGAGCAGGTCGCTCGCAAGGTTGAGCGCGATGAACACGCTGCCGACGACAAGCGTGCCGCCGAGCACCGCATTCATGTCGGCGTTCTGCAGCGAATTCGTGATGTACAGGCCCAGCCCGGGCCACGAAAACACTGTCTCGGTCAGCACCGAGCCCTCGAGCAGCCCGGCGTAGGACAGCGCGATCACCGTCACCAGCGGCACCATTGCGTTGCGCAGCGCGTGGCGCCAGACGATGCGCGCCTCACTCAGCCCTTTCGCGCGCGCCGCGACCACGTACTCCTGGCCAAGCTGCTCGAGCATGAAAGAGCGCGTCATCCGGCTGATGTAGGCGAGCGAGAAGTAACCCAGCAGCGCCGCCGGCAGCAGCAGATGCGAGAGTGCGTTCGCGAACGCATCCCACTGGCCCGCGAGCGCGGTGTCGACGAGCATCAGCCCGCTCACCGGCGTCACCGAGTACTCGTAGCCGACGTCGATGCGCCCCGGCCCGGCGACCCAGCCGAGCTTGGCGTAGAACAGCACCAGCGCCATCAGCCCGAGCCAGAAGATCGGCACCGAGTAGCCGACCAGCCCCATCACGCGCACCGCGTGGTCGGCCGCGCCGCCACGCCGCACCGCCGCCCAGACGCCCAGCGGCACGCCGAGCCCGGCGCCGAGCACGATGCCCGCTGTGGCGAGCTCCAGCGTCGCCGGGAAGGCCTTCGCGATGTCGTCGCGCACCGGGTTCGAGGTCAGCACCGAGGTGCCAAAGTCGCCGTGCAAGGCACGGTCGACGTAGATTGCGAACTGCACGTATAGCGGCTTGTTCAGGCCGAGCTCTTCGCGCACGCGCGCGACCACGTTCTCGGGTGCGCGGTCGCCGACGATCGCGAGCACCGGGTCGACCGGGATCACCCGGCCGATGAAGAAGGTGACGGCGAGCAGCCCGGCATAGGTGAGGACGACGACGGCGACGAAACGGCCCAGGGCCTTGGCCGCTCCCACGCTAGGTCTTGCTCACGTTGAACAGGTAGGTCGTGTCCGAGGTCGGCCCGAGCCTCAGGCCGGCGACGCCGGCGCGGTAGGCGGCGACCTCGGTCTGCTGGTAGATCATCACGAACGGGCTCGTGCGGCGGAACTCGGCCTGGATGTCCTGGTACATCTTCGCGCGCTTCGTGCTGTCGCGCTCGAGCACAGCGGTCGCGGTCTTCTTCGTCAGCTCCGGGATCGCCCAGGCGTTGCGCCATGCGAGCGGCTTGTTCTGCGCGTCGTCGCCGTTGTCGGGGTTGCTCGCGAAGGTGTCGGCGTTGGTGTTGGGGTCCCAGTAGTCGGCGCCCCAGTTGCCGATGTAGATCTCGTGCTGGCGAGCACGATACTTCGTCAGGGTCTGCTTGCCGTCGCCGGGCAGGATCTGCAAATCGATGCCGGCGAGCTTGACGCTCTGCTGGATCGCCTCGGTGATGCCCTGGATCGGCTGGATCGATCGCATGTCGATCGTGACCTTGAAGCCGTTCGGGTGCCCAGCCTTCGCGAGCAACGCCTTCGCGCGCGCGACGTCGAGCCTGAACGGGTTGTCCTCGCTCGCGCCGAGCAGGCCGCGCGGCAGGAAGTTCTGGTGCACCACACCGATGTTCTTGATGATCGTCGCGCCTATCGTCTGGTAGTCGACGAGCCACTTGAAGGCCTCGCGCACCTCGGGCTTGGACAGGATCGGGTGCTTCTGGTTCAGGCTGAAGTAGTAGACCGATCCCTTGGCGGTAGAGGTAGTGCGCAGTGCCTTGTTCGCGCCCAGCGCGGCCAGGTCCTGCGGGCTCAGGTTGCGCGCGATGTCGATGTCGCCCTTCTCCAGCATCAGGCGCTGGGTCGTCGACTCCTTGACGTGCCGGTAGATCACGCGCTGGAGCCTGGCTTGCGTGCCGGTGCGGTTTGGGTTGCGCTCGAGCGTGACGATCTCGTTCGCGCGCCAGTCGCGGATCGTCAGCGGCCCGGAGCCGGCATAGTGCGTCTTGAGCCAGCCGTTGCCGAGGTCGCCGTCTTTCTCGTGCTGGAGCACGAGCTGGCGGTCCACGACCGCGGCGACGTTCGCGGTCAAGCAGTTGTAGACGAAGCTCGGCGCGTAGGCCTTGTCGGTCAGGAAGCTAAGGCTCAGCGGCCCGGTCGCCTTGACGCGGTCCTTGACATTGTCCTTCGTGAGCCCGAACTGGGTCAGGATGAAGGCTGGCGACTTGTCGAGCAGCACCGAGCGCTGGAGCGAGAACACCACGTCGGCGGCGGTGAGCGCGTTGCCGCTCGCGAACTTGAGGCCGGGCCGCAGTTCGAAGTTGTAGGTGCGGCCGTCGGCGCCCGCGCTCCAGGCCTGCGCCAGGTCGGCGACGAGCCGGGACGGGTCGTTCAGGTCGAAGCGCATCAGCCGGTCGTAGCAATTGCCGAGCAGCTCACCGGTGGAGAGTTCGAACGACTCGCCCGGATCGAGCGTGATGATGTCGTCGAAGGCCATAGCGACGACGAGCGTGTCCTTCGGCGTCGCGGCACGCGCCTGCAGCGCGGCCGTTGCCGCCAGCGAAAGCGCGGCAGCGCCGATCTCGCGCCGGGTGAACCCGGGGGCAGACGGAGGAGTCTCGGTCATGGGGGCGATCCTGTAGGGCACGACAGCCCGCAGTATCGCCCGACGCGCGCTACATCCGGCTCGGCAGCCAGAGCGCAATCATCGGGAACGCGATCAGGATCACCAGGCGCAGGATGTCGGTGAGCACGAAAGGGATCACGCCCTTGAAGATGGTCGTGAAGCTGACCTCGTGGATCACGCTCTTGATCACGAACACGTTCATCCCGACCGGCGGATGGATCAACCCGAGCTCGACCGTCATCACAATGATGATGCCGAACCANATCGGGTCGAAGCCCAGGTGCGTGATTACCGGGAANATGATCGGCACGGTCAGGATGATCATCGCCATCGCGTCCATCAGGCAGCCGAGCACCAGGTACATCAGCATGATCAGCGCGAGCACGCCGTAGCGGCCGACGCCCAGACCGGTCAGGAACTCGGTCAGCTTCTGCGGCGCCTGCGTGATGGTCAGGAAGTAGCCGAACAGCAGCGCACCGATCAGCACCGTGAACACCGCGGCCGCGGTCCGCGTCGCCTGCAGCAGCGCGCTGCGCAGGTTGCGGCGGTCGATCTTGCGCCGCAACACACCGAGGATGAAGGCGCCGCCGGCACCCATGCCGCCGGCCTCAGTGGGCGTGAACAGGCCGCCGTAGAGCCCGCCGATCACGAACACGAACAGCAACAGCGAGGGCCAGACGTCCTTCAGCGCCGCACGCCGCTCGCTCCACGGCCGGCGCGGGCCGGCGGGCAGCATGTTCGGCGCGACGGCAACGATGATCACGATCGCGAGGACGTACATCGACATCGCGAGCAGGCCCGGCAGGATGCCGGCCATGAAAAGTTTGCCGATGTCCTGCTGCGTCAGCACCGCGTACACGGCGAGCACGGTCGAAGGCGGCAGCATCGCGCCCAGCGTACCGCCGGCGGCGATGACGCCGGTCGAGAACGACTGCGGGTAGCCATAGCGCCGCATCTCGGGGTAGGCCACGGTCGAGAAAGTCGCCGCGGTCGCGACCGACGAACCGCAGATCGCCGCGAACCCGCCACAGGCGAGCACAGTCGCCATGCCCAGCCCGCCGCGCAGGTGGCCGATGCAGGCATCGGCGGCACGGAACAGCTCCTTGCTCACTCCCGACACCGAGACCAGCGCGCCCATCAGCATGAACATCGGGATCACGCCGAAGGTGTAGTCCGTGACGGTGCGCATCGAGGTTTGGCCGACGAGCTTGAGAGCGGGCTCGACGCCGGCGATCAGCGCATAGCCGGTGACGCCGACCAGCCCCATCGCCATGCCCACCGGCACGCGCAGCAGCATCAGCACGAACAGGATCACGAAGCCGGCGACGGCGATGAAGTCCGGACTCAGGCTCATTGCCCGCTACTCCTGGACGCGCTCTTCGGGGTGTTCGTCATGCAGCAGTTCGGGCTGGAAGATCAATCGCCAGGTGCGGATCGCGATCAGCACGACGGCGCTGACGTCGCCGATCCAGGCCACCGCGGCGAGTGGCCAGGTCGGCAGGTTCAGGTCGAAGGTCAGCACGTTGTCGACGTAGGTCGAACGCACCTTGTCGAAGAGCATCGCGGTCTGCACCGTCACGACAAAGAGCAGCACCAGCGTCGCGAAGATGTCGATGACGCGCTTCATCCGCGGGCCGGCGGCCGACCAGACCAGGTCGACCGTGATGTGCCCGCCGCGGTAGCTGGTGGCCGCGATGCCCCAGAAGATGAGGATCCCGAGCAGCTGGCGACCGAAGTCGTAGCTGTCGGGGATCGAGGTCGAGAACAGCTTGCGCAGGATCACCGAGATGAAGATGTCGGCCGCGACGATGCCGACGAAGATCGCCGCCATCCATTCGATGACCTCGATGATCCGGTCGGTGAGGCGCCTGCGCTTCATTGGCCGGGGATCAGAGCGCGGACTTGTACTTCACCAGGCTCTGGTGCAGCGCGTCGAGCACCTGCTTCGGGTCGGCTCCGGCCTTCTCGGCGCCCTTTGCCCAGTCGCCGACCACCGGTGCGACCGCCTTGCGCCAGGCTTCAAGCTGGTCGGGCTTGAGCTCGACCATCACGTGGCCCGGCTCGGCGGCGATCTTGCCGCGCCCGGCGGCTTCGAAGTTGGCCCAGGGCGTGGCGACCTTCTCCGCCCATTCGGTGGTGCAGTGGTCGTCGATAACCTTCTTCTGCGCCGGCGACATCGCCTCGTACTTTGCCTTGTTCATGACCCAGACGAAGGGCGTCACGTAGAGCGGCGTGTCGAGGTGGTACTTGACGACCTTGTCGATGCCGAACAGGCCGAGCGAGCCCCAGGGGAAGGTGATCGCATCGGCGACGCCGCGCTCGAGCATGTCGCGCGCCTCGGGAGCCGATGACTGCACGTTGGTGCCGCCAAGCAGCGTCACCATCTGGCCGATCGTGCTCGTGGCCGGACGCACCTTCATCCCCTTCAGGTCGGTCGGCATCACGACCTTTTTCGTCGAATGCAGCGTGCCGGGGTCGTGCACGAAAGCGAAGCAGAAGTGCACGTCCTTCATTTCCTTACCGGCATAGGCGCGGTACCAAGCGTCGACGGCGGCGGTGCCGCCCTTGGCGTTGGCGACCTGGAACGGCAACGACGCGGCGGCGAAGATCGGGAAGCGGCCCGGCTGGTAGCCCGGGTTCACGTACGCGAAATCGGCGATGCCGTCGCGAGCCATGTCGTAATGGTCGAAGGCCTTGCCGAGCTGCTCGCTCGGGAACAGCACCGACGTGATCGTGCCGCCGGAGGCCTTCTTGATGTCGTCGGCCCAGGCCTGCAGCGACGGGTTCAGCGGGTGCTGCGCCGGCACCCAGCTCGAGAGCTTGAGCATCACAGGCTTGTCCTGCGCCTGCGCGGTGCCGATGGCCAGCAGCGCGGCGGCGCACAGCAGCGACAGTCGGGTCTTCATCATCTTTTGTCTCCTTGGGGTTACGAACATCCTGATTGTGGTCGGCGCGACTGCGTCGCCGTCTAGGGACTGTTCCCGGGCCGCGGTGTGCGCCGGTGCCAGCGGATCGGATGCGCGACGATCGGCCGCGCCGGCGCGCCGTGCGCGAGCAGTGCCTGATCCAGACCGTGGCCGGCGTCGTCGGCGAGCGCGGCGGTTCGCGCTGCGCCGACCGCGGCCGCGCGCGCCGCGGGTTCGGCGATCGCCTGCGCGTTCGCGAGGTGGTCGACGACATGCAGCAGCGCGTACTTGCCGCGCTCGTTGGTGCTGCCGTAGCCCTTGATCAGGCGCCCGCAAAGCGCCAGCTCGTGGCCCAGCGCCCAGTGCTCGTGCGTGCCCCGCTCGACCGCGGTGAGCCAGCGTTCGATCAGCGCCTGCTCGAGCGCGAAGCGACTGCCGCGCCGACGCTGCCCCTTGAGCGCAGCGACGAAGCGAAGCGCGAACGCGCCCGCCACCGTATGCGTGCCCACCTTCAGCGCCAGCGCCCACGGCGGCAGCCCGCGCGCCTGACGGCGCGCGTCCCAGGCGCTGAGCCGCCGCGCCAGCGACCCTGGCAGCAACGCCGCGAACTCGGGTACGCCAGGCTTGAAGTGGTCGTAGACCTTGACGATCTCATCGTCACGCGCCGCGACCTCGCGCCGCACGCGTTGCGCGCGGCTCGCGCGCAGCTTGAGTGCGGCGACGCGGACGATGTCGTCGAAGGCCATCCACAGCGCGAGCCAGCGCGCCATCTCGCGCGTCACTTCGTAGCCGTGGGTCGCACCCGGGTCAGCGGCCTGCTCGGCGGCGAGCACCCGCGCGAGTCGTTCCACGTAACGCGCGGCGTAGGCCGGGTCCTGGTAGTCGAGCAGCCGCGCATGGCCGAGCGCGAGCATTTCGTGCACCGCGGGTGGGAAGCGCGCACGCAACGCCTCGGACAAGGCTGGGGGCGCGGCAGCCAACTTCGATGGCGCGAGCAACGCGGCCAGTGCCTGTTGTTGCTGGACGTTGCGCCGCACGGCGTCGAAGCCGAGCGCAAAGCCGCGCAGGCTGGCCTCGACGCCCTTGCCACCGGCGCGGATCGTCGCCTCGAAGGCCTCGCGCGCGAAAGGCAGCCGGCCGCTGGCCGCGACCGCGCCGAACATCACCGCGCTGATCACGGTGCCGGCCTCGCGGGCGAGTGCGGACATGTCGAGCACCTGGCAGGCCTGCGCGTGGCGCTGCAGCACCGCGAGCAGCGCTGCGGCCTCGACGCGGCCGTCGCCGAGCTGCTGCTTCTCGGCCACCGTAAGTGCACGCGCGCTCGAGCTGACGACCAGCGTGCGCGCCGCGCTCGCCATGCCGAGCCCGACCTGGCGTGTCGTCTCGAGCAGTTCGGACGAGACCAGCAGGTCGATCGCACCCGGCACCGGGTTCAGGCTGAACACCGGTGCCCGGGCCTCGCCCAGCGCGGCCGCCTGCGGCGCGATCTCGACGTAGTAGGTGGTCGCGCCGGTGCGCTGCGCTACGCCGGGGATCGAGGTGCTCTGCGCGGCGTGACCGCAGCGCACGGCGACGTCGTACAGCCACTCGGACAGCACGCCGCCGCCTTCACCGCCAAGGGCGCAGACGAGAACGGTGATTGGTTTGGCGTTCACTGGATGGCCCTCCGCGCAGCTCGCGCCGGGAGAGGCGATCGGGAGTGGCACGGCGCCTTCATGCCGGCACCAGCATCGAGACCAAGCGCGCGCGCATCCCGGCGAGCAGCCGCTCGTGCCACTTCGGATTGCGCACGATCTCGGCGCGGTAGAAGCTCGGGCACAGCGTCGCGGCGTGCGCATTCGCACCGCACAGCCCGCAGCCGACGCAGCCTTCGATCACGGTCGCGACCGGGTCGACCTTGAGCGGGTCGGGGTTGTCCTTGATCGTCAGCGTCGGGCAGCCCGAGAGCCGGATGCAGGCGTGGTCGCCGTTGCAGACGTCTTCGTCGACGCCGTACTTGACGCGCTGGACACGCTCGCCGCGCTTGAGCAGGCTGGCGATCCAGGGCTTGATGCGGCGCTGGCGCTCGAGCTGGCATTCGCCTTCGGCGACGATGACCTTCAGCCCGTCAAAGTCACTGGTGAAGGCGTCCTCGAGCGTGCGCCGCATTGTCGCGACGTCGTAGTTGTCGACGACGCGCATCCATTGCACGCCCATACCTTCGAGCGTGGCCTCGATGGTGCGGTTCTTGTGCGCCAGGCTCTGGTGCGCACTGGCGTCGGCGAGCGCAGCCGCCTTGGCCTCGTCATCCGGTGTGTTCAGGATGTCCTGCGTGCCGGTGGCCGAGGTGTAGCCGTTCTTCATGATCAGCAGCACTGCGTCGTCGCCGTTGAACAGCGCCGCCTGCACGCCGGTGAGCAGGCCGTTGTGCCAGAAGCCGCCGTCGCCCATGATCGCGAGCGTGCGCCGCTGCATCATCGGGCTCACGCCGGCACGGCTGGCCAGGCTCATGCCGTAGCCGAGGATCGAATGGCCGGAGCTGAACGGCTCGAACGTGGCCAGCGCATGGCAGCCGATGTCAGCCGCCACGTGCACCGGGCCGACGCTGGCCTGCGCCAGCTTGAGCGCGCTGAACACAGGCCGCTCCGGGCAGCCGATGCAAAAGCCCGGCGGCCGCTGCGGCAGCGGGCCGATCGCCCGGACCACGTCGGCGCGCCGCGCCGCGTTGTCGGCGAGCCAGGCGCGCGCTGCCGCGAGGTCGACGTCGGGCAGGTATTTCTCGACGAACCCGATCAACCCCTGAGCGACGACCTCGACCGTGTATTCGCCGGCGGGGGGCAGCAGGTCCTTGCCGTGCACCGGCGTGGTGATGCCCTGCCGGTTCAGGCTCTGCACCAGGTCCTTCTCGATGTACTCGGGCGAGCCCTCCTCGAGCACCAGCACCGCGCGCCGGTCGACGCAGAACGCGCCCAGCTCGGCCGGCACCAGCGGGTAGGTCACGTTGAGCACCAGCAGCGGCAGCTCGCTCGCACCGTTCGCGCCCGCCAGCCCGAGCTGCTGCAGCGCGCGCACGAGCGCGTTGTACAGCCCGCCCTGGACGACCAGCCCGACCTCGGCGCGCGGGCCGTCGAAATGCTCGTTCAGTCGGTGCTCGGCGATGTAGGCCTGCGCCGCCGGGAGGCGCTGCTCGATCTTCAGCTTTTCCTGGCGGAAGGTCACTGGCGGGTGCGCCAGGCGCATGTAGTCGAACGCCGCCGGCTCCTCGATCAGGTGTTTCGTCGAGAGCGCCGGCGCGCGGTTGGCCTTGGCCGTGAATTGGCCGCGCACGTGGCAGGCGCGGATGCGCAGCTCCATCACTGCCGGCATGTTGCTCGCCTCGCTAAGCGCGAATGCATGCTCGACCAGGCGCACCATGTTCGCCAGCTCGGGGCGCGGATCGAAGAGCGCGAGCGTGCTCTTCATCGCGAAGGCGTGGGTGCGCTCCTGGATCACGCTCGCGCCTTCGCCATAGTCCTCGCCGACGACGATCAGCGCGCCGCCGACGACCCCTGGCGACGCCAGGTTCGAGAGCGCGTCGGCCGCGACGTTGGTGCCCACGATGCTCTTCCAGGTGACCGCGCCGCGCAGCGGGTAGTGGATCGACGCGCCGAGCATCGCCGCCGCCGAGGCCTCGTTCGAGCACGCCTCGACGTGCACGCCCAGTGTGTCCAGATAGGGCCGCGCCTGCACCATCACGTCGAGCAAGTGCGAGACCGGCGCGCCCTGGTAGCCGCCGACGTAGGCCACGCCCGACTGCAGCAGCGCCTTCGTGATCGCGAGGATGCCCTCGCCGTGAAAGGTCGTGCCTTCGCCCAGCTGCAGTTGTTCGATCTGTTCCGTGAACTGGACTTCCATGCGGCTTGTCTCGTGGCCGTCTCGATCACGCAATGTAGGCAGCGGCGCGCCATTCGTCCATGCGATGTTCTTTGTGATTACGATGCACGCTGTGAATATCCGAGACCTCGACCTCAACCTGCTGCAGGTCTTCGCCGCAGTTCACGCCGCGCGCAGCGTGAGCCGCGCGGCCGACACGCTGGGGCTGTCGCAGCCGGCCGTCAGTCATGCGCTCACGCGACTGCGGCTGGTGTTGCACGACCCGCTGTTCACGCGCGCGCCAGGCGGCGTGCGGCCCACGCCCAAGGCGGACCAGCTCGCACGCCAAGTCGAGGCGGCGCTGCAGCTGCTCGACGTCGCGCTGCGCGACGTCGAGCACTTCGACGCCGCGCGCTCGCAGCGCCGCTTCGCGGTCCACATGAGCGACATCGGCGCCGACGAGTTCCTGCCGCTGCTGATGGCCGCGATCGGTCGCCAGGCGCCCGCGGTGCGCGTCGAGGCGATGCAGCTCGCGCCCGACGCCATCGGCGCGGCGCTTGACGAAGGCAGGCTCGACCTCGCGTTCGGCTTCCTTCCCGGCCTGGCCGGCACCGAGAGCGCGCCGCTGCTGCAGGAACGTTACGTCGTGCTGCTGCGCCGTGGCCACCCGCTGGCGCAATCGCTGCGCGACCGCGACGCGCTCGAGCGGCTCGACTTCATCCTCGTCGCCAGCCACGGCGAGCCGGCGCGCGCGCTGCACCTGCTCGGGCTGCAGTCGCGCATCCGACTCACGCTGCCGCACTTCAGCGTCGCGCCGGCAATCCTCGCGGTGAGCGACCTCGCGGTGATCATGCCGCTGCGCCCGGCGCTGCGCTTCGCCGCGCTCCACGAACTGCAGGTCGTCGAGCCCGACCTCGGCCTGCCGCCTTTCACGGTGGCGATGCACTGGAGCTGGCGCGCGACCCACGACCCCGGCCACCGTTGGCTTCGCGAGCAGGCGCTGGCGATGCGCTTCGAGGCTGCGCCGCCGGCGCCACCCCCAGGCACGAGCCGGCCCGCGACCGCTAGGCCGTTTCGCCCCACGGCAGCATCAGCGCCAGCAGCAGCAGGCGCTCGAACTCGGGTGCAAAGCGGTCGATGATGGCCTGCGGATGCGGACACAGCGCGGCGTCGGTAATGAGCCCGAACTGCACGCCTCCGCCGTAGCTGAGGATGCTGACGCCGACGCCGACCTCACCCGAGGCCGGCACCCAGAACATCGCCTGGCGCAGCGTCGCGCCGCAGAGCAGCAACGGCGTGGCGGGGCCGGGCACATTGGTCATCACCGCGGTCGTCTTCTTCGCGAACAGGCCGAGCACGGCGTCCTGCACCGGCTTCACGAACAGCCCGGTGAGCGCGAGGATCGCGAACGCCAGCAGCGGCTGGTAGCTGCCCTTGAGCTCACCCATACGGTGGCGCACCGCATACAGGCGTTCGATCGGGTTTTCGATGCCCACAGGCAGCACCAGCGGCGCGAGGCCGAATCGGTTGCCGAGCTGCCAGGTCTCCTCGGGCGGCCGCAGATTCACCGGCACCATCGCGCGGATCTCCTTGCCCGTGGGGTCGTCGCCGCGCGCGCGCAGGTCGTCCCCGATCGCACCCGCAGCGCAGGCGAGCAGCACATCGTTGACCGAGCACCCGAGCGCCCGGCCGACGAGCTTGACCGCGTCGAGCGGGATCGGCTCGCCCCAGGCGACGCGCTTGTGCCCGCTCGGCCGGCCCTTGAGCAGCGTGGGCGAGTCGTCGCTCATCGCCGCCAGCGCGAGCGCGTCCTTCAGCACCTGCGCACCCGCACGCGCCAACTCAAGTGAACCCTCCAACGGCTGCTGCGGGTGAGCCAGCATCGCCATAGTCCTGGCGATGCCGCTGCCGTAGAGGCCGATCGCCTTCACCGTCAGCTCAGTGAGCGGACGCAGCACCGTGTCGGTGAGCCCGTCGCCTTCGGGCGTGGCGACGGCGCGGCCGCGCCGACGCGGCGGCACGTGGCCGCCGTCTGTCAGCGACAGCATCACCGAGATCAGCGCGATGCCGTCGCCGATGCAGTGATGCACGCGTGCGACCATTGCCGCGCCGCCCTCGTAGTCCTCGATCAGTTGGAACTGCCACAGCGGGTGCGCCGGGTCGAAGGGCGTCGCCGCGAGTTCGCCGCACAGTGCCTGCAGCGCCTCGCGCTCGGTCTGGCCCTTTCTTCGTCTGAGCCGCGCGCCCACCACGTGGCGTTCGATCTCGAAGGCCTCGTCCTCGACCCAGCTCGCGCCCAGCGTGTCCTGCACCGCCTTTTGGCGGAAGCGCTCATAGGGCAAAAGCCTGGCGGCGACGCGCCCGCGCAGCGCGGCCAGCGTGATCGCGGGGCTGAGCAACCAGACACCGACGATCATCATCAGGTTGACGTCGTTGTCCATGCGCAGCCACGCCGTATCGACGCGCGACATACGCTCGCGGGCCAGACTCATCGGGTTCCCTCCTGGGCGGCGCGTTGACCATCTCGGATCACGATGCTGGGTAACATCGCCAGCGTCAAGCTCAGACTTTCACCCACGGAGGGTTCGCATGGCCGACCTCAAAGCCGCTTTCGACAAGGCCGTCACCGACAGCAAGCTGCTGCCCGAGAAGCCGGACAACATGACGCTGCTGAAGATCTACGCGTTGTACAAGCAGGCGACCGCCGGCGACGTCGACGGCAGGCGCCCCGGTTTCACCGACATGGTCGGGCGTGCGAAGTACGACGCCTGGGCGGCGGTCAAGGGCGAGCCGGCCGAGGCCGCGATGCAGCAGTACGTCGAGCTGATCGAGTCACTGAAGTAGGCACGCGCGCCCCGAGCAATTTTTCCCGCTCCAGTTGGTCCGCGGCGAACGACCTGGTTCGGCCCAGAGCGCCTCGCTGTGAACCGGCGATCGCCGATTCGCCACTCCAGCGCACAGCAGCCGACCGCCGCGGCCAGCATCCCCCCACACCACCGGGGTTGGTTCCTTCCGACCTTGATGCACCCGGCAGTCCGTGCGCATGTCGTGTTGCCGTCGCCCCACTCGACGAACGCCGCCTCAAGTGAGGCGAGGGTTCGACGCTTTCAGGCGATTCGAAGTGGCGCACGAGCGCGTCCGGAACGGTCAGGTCGAATGGGTTGTAGGTCAGCGAGTATCCGACCCGCCGGCTTCTCCCCGAAGTCGATCGAATCCCGCGGCGCCAGATCTGGGTTCATTGCCGTCCAGATGGAAACTAGAGGAGGCAGCAAACTCGAGGGAATTTCCGACAGTGCGCCGCGACACGCTGTCGACGTGACCACGTCACTGAGGCTTCTTCTTCGCCTTCTTCGCTACCGCGCCGGCCTTTTGCCTGGTCAACAACTCATCGAGGTTCTTCTCGATCTCGGTCTCGATCGTCTTGCTGAACGCGCCGAGAAGGAAGCCCAGCTTCGCGTTCAGTTCGAAGTGGTCGGGGGCGACGATCAGCGTGCCGTTGATGCCGCTGCGCCTGAATTCGAGCGTGTCGCTGGTCTCGCCTTCGAGCGTCGTGCATTCCATGTCGAACTTGGATTCGACCTCATTGGCCCAGGCGCGCGCAACCTTGCGCGCCTTTACCAGCCCGAGCGCGTGCTCTCTGTGGATCCTGATGTCCGGCATCTGTGCGACTCCTCAGCGAATGGCGGCCAGTGTCGCGCGGCGCTCGGCCTTGGGCAAGGCAGCGAGGCGGCGCACCTCGGCGTAAAAGCGGGTGAAGTTGCCGCCCTCGTGCTCGAAGAGCCGATCGAACTCCGGCACCAGTTCGTTGTAGGCCGCCTGCACGCCCAGCGACGCGTTGTTCGCATGCGCGAACCAGGCATCGTAGCCGGCGAAGCCGTCCCAGCGGCCAGCCTTCAGCGCCGCGTAGTCGGCACGCATCGCGGCCATGATCCCGGCCTTGCGCGCGCGCTTGTCGGCGTCGGGCAAGGCGCTGGCGTAGAGTGCGTCGAGCTGCGCCCGCGTTCGCGCGGTGAGTTCTCGGAAGTCGTGCTGGCGTGCGGTGGCAGCGGCGTCCTCGGCACGCGCGGCCGCGCTGCCGTACTCGCGCAGCCAGCGCCGGCTGCCGATGCGCGAGACCGCGACCGCGAATGACTCGTTGAAGGTCGTGTCGTCGTCCGCGTAGGCCTCCTGGTGCGCCAGTTCGTGGAAGATCAACCGCGCCAGCTCACCCTCGGGCCAGGCGATGAAGGTGTTGAGCAACGGGTCGCCGCCGAGCCAATTGGTCCAGCCCAGCGTCGAATACGCGGGCACGCCGTAGACGCTGGTCTCCCAACCCTCGGCCTTCAGCGTCGAGGCCATCGCGTCCGCACCCTGCTGCCGGTAGTAGCCGCGGTAGCCGACGCAGCCCATCACCGGGAAGCACCAAGTCTTGAGCGTCAGCGAGAGCTCTGGCGCGGCGACCACGTTCCACACTGCGGCGCCGCGCTGCAGGTCGGCATACGTGCGGTAGCTGCGGTTGTCGGGTTCCTTCAGCGCGGTGACGGCGAAGTCGCGGATGCGCTCGGCGAGCTCGAGCCGCACGCGCAGCGCCAGCGGTGTGGCCGGGTCGGCGAGCCATGCGGACACCGGGCGCGCACGGTGCACGATCTCGAGGTGGCCGCCGACCGCCTGAGCGTAATAGCGCAGCGTACTGCAGCCGCCCGTCGCCAGCGCCGCAAGCAAGGCGGCCGCCCAGAGCGCCAACCGCCTCAAGCGAGCGCCACCTCGACCAGGCAGTCGTAGAACGCCGGCGCGCGGCCGATGTCTGTGAGGCGCTGGTGCGTCAGCTCGTTGACGTTCGTGCCGTTGCGGCCGAACTTGCGCCACCAGACGCCGAAGCCGTTGACGACGCCCGGCCGCGCACGCACGCTCAGCTCGGCATTGCAGACGTACTCGCCGCGGTCGTTGAACACGCGCACCAGCGCTCCGTCGTTGATGCCGCGCGGCGCCGCGTCCGCAGGGTGGATCTCGAGCCGCGGCTCGCCTTCGATCGCCCGCAGGCTGCTCACGTTGACGAACGTCGAGTTGAGAAAGTGGCGCGCCGGCGGCGAGATCAGCGCGAGCGGAAAGCGTGCCGCGAGCGCCGGCGCCGACAGCCGGCTCTCGTAATTGGGCACGTGGTCGGGCAGGCCCAGTCCAGGTGCGTCGGCGACGGCCTTGCCGCTGGCGGTGGGAAAGCCGCCATCGGCGAAGGGCGCGTCAGCTATCGGCAGCTTGACCCAACCCTGTTGCAGCAAGCGCTCGAAGTCCACCGCCTCGCGCCGGTAGGCGCCGCGCGCGAGCGTCTCGTCGTCGTCGGCGAAGCAGGCCTCGGTGAAGCCCAGGCGTGCGGCGAGCGCGCGAAAGACCGCGGTGTTCGGCCGACTCTGGCCGACCGGTTCGATCGCAGGCCGGTTCAGCAGTGCGTAGGTATGCCCGTAGGCGCCATGCACGTCCCAGTGTTCGAGCTGGGTCGTCGCCGGCAACACGATGTCGGCGTGGTCGGCGGTGTCGGTGAGGAAGTGCTCGAGCACCACGGTGAACAAGTCCGCGCGCGCGAAGCCGGCAGCGACCTTGCGGCTCTCAGGTGCGACCGCGACCGGGTTGCTGTTGTAGACGACGACGGCCTCGATCTTCGGCCCGAACTCGGGCCCGGACTCGCGATTCAGGTCGTCGCCGATAGTGCTCATGTTGATAGTGCGCGGCGTGCGGCCGGCGAGCAGGTCCGGCCGCTGCAGCCAAGTGTCGTCGCGCGCGCCCTTGAACCAGCCCGAAGCCGAAAACAGCAGGCCGCCGCCGCGCTCGCGCCAGGCGCCGACCAAGCAGGGCAGCAGCGCGATCAGCCGCGCCGCGCTGCCGCCGCCGTGCACGCGCTGCATGCCGTAGTTGAGGCGGATCGCCGCCGGGCGCGCCGTCCCGTAGTCGCGCGCCAGGCCGCGCACCTCGTCGACCGTGATGCCGCAGACCTGGGCCACGCGCTCGGGCGGCCACTGCAGCGCGCGCTCGCGCAAGCCCGGCCAACCCTCGACGTGGCGCGCGAGGTAGTCGTGGTCGAGCCGGTCATCGACGATCAGCTCGTGCATCAGGCCTAACGCGAGTGCACCGTCGGTGCCGGGCAACAGCGCGATGTGGCTGTGGCACTTGTCGGCGGTCTCGGTGCGGCGCGGATCGATGCAGACCAGCCTCGCGCCGGCGCGCTTGGCCTGCTGCGCGTAAGTCCAAAAATGCAGGTTCGAGGTGATCGAGTTGCTGCCCCAGATCAGGATCAGCCGGCTCTCGGCGAAGAACTCGACATGCATGCCGACCTTGGAGCCATAGGTGGCGACGAGCGCGTCGCCACCCGCCGACGAACAGATGGTGCGGTCCAGCAGCGACGCGCCGAGCTTGTGGAAGAAGCGCGCCGCCATGCTCTCGCCCTGCACCAGGCCCATCGTGCCGGCATAGCTGTAAGGCAGGATCGCCTGCGCGTCGCGCCCCGCGATCACCTTCAGCCGCGCCGCGACCTCGTCCAGCGCCTCGTCCCAGCCAATGGGCTCGAAGCGGCCCCGGCCCTTGGGGCCGACGCGCTTCAACGGTGTCAGCACGCGCTCCGGATGATAGGTCCGCTCGGTGTAGCGACTGACCTTGGTGCACAGTGCGCCATGGGTCGTCGGGTGCTCCGGGTCGCCCTGGACGCGCGTCGCGCGCCCGGCCTCGACCGTGACGAGCAGCGCGCAGGTGTCGGGGCAGTCGTGCGGGCACGCACCGCGCACGACGCGCGCCGATTCGGCGGGCGCGGCCGTCGCCGCGCCTGCGGGCTTGGCCTCGAGGGTGCGGGCATTCGACATTGACGAACTATTGCACACTGCCCGCGCGGCGCCGGCGGGCCGGGCGGCTACGATCGACGCTTCAGCAGCCGATCGCCGAGCCCATGAACCGACGCCGTGCTCTTGTGCAACTCGCCGCCGGCACCGCCGCCGCGATGGCAATACCAGCCTGGGCGCAACCCCGGCGCATCCTGCTCGGCCAGTCCTGCGCGCTCAGCGGGCCGGCCGCCCAGCTTGGACTGCAGATGAATCTGGGCGCGCGCATCGTCTTCGACCGCGTCAATGCCCACGGCGGCGTCAACGGCCGCCCGATCGAACTGCGCGCACTCGACGACGGCTACGAGCCCGACCGTTGCCGCGCGAATACCGAGACCTTCGTCAACAAGGACGGCGTCTTCGGCCTGTTCGGCTATGTCGGCACGCCCACCTCGCTCGCCGCGTTGCCGCTGATCAACAGCTCGAACGTACCGTTCTTCGGACCCTTCACCGGCGCCGAGGCATTGCGCCAGCCGTTCAGTCGCGGCATCTTTCACGTGCGCGCCTCGTACTTCGACGAGACCGCCCTGATCGTGCGCCAGCTCGTCGAGCTGGGGCTGACGCGCATCGCGGTCTTCCGCCAGAACGACAGCTACGGCCAGGCCGGCTACGACGGCGTCGTGCGCGCGCTCAAGGCGCACAAGCTCGAGCCCGCGGCGGTCGGACTGGTCGAGCGCAACACGGTCGACGTCGCAGCAGCGGTGAAGGCGATCGTGCCCAAGATGCCACAGGCGGTGGTGCAGATCAGCGCTTACAAGAGCTGTGCCGCGTTCATCCGTGCCGCACGAGGTGCAGGCTACGGCGGCACCTTCTACAACGTCTCGTTTGTCGGCACCCAGGCGCTGTCCGACGAACTCGGCCGCGACGCGCTCGGCGTGGTCGTCAGCCAGGTGATGCCGTATCCGTACGGCACCACGACCGCGATCGCGCGCGAATACCGCGAAGCCGTGCGCCAGGCCGGCGCCGGCGCCCGGCCCGACTACACGAGCATGGAAGGCTATGTCGCGGCCAAGGTCCTCGTCGAAGGGCTGCGCCGCGCGGGCGGCAACCCGACTCCCGACAGCCTGATCACCGGGCTCGAGAGCCTGCAGCATTACGACCTCGGCGACTTCCAGGTCAATTTCGGCCCCGGCGACCACCGCGGCTCGAACTTCGTCGAGCTGACGATGCTCACGGGCGACGGCAAGGTCCGGCACTGACGAAGTCCGTCAACCTGGGCTCGACAAGGGCCGGGCGACGTCCTCCAGCGAACGCCGCTCGGCCGCGATGCCGAGCCTGAGCGTGACTGTCGCGGCGACCAGCATCAGGGCAGCCCCGAACGCATAACCCCAGCCGATCGCGCCGCGCTCGCCGCTGCCGATCAGGGCCGCAAACACCCACGGCCCGGCGCCGCCGCCGAGCGCCGTGCCGAGCGCATAGAAGACCGCGATTGCCAGCGCACGCATCTCGAGCGGAAAGGTCTCGCCCACCGTCAGGTAGGCTGAGCTAGCCGCTGCCGACGCGAAGAAGAAGACGACAGACCACGCTGCCGTCAGTCCGGTCGCACCGAGCGCCCCGTTCACGAAGAGCAGCGCGGTGCCGGCCAGCAGCAGCCCAGAGGCCGCATAGGTCGACGCGATCAGCGCCTTGCGCCCGACGCTGTCGAACAGTGGCCCGAGCAGCAGCGGCCCGAGAAAATTGCCGGCCGCGAAGGGCAGGATGTACCAGCCGATGCGGTCATCCGGTACTTGGTAGAAACGGCCAAGCACGAGCGCGTAGGTGAAGAAGATGGCGTTGTAGAAGAAGGCCTGCGCGGCCATCAGCACGAGCGCGAACAGCGAGCGCCGCGGGTAGGTGCGGAACAGCGTGCGCGCGACGTCGAAGAGGCCGATGCGGCGTGCCTGCAGCTGAATGCGTGGCAGCGGCGCCGCCGGCGCGCGCGCGCCGCACTGGCGCTCGATGTCCAGCGTCACGCGCTCGGCTTCGGCCAGGCGGCCGTGCGTCATCAACCAGCGCGGGCTCTCGGGGAGGTAGCGGCGCAGCACCAGAATCGCAAGACCGAGCATCGCACCGATGCCGAACGCGAAGCGCCAGCCCAAGTCGGGTGGCAGCCGTCCCGGCGCGAGGAGAACCACCGCGCCGCCGGCGCCGAGTGCCGCACCGACCCAGAAGCTGCCGTTCACGGCGAGATCGGTGCGACCGCGGAAGCGCGCGGGAATCAGCTCCTGGATGGCCGAATTGATGGCGGCGTACTCGCCGCCGATGCCCGCGCCGGTGAACATGCGGAAGACCGCGAAGCTTGCGAAATTGACAGAAAAGGCGGTCAGTGCGGTGGACACCAGGTACAGGCCGAGTGTCCAGTTGAACAGCCGGCGGCGCCCGAAGCGGTCAGCCAGTGCACCGAAGACGAGAGCACCGGTGACGGCACCGACGATGTACAGGCTCGCCGATAGCCCGACCTGCGCGTCGCTCAGCAGCAGCGCCGGGCTGGACTTGAGCGCGCCCGACACCGAGCCGGCGAGCGTGACCTCCAGCCCGTCTAGGATCCAGGTGATGCCGAGTGCGGCGATCGCGAGGGTGTGAAAGCGTCCCCAGGACAAGCGGTCCAGCCGGGTCGGGATATCGGTCTCGACGACGACCGGCGCAAGGCCCGCGGCGGCGGCCTCGTCCGCGCCGCGATCGCGAGGCTGGAGGTCCATCCCGAGCATCTTAAGAGCTGCGCCGGCGCGCGCCCACCGAGGAAACCTCGGGCCATCGTCCGGGCGGCTTGTCGGTCTAAGATGGTCCTTTCCTCCGCAACCGCCCCGGAGTCCACCGCATGAACCTCATCGAACCGATCCTCGCCGACGCCGCGCTGGTGACCGCGCTGCGACGCGACATCCACGCCCACCCCGAACTCTGCTTCGAGGAAGTGCGCACCGCCGACCTGATCGCCAAGGCGCTCACCGACTGGGGGATCCCGATCCACCGCGGGCTGGGCAAGACCGGCGTCGTCGGTATCGTCGCGAACGGCAGCTCGAAGCGCGCGGTGGGCCTGCGGGCCGACATCGACGCGCTGCCGATGACCGAGCACAACCACTTCCCGCACCGCAGCCAGCACCACGGCAAGATGCACGCCTGCGGCCACGACGGCCATACCGCGATGCTGCTCGCGGCAGCCAAGCACCTGGCCAAGCACCGCAACTTCGACGGCACCGTCTACCTGATCTTCCANCCGGCCGAGGAAGGTGGCGGGGGCGCGCACGAGATGATGAAGGACGGACTGTTCGAGAAGTTCCCGATGGAGGCGATCTTCGGCGCGCACAACTGGCCCGGCATGGCGGTGGGCCAGTTCGCGCTCAGGAGCGGCCCGGTGTTCGCGAGCAGCAACGAGTTCAGGATCTCGATCCGCGGCAAGGGCGCGCATGCGGCGATGCCGCACAACGGCATCGACCCGGTGCCGGTGGCCTGCCAGATGGTGCAGGCCTTCCAGACCATCGTCACGCGCAACAAGCGTCCGCTCGACACCGCGGTGATCTCGGTGACGATGATCCACGCCGGCGAAGCGACCAACGTGATCCCCGACAGCTGCGAGTTGCAGGGCACGGTGCGCACCTTCACGACCGAGGTGCTCGATCTCGTCGAACGCCGCATGCAGCAGATCGCCGAGGCCACCTGCGCCGCGTTCGAGACTCGCTGCGAGTTCGCGTTCAAGCGCAACTACCCGCCGACCGTGAACCACGCGGCCGAGACCGAATTCNCGCGCCAGCTGCTCGGCGAGGTGGTCGGGCCCGAGAACGTGCTCGACTTCGAGCCGACGATGGGCGCCGAGGACTTCAGCTTCTTCCTGCGGCACAAGCCCGGCTGCTATTTCCTGATCGGCAACGGCGACGGCGCCCACCGCGAGGGCGGTCACGGGCTGGGGCCTTGCATGCTGCACAACCCGAGCTACGACTTCAACGACGAGCTGATCCCGCTCGGCGCCACCGCCTGGGTGCGGTTGGCCGAAAAGTGGCTCGGGACGGCACGATGACGCGGCGCCATTTCGCAAGCAGCTACGCCGAGGCGCGGAGCAAGTTCTTTGTCGCGGCCGAGGCCGCGGGGCTCGCGGTGCAGTCGCATCCGCACCCGCTGCTCGGCCGCGACGGCGAGGCGCTGGCGATGGACGTCGCGCGCTTCGGCGCCGCCGACGCGCCCGCGCTGCTGCTGCTGACCAGCGGCTGTCACGGCGTTGAAGGCTACTGCGGCTCCGGTGTGCAGAACGCGCTCCTCGCCGACCCCGGCTTCCACGCCGCGGCGGCACGGGCCGGCGTCGCCGTGCTCTACGTGCATGCACTCAACCCCTACGGCTTCTCGTGGTGGCGGCGCACGACGCACGAGAACGTCGACCTTAACCGCAACTGGCACGACTTCAGCCGCCCGCTGCCGAAGAACGAAGCCTATGACGCGATCGCGCACCTGCTCGTGCCGCCGACGTGGCCACCGGCACCCGAGGTCGAGGCCGCGATCGGCGCCTTCGTCGCCCAGCATGGTGAACGCGCACTACAGGCGGCCGTCTCCGGCGGGCAGTACGAGCACCCGCAAGGCTTGTTCTACGGTGGCCGCGATCCCAGCTGGAGCCAGCAGACGCTGCGCCACGTGCTGCAGGACCATGGTCGACGTTGCGCACGGTTGGGCTGGATCGACCTGCACACTGGTCTGGGCCCGGCCGGCCATGGCGAGCGCATCGTCGCTGCGCGCGACGACGCCGCCGCGATCGCGCGCGCGCGCGCCTGGTGGGGCCCGGCGGTGACCTCGATCTACGACGGCTCGTCGACTTCGGCGCTGATCTCCGGGATGATGTTCAACGCCGCCTACGAGGAATGCGCGCAGGCCGAGTACACCGGTATCGCGCTCGAATACGGCACCGTGCCGATGGCCGAGACGATCGCGGCGTTGCGCGCCGAGCAGTGGCTGGAGAACCACCCCGAGGCCGGCGCACCCCAGCGCGACGCGATCAAGCACCGCATGCTCGCGGCGTTCTACACCGACACCGACGAATGGAAGCAGCGCGTCGTCGAGCAAGGCTTCGAGGCGGCACACCAGGCGCTCGCCGGACTCGCGGGTTGACCTGAACCAACCCCGAAGCGCCCTCGGCGCTCTCCCTCGAGGGGGTGACCTCAGCGGCCGGGCGGAGCCCGTCCGCGGCGTCGGCTCGATGGTTCGGGTTGACGCGACCAGCCCGCCGTTTCCCGGCATGACCAACTGAGATGTCCTGATCCGTCCGCTTCCGGTCCTGCAGCGGCGCCGGCGGCAGCGCCGCTGCGATGCACCATCGCGGCTCCTTCCATCCGGAGTCACCTGATGCAAACAGCCCTGCTGCTGATCGACGTTCAACAGTCCTTCACTCACCGTCCCTACTGGGACGACACCGAGGTCCCGGCCTTCATCGAGCGCTGCAATGCGCTGCTCGACGGTACGGCGGCGCGCGGCGTGCCGATCGTGCGCATCTTCCACACCGACGGACCGCACGACGCGTCCAACCCGTTCGCCGTCGAGAGTGGCCTGATCCGTCCGCTCGACGGCCTGGCGCCGTTCGACGCCGCGGCGACGTTCCAGAAGCACCGCCACAGCGCTCTGGTCGGCACGGGACTGATGGTCTGGCTGCACCAGCACGGCATCCGCCGCCTCATCGTCGCCGGCATCCGCACCGAGCAATGCTGCGAGACGACGACCCGCCACGCCAGCGACGAAGGCTTCGAGGTCGACTACGTGACCGAGGCGACGCTGACCTTTGAGATGGCCACGCCTGGCGGTGGCCGACTCACGGCGGCACAGATCCGCGAGCGNACCGCAACCGTGCTGGCGGGGCGCTTCGCGACGATCTGCAGCGTCGAACAGGCGCTGCAGCGCGTGGCCTAGGATCGCACCGGGCCGGCCGGTGAAGGCCGGCAGCCCGACCGCGCCTTGGGTGCGACGCACGACGGAACCCGCGATGATCGACGTCCTCTTCCTGGTACTGCCTGACACGCTGCTGCTCGACCTGGCCGGCCCGGCGGAGGCCTTCCGGCTCGCCAACCAGGCGCTGGAGCTCCGGCATCGGCAACCGGCCTTCCGCTTGCGCTATGTCGGCCCGCAGGCCGGGGCTGCGACGTCGGTCGGCGCCACGCTCGCAGCGATCGAGCCGCTGCCGGGCGGCTTCGAGCGGCCGACCTGGCTCGTGTTGCTGGGTCAACCCAGCGGCAGCGAAAGCCCCCTGCGACGGCCTCTGCCCCGACCCTGGAGCGATGCCCGGCGCTGGCTCGCGCGCTGCGTCGCGCCCGCGCTCGGCGACGATCTCAGACTGCTCACCGTCTGTGCCGGCGCGCTCCTGGCGGCCGACGCCGGGCTGCTCGCCGGTCGGCGCTGCACGACCCACCACGAGATGCTGGCGCAGCTGCAGGCATTGGCGCCCAGCGCCCAGGTGCTGGCGAACCGGGTATTCGTCGTCGATGGCGCGCTCGCCAGCAGCGCCGGCATCACCGCCGGCATCGACCTCGCGCTGCACCTGATCGGCGCCGAATGCGGAGACGACGTCGCCGCAGCGGTGGCGCAGACGATGGTCGTGTTCCAGCGCCGCGGCCCCGACGACCCGCAGTTGTCACCGCTGCTCGCCGGCCGCCACCACCTGCATCCGGCAGTGCACCGCGTGCAGGACGCGCTGTGCGAGCGGCCCGGCGCTGCGTGGCCGCTGGCCGCGATGGCCGCCATCGCCCATGTGACCCCCCGCCATCTGAGCCGCCTGTTCAGCGTGCATGTGGGGCGCTCGCCGCGTCAGTATCTGCAGGCGGTGCGCGTCGCAGTCGCCGAACGTGCGCTGCGCGCCGGGCAGCCGCCGAAGCAAGCCCTCAACGCGGCCGGCATCGGCGGTACGCGCCAGTGGCGGCGTCTTCGCGCGCAACGCCCCGAGNCACGCACGCCGGCGCGCCGCTGACCGCGCGCGGGCGGTGTCAGACACCACCGCGGCGCGCGGCCGCAGGTCTCATGTGCNAGGCAGGGTGCCAGGCGCCGCGCCCGTCTCGGGCGCCATCGATCTCGGCCATCCGCGCGCACTCAGCGCGGCCTCGGCGGCGGCGGCATCGCTGAANGCCAGCGACTGCCAGCCGGCNGCGCGCGCGGCGAGCACNTTGGGCAGGTGGTCGTCGAAGAACAGCAATTCTTCGGGGCGCGCGCCGAAGCGCTCCGCGGCGAGGGCAAAGATACCGGGCTCGGGCTTGATCGCGTTCACGCGGCTCGAGAAGACGCCGTCGCGGAACCAGCCGACGAACTCGTGCTCGGCCTCGAGCCGCTCGGCGTAGGGCGCGGGCATGTTTGACAGGTAGTACAGCGGCGTGCCCGCGCTGTGCAGCCGGCCGAGCAGCGCCACCGTCGCAGGCACGGGCTTGAGTTCGGCCGGGACAGCACCGATCACCGCCTCGACTTCCTGCGGCGCGAGCCCGGTGCGCCGAGCGATGCGCTCGACGAGTTCGGACGGCTCGACCGTGCCGCGGTCGAACTCGCCCCAGTCGCCACCGTATCCCTGGAAGATCTGCGCGACCCAGAAACGGGCCGTCGCGTCGTCGCTGGCGCGCCGAGGCAGCGCGCGCTTGAGCAATTCGGTTGGCCGCCAGTCGAAGAGCACGCCGCCGAAGTCGAACACGACCTTCATCGGCGCAACCGAGCCAGCAGCCCGGCGGTGCTGGCATCCAGCCCGGCGACTTCGCCCGAGGCCAGGCGCGGCAGCAGGTCGCCGGCGAGCGCCTTGCCGAGCTCGACCCCCCATTGGTCGAAGCTGTCGATGCCCCAGAGCGCGCCGCTCGTGAAGACACGGTGCTCGTACATCGCGACCAGTGCGCCCAGCGCCCGCGGTGTCAGCGCATCGAGCACGAAGGTCGTGCTCGGCCGGTTGCCGGGGAAGCGGCGATGCCGCGCGAGCACCTCGCGGTCGAGCGTCGCGGACGCGGTCGGCGCCGTTTCGGCTCGCGCCTCGTCGACGCTCTTGCCGAGCATCAGCGCCTGGCTCTGCGCGAGGCAGTTCGCGACCAGCTTGGCCTGCAAGTCGGCGTGCGCGTGGGTCGGGTGTTTGACCACGATGAACTCGACCGGGATCACGTCGCTGCCCTGGTGCAGCATCTGGAAGTAGGCATGCTGGCCGTTCGTACCCGGCTCGCCCCAGACCACCGGACTGGTCGCGAAGGGCAGCGCGCGGCCGTCGAGGTCGACCTGCTTGCCGTTCGACTCCATCTCAAGCTGCTGCAGGTAGGCCGGCAGCCGCTTCAACCCCTGGTGGTAGGGCGCGACGCTGCGGCTCGTGAAGTGGTGGAAGTTGCGATACCAGACGTCAAGCAGGCCGAGCAGCACGGGCAGGTTGCGCGCCAGCGGCGCGGTCGCGAAATGCCGGTCCATCGCATGCGCGCCGTCGAGCAACGCGCGGAAGTTCTCGGCGCCGATCGCAATTGCGATCGGCAGTCCGATCGCGCTCCACAGCGAATAACGCCCGCCGACCCAGTCCCAAAAGCCGAAGGTGGTACTGATGCCGAACGCAGCTGCGGCAGCGACGTTCGTCGTCGTCGCCGCGAAATGGCGCGCGATATCGGTGCCGCCGCCAGCAACGAACCAGTCGCGCGCGACCGCCGCGTTGGCCATCGTCTCCTGCGTCGTGAAAGTCTTGGACGCGACGATGAACAGCGTGCGCTGCGGGTCGAGCCGGCGCAGCAGTGGCGCGATGTCGTGGCCGTCGACGTTGCTGACGAAATGCAGCCGACGGCCCGGATGGCAGAACGCGTCGAGCGCCGGCACCACCATCTGCGGGCCGAGGTCGCTGCCACCGATGCCGATGTTGACAATGTCGGTCAGGCCGTCATCGGCACGTACGCGCTCGGCGTAGCCGAGCATCGCGTCGAGCACCGCACGCACCTCGGCGCTGAACGGGCCTTCCCCCTTCGGCGCGCGCAGCGCGGTGTGCAACACCGCGCGGCCCTCGGTCGTGTTCACCGGCGCGCCGCGCAGCATCGCGTCGCGCTGCGCCTCGAGACCACACTCGCGCGCCAGGTCGAGCAAGAAGCGCAGCGTCGCGGCGTCGAGCAGGTTCTTCGAAAGGTCGGCGAAGACCTCGGGCGCGGCGAAGGACAGAGCGCCGAAGCGGCCCGGGTCGCGCGCGAAGGCCTCGCGCAGGTCGAGGTCGCGACCATGCGCCTCGTAGTGCCCGCTGAGCGCGGCCCAGGCTTCGGTGGTGTCGCATCGGATCATGCGGGCGCTCCTTCGATCAGGGGGGCCGGCCGGTGCGGGTCGAGCCCAGGCAGCAACATCGGATTCGGTTCGCGGATCATCACGTCGGATTAGACCCGAGCCAGCCCGCCCTCACGACTGCGCGTTCCCAAGCCGCGGCCGTGGTTATCCTTGCCGCCCATGTACGCGCCGTTCTACGGTCTCAGGCAAGCGCCGTTCTCGATCGCACCGGATCCGCATTTCCTCTTCATGAGCGAGGCGCACCGCGAGGCGCTCGCGCATCTGCTTTACGGCGTCTCGGGCGGCGGCGGCTTCGTGCTGTTGACGGGCGAGATCGGCGCCGGCAAGACCACCGTCGGACGCTGCTTCCTGGACCAGATCCCGGCGCATTGCGACGTGGCCTATGTCTTCAACCCCAAGCTCAGCGTGATCGAGCTGCTGCAGACGGTGTGTGGCGAGTTCGGCATCGATGTGCCCGCCGGCGCAGTGTCGGTGAAGGACTGTGTCGACCCGCTGAACGCGCGGCTGCTGAGCGCACACGCCGCCGGGCGTAGCAGCGTGCTGATCATCGACGAAGCACAAAGCCTGTCGGCCGAAGTGCTCGAGCAGCTGCGCCTGCTCACCAACCTCGAGACCGCCGAGCGCAAGCTGTTGCAGATCATCCTGATCGGCCAGCCCGAGCTGCGCGAGCTGCTCGCGCGGCCCGAGCTCGAGCAGCTCGCGCAGCGCGTGATCGCGCGCTACCACCTGCCCGCGCTGAATGAGACGCAGACTGCGCAGTACCTGCGCCACCGCCTCGCCGTCGCCGGGCTGCAGGGCGAAATTCCGTTCGACGGGGCGGCGCTGCGCCGCATCCACGCGCTGTGCGCCGGCGTGCCGCGGCGCATCAACCTGCTCGCCGACCGCGCCTTGCTCGGCGGCTACGCGAGCGGACAGCGGCGCGTCGACCGCGCCATCGTCGAGCGCGCGGCGCGCGAGGTCTTCGGCACCGCACCACCCAAGCGCGCACGCGCGCTGGCCGTGGCGGCGCTGGTCGGCGTGACGGCTGTGGCCGCGCTTGGGCTGGCGTGGTGGTCCTCGCGCGACCGCGTCGGGGACGCAGCACCGGCGCGTGGCGCGCGCCAGCCGGTCGCGGCGGCGTCGCAGCCTGCACCATCCGCTACGCGACCCGCGCCCGCCGACGCCGGCGCGTTGCTGGCCAGCGCAGGGGACGACGACGCGGCTGCCTGGCAGGCACTGGCGCGGCGCTTCGGCGTCACGCTGGTTGCCGGCGAGCCTTGCGCTCAGGCGCTGCGCGAGCAGCTCGTCTGCTTTCGCGGCGAGGGCGGCCTGGCGCTGGTGCGCGAGCTCGATCGACCCGGCCTGCTCACCGTCTACGACGCGCAGAACCGGCCGATGCAGGTGCTGCTCACGGGACTGGGCGGCGACACGGCCACGCTCTTCATCGACGGCGGCGAACAGCGCGTCGCGCTGGCCTCGCTCGCCGGTCTGTGGCGCGGCGGCTTCATCACCTTCTGGCGCGCGCCGCCGGGCTGGGACGCGTCGTCGCGGGTCGCGGCGGGCGGTGCGCTGGCCGGCTGGCTCGCCGAACGGCTGCCCGAGGGCCCGGCCGGCGCGTCGCTGGTCGCGCGGCTGCATGCGTTCCAGGTCGCCCATGGCCTCGAGCCAGACGGCCTCGCCGGCCCGCTGACGCTGATGCAGATAAACCGCGCCAGCGGCGTCGACGAGCCGCGGCTGCACACCGAGCCCTGAATGTCCTACATCCTCGATGCCCTGCGCCGGGCCGACGCCGAACGCGAACGCGAGCGCGGCGGCGTGCCCGGGCTGCACGCCCAGGCCCTGCCCGCGCCAGGCCTCCATGCGGCTTCTGCACGCGCGCTGCCGGGCTGGGCCTGGAGCGCGTTCGGCCTGGGTGCCGGTCTGGTCGTCGCACTGGCGGGATGGCTGGCGCTGCGCACGCCGCCGGTCGCCGCACCGACGCCAACCGCGAGGGCCGCGGCACCCGCTGCCGGCCTGTCGACGACGCAGGCCGTCGCGTCGGCAGCGATCGCTTCGCCTCCCGGCACAGCGGTCGCGCCGGCGTCCGCCGCGGCGCCGCCGGCGCCCCGCGCCGCAACGCTTGAGGCGCCGCCGCAGCGGCCCGCGGCTGCGGCCAGCACGAAGCGCGTGGCGCCGGCGGCTTCGGCCAGCGCCTTGCCGGTCCTACCCTTCGAGCGCCTGCCGGACGACGTGCGCCGCCAGCTGCCACGGCTCGCCGTCGACGGCTCGATCTATTCCGAGCAGCATGCGCAGCGCATTCTCATCATCGGCGGCCAGCTGTTCCACGAAGGCGACGCGGTCGCGCCCGGATTGGTGCTGGAGCGCATCGAGCCCAAGTCCGCGGTTTTCGGCTGGCGCGAATGGCGCTACGAGGTGGCCTATTGACCCGTCGGCGCGCGCGCCCAGGCGCGCGTTCGCGGGGGTAGGCTGGTTCCGTTGCGCGGCGGGCCTGAGATACTCGCCGTCGTTCCAGCCCTGCCCGTCATGAGACTCGCCGCCGTCATCGCCTTTGCCGCGCTCGTCTTCCCTGCCATCGTGCGCGCCGACACGCTGCTCGTCGGTCCGGCCGGGCGCCCGCTCGCGCTCGCCGACGCCGTCGCGCAGGCGCAGGACGGTGACGTCATCGACCTGCTGCCCGGCAACTACCGCGCCGAGGGCGCGGTGATCTCGGGCAAGCGGCTCACGCTGCGCGGCGTCGGCGAGCGGCCGGTGTTCATCGCCGACGGCCGACTTGCCGAGGGGCGTGGCATCTGGGTCGTGCGCGGCGGCGACGTGACAGTCGAGAACGTCGAGTTCCGCGGCGCGCGCGGCACCGACGCCGACGGCGCCGGGATCCGCCTCGACGGCGGCCACCTTGTCGTGCGGCACTGCGTCTTCGCAGACAACGACAGCGGCATCCTGACCGGCAACCAGCCCGACGCCGAACTCGACATCGCCGACAGCATCTTCACGCAGGCGCCGCGCGTCGTCGGCGGGCTGCACCACCTGCTCTACGTGGGCCGCATCGGCAAGCTCACGATCACCGGCAGCCGCTTCCAGCAGGGTTTCGAGGGCCACCTGATCAAGTCGCGGGCGCGCGAGACACACATCACCTACAACCTGATCGACGACGGCCCGGGGGGCGGCGCGTCCTACGAGATCGACCTGCCGAGCGGCGGGCTGGCCTGGGTCATCGGCAACGTGATCGAGCAGTCGGCGGCGACGCAGAACCCGGTCGTCATCGCCTATGGGTCGGAGGAATCGCGCTGGCCGAGAAACGCGCTCTACCTGGCACACAACACGCTCGTCAACGATGCCTGGCTGCCGGCCTGGTTCCTGCGCGTCTGGCGCGATCGGCTGCCCGACTCGACCCAGGTCTACGCGGTGAACAACCTGACCATCGGCTGGGGCTTGTTCAACTGGGGCGCCGCGGGCGAATTCGACGGCAACTGGCGTGGCCTGGCGAGCATGCTGGTCGACCCGACGACGCTCGACTTCGAGCTGCGTCCGGGAGCCTGGCTACGCGGGCGCGGCGTTGACCCGCGCAAGTTCGGCGGCCAGGACCTCTCGCCGACTGCCGAGTTCCGAATGCCGGTCGGCACGCGCAAGCTGCCGCCGCTGACGCGCTGGACGCCCGGCGCCTTCCAGCGTTAGCCGCGCCGGCGCCGCAGGAGGCGCGTTGACCGGCGCAAGAAACTCCGGCATCATTGACGTGTAATTTAGTTACATGCCGGATGCGGCGCGCACCATGTCCTTTGACCTCGTCTTCTTCGGCGGCACCGGCGACCTGACCTGGCGCAAGCTGATGCCGGCCCTGTTCCAGGCGTTTCGGCATAACAAGCTGCCGCCGGGCGGACGCCTGCTCGCGGTCGCGCGTGACGAGCGCACCGACGACGAGTACCGCGCCTTCATCAAGGAGCGATTCGCCGAGGTCGAGCCGAGCAAGCGGCCCAGCGACGACGAATTCGCGCGCTTCGCCGAGATGCTGCATTACCGGCGCATGGACTTGTCGCAGCCCGACCATTACGCTGGGCTCAAGGCCTGGATAGACGAGCGCAGCGCCGACGTGGCGGTGATGTTCCTTGCCACCAGCCCCTACCTGTTCCCGCAGATTTGCGCCCAGCTCGGCGCGGTCGGCCTGAACGGGCCGAAGGTGCGCGTCGTCCTCGAGAAGCCGCTCGGCCACGACCTCGCGAGCGCGCAGGAGATCAACCGCGTCGTGCGCGAATCCTTCGCCGAGCAGCAGGCACTGCGCATCGACCACTACCTGGGCAAGCCGGCGGTGCAGAACCTGATGGCGCTGCGCTTCGGCAACGCGCTGTTCGAGCCGCTGTGGCGGCGCGAGTGCATCGCCAACATCCAGATCACGCTCGCCGAAGGCCTGGGCGTGGGCACCCGCGGCGATTTCTACGATCGGACCGGCGCNCTGCGCGACATGATCCAGAANCATGCCCTGCAGCTGCTGACGATGATCGCGATGGAGCCGCCGTCGACGAACGACGCCGACGCGATTCGCGACGAGAAGCTCAAGGTGCTCAAGTCGCTGCGCCCATTCACGCCCGAACACGTCGCACGCGACGTGGTACGCGGCCAATACCGCGCCGGCAGCGTCGACGGCAAGCCGGTGCCGGGCTACCTGGACGAAGCCAAGGTACCGCCGGGAAGCCGCTGCGAGACCTTCGTCGCGCTGCGCACCGAGGTCCAGAACTGGCGCTGGGCCGGCGTGCCCTTCTACCTGCGCACCGGCAAGCGCCTGGCCGCGCGCGACTCGCAGATCGTCGTCAACTTCCGCGAGGTACCACACCCGATCTTCCCCGGCACGCGGCGCGCGAACAAGCTCGTCATAAAGCTGCAGCCCGAGGACGGGCTCGAGCTGCACCTGCTCGCAGCCAANGGCAGCGGCAACAACGAGTTGCTGACCCCGGTCTCGCTCGACCTCGACTTCGACAAGGCCTTCCCGAGTGAACGCGTCGGCGCCTACGAGCGGCTGCTGCTCGACGCGATCACCGGCCGGCTCAACCTGTTCGTGCGCAGCGACGAGCAAGAGCAGGCCTGGCGCTGGGTCGAGCCGGTGCTCGACGCCTGGGCCGACGACACGGTCGGCCCGCGCCCCTATGCGGCCGGCAGCTGGGGCCCGCCGGCGGCGAGCGCGCTCGTTGCACGTGACGGCTGCGCCTGGGCCGAAGAGCAATAGCAGGGTCCGGCATGCTGGAACGCATCCGCGCCTCGATCCCGGCCCTGCCCCCGGCCGAGCAGCGCGTGGCCAAGCTGGTGCTGGTCGACCCGCGCAGCTTTGCGCGCCTGCCGGTCGGCGAACTAGCGCAGCGCGCCCACGTGAGCAAACCGACCGTGGTGCGCTTTTGCCGCAGCGTCGGCTACGACGGGCTCGCGGACTTCAAGCTCAAGCTCGCCGGCAACGTCAACGAAGGCGTGCCCTTCGTGCACCGCTCGGTCGACGACGACGACAAGGCCGGCGACATCGTCGTCAAGGTGATCGACAACGCGGTCGCCGCGATGCTGCGCTATCGCAATGCTGCGGCCGGGCAATCGGTCGAGCGCGCGATCGCTGCCCTCGCGCAGGCCGGCGGCAGCGGGCATCGGATCGAGTTCTACGGCGTCGGCAATTCGGGCATCGTCGCGCAGGACGCGCAGCACAAGTTCTTCCGCCTCGGCGTGACCGCAGCCGCGGTCAGTGACGGCCACATGCAGGTGATGAGCGCGACGATGCTCAAATCCGGCGACGTCGCGGTGATCATCAGCAATTCCGGGCGCAGCCGCGACCTGCTCGACGTGGCCGAGATCGCGCGCAAGAAGGGCGCGACGGTGATCGCGATCACCTCGAGCGGCTCGCCGCTGGCGCTGCTGGCGCAGGGCGCGCCGAACCACGTACTGCTCGCCGCCGACCACCCGGAGGACGCCGACCGCTACAGCCCTATGGTCTCGCGCCTGCTGCACCTGCTGGTCGTCGACATCCTGACCACCGGCGTTGCGCTGCGCCTGGGCTCGGCGGCGCTGCGGCCGATGCTGCAGGAGATCAAGAGGAACCTGCGCGCGACGCGCTACGTCGGCGCGAGCGAGAGCAGTTCATCGACGCCGTAGAGGCGCGCCAGTTCGATGAGCTTGGCCGGCGCATCGCGCACGACCAGCCGCGCGCCGCGCGCCTCGGCGCGGCGCCGCGCCTCGAGCAGCAGCGCTACCGCCGAGGTGTCGAAGTCCTTCAGCGCGGCGGCATCGATTTCGGTCGCCTCGCCGGCGAGGCCGCGCAGCAACTCGCTGGCCTGGACCAACGTCGCTGTCGCGGGCAGCTCGAAGGTGCTCAACGCTTGCCCGCAGCCGACTTGTTGAGCTCGGCAAGCTTGGCGATCAGGCCTTCGATGCCGCTCGTGCTCGTGACCTCGGCGAACTGCGAGCGGTAGCTCGTCACGAGCCAGATGCCGGCGACGTTGACGTCGATGATCTTCCAGCTCGCGCCGTCCTTGACGAGCCGATAGTCGAGCTTGATCGGCTCGCCCGACCCGCGCACCTCGGACTGAACGACAACCTGGTCCGAACCGGGGACCGGCAGCGTCTTGGTGATCTGGACGGTCTGGTCCTTGATCTGGGTCAGCGCCCCCGAGTAGGCACGCACGAGCAGGGTCTTGAACTCGTCCTCGAGCTTGGTGCGCTGCTCTGGAGTCGCGCTGCGCCACTTCGGGCCGACCGCCGAGCGCGTCATGATCTCGAAGTTGACGCTCGGCATCACCTTGCTGTCGACGAGCGCGATCACATGGTCGATGTCGCCGGCCTGCAGGCTCTTGTCGGCCTTGACGCTGTCGATCACGTCGCTCGAGATCTGCCGCACCAACGCGTCGGGTGCGGTGTTTGCCCAGGCCGCGCCGGTCAGCGCGACGAGCAGTGCAATTCCGGTCAGAAGTCTCTTCAACACGGTCTTCCTTTCATCGTCCGGGGCACGGAGGGCCCGACATGTCCTTCAACGCGCGCGGCGTCCCGCCGGTTCACTTGGGTGGCGGCTCGGCGCCGCC
>JGI20214J51088_10000325_pt1 | contig 34247 bp, 16 predicted proteins | sample WetSurMetagenome_FD_51088 | JGI IMG/M metagenome (IMG submission 51088) | reverse complement strand
GCAATATTCGCTGTATTCTTCATCCCGTTCATCCTTTTCAGCCTCTTCAGAAGAGCAATGGGAAGCAGGTCAGGCGGCGGATATTGGGGAGGCGGCGGATATGGCGGCGGTGGATTCGGCGGCGGCGGATTCGGTGGCGGATTCGGAGGCGGTGGCGGAGGCGACTTCGGCGGAGGCGGCGCAGGCGGAAGCTGGTGACGAAAATTTACGGGAGAATCGTGTAAAGTATATTGTGTTCGATTACTTCTTGCAGCTCACTTATTTATAACTTGTAATTACAGGAGGTTCAAATGGGCAGTGGATCAAAGATAGTGATTGTAATAGTGGTTCTGTTAGGGGTACTTGGCATGGGTTTCTCAATCTATTACATAAGCCAGTACAACCATGCTATAGAACTTGAGGTAACGGTAAAGACACAGTGGGCGCAGGTCGAAAGTCAGCTTAAGCGGCGTTACGATCTTATACCCAATCTAGTGGAGACGGTAAAGGGATATGCGAAGCATGAGAAGGAGCTGTTCGAAAATATAGCGAACGCAAGGACTAAATATTTCCAGCCGAATCAGACCACCGACCAGAAGGTAGCTGCGTCGAAACAGCTGGACGGCCTGCTCTCCCGCCTGCTTCTGCTGAAAGAAACTTATCCTGAACTCAAGGCAAACCAGTCTTTCCTCAAACTTCAGGACAGCATAGAAGGGACTGAGAACCGTATCGCTGTGGAGCGGAAACGTTACAACGATGTGGTAAAAGAGCTAAACACTTATGTCAGGACATTCCCCGGCTCCTTCTTTGCCTCCATGGCCGGCGTACAACAGGCGTCATACTATGAAGTTCCCGCAGAGCAGAAAGAGACGCCCAAGGTGAAGTTTTAAAAGAATCGGAAAGCTCAAAAAAAAGCCCGCGGACCAGGTCTGCGGGCTTTTTTTTACGGCAAGACTCTATGCTGAAGGCCCCATGGGTAACCGTATCTCGACTCGCCAAATTAAAGAAGTTTATCGGTTATTTTTATATAAGCCTCTAATTGCCAACCTGTTTGCAGCGCTTTCAATGTTAAAAAATGTCGCATCCTTGACATAAAACAGGTCTTCGGCTAAACATATAAAGACCGCGACGTCTTTTTGCGGGTCGCGCTTAATAGCGGGAAACTTGGAACAGGCCGGCGCAGCGAGCATATGAAGACAAAAGACAGTTCCAAAAGACATATACCATTTACGGATATCTATATCGGGCGGTATGTTTTCCTCCTCATATCTCTCGGCCTGCTTATCATACTGTCGGCGTTGGTCGAAGACACCTCACAGTCGCATATCTTCAGCCTTTTCCTGCTGATAGCTCTCGTATCGGGCATAATCAGCGTACTCCAGAGGCGAAGCTTCTATATTACGGGGCTGATACTGCTTGCTCTGTGGGTCATCTCGAGTATACTGACCTTCATTGACGAAAGCCTGTGGATGGGATTGGCCGCAGTCCTTATTTCATGCGCCTTCTTCGCGTTTACGGCCGGAGCCATACTCGTCACGCTTTTCAGGGAGGAGAAGGTGACGCTGGACGTCATCTATGGGGCGATAGCGGTCTATTTCCTGGCGGCTCTGGCGTGGGCTTCGGCCTATCAGTTTGTGTATCTGATTAATCCGGCATCTTTCAGGGTGATTGTTGGCGATACGTTATATTTCAGTGACCTTTATTATTTCAGCTTCGTGACCATGACGACCACCGGCTTCGGCGACATCGCGCCGGCTACGAGAATCGCGCGCGCCCTGAGCCTGCTTGAAGCGGTCTTCGGACAGCTCTATATAGCCGTAATTATCGCCCGACTCGTCGGTGTGCATATAACGCATGCCAAGGGCAGGCATTAACGTCCGGCTTATCAAATGCATTACAATCTTTATTCGGGCGCAGAACTGAGAGAGCTACTAAGAAAAGTTGGTTTTTGTAACGTTCGAGTTTACGGAGACCTCAAAGGCTCTCCTTACAATCACAATGCCAAAAGACTTGTGTTGGTGGCTGAAAAACACTAAAACCGGCTATCAAAAAGAAAAGCCCTGACGGCCCCCCACCCCATCAGAGAGTCTATCATAAAGTAGCGTCGCCGGCATTTTGCCGCAAATACGCAGTCGATATTCAATCCAGCAACAAATATCGAGTTGCCGCGCGGCGCCCTGCGAACTTTGTTGCACAAGTCACATAATTATGAATACAATCATTATATGATTTCAAAAATAGACATTCCCATATCAGGTATGACATGCGCCGCATGCTCGGCATCTGTCGAAAAGGCTCTGCAGGCTATTACCGGCGTGAAAACCGCCTCAGTAAATCTTGCTCTCTCCCGCGCGTCCGTCGAATTCGCTGACCCCGGATCGCCTGTTCCGCTTCAGGCAATCATCGACAAGGTGAGGGATGACGGGTATGAAGTGGTCACCGTAAAGCTCGATATCGCGATCAGCGGAATGACCTGCGCCGCATGTTCGGCTGCGGCTGAACGGGCCTTGAACGACCTCTATGGAGTCGTGAATGCGACTGTCAATCTCGCCACGGAAAAGGCGTCTGTCGAATATGTCCCCACGATTACAGGTTTTGATGACTTTAAGAAAGCCATAACGGACGCCGGGTATACGGCAGGTCTGATCACAAAAGAATTTGTGGATGTGGAACGAGAAGCGCGTAAAAAAGAGTATTCGAGACTTAAGAATGAACTCATAATCAGCTTTATTATTACTGCCCCAATAATGATAGCAAGCATGATCGACATCCCCTTCATCTCGGAGCCTCTCGTACTGTTACTGCTTGCCACGCCCGTGCAATTCTGGATAGGCATGAGATTCCACAAAGCGGCCTTCTCCGCTATAAGACATGGCAATGTAAATATGAACACCCTTATCAGTGTTGGCACAAACGCCGCGTATTTCTACAGCGCAGCAGTAGCATTTGCGCCTCACTATTTTTCACATGGCGGCATGGCCACGCATGTTTATTTCGACACCTCAGCCACTATCATAACCCTGATATTATTCGGCAGGCTGCTCGAAGCCGGCGCAAAGGGCAAGACTTCCGACGCGATAAGGAAACTGATGGATCTGCAACCGGCCACAGCGGTGGTGATCAGGGGAGGCGTTGAAAAAGAGATTACTATAGATGAGGCGATACCCGGAGATATCGTGATAGTTCATCCCGGCGAGAGATTACCGGTCGATGGCGAGGTGACGGAGGGATATTCCTCTGTCGACGAAGCGATGCTTACCGGCGAAAGCCTGCCCGTAGAAAAAGGCCCCGGCTCCATGGTCTATAGCGGGACTGTGAATACAGCCGGAAGTTTCAGATTCAGGGCGGTTCGTGTAGGCAAGGATACATCGTTGTCAAGAATCATAAAACTGGTTGAAGACGCGCAGGGCAGCAAGGCGCCAATACAGAGGCTTGCGGACAAGACAGCGTCGATTTTCGTGCCTGCGGTCATGATCATCGCAGCTTTGACATTCTTTCTGTGGCTTATCTTCGGACCTCAGCATTCCCTGAACCTTGCGCTCATGAATTTTGTCGCAGTGCTCATAATCGCATGTCCCTGCGCGCTCGGGCTCGCCACACCCACTGCCATAATGGTCGGCACAGGCAAGGGAGCCCAGATGGGAATCCTGATCAAAGACGCCGCGGCTCTTGAACAATGCCACAAGATTCAGACCGTCATCCTCGACAAAACCGGCACGATCACAAAAGGAGAGCCTGAAGTGGTAGATATCTCGGTATTCCCTTCAAAAAAGACTGGACCTGAAAATCGCAATGGAGAACTGGCTGCCCGAATACTTCAGTTCGCCGCAGCGGCTGAAAAACGCTCAGAACACCCCCTTGCAAAAGCCATTGTCCGCAAAGCATCGGCAGCAGGTCTCGCGCCTGAAGACGCCAAATCTTTTTCAGTCTCGCCGGGTGGAGGAGTTAAGGCTGTAATAACGGCAGCCGAAACCGACAGGAATATCATTATGGGCAATGAACGTTTTATGATCGAGAACAATATCGATATATCGGCTGCAGCGGATTATTCCTTGCGTATATCGGCTGAGGGGAAAACCCCTGTTTATATGTCGCTGGATAGCAGCCTTGCCGCAATTTTTGCCATATCAGACAGCGTGAAGGAAGAGTCCGTCCGCGCTATTGCGAAACTTGAAGAAATGGGTGTCGAGGTCGTTATGCTGACAGGAGATCACAGGAATACGGCAGAAACCATAGCGAGGCAGGTCGGCATTACTAGATTTTTTGCAGAAGTATTACCTGACGGGAAAACCGCCATCGTAAAAGAAATAATGGCTGAAGGCAGGATTACCGCAATGGTTGGAGACGGCCTGAACGATGCCCCTGCCCTCGCTTCGGCAGATATCGGCATAGCCATCGGCACGGGAACCGATATAGCAATAGAAGCCGCTGATATTACCCTTATCAAAGGCAGCCTTATGTCGCTGGTCGATGTGATTTGGCTGAGCAGGCAGACTATCAGAACAATAAAACAGAACCTGTTCTGGGCCTTTATTTACAATATAATCGGCATACCGGTTGCGGCAGGAGTCCTCTATATTTTCGGCGGTCCCCTCCTTAACCCGATGATCGCTTCAGCCGCCATGTCGCTGAGTTCGGTGTCTGTTGTCACGAACTCGCTGCGGCTTAAAAACAAAAAAATAGACTGAGGGGACTTTACAAAACGCTCAAAAATGGATAACCTATCAGCAATCATTGAAATATTGCAGGATACGGTTGACCCTGTCATAACCTTATGAATACAACAGATACGATTGATCAGCCGAACGGCGGAGCGCTCCATGTCATCCCGCTTGGAGGCGTTGAAGAAATAGGCCTCAACATGACGGTCTTCCAGTACGAAGACGATATCATCATCGTTGACGCAGGGCTCATGTTCCCCGATGAAGAAATGCTCGGGGTCGACATCGTCATCCCTGATTTCACATATATACTCGAAAACAGGGAAAAGATCCGCGGCATAGTCCTTACCCACGGACATGAAGACCATGTGGGCGCCCTTCCCTACCTGTTGAAAGAAATCGATGTCCCTGTATTCGGCACCCCGCTCACACTCGCCCTGGTAAAAGAGAAACTCAAAGAATTCGAGATGACGGAAACAACGCTTATATCCGTCAAACCGCGTGATATCGTAACTCTGGGCGTATTCAGAGTTGAATTTCTCAGGGTGACCCACAGTATTGTTGACGGGGTGGGCCTCGGCATACAAACACCGTTGGGAAACATCATCCATACCGGGGATTTCAAGATCGACCCGACCCCTGTTGACGGCGAACTCATGGACTTCCACAAATTCACTGAATACGGCGAAAAAGGGACCCTTCTGATGATGTCGGACAGCACCAACGCCGAAAAGGGAGGCTTCACTTTTTCGGAAAAAGAGGTGCGCAGGGCTTTTGAAGATATCTTTGCAAAGACCCACGGCAGGATTATCATAGCCACATTCGCTTCCAACATCCATCGTGTGCAGCAGGCGATCGATGTGGCTGTGCAGAACAACAGAAAGGTCATCATGTGCGGCAGGAGCATGGTTTCCAATGCCGCCATAGCGCTCGAACTCGGTTATCTGAAGATGCCGCAGGGCACCTGGGTTAAGATAGAACAACTGAAAGACCTTCGGGACGACGAGGTAGTTATCATTACCACCGGCAGTCAGGGAGAGCCGATGAGCGTGTTGTCTAGAATAGCGATAGACGAACACAAGCAGATCAAGATAAAGGAAGGCGATACGGTAATCCTTTCCGCAAAGGTCATACCGGGCAATGAACGCTCCATCGGCAGGATAATCAACCACCTGATGAGGCGCGGCGCGGACGTAAAATACGAACAGGTCTCCGACATACATGTGTCCGGCCATGCGTCAAAAGAAGAGCTGAAGCTGATGATGAATCTCGTGAAACCGAAATACTTTGTGCCCATACACGGCGAATACCGTCACCTGAAATATCATTACAGGCTGGCCGAAAAATCGGGCATACCAAAAGAAAATTTATTCATACTCGAAAACGGCTCTGTCCTGGAAATCACCGACACCGGCGCATGTGTCAGAGACAAAGTCACAGCAGGCCGCGTATTCATAGACGGCCGCGATTCGGCCGGGGTTGAAGATATCGTTCTGCGGGACAGGAGGCGCCTTGCCCATGACGGTATAGTTATCATACTCGTCGGCATCGAAAAGTCGACAAAGAAGATGATCTCCGGTCCGGAGATCATCTCACGCGGCTTTGTGTTTGAAGACGCCTCGCAGGACATCATAAACGAAGTCAGGAACCTGATGTCCGCAGCCCTTGAAAATCTTGACGACAGCGTGATAGCTGACGTGTCGCTTGTTCAGTCAAAGATGAGATCAACGCTCAAGAAATACCTGCGCAACACCATGGAGAGAAGCCCCATGATCATGCCGATTATAATGGAAGTCTGAGGCTGCAGAAGAGTCTCGCTTTCGCTGACCTTTGCTTTTTTTCGGTTATTGATCTTTTGCCATAGATACAGAAAAAAATAGAAAACAGTTTAACTTACAGTGCCGCTAAAAAAGCGTCAACTGTCATGCCCGATCTCGCAATAAGACTGCGAAGGGTTCCACGAGCTACGGTAGGATGATCAGGAATGGACAATGATGAAATATGGCCTGGCTTAGTGAGAATTATGTGGCTGCCGCGCTGACGTGAGACTTTCCATACAAGCTTCTCAAAAGCTTTTTACAATTTCACCCGACCTCAGAATGGAGATTGGCGGCATGAACCCAGGACTTCAATTTGACGGGTTGTTACGGTTAAGGGCATCCTTTTTTCAGCGCGCACTTCAAGGCACTCTTTAATGGCATCCCGAATGTTTCTTTCTACCTCCTGCTCTGTAGCTCCCTGACTTACACAGCCGGGAATTGAAGGGCATTCGGCTATATACATGCCGTCCTCATCCGTAGTAATTGTTATCGTAAACTTCATATATTCAACACCTCCGGCACAAGTTCATTTTACTCGAATCGGCCCTCAAAAGCAAAACTGCAACATCAGGGATCTGGTCATTTTCTCCATTTTCTATAATACCGAAAGACCCCATAGCAGCCTTGACGGCAAAACCCCGTCGAAGGTCTTTAGGCGCAATTCGTAAATATGTTGTTCCAAGATTTGGTAGCATATATTTTAAGAAGTCAAAAGTTCGTATTTATACCGTTCCAGAAAACGGGGGCATATCAGGCCCGCTCCAATAGCTGCTTCCTCAACTCAGCTATCAGGTTTTGATGCGCCTGGAATCTCTGCAATAACTCCGCCACTGTCTGCTCGCCCTTAATCGCTTCAAGGCTACCTTCTCTTTGAACGCCGCCCAGTGATTCCTTCTCCTCTTCGCCATAGCCGCTCCTTTCAATACTTATTTTAGAGAAGCTTTATCACTTATGTCCTTGTCCAGTTTTCCCAGACCAGCTCTAACATTGATATTTACTGAATCAGACATTGACGATAATTTTCCATCAGACACAACAAGCTCGAAGGTCAGAATTTCATTCCGGGAAAGACCAGCAGGAGCCGTGAAATATGGCGTCGGACTCGCAGCGTCTGACAGCTGAACCGAGATTCCCGATCTCTGTACCCATTGATATGTTAGGGTATCTCCGTCCAGATCGCGGCTCTGTGATCCATTTAAAGTTACCAATGCGCCTTCAGGAACCAGCTGGTCTATACCGGCATACACTATAGGTGGATGATTTGTTCCAAACACATTTTCAGGCCAGAAAAATTCATCTTTACGCAGAAATCGACCAAGATAACCTCTTGAGCCTCCCTGAGTTGCATGAGCCTCAATTGCCCGGTATTTCGGATTAGAATAATAGTCAGTCGATTGCATGACCAGCGGCACGTCAATGCATTCCCTGTCGGCCCATACAAGATTGGCGGCGGAAAGATCGGGAGGAGCAGCGTAAGGAGCAGCGGGATTCAAGCCCGGAGGCCAACCGGCATAATTGAAATGGACAGTGGTTTTATGAAGGACCGGGGTATACGCCGGGACGGCTCTGTTTACTGAGATAACAGCCTGCCTGATTAATTGATATGTAACAGCATGATCCGGATGCTTATCATGTTCAGAGGTCACGAAAATATGCTCGGGTCGGAAAGATGCAATTATATCTTCCAGGTCCATTAATATGTTGGCCCGATTATATGAGGCAGAGACGCAGAATCGGTATTTATGATAATCCACTCTTCCAAGTCCGCGGTTTCCATATGTTGCGGCTGCTCCGCTCTGACCCGCGCATATATCTCCAGCGGTTGGGCAATTGACTACGAGATGGCTTAGCGATCCATCCGGATAGCCAAGAAAAATGAGGTGAGTCTCGGCTACGCCAAGGATTGCCTGACCGGTAACTGCCTCAATCTGTCTTGTATATCCGCTTGCAACACCGGAATAATCGCCGTTTGTCATATAAATGATTCTTACTTCTTCACCTCTTTTCAAAGCGCTGTAAATGATCCCGGCAGAGGTAATGACGTCGTCATCGGGATGGGGTGAGACAACAAGTATTTTCGCATGCACAAGAGATGAGGAAAGCATGATGGGGGCAAAAAATATCAGCATGCTCATACACATTTTGCACAGTTTCATTGTACTGATCCTCCTGCCGATTCAACTGACATCAATACTCAATGATGATTGACACCCGGAATAAACCTCCCCTGGGCAGCCACGGGGGATTCCGCAAAGCTCTCCCGAAATCTGCGTCCCGGGTTATATTGTTGAATTGCGTCTATTAAGGCCTTGTCTTATTATCAAGAACCTCTCAGACAGTATAGATTAATGAAACAATGTCCATGAATCACTCTATTCATATACATATTCACCGGCCAATTTCAACTTATGCGGCAGCTTTCCCCTGGCATGTCTCAGATTAAAAACAATTTCCGCTGCTGCGTGGTAATAAGCGTCGGTATTGCCAAAGATAATCAGAACCCTTTTGGGTTTAAGATTATCAATTATATCTCGTATTTTGTGTTGATATTTAATCAACAACACGTATTCTCTTTTTAATTCTTCGCAGATAAGTATAAGCTCTGTAGAATCCCTGTAATCTCCGTCAATAATAACAACGTCAAATGGTTTCAAATATTTTTCCATGTCAGCCCGATTGCCGCTAAATTTAGAAAGTGGTCTGTTCAGTATTTCGGTGTCCGAATGAACTCCTCTGAGTTTATTTAGCAAATTAAAGTTGTATCCTGCATATAGCGAGCGTTTAAGGGACTTGTTCATATTCCGGGGTAGGGCATCTATGGATTTTAGTGATACAGCAGAACTATCTGCAATAATACGGGCATGATTATCGCGTTCATCGCCGATTTGTATTTTTTTTCTACTTTCCAAAAGCCGTTTTTTTGTTTGAATAATTCGCTTGACCGATGCATTTAACCTATCCAAAGATATCTTCTTCTGCCTGACTGTATCCAATAGCGCATTAAAAACCAATTCCTGTTTTTTTCTTTCATGGCTCACCATGATCATATCGGCTCCTGCCTCAAATGACCGTCTCGCAGCTTCAGATATCGACATCACTTTCCCTAACGCCTGCATCTCAATATTGTCAGCGATAATCAACCCTTTAAATCCCAACTCTTTTCTTAATGCTTCTTTCAGCCAGTATGGCGACAACGATACCGGATTGTTTTTATCTCCCGGTTCGACGACCACATGCGCAACCATTACTGCTCCCAGTCCGGAGCCGATGGCCTTTATAAAAGGGCTCATATCATTATTTTTTTCATCTGGCGTTTTCCATATGATTCTGGGGAGATCATAATGGGAATCCACGTGCGCCCTGCCGATGCCGGGAAAATGTTTGGCGGTTGCCATGATTCCCCCATCCTTAAGTCCCTGAATATAGGCAAAAGCAAGTCTTTCAACTATTCCCCGATCATCGCTAAAACTTCTCATGCCCATTGGAGAGTATAGTCTGTCCGGGATATCAAGCACCGGAGCCAAATTGATATTAATACCTATTTCCTGCAATGCTGAACCTACAGACCTACCTTCCATCCTGGCAAGCTCCTTCGAATTGGCGGCCCCGATAGCAGGCGCCGAAGCCGGACTGTAAGATTTATCCTCAATGCGATGAACTATTCCGCCCTCCTGATCAATCAGAAAAAACGTCTCGAATTCATTATTTCGATTGGTGACAGCTTTCATATTTGATATTAGCCTTGCTGTGCCGGCAGCGCCTGTAATATTTCTTGCATATAATACTATCCCTCCGGGTCTAAGTTTCCTGAGATGCGCAATATCGGCAGCAGTAAGCCTTTTCCCCTGAATTCCAATAATAAGAATCTGTCCGATCTTATCATTAATCGTCATATTGCCGATATATTCATCAATATTATTGCCGGCATATGCGGTATTGCAGGTCAGAGTGGAAAACAATGCGAACTGAAACAAAATGGCGACCAGTAATGCCAATCCACCCTGAAACTTCAGGGCTTGCCTGAAATGATAAAATTGGGGAGAAATCATACAATTCTTCAGATTAATATCGCAGGTCTTCATACGAAAGCCCGGGAAAATCCGATAAACTCGCTTGCAACCTGTTGAACGACTCTCCATCTTCCCATATTTCATAAAGGCTATCAGCCTGATACAGTTTACAAGCTTCTCGTATACCAGTCGGCCTCGCAGGATTCAAGCAGCCTGTCCATCTTGAGCCTGATCCGGCTCACATTTGCGCTGGTCACAGAGCTGACAGCTTCTATCGCCTCAAGTATGTCTTTAATGTTTTTCTCAACGTCATGCGCAGACTTTACTGAACGATTCCGGACTTCTGTTATTTCCCTTATGGCCACTTTGATCCTGCTCCTGTCATTCTTTCCAACGCTAAGGGCCGTGAGGTCTGTTATGATATCACCACATATTGCCTTTGTGTCCTTCTCAACTCTCAAATCTATCGGCATATTCTTATAGACTACATAATTACTTCCCTCTTTATATGCCACCTCGCTGTCAAGTGTATATACTCCTGCCTTGTCCGGCGTGTACGCATAATACTGCCTAGTCATCATACCTCCGGCCTCTATATGGTCATTCCATATCCAGGGATTGTCCGTTATCAACTTGCCGCCCAGCATGTCATAGATCCGTATGTCCGCAGGATATGTCTCCGTCACTCTCAGATCAAATGCGCTGCCCAGACTCTTTATCGTCAGTTCTATGAGAGCTAACTGATTCGGCGCAAATACCGCGCTGTCCGCTGTTTTGTGAACATATGTTATCGAATTCTTTATGAGTTCCGATACCTGTTCGTAATTCTGCTCATTCAGCGTGAGTCCAAGATCAACCGCGTAATATACTGCCTTGCCTGATCCATAACTGTTTAGCAGTATCGCAGGCTGTTTCTGCGGTTCACACTCTTTGCTTCGTTTCTTATGCCTCTCCTCAAACCATGCAACGACATTGTTCGTGTCATCAGCAATTACGCTCAATGCCTCACCCGTCGTCTCCATAATCCCCACTTCCGATATCGGGCTTTTGATCAGTTTGATCGTGTGGCTTTTCTCATTCAAATGTCCGCTGTACTTAAATCCAAAAAGATCGCCATAATCAGACAGCTTGCCATGTTTCAAATACATGGATGATATTAGCCCCCTGCCCCCAAATACCTGCTCCCTCAGTTCTTCCGCATAATGTCCTTTCAGCGGGATTCTGTCTCCTATCACAAAGATATCACTGTAAGCCGGATTCCTCAGTTCCTGCTGGAATTCCTTTTTGTCATAAACTATGTAATAAGATATCCCCACCTCGGCAAATATCTTTTTAAATAGTTCTTCTTTAACGCATTTCTTTTCCGGCTCGCATGTGACTTCCTGCCCTTCGACTTTACTCTGGAGGCTTATGCCAACCTTTTTATGATGTCTGTTACAGTCATCGTTGATCCAGACAAGAAGGCTTATTGGGGTTGTGACTTTCTTTGTGATCTCAAGGGCTGCCTTTACATCAAACACTACTTCGCCCAGATCAACAGTTTGCGACATGGTCGCCGTAGCAGCCTTAAGGACAGCCTTATATTGCCCCGGGGCCAATTGCTCAGCTGTAAACGTAAAGTTGCCTGATGCCGTAATATTTAACGGCAACGAGACGGTATTCTCAAATGTCCTGATCGTTTCATTAGTATCAGGATTTACTACTACTACTTTGACCGACAGGCCGCCGATATCTTCATTGCCCTGATTTTTTACAGTATATGTAAAGCTAACATCCTCCCCCTGGAATATGGATATCGGCTGTGCTCCTATCGTGCCGGATATACCATCTCCGGTTTCAGATGATCCCAGTATGGTAAAGCCGGCGGATGCTGTGTTCAGAAGTGAACTGTTTTGCATAACCTCAAGCTTGACGGTGTAAGTTCCCTTTGGATTCAGAGCTGTGTTCCATGAAGACTTTATTTCAACAACCTGATTGGCGGCAAGGGTTCCAACTGCCTTATTCTCAGTAAAGAGTATCTGACCGCTGCTGTTGACAACAGTGATCCTCGCAATCAGGCCTTCTATCGCTTCCCCGACATTCTGAACATTTGATGTTATGTTTACAACATTATTTAAGCCATATGCGGCCTTATCGGTCGCAATTTTAAGCGACAGGCGCCTGATATTAAGGGTGAGGGTGTGCGTCCCTGGGCCGCTGATATTCCCGACACTGTCGGCGGCTGTAAACGTAAAGCTGTTAACGGTCGATGCCAGCGTGACCCCGCTGAAAGTAAACGCGCCGCTTGCCGCATCAGCGACAACAGAGCCGCTGCCGGCCCCTTCCATTTTTACAACAGAGCCGGGTTCCGCAACTCCCTTAATGTCCACTGTTGATGTCAATACCGTAGAGTTGTCAGGCGGAGATATAATCTGCGGCGCCTGTGGCGCGGTCAGATCAATGACTATCGCGGTCGAAACCGGCCCGCTTGTATTCCCTGCCTTGTCAATCGCCCTGAAGCTTATGATACGGGAGCCTTCATCCGACTTGCCCGGAGTCCAGCTTATACCGAATCTTGAGGTTGCGGGATCTGCAAGCGGAAGAAGCTTCCATTCTCCGTTATCAATCCGATATTCAACCTTTTCAACACCAATGGCATTATCCGTAGCAGTAACCGCCAGATTGACTGTCCCGTTATAAGCGCTTCCTGTCACAGGCGATATTATGTTTACAGCAGGAGCTGAGCCGTCCCTTACGCTGAAGGCGGCTGACGCTATAGTCTTGCCGCTGCCCTGCAGTATGTACTGGAATATAACTGCATATGTCTTGAGGGCATAAGCGCCTGTCTGCAGCGCAAATGACCCCGCCTTGCCTTCTTTCCCGGCCAGATCCACTATAGTTTCATGGACAACAGATGCAGCCTGCGAATCAGGATCTACCACCATTATCCTTAACGGCAATCCTGTGACGCTCTCATTACCGCCATTCTGGACGGCATAATCAACCGTCCCTGCTCCCCCAAGGGAAATAACAGCAGGGTTGATCCTGACTGATCCTGTAAGAATCATTGTGGGATTGATACTGAATGCGGCTGTTTTTGAGACAGCCGGCTTGTCTCCGACATACACTTCCACTGAAGCGCGGTAAGCTCCGGAAAGATTGAGCGCCGTATTCCATTGATAACCCAGGGCAGCTGAACCGCCCGGCAACAGGCTGGAAATAGCCTTGACCTCGGTAAACAATACATTACCGGTCGCGTCCGTAACATTAACCTTTGCGGTTATGCCGGATATAATATAATTCTTTGCAGCGCTCTTAATGGTCGCTTCCATAACTACATTTTCATTGGAACCGTATGATACTTTGTCTGTTGCAAACGCAACTTCCACAGCCGTGTCCGGCGATATCACAAAGGGAGCCGTGCTTTCAGAAATCAATGCCCCTGACGCGTCTTTGAATATTGCATGCGCCCTGTAATTCCCGGTGTATGTTGATCCCGTATTCCAGACAAGCTTATAGTATTGATGCGCTGAGTACGGCAGCTGTATTGCCCTTGTGTCGACTGTCGCTATTTTCTGGCCGTTACTGTTCTCGATCAGCGTTTCGACAACACCAGTCCTGTCTACCCCGCTATTGGCAAGATCTATGCGAATGGACATGTCCTGATTGCTCTTGTATGCCGTTGCGTCAAGGGTTGTGGTTATCTTCACGCCCTCCTGCGCCATGACAACAAACTCTTTGACGGCCCTGTTGTTTGTCTCATCCGACTCATCAATAAGATTGTTGGGGTCCGCGTTTATTATGATCTGATAGACACCGGTTTTCCCGGTGGTGTCCAGTTCAGCGGTTATTGTTGCGTCGGTCCCGGCGGCTATCGATGATATGGTTTCGGATTTCAGCAATGTCATCACGCCCTTATCGTCCATCAGGTACAATGTCGCCTCAACGTTCTTCTGGTCTTCCTGTCCCTTGTTTGTAACAGACGCCGTAATATTGACCTTCTGCCCTGTTATTGGCGCGCCGGGAAAGACGGTTAAGCCATCCGCGGACACTGCTATATCCGGCTCCTTGTCCGAGTTGTAAACAACGGATATCTCCGAAGAAGGCGCGCTGGTGTTGCCTGAAAAATCGCCGGCAACTGCGTAAAATAGCGTTTCTCCGACGTCAAGCTGTACACCGCTGAATGAGAAGACCCCCGCTGGATAGTGAACCGTCAGCTTTGAGTTGCTGAGATACGCAATCCCGCCGGTCGGGGCCCAACCAAGATAGACAACATTTCCGGCATTCTGCTTAAGTACAACAGGAGTCCCGGAACTATCGGCCTGTGACACTTGCACGGACAGATTAGAGTTATCAATATAAGCCGACCATGCTATTTGTGTGCCGTCAGGCGACCATGCAGCGTAATTTACATCTTTTGTCAGAGATGTAATCTGTGTCGTCTTTGCCGAATCAAACTCGTAAACGAAAATATTATAATTCCCTGTGCGTTTTGAGAGATTGATCAGCCTGCCGCCGTCCGCAGACCAGCCCAAAGTATAACTATCGGAATTACTGTCAATGAGTATTGCATTTCCGCCGGAGCTATCTATCGCATATAAAGATGACGTGAGGTCGGCATATGCAACCCTGCGGCCATCCGGCGATATTTTGGCGGCATATGGATTGTATCCGCTGCCGACCTTTACAGGCGTTGTGTCAGATGTCATATCCTTGATCCAGACCGCCGCTTCGCCGTCCCTGTCGCTTATGAAGGCCAGCCTGCTTCCGTCATATGTCCAGGAGGGGCTTGATTCGTTGGCATTCTGGTCAGCCGTCAGGGAGGCGCTTGTTTTCTTTTTTACATGGTATATGTTCAGCTTGCGCAGCCAGTTAGAATCATAAGTAACATATGCAAGTCTTGTTCCGTCCGGAGCCCAGGCGAAAGGATAATCAGCCTTTTTTGCCACCTCGATTGTGTCTCCGGATGCGAGATATTTCAACCAGAGAGTGTTATCTTTAATATACGCAAGAGTCGCTGCATCCGGCGACAGGGCGGCCCAATTTATATCCTGTTCAGTCGCAAAACTCAGAGTCTTGCTTTCCTTAAGGGCATCCGTTTTACCTGCTGAAAATCCGTTTCTGAATAACTCAACTTTAGACCCGGCCTCAGCCTTGCCTGCAACATCGGTGGTGTCCTGATACAGCGTTATTGATCTGCCTGAGATAGTCGGATAAAAAAGCATTGGAATGCCGGGCGCAGCGCTGTCATTGGGCACTCCGCTTCCCTCATTGGAATATGCGCTCTCATTGCCGAAAGTGTCGATCGCAACAGAAACATAATAATAGGCGACTCCATTGGCAAGTCCGGAGTCCGCATATGATGAACTCGTAAGGACTGCGCTATTGATCCTGGTGTACGGCCCTCCCCTGGTCGCGCTCCTGTAAAGATTGTATCCCGCCGGCGCGCCCGGATGTTCCCAGGCTATATTCAGCGCTCCACCTCCAGGCACAACAGTAACCGTCAAATTGATTGGGGGCTGCGGAGGCTCAATGCCGACCTGCGCAGCAGCTTCATTGGAGGGCAGGCTTTCATTGCCGGCTGCATCTACTGCTGTAACGCGATATGTATAAAGCCCGTTGATGAGATTTGGATCGGTATAAGCATTGTCCGCAACCGTAGCCGGGTTGATCTTCAGCCAACCCTGCGCAGTATTCCTGTATACGTTATATCCGGCCACATCGGCCTCACTGTTTCTGTCCCAGCCCAACAAAATACTGGAGCCCGAAGCAGTGGCCTTCAGGTTCTGCGGCGGTGAAGGAGGGATTATATCTCCTACAACAGTCTTTGTCTCATCCGATGGCTGACTCTCGAAGCCATAATAATCCACTGCGGTTACTTTGTATGAATACGAACCGTCCTTCACATCCGATTCCGTAAAGGCAGCGTCTGTTACAAGGTTGTCTTTTGTGACGCGCACTTCAGTTATGCCGACATATCTAGCGTAGCTGCCCGGATCGGTAGTGTCGGTTATATACACCCTGATCCTGTCGGTCCTGTATGACGGACTGAAATCAAACACATTCTCCTTTTCTGTGTTGCCGGAAACCTTTTTCTGCGTAATCCATGCGTATCCGGACCATACCTGAATTTCAAAGTCCTTGCCGGCATACAGCGTTTCATTGCCCGCCCCATCCGGGTTGCTGTGCCACTGAATCTCCATGCGGCTGATAAGCTCCGGAACTTCAAGTTTTAGCTCCCACCATTCAGGCCTAAATTCTTCCTGATAGTTGTTTCCGGATATCCAAAATGTAGATGTGTTTCCATCAAATGCATTTGCCGCTAAATAGTAATTATATGAGGAAGCATCAGCTGTACCGGTTTCAACGACCGACGCCTTGTTCAACTTTACGTCATTCCTGTAGACATTATATCCCGACAGATCGGTTTCAGAATTGGGGTTCCAGGAAAGCTGGACCGTATGATCATTGACCGCAGAAACCAGACCTGTGGGAGCAGACGGAGCTTCATTGTAGACCACAAGAGCCATTTCAGACGCCCTGCTTATGTTGCCGGAGCTGTCTTTGGCCTTTACAGTAAGCCTGTTCTCGCCAGACGCTAAACTGACCTGTGCAAAGCTGAATTTGCCCTCGCTGTCAGCTGTGCCAGTCCCAACAGATGAGACCGCTGAATTCACTTCGTCGAAAACCTCGACTGTCACATTGGCTTCCGCGCCGCTGCCCGAAACCGCAATGTTGTTCTGTCCCATGGGTGTATACGGCTGATCCAGCTTCGGCGCATATATCTTGACAGTTGCGCTATTGGACGGCTTGCTTTCGTTGCCATATGAATCCATAGCCGTAACTTCATAGGCATACGGTCCGTCTGCAAGTCCTTTGTCCTCATACGCCGCCCCGGTTACAAGTGAAGTCGTTATCTTGGTCTTCACTCCTTCAGATGTCCTGTATACGTTATATCCGGAGACATCTGTTTCCGGATTGGCCTTCCATGAAAGCGAAACATCCTGGCCATTAGTCAATGCCTTAAGCTCCTTCGGCGCGTCTGCAGGAGTCAAATCGGTATATGTAACAGTTATATAAGGAGGCGTCGCATCCGTTTTACTATTTTTATCTGTAGCGACCGCCCTTAACTGATAATCAGCGTACACCAACTGGAGTGTTTTCGGATCAAAATATGTAATATAGGATGTAAGCGTCACCGGCGTTCCGAGATTCACCCAGACGGAATCTGTAGACTTTTTATACTGGAACTGTACTGAAGAAATATCAATGTCAGAAGATTCAGCCCTGACCAGCGTCTTGTCCTGTATCTTGTCTTTGTCTGTTGGAACAACGATAGTCGCGCGCGGCGCATGAGTGTCAATATCCACTTCTAAAACATTGGACTGATTGCTCTGATTGCCTGCCTGGTCCACTGCCACAATATAATATTTATGCTTGCCGTCGGGAACAGCCTGATTCAGGTAAGTAGTCCCTTTTATCAGGTATGGTTTAAGATCGCCGATAACAATACCCGAAGCATTGACCAGCTGGTCGTTTCTGTATACCAGATAGCCCGCCAGATCGGTCTCGGTATTAGCCCCCCAGACCAGTGTGACATCCGAGGCATTAGGTGTAGCAGATATGAGCACAGGCGTTGCAGGCGGTGTGTTATCTATTGTGACAGTCACCTGGTCGGAGCCTTTATTCCCGATAATATCTTCAGTCTCAAGCTTTATACTGAACTGCCCCTCTGAAAGCCCTATGGTGTCCCACTGCGCAAGCGTGCCGTAAGTTACAGGCACAGGCGACGTTCTTATCAGGGTCCATGAAGCAGGCGCGCTTCCCTGGCCGATATATACCCGATATTGTTTAAAGTCATCAGAGCTGTATGCCGTGCCCTTGATATCGACCAGACTGCTTACCTTAGTCCCGTTTTGAGGAGCCTTCAGTCTGGCCTCGGGCCCGCTCAGATCGATATTGAGCCTGACCTCATTTGACGGCTTGCTCTCATTACCCGCAAGATCGACTGCTGTCACCGTAAAGGCATAAGAACCCTCTTTGAGGTTCTGGTCCGGATATGTTATGTCGGATATCAGGGCTGTATTTATTTTTTGTGAATTTCTGTACAAATTGTAACCGGCCAGATCAGTTTCCACATTTCTGTTCCAGTCCAGTCTTGCAGTCGTCTTGTCCTCAAGTTTCCCGGTCAGCGACGGGACTGCCGGCGGATGAGTGTCGACCTTAACATTAACCTTTGTTTCGGATTTGGAACCCGACTTGTCGACAGCAGTAAGTTTGCAACAATAATCTCCGTCAGCAGGCAGCGTCTGCCAGGAATACAGGACTCCATCCCTTACAGAGGCTGAAGCGGTCTTCATCACGCCCCATTTATAGGCGCTTGCGCAATTGCCTTCGGACAATTCCAGGGTGTATTTATCAATATTGAGGTCATACGCCGTGCCCTTGATGTCAACGGCCTTAGTCACATATTCATTGTCTTTCGGGGCCGTAATGGAAACTTCAGGCGCCATGTTGTCTATTGTGATCTTCGCCCTGGCCTCTCCGGTCAGTCCGGCCTTGTCTTTTGCATATAGAGACAGCGTATACACGCCGTCCGGTATTCCGTCGTTCTTGCCGACCTTCCAGGAGAACAATTGCGCGGACGCAGGAATCGTATTGCCAACCGCCAGTTCGATCCATTGCGTGGGATTCTCCCCTGCGCCATATCTGACGCTGTAAGTGTCAAGGTTAGTTTCGACTATCGAGCCGGTTATGTTGATGCTTCCCTTGCTTAGGCCATAGAGTTCGCCATCTTTGGGGCTCTCCATGGTTACTTTTGGGGCGGTCCTGTCTATGGTGAATGCAATATTTCTTTCAGCAGCGTTGCCGGCCTTGTCTGAAGCCGTTACATTAAGGGTATAGCTGCCTTCCGCCAGCCCGTTCAGTGTCCCAAAGACATGTCCCTCCCTGTTCTGGCTGCCTGTGTCTACCTGCACAGCTCCGCCTGCGCCGGTGTAAAGCAAGGCATAACTTGTAAGGTTGAGATCTGAAATTGTGCCGAACACCTGGACATCATTCGATGACAGGTATGAGTTGGCCGCAGGGTGTTTAATATCAATAACCGGCAGCGTGGAGTCAACCATAACCGTAATCGCCTCTTCCTGGGTAACAGATGGATTGGATGTCAAAGCCACCGACAGTTTCACTGCATAAGCCCCATCTGGGACAACAGCTTCTGAATTGTCTTTTCCAGCCCACGCATATGAATACGTTCCAGCCGCAGGCGCAGAGTTTGTATAGGTCTTTTTGATCGCAGACGAAGAATCGACAATATCGATCTTTACCTGGCATGCGTCGCTGAGAGCGTATGATATGGATGTGGTGTCGAGCTTCCCGTCATTGTTGGGCGAGAAGAGTTGCGGATTTGCAGCAAGGTTCGTGATAAGGGCCTTCCTCTGACCAAGATCGACCAGGGATGTAATAGAACTTTTATTGCCCGCTGTGTCAAAAGTGGTCAGCCTCAATGTCCATTTACCGGACAGCTCTGAGGTGTTCCATTCAGCGAGAATACCTTCATTGACTGGGGATGTGACTGCAGAGATTGTCTTCCATGTCTCGGGATTTTCTCCTGCTCCCGCTTCCAGCAAATAATTCTTGAAATGCAAATCATCTGCAGAGCCTTTGACCTCAACTATATTGCCCAACTGGTCAGGCGGCCTCGGATAGCTGATGACAGTCAGCGGCGGCGTATTGTCTATTTCAACGCCTGTCCATCTGCTGTTAATATTCCCGCAGCTGTCTTTGGCAAAGACCTTTATGGCGTATAAGCCGTCAGGCAATACCTGCCCCGAATCGCCCTTGCCGTCCCATTTGACTGTCTCTGAGCCGTCCAGATGCTGCAGCCCCGAGGTAATGGTCCGCAGTGAAGTTGTGTCAGGGACATACTCTTCATTCTGCTCAAGCAACTTAAACACCTTGACGTCAACCATCGCATATTTGTTGATCGTATAGTTAATAACCAGCTCATCCATCACATCGTCGCCATTCGGAGAAAAGAGCTTCTTGTCAGTCGAAAATTCGACTATCTCGACCACCCTGTCTATCATAAAATTGGTGTCTGTACAGGTAGTGTTTCCAACAGTGTCCACAACCTTGAGCCTCAGTGAATACTGGTCGCCCTTCAGATCGGTTATATCCCATGTGTCGAGTTTGCCTTTTCTGGCGCCTTGTCCCTGAATTGGCGATTTCTCCTTCCCAAGCCTTGTCATCGCAGATTGCCACGCCGCAGGACTGTCGCCCGGGCCATAAAACAATGCATATTTTCTTAAAGCAGTATTATCCGAAGCCTCTCCCTCTACTGGAATGCCATACCAGTCCTTTTTTTCAGCGCTTATGGTTACAGGGCATACAGTCATGGATTTGGCCGGATATGTAATCCTGGAAGTCGGCGGCACACGGTCAACTATCAGCGTGTTTTGATCTGACAGTTGTTTCACTGAATTGGTTTGCATATCCAGATAAGTCAGAACAGCCTTCGCGGGATAATTCCCTTCAGGCAGGGTCAAAGTATCGACCGTGACGCTGCCGAATCCCTCTTTGGCTATATCAAACCGGCGTAGCAGCTGAGACCCTTCGGGCTTCTGCAAGTAATAATCTATCGTTTGAAGTTCGACCTTGTCATATCCGGATATACCAGCGGAAAGCGCAACCTTGCCGTCTGATAGTGTGTTACATTCAGCTTCTCCATATGCAATAGAAAGTTTGAATTGACTTCCAGGTCCCGGGTCAGGAGCGCTGCAATTTTCTATTGTAACTGGATATTGAACCCACCCGCTCGTATATTGCCGCCCGCTAATACCTGTAGCGGACATGCGGATATCATATTTCATGCCGTCACGGACATCCGGCTGCGGCGCTCTAAACACGCCCACCGGAATAATATCTCCCTTATTGGCGTCATATGCCTTATATACTGTAATCTGGGAATATCTCGAATCATCGACGCTCTGAACTTCAAATGCGAGGCTCCTGATCTCTTCATAAACGGAATTTGTGGCTGATCCAAGACAACTGATATCAAACCGTTCTGTTGAGCCGATAACATTCGAGTAATATTCGTTTCCCGCAATATCCACTGCCTTGATACGCACCAAAGCGCCCTGCTGTAAGCCGGGATTTGACCAGTCTATATTTAATTTGCCCGTATAACCTTCTGTCACGGGAGCCGAGTCAATCCATTGTCCCTTATCCGAATATTGCACATTCATCTTTACGAGCTGGGCCCGCAGCGTTGACAGTCCGCCAAGCCTGACAAGGCCGGCCGCCGCAACCTGATGCGCTGCCAGAGATTCAACAGCAATAAACCTGTCATCTGCGCCCCTGTTTAACAGCAATAAAGTGGAATCCCATTGATAAAGAAGCAGCTGTTCTTCAAGGAAGCCGGTGATTACTGTCGTCTTGTTGCCCGCAGCATCTTCCGCGGTTATCCTTAATTTGCTGTCCACAAGCCACTTAAGAGACTCGTCATATTCTTTGAATATTGTGGTGTCTTTGATCGGGTTTAATATAAGATCCCCTTTGTCATCCTTGCCGACAACAACATCAGAGCCTTCCATCTTCTTCTGCCACTCCTGCGGGTTATCGCCTGCCCCGTATTCCATGACCCAGGATTTGAGATTCGTGTCGTAAATATGCCCCACAAGTTCAGCTGAGAACCCACCATGCTTCAGTTTACTGAAGACTGCCTGCACTTCCGGCGGTTTATTGTCCACCTCTACAAAGAACTGGTAATCGAATACTTTAATGATATATTTGCCGTCAGAGACTAAATTGCCGTTCTCGTCCCTTCCGTCCCAAACTATAGAATCCGTTGCAAAACCGGAATGATCTTTTCTATATGTCCTTATCAGCTTGCTGTTTTCATCATATATGTTGAATTCCAGATGGACCGGTTCCAGCGCAGTGTAATTCAGCGTGACTGTATCCTTTACCCCATCTCCGTTGGGAGAGAAGATATCATAATTCTTGTACAAATTGGTTATGCTCGAGGTAATCCCCCATGATACCCTTTTTCTGTTAACAGCCCTGTTGCCGGCCTTGTCCCAGACAGTCAGCTGCACATAATAAACACCATCGGCAGGCGGGACCCAGGTCGTAAACAAATCGTTAAACACAGGAGTATCTGACGGCGGGGCCACAGGATTCCACTGCTGGGGGGTCTTGATATCGGCATATTCCAGCTTGTAGCCTTCAAAGTTAAGGTCTGCTGCGGTGCCCTTAAGGATAACCGAGGACTTCTCCTTTTTGATCTGCAGGTTAGCTGTAAGATTAAGAAGGGAACTCATGGCCCACAAATCCAAACCTTTATTATTGCAGGCGCCCAAATTGGAATCTTCCTGATACTTGTAATATGCGATATGATGCTCGAATGGAGAAATCATCTGTTGATCTGTATCCGTAAAGTACGCCACATTGAGCAGTTCTTTTATTTCACCATTTTCCGTATCTATCCAGGATAATCTCCGATGTTCGTAATAATCCAAATAATAAATCTCCTTTGCAATGATTGTGTTGTCATCTGACAGCCATCTATTGAAAACAAAACGATCACTTCTGGGGAAGTATTTCGGGAAAGCAAAAGACAAAGCGGCGCCAGTCTTCAAATTCATAACAACAAGATCTGGTCCGAACACATCAGTGCAGGCGTAACCATCCGTATAAACGCCCTCTACAAACGTTAGTTTGTTTCTGTCAGGTGACCACATCATGTTCGTCGCTAGATAGTATGCGCTGTAGCAATCGCCGTATCCAAAATTTCCGTAGTTTCCGACTTTATATATCCTGCTGTGGATAGTTCGAATATTGCCGTCCGCATCAGAGATCTTCACATAACCGACTTTCTTGCCATCACTGTAATCAACCAGGTCCATGAATGCAAAATATTTGCCGTCAGGAGACATTGCATACCTATCATGATATACTGCATCGAAAGAACCGGAAATTGTCTTATGATTGCCTGAGCCGCTACCGTCGATCAACTTTAAGTTGGATCTTCCGTTCTGATAGTCGTTTATACTAGCAAGCAAATTATTGCCGAACCAGGACAATACCTCCGCACTGGCAGTCACATTATCAGCATCGCTGTTTGAATAAACGGTCTTTATATTTCCGGCCATATCTGCAACTTTTATTTCATATATCCACCTGCAGTTCGATCCTGAACAATCATATTCAGATGTGATGAACATTATGCCTTTACTGTCAGGCTTCCACATAATAGAATCGATGTTCACTGAAGAACCCGTTAATGCGTTAACCTTGAGAGTCGCCAAGGTTTCCACATCCAATATCGTGAGTTCCATTGTCCATTCATTTTGTAAATGAGATCTGGTTACATAGGCAATATATCTTCCGTCTGGTGACCATTTCAAATCGTAAGAAAGGCCGGTATTTTCATCAAGCTCCAAGAGCATACGCCTTTGTGAACCGTCAACCTGGGCCAACCATAGCCCATAGTATGTTGTATAATAATATGTAGAAGGTTGTTGTTCATATCTTTCTGAAATAAAGGCAACCTCTCGTCCGTTCGGCGATGGGTACGCACCTAGCGAAACATGATAAGTATCTCCGATCATATCAGGAACTATCTGAATAATATCACTGCCGTCGCCGGATTCAAAATAGATACCTTTAGGATATTTATCTGTGTCACTGGCATAAGTTATACCAAAAATGATGCCGCTGTCGTCAGGCAACCACTGCCAATTGGGCATATCGTTCAGCTCGCACGTCAAATTGGCGTTCAACAAATACTTTGTGCCCACAGCGTCGGTAATCGGCGACCGGTTATTGTCAACAATAACAAGCTGGCTGCCAAGCGAGTTACTGCCCGCGTCAATCACGTTTATATGATACTGCCCGTCCTGAACAACCATTCCATCGTCATTCAGGCCGTCCCACGTTACATTGCCGCCGGATGTGTTAGTCAGATCTCCTGTGCTGAATGTGCGTACCGCTTTGTTCTTCTTGTTCGTCACCACTATCTTGACTGTCTGAGGCGTGGCCAGCCTGAAGAAGAATTGCGTGCTGTCCTTGACCCCGTCGCCATTGGGCGAGAAATACGGTTCGGTAACCCACAGGTTTGCGTCCTGCACCCCAATTGTCCTCGACGCGCTGTTGTTGTCTTCGCTCTGTTCAACTATCTGGTTATCGGGATCGACAACAACGTTTATTTGGTGCGGGCCTTTCTTGCCCGCCGTGTCATATATGAATGTAGCCGCGCCCTGCGCATTGCCCGAAATGGCTGCGATTACCTGCGTACCAATGATATTATTACTCTCAGACGCCCTGACAGAAACATTTGAAACCGGCTGCTGTCCCTTGTTCTGCACCGTGACAGTTATACCAACCTTGTCGCCGTCCTTGGGCGCAGAAGGCGAAAAGGTGATGGAATTTGCGGAAATCGCCAGATCGGGCAGACTGAGGATATTGACAGTCACAAATGCCTTATTGTCCTCTTTGCTTATCTCTTTTATCTGGTTGTCAGGATCGACCTGCACATAAATGAGCCTCTCGCCTGAATCCGCAATATTTGTCCAGTTAAATACCGCCTGTTTACTTTCTCCAGCATTAATGGAGTCTATGGTCCCGGAACCAAGCAGTACGCCGTCAACTCCGGGAGCGCCCTTGAAGAAGTTCACCTTGATATTCGATGCCTGGGCAAACCCGGTATTCTTCACTGTTGCGGTTATCGTCGCATTGCCGCGTTCATTCAGCGGGTTCGGATTGACCGCGATATCCTGATAAGTTATGGCAAGATTCGCGTCTGTCGATCCCCTCACCGTCAAGCTGGTAGCCGCCTTGTTGTTCGCCTTTGATATCTCCGTGAATGCGTTTAACGGGTCAACCTGGACTGTAACCGCCATATTCTCTCCGCTCTTGTTTGCATTCCATGTTACTTCTTTCGTCACCGTTGCGCCTGCCGGGATATCTATTGCGGCAGTGGATATGTCATATGCGCCCTGCGGATCGTCGATGTAATATTTGACATGCACATTATAGGCGGTCATAGTGCCGTTATTCCTGATCTTCGAGGTAATCTTCACGTCCTGGTACAGATCGACTGCTGCAGGTGAAACCGACAAATCAGAGAAAAGGACTTCAAAGTCATATGTCCCCTGTTGCGAGATTATTTTTATCGCGGTGTTATTGGCCTTGTTGGACTCCTGTATCAGATTGTCCGGATCTGCGACAACATATAATACATGCTCCTTTCCGTCCGTAACAGGTATCTGGAAGGTCAAAGTGACGGATGCCTGTCCGGGGAACGCTGCATTCTGCTCAGCTATTTTATTGGCCGCAGCTACCGCCCCGTCGTAAATCGCAACTTTGGCCTGCGGCGCTCCCGTCCTGCCAAGATTGGCGACTTTTACCTGCGCTGTAATGTTTGTGGGTATAGAGCTTATTGTCGCGGGTATAAGCTCTATATCATCTGCTTTCACTGAGAGATCAGGATCTACAGTGGCCCTGTAGACAGCTTTAACAGCCAGGGCCGTCTGATAAGGGCTCTGCTTCCAGCTGCCGTTTTCAGACTGCTGGCCAAGAATATACGTGATAGCCTTGCTCCTGCCTTCCGCAGACCCATCCAGTTCATTCAGCGCCAAAACGGCAATCGCGGTTTCGTATATCGCGCCTGACCCGCTTCCGAAACTGCCGTCCGCGTTCTGCCTCGAACTCAAATAGGTCAAGCCCTTTGTTATACTGTCGGTCAACTGATAATTATTCCGGTATTTATTCAATGCGGAAAGCGCATTCGCAGTCACTTCTATTATGCTTACTCCGTCACCCGCTCCCCATCCTCCATCGCTGTTCTGCCGAGTCTTGAGGTAATTGACTGCCTTTGATATTGCATCCTGATTCGTATTGCCGGCTATTGCCAAGGCCCGCAAAGCCAAAGCCGTGTCAACCGCATTGCTAGTATATCCCCCGGCGCTTCCCCATCCCCCGTCACTGTTCTGCAGCGCTATCAGCTCAACCGCCAAAGAAGAGCTGTCCTGTCCCGCATTCGCAAAGGTAATAATCTTCCTGGCAAGATAATCCGTGTTGCCCGGCGCAGCATTATTGAGCCATTGCAGGCCTGAGGCATAGTTTTTCTGCGAGATGTCGAATTTACCAATTATGTTGACGACCTCTGCCGTGTCTCTTACAGTGGTCTGCTGAATATCCATCCAGTTGCCGTCATACTGCTGTGCGCCCATCAGCCACTTTACTCCGGCATCCAGACTTGGCGGCAGCGTCCTCGGCGTGCCTGGAATAACCGGAACACCAGGGTTGACCGGGATATCAGGCAAAAGCGTCGGCGTGACGGATATTATGCCCTTGCCGTCGGTGAGAATGGAAAACCTTGTTATCCATTCATTGCGCAACTTTTCGAGCCCGCTCAATTGTTCACTTGTAAACGCCCCGGGGGCGCTAATTAATATGAACGCAGCCTTGAAACTCGTTGGAGAGTCCTTGGCAGCAGGTATCCTCTCGCCTTCTGCCGCAATGATATCGTCAATAGTCACATACTTTGCGGTTCCCGGGATAGTCTTGCCTGCTTCCGGCATCTGCTCAGCCGCAACTTCCGGGTTTTCAATCAGCAGCATAGGCGGAACCTGCGATTTATCTATAAACCCCATCAAATAAAGATCGAGAGGGCTCAGATACTTCGAAGCCTGCACAGACGTAAACGTGCCGTCTCCGTTGTCCTGCCATTTGTTTCCATACATTACGGAAGCCGAGGTGTCTAAAAGATAACTCCAGTGGCTGTTGTCAATGCCCAGAAGGGCAGCGCGTATATTGCCGTCCTTGTCTTTAAACTTCACATACGCGCCCCACCTGTGCAGATGCTCATGACCGAACAAATACAGGGTATCTTCAAATTTCGGATCGAGCGGATCAAGGACAAGCTTTGTTATATTGCCGACATCTATCGTGCCCTGCAGCTTTTTATTGCTCCCGTAAAGCTGCGAATTATCAAACTGCTCCCGCCCTATGCCTTTAATGTCGTTTATTATTGCCGTATAAAAAGCCTTTGCATCGGTATTGGGCATATTGAAATCGAAATTGGTGAAGATAACTACAAAATCGTATTCATCCTTGTGCGTCTTGAAAAACTCTTTTGCAATTACCTGCCTGGCTAAATCGTTATTTGAACCGTCGGCGTTCCTGGCGTCGTAATTGCCCGAAACTTCCATAACCGTTATATTTCCATAATCAGCAACCTGCTTTGCGGTAAAATCAGCGGCGCAAATCGACGGTATGAGCGCGAGAAGCAGTATCAAACAAATCCAGCTTCCTGGTATCAAGTTCCTTATAAATTTACGCTTTCTCATTCTGTCTCCTGTTTCCTGTATGCTGTTTGCCGTCTAATTTTGCCTATCTGCTGTTTCCTATGTTCTGTCTACCGTCTACTGTTTCCTGTCCGTTACCAGCGAACCGCTCACTGGAGTCATTCCCATCTGAGGTTTTGTATCTCCCGAATACTTGCTGATTTTTGTAACTTTCGTAACCTTACCCTTACCGCCATCTACAAGACTAAGAACAATCGTATCCAATCCTTTCGGTGTCATTTCCTCAAGAACCAGCTTGTTGTCCAAAATCTCAACCACCGTCACAATCCTCTGACCTTTAATCCTTCTTGCGCTTTCTTTTGCCGGGGTAATCTGCACTGTGGCGCCCTTTTTGAATTTGCTCTTCTTCTTCCCGGCACCGTCCGCTGTTTGCTGTTTTCCGTCTGCTGCAACCTGTTTGCTGTTTCCTATCTTTTGCTTGCCGTCCGCTGTTCCCTGTATGCTGTTTGCTGTATCCTGTTTGCTGAATATGTCATCGCCCACAGCAACCTTCTTTAACGAGCCATCCGGCATCTTTATTACAGCCGTCTGGTTTTCCTGCAAAGTCTCCACAAGCTGAATCGACTTTATTGGATCGCCAAACGCAAGAGCTGTATCTACAGCAAACAGGAAACAGCACACAGAACACAGGAAAAAAAACATAAACGCTGTCTTCATTTTTTCACCTTTACTGAATTGGTCAGTCCGTGCAGCATCTTTCCCACCTCATCCACATTGCCGATTATCTCACTGTTTTCCTTTATATAGATAAGATCCTTCGACAGAATGAAATAATATCGAAGCTCTTCCAGCGACCCTTGGGCTATGTTATAAAAGTTGGCCTTGTCTTTCTCGCCCCTCTTCTTAAAGCCTTCCGCTATGTTGGCGGCAATAGAAACAGCAGCCCTTCTCATCTGAGAGATCAAGCCGAATTTCTCATCGCCGGGGAACTCTTTAGTAATCTTGTAGGTCTTCAGCACAAGCTCATGGGCCTTTTGCCATACCAATAGATCTTCAAATCGCTGAATCCTCACCTGCTCTCCTCGCTTTCCATATAGTTTCCTGTCTACTGTATTCTGTTTTCTATTTCCTGTTATGCCGGTCCCTGTATTCTGTATGCTGTATGCTGTTTGCTGTCTTCTGTTTGCTGTCTCCTGTTTGCCGTTCCCTGTATTCTGTTTGCTGTTTGCTGTCTTCTGTTTGCCGGTCCCTGTATTCTGTATGCTGTATGCTGTTTGCTGTATGCTGTTTGCTGTATGCTGTTTGCTGTTCCCTGTATTCTGCCTACTGTCTTTAGTTTTTCCCTCAACGACGGCTTATCCCTGTTATCTTGTCCTTTATTTCAAGCCCTTCCCCTATATCAGCCGCCATCCTCTTTCTATAAGCCTGTCGGCCTCGTCATTGCCCCTCACGGTCACATGATATACCACGCCGGAATATTCTATTCTCAACGGTCTCGCCATATTTCTTTTTTCTATATGCTTTCCGCAACTGTCAATTCTAAAAATCTGATCCTTTTTTTTCTTTGTACTTTGTACTGTTTTTGAACTACGGAGAAAGACTCTCAGAAGAATATATGGTCGTCGGTTTTCTCTTACTTCAGAGAGTCAAACGTTTTAAGAGGACAACAGGAGCTTATATTGTCAAAATCCCTGTCGTTATGAAAAAGTTTAAGACCATGTTCTATGGCTATCGCGGCAATAAGACAATCAATTGTCTTTCTTACGGTCTTGCCCTTGACGGCGCATGTTCGGTAGATTTCGGCTGTATGTATATAAGTTGAAATTCCCTTCGGTTCAACAATGGGAAATTCGAGCAGGTAGCTCATTACCTCGTTGCGTTGGACGTTGTCCTTAATGCCCTGCAGAATCTCGGCTATGACAATCCCGGTAAGGCAGATGTCCGCATCCTCCTCAATAAGACGGTGAAGTTCCATATGCTGAGGAGTGCCCTTGCCCTCAAGAAAATCAATCCAGACACTGGTATCTGCAAGTATCACACCCTGCCCAGCCTCGATTCTTCAAGGTCGCCTTCCCATTTAACTTTGCCTTCAATACCCAGAATCTTCCTTTTCTTAAGCTTTTTTACCAGGTCTTCAAGCGCAAGATTAACAAGCTCTTTTTTGGATCGAGCTTTTGTAAGGGCGAATCCTTCTTTGACAAGCCTGTCATCAAGCTCTATATTCGTCCTCGACATATGCACCTCCTAATCCATACACCAATATTATCAGATTTTGGTGTATAAATCAAGCTGATTTTCAAAGACGCGACCTCATATGATTTGTATTCCTGTCTCGTGAAGATTCTTCTGTTTACGCTGAGGCCGTTCTGTCTTCTATTAAATCTTCGGTGCTCAGTCTCCGAAAGTCATACGGGCAAGCTGCTCTTTTAATTCTTGCTGTTCTTTTGCGTCTGTTGACGAGCTTAACCTTTCCGCCAATTCAAAGAATCTCCGTTTCTCTTCATCTTTTGATCGCAACCCGGTTTCTACCAGATCTACCAGTACCCGGTTAGAACTCACTTTTCGACTTTTGGCCAGGGCCTTTACCCGCTTGGCTATTGGAGCCGGCAGGGTAACGCTCTGGCGGACCGCTTTTTCAATTGTTGCCATAACTAATTATACACCACATTACACCAAAATGCATCATTCTGCTTGAAGATGAGACCTGCACGCGCAGGTCAGCGGGGAATGGGCTCGGGCGCTCACTCCGAACCCATCCCGGATAATACCGTCGTCAATTTGTCAAAGATCTATAAAACCCAACTACTCAATCACAACTATAAATAATGGTCGCTGTCCCTGTTTGCCTCTAGCTTTGTCTATGTCTCTCCATCAACTGTCACAACGAAAGATTTGACCCCTTAAATTTACTCTTAAATTTACTCCTTCGTCTCTGCCCTGACCTCTTCATAAGTTGGCCCAAAGATACGTCTAAGTTTTTCTTGAACATTCCAAGCTATTATTTCTATTTCTTCTCTATTATTTCTTGCATGTTCTGCTTCAGCAAGCATACTTGTAAAAATAAACCATACCTTTCCAACGAGATTCTTAGAAATCATTACTTCCGAATGCAAGCTGTCATTAAGTCTATCTAATGTCATATAAAGATCCTTTATAGCCATTTGATTAATGGTTTTTGAACTTCTGAGAGGACCTAATATCTCAAGAGTCAATAAATCAATTTCAGATACAATTTGTGCTAATTTATCTTTCATTTTACATACCCCCTTATGGCCTCTCTTGGTATATTTTGGTATATTGATATCTCTTGTTGCCAAATCGAATAATGATAAGGCAGACCGGCTGCGCCATTAACTCTTGGATAAATTTCCCATGCCTTGAGTTGAGTTGATGAAACCTTATTGAGATCAATTGCAACAAGTCCTTTTCCACTATCAAAAGATTTTGCTACTTCAAGTTCTCTAGTTGTCGCAATCCATGGATCGTTAGCCCAAGATGATTTACTTGAGCCAAATGTTATGTGTTCGCCCAAGTTCCAACTCCCAGACGGATTTTTAGCTTCCAACCCGAACCCCTCTTCAAGCCTTGCAACATCTTTTGAATTAAGTGCTCGATAAACAATATTTTCTCCGGTATCCGCCGCTGCGGCTTCAGATCTGGCCGCGACAGTCTCAACTGTCTTTGCGTTCTTCCCCGCTGCCGTCATTTCCTCGGCGACTTCCACAGTGGTTTTGCCAGCTTGTTTAACTTTGCCTGAAGTTCCTATGCCTCCAAGCGCAAGCCCGACTCCAACTTCAGTAACACCGGAGATAAAATCAAAACCCGCAACCAGATCGCCTTCAATAAATATCTTACGCATACTATTGCCGATGGAGACTTTTGCGCTATCTACCATGGCGCTGCCTTCTTCGGAAGTCAACTTTGCGGCAATTTGTTTTATTGCCTTACCCGTTTTAACTGCCGCTTCGTTCGTCTCATCCAGTCGTTGCCTGGCTTCTTGGCCCAAGGTTGTGTTCACCATGCCAAGATCGCCGGCTATTTCATTATCAACGCCAGAACCAAGCATATCCAGAACGCCGGCAGATAATCTCAATGCCCCTGCTTTAATTGCCTTCCCTGCCATTGTAGCCCGGCGATCCTGCTCAACTTCAAAAGTCTGCTGTTTTAAATCCTTATTAAGTTCAACTACCTCCTGCCTATCTGCCTCCGCTATCCCGTTGAGATAATCAGTCACGCTGTCCATCGTTGACGCATATCCCAATAAATCTATGTACACCGTCGGATTTGAATACGCATACAGATATCTGTTCAAACTCGGCGGGACGTTGCTTTCACCAAGATAACTATCCTGACTCATGAACCTCGCCGTGTCTGGGTCGTAATACCTTGCGCCAAAGTAGATCAGGCCCGTGTTTTCGTCATGTTCCTGGCCGGTGAATATTCTTCTGTTTACGCTAAGGCCGCTCTGTCTTCTGATGTGGCCCCACGGGTCAAGGCTGTAGCTTGTCTGCACTCCGCCGGATGTGGTTGTGAGGTTTACTGTGCTGCCTAATGCGTCGTGATGGTAATACTGAGTTTCTGTTCCTGTGTTCAGGCTGAGCAGCCTGTCCGCGTATCTGTAATGCGCAAGCAGACTGTTGCCGCTTCTTTCTTCTATTACCGAACTGCCATCATAATAATAATCTACAGAGCCTCTGTCGCTGTACCTGTGCCTTACCCTTAAGCCAAGTGAGTTATAGTCGTACTGCCCAAGTAAGGTCTCGCTGCCCGGAGGTCCGCGCTTTGTCTGAACCAGTCTGTCTCTTGCGTCATATGTGAATGTGAAGTCTCCGTTGGGCAGGGAGCTGTCTGTCTTTGTTATGGTGTTTCCATTGTTGTCATAGGTGTAGCTGATGGTCTTTCCGCTGTCCTGTATGTTTACGAGCCAGTCGGTTTCGTCATAGTTCAATACACGGTCTTTGACTACCGTGCCGTTTACCGTCTCTCTTTCGGTCTTGCGGTTGTAGCCTTCATAGGTGTATTCCGTGAATGTCGTGTTGGCCCCGCTGATGGTAAAGTCTTTCAGCCTGTCGAGTGTGTCGTAGTGATAAGTTGTTGTTTCGGTCACTCCGCCCTGTGTTTCAAGCTGCGAAAGCCTGTTTCCGTTGGCGTCATAGGTGTAAGCATAGCTCGATATCACGCTGTTGCCTGTCTTGTGCGTTATGGTCTCAACCCTGTTTGCAGGCGAATATGTGTATTTCACACTTGCCCCGTTGGGATGGGTGATTGTGTCTTTCTTCCCGTCGGGATAGTATGTGTACCTGGTCGTGCCTTCTGTTGTCACCGCTGTGTCAATACGGTTCCTGTTCGTATAGGTGTATGTCGTCGATCCCGCAGGCGTCGAGACATATGTCCTGTTGCCGTTGGCGTCATAGTCATAACTGATAGTGAGTCCGCGCTGCGCACTGGTCTTCAGCCTGTCGAAGTTGTCGTAGATGTTGCTTGTGCTGTCGGTGAATCCGACTCCGTCAGGCGCTGCCTTGTTCTCATTGATGAATGTTATATTGTTGTTCGCATCATATTCGATATGGATTGTATCGGTCCTGTACGTGCCCAATTCGGTGTGCTGATAGGTCGTGTCCGTCTTCCTGTTCAGTTCGTCATATTGATACAGGAATCTCTGCCCTTTGGCGTCTGTCATTGCAGTGAGATTGCCTTCTTCGTCGTAACTGTCATAGACGGTTACAAGGTTTCCCGACGCCTTGTGCTGGATATGACTCTTCTTGCGGTTAAGTTTGTCATACGTAAACTCAACATGTTTGCCCCTTGCGTCATACTGACTCAACAGGTTGCCGTTGGCGTCATATTGAAAACTGGTCTTTAGCTTGAATCCCTCAAAATCGTCTGTTACCAATGCCGGCCTGTTCACCCAGTCATAATCCATGCGCCTGATATTGCCCAGAGGCTTCTTGATCGTCTGCAGATTGCCAAGCGGATCATAGGTCTTTTCTGTCTTCTCATTCGCAAACTCTACCGATGTCTGACGGTTTTCCTTATCGTAGCCATACGTTGTCACCTTCTTTGCTTCGTCGGTAAGGGTCTTCAGGTTGCCGACTCCGTCATAAGTCCTTGAGCTGGTTGTAGTGTCCGGATACTTGGTTACGGCAAGCAGGTTCCGGTTGTTGTAAGTGTTTTCCACCCTGTTCCTGTTTGCGTCTGTTACTGCCGCCAGGTTGCCGGCGTCNTCATATTCATTGGTNACAAGGGTGATATTGTCTTTTGTCGTGTACCATAAACGATGCAGGTCGTCGTAGAAGTTTTCGGTGAGGATTTCACGCTTGTCCTTTACGCTCTTTACCTTGCCCACTTTTGTATATTTGGTTTCAATTGTCTTGTTTTTGGGGTCGGTGACCAGCCATTCACGGTTGAGCTTGTCATACTGATATTTCGTGTGATAGCCGCGTCTGTTCCTGACATCCTTTACCTTGCCGGTCCTGTAATAGG
>JGI20214J51088_10000324_pt1 | contig 34298 bp, 28 predicted proteins | sample WetSurMetagenome_FD_51088 | JGI IMG/M metagenome (IMG submission 51088) | reverse complement strand
CCCGCCGTAAAATTACGGAGCACGACCGCAAGGCTGTCCATCGTCTTTACGAGCCGCATCAAATCCGACGCAAACAGTTCTTCCTTCTTCGACTCGTCCTTCTCGACGCCCACAAAATCCGCAAGCTCGATTTTGGCGTAGACGGTCTTTTTGGGATTATACATCTGCGAAAGCCTTGTGATGCGGCCGTCGCGGACATTTACGATTGCGATGTTGGGCTCCGTTTTCGCGGAGGCATAGGCCGACACCTCGGCCTGGGACTTGGACAAAGCGTTGAAGATGGTGGTCTTTCCGGACTTGGGAAGACCGATGAGGCCGATTTTCAAGAAAGGCTCCTTTTGAGAATGAAGGAAAAAACGATGATGAAAATAGAAGATGCGGGACGGAGACGGGGAAGAAGAACCTGCTCGCCGCGATTGGCAAGCCGTTTCGGCGCGGACTCCTTGGCCTTGCCGGAGGGGTGGTTCACGGAACAAGGACGTATTTCTTGCGTGCGTAAACATGGTTGCGGTATTCCTCCATGCAATCGTTCCCCAACCAAGCGTGTTTTCTTGTATTTTTATCGCGGGAAAAACTTCCATGAGCCTGCGTATTCCTTTCAGACAACGTATTTTTTGGAGCCATCGAATGCGGAATTCCGCTGCGGCTTGCCTTGCCCTCCTTGTTCCATGCCTGACTTTTGCCGAGCCCATCGTCCTTACGGGCAAGATGGTACCGGCCCTGATCGGCAAAAAAGTTACCGACCTTCGCGTTACCAACCACGCGGGGGTTTGCATCCCGTTCCAGATCGACCAGGTTGTCGACAACGACTATGTCCTGCCGTCGGGTAAGGAGCCCAACACGGGCAGCGGCCTGCTCGACACCGCCGACGAGATAGTGTTTTTATGGGAAGATGCCGACACCGTGGAACCGCGAAAGCGTCCCGACGGGACGCCTGGCCCCGTGTGCGTCAAGGTGGGGCACGGCATAGAATACCGCTATGTGAACATCGTCGACGACGCGTCGCTTCCGCTCTCTACGATTTCGTACATCGACTACGACGAAAGCGCCCAGCTCGTGACGACCCCGTATTATTTCGCCACGTTCGGACGCAACCGGTTCCATTTTACCCGCGCGGGCGTCATGGATTTCAACGCCGACAAGTACGTGAACATAACCAACGAACTTCGCGTGAAGATTGTGCTCAAAACGTTGTGGGGCATCCTGCCCGTAACCTATACCGAAAACAACATGGTCTGCTTCGTCAAGCGTTTCAAGGAAGGTCCCATACGGCTTATCCGCAGGGGAGATTTTCACCTGAACCTCGGGTTGTTTATACAGGGAAGCCATGCCGCGGTGAACCAAATCTGCTATCCGCAACTCGTCAGGGTTCCCGTATACGTTCACGTACCGTTCCGTTTCAAGTCGGTGTTTTCCGAGGCATATATAGAAATGACGCCCGTGATCCGAAACGAAGCCTCCGATTTCTCGTTCCGCGTCACGAGTCAGGGGCTGTGCTTTCCGTTCGGCGTCAACCAGAAGGTCGACACGCTTGTCCAGCGCAACCCCAACCATACTTGCATGCTCATGAGCAATTCCACCATCGGCTACGGCTGGCTGCTTGATGCGGCCATGGCGCCGGAGTTGCTGGGGGGGAGCGGCTATTGCGTGAAAATTCCCTCCGAACGCAACGGCGTGGGGCATTGCGGGTTCAGGCTCGCGGTTCGTGAATTGCCGAAGGGCTACTATCTCATCGGAAACTGGGTGTTGTTCTCCAGGGACGGTGCCGCCGGGCTTCCTGACGCCTGCGATAAACTCAATTCCATGGCGGCTATTACGGTGGATGGAAACCCGCAACAGCTCGCCAACCAGCTCGAAAGGGTTCTTGCGTTCCGCAAACGATAAGAACCGGTCAGGACATGAAAAGACCTAAAAAGAAAATCGGCGATTACGAAGGGCTTTCTCTATCGGAGCTATGCGCCAGAATCGTGTCTTTCGGCGTCCCGTTCGAAGAGGTTGGAGAGTGGCTTGAAAACAAGACCTACGCCTTGTGCGCCGATGGGAAATGCCGAAGCGCGACCCGGCAACTTGGACGCCTTGTCGAATTCTTTGAGTCTAAAAAAACAAAGAACGAGGACGAGCGGCGCGAATTGGCCGATATCTGCATCCTGACCGGCGAAGTCAACCAATACATCGGCGCCTTTAAAGAAAGCATAAAATGGTTCTGGCGTGCCGCCGCGGCTTACGGCGGCTATGCCGTTCCGTTCCATAATCTCGCCACCTCCTTCATAGAACTGGGCGACCTGAAAAATGCGGTGGCGAGCCTTGAACGTGAAATAGCGCTCGAACCCGGCAACTATTTCTCCCGGCTCCGGCTCGCCGAGCTGTACGAACAGCGCGGTATGCCCGGCAAGGTGGAAGAATGCCTCGAAAGCCTGCTGTCGCGCAATCCCGACAATATCCAGGCCTTGCACAAGCTCATCACGCATTACGAGAACCAACGCCCGGCCGTGAACGTGAAGCTTCTCCGCCGCAGGCTGCTGTCGGTCACCCGTAAATTCAGCGAGTTGGAGATGGTGATCGTGGTCTATCACTTGTGCCGGGAAGAGCAGTTCGACAAGGCGCTCCGGTTCCTCGATCTCAAGCTCGGAGAGAATCCCGCCATGACCATGCTGCACCTGCTCAAGGCGCATGTATTCGGACGGTTGCGCCGTTTTTCCATGAAGCGGCGCGAATTGGCTCAATTCAAAAACCACTGTTACGGCAAGGCCGAGTACATGCAAAGCAAGCTAAACGAGTTCGAACATGTATTCGGGAAAAAGGCGGTTGCGGGAATTGGGAAGATTTTGATGGTTACGAATCCTAATATACAAAGATAGCCGAAACGGCTTAAATATTTGGTATCTAATACGAACTTGCTATTGCGATGACTATAAATATCTTTCCGTAGTCTCGCCCCTAAATCCTCCCAGGGGGAAGGTACCGAAGGCGGATGGGGGCGAGAGTTGGGATGTAACAAATACCATCACCTTGAACGCAATTGAGTATAGCTTGGCGTTCGGCAGTGGAGAATGAAAGCGTATATGTCATCACCTATCCGCGTCAGATTCGCACCGTCACCCACGGGATACCTGCATGTGGGAGGGGCGAGGACTGCTCTCTTTAATTATCTTTTTGCAAAACACAACGGCGGGGCCTTTATCCTTCGTATCGAGGACACCGACCGGTCGCGTTTCGTGGAAGGCGCTCTCAAGGAGATTTATGAGAGTCTTGCGTGGTTGGGGCTTTCGTGGGACGAGGGACCCGATACGGGTGGAGCCTTTGGCCCCTATGTCCAGTCGGAACGATGCGATTTGTATAAAAAATATGCGAACCAGCTTCTCGACAACGGATTGGCATATCGCTGTTTTTGCACCCCTCAGCGGCTCGATGAGGTGAGAACGGCGAGGGAAAAAGCAAAGATGCTCACCGGGTATGATAGACATTGCCGTGAGCTTGGTAAAGAAGAGATCGCAAATAATCTTGCCGAAGGGAAAGCCCACACCTTTCGACTTAAGATTCCTTTTTATAGGACTGTTGTATTTAATGATATGATAAGAGGTTCTATTGAGTACAAAAGCGACGTGTTGGACGACTTGGTTATTTTAAAATCCGATGGATTTCCTACATACCATCTGGCCAATGTCGTGGATGATCATGAGATGAGAATCTCCCATGTCTTGAGAGGCGATGAATGGATTTCGTCCACCCCTCGTCATATACTTCTCTATGAAGCCTTGGGGTGGGAGCCTCCGGTGTTCGCCCATATGCCGGTGATACTCGACCCGTCGGGCGGGAAGCTGTCCAAGCGCAAAGGGGCGGCGTCGGTGATGGATTACAGGAACAGAGGCGTTCTTCCGGACGCTCTGTTCAACTTTCTCGCGTTGCTCGGCTGGTCGCCGGGCGGCGGGGACGAACGTGAGAAAATGTCGAGAAGGGAAATAATCGAAGCTTTTTCGCTTGAAAAAGTTTCGCCCAAAGGCGCGGTTCTCGACGAAAAAAAACTCGATTGGATGAACGGACTCTACATGGCCGAGGCGACCCCGGATTCGCTGCTTCCCGAAGTTACGAAACTATGGCAGGCAAAGGGGCTCGCCGCGCCCGATGCGACGGGGTCGGAACCGTATCTGCTCCGCGTCATAGATTTGCTCAAGGTCAGGTCGAAGAGACTGCCCGAGCTTGCCGAAAATTCGGTTTACTTCTTCAAAGATCCGGAATCGTATGAAGAAAAGGCCGCAATAAAGCATTTTACAAAGCAGGCCGCCGACGTTTTGCGAACGCTGGCCCAAGGAGTGCTCGGGATGGAGCCATTCTCGAAAGACGCGCTCGATGAATATTATCACCAATTCGCGGCAGGGCAAGGGATCCAAATCGGCGACCTTGTCCATCCGACGAGACTGGCGGTAAGCGGCGTGAGTTTCGGGCCTGGATTGTTCGAGATGATGGAGGTGCTTGGAAAAGAGACCGTGGTGAGACGGATGAAAAAGGCCGTCGAAAAGATATCGATAGCGTGAGCGGCGGCCCGACGGAAAAAGTAAAACCGACATCGGCGATTGCGTGTGATATTCTTTCATAAAAGGAAAGTCAATGGTTGAAGAAAAAAAACAAGAATCGGTTTCCGCGTCGGAACCCGAGAAGCCCGCGAACTTCATAAGAGAAATAATCGCCCAGGACATCGCCTCCGGGAAAGTGAAAAACGTAGTGACCCGGTTCCCGCCGGAACCCAACGGCTACCTGCACATCGGGCATGCCAAGGCCATAAGCATTGATTTCGGCATGGCCATCGAGTTCGGCGGGGAATGCCATTTGCGCTACGACGATACCAATCCGAGCAAGGAAGACCAGGAGTATGTCGATGCAATCCAGCGGGACGTTAAATGGCTCGGGTTCGACTGGGGCAGGCATTTGTACTATGCTTCGGATTATTTCCAGCGGATGTACGAATGGGCCGTGCATATGATACAGGCCGGTAAGGCCTATGTGTGCGACCTTTCCGCCGACCAGATGCGGGAATACCGTGGGACGCTTACGCAGCCGGGCAGGGAAAGCCCATACAGGAATCGCTCAATAGAGGAAAACCTGGATTTGTTCGAACGCATGCGCAAGGGGGAATTCCCTGACGGCTCGCGCACGCTCCGCGCCAAAATCGACATGGCGTCGCCCAACCTCAACATGCGCGATCCGGCTATGTATCGAATCGTCAAGAAACCACACCACCGCCAGGGTGATGCGTGGTGTATCTATCCCATGTACGACTGGGCGCAAGGCAACGAGGACGCCATAGAGGGGGTCACGCATTCGCTGTGCTCGCTCGAATTCGAAAACCACAGGCCGTTGTACGACTGGTTCCTGCAACAGGCGCCGGTGCCGTGCATACCGCGGCAGATAGAGTTTGCGCGGCTCAACCTCACCTACACGGTGATGAGCAAGCGCAAGCTGCTCCAGCTTGTGGAGGAGAACTACGTGAACGGTTGGGACGATCCCCGCATGCCCACCATTTCGGGAATGCGGCGCCGCGGATATACGCCTGAGGCAATCCGCGCGTTTTGCGAGAAAATCGGGGTGGCAAAGCGCGACAGCATGGTCGACATGGCCCTGCTGGAACATTGCGTACGAGATGATCTGAATAAACGGGTGCCCCGCAGGATGGCGGTGCTCAACCCTCTCAGGATTATACTGGACAACTATCCCGAGGATACAACCGAAGAATTGGAGGCGGTTAACAATCCGGAAGACCCTGCGATGGGCGGCAGGAAGGTGCCGTTTTCGAAGGAGTTATTCATCGAAAAAGACGATTTCATGCTCGAACCTCCCAAAAAATTCTATCGGCTGTCGCCGGGCAGGGAAGTGCGGTTGCGGTATGCTTATTTCATAACGTGCACGGGCGTGGAGAAAGACTCCTCCGGAGAGGTTACCGCGGTTCACTGTATCTACGATCCCGCCACGCGCGGCGGCTCGGCGCCCGACGGCCGTTCGCCAAAATCGACCATGCACTGGGTATCGGCGCGGCATTCCGTCACGGCCGAAATCAGGCTGTACGATTACCTTTTAACAAAGGAAGACCCCGGTGACGTCCCGGAAGGAATGGATTTTAGGGCGCTTGTCAACCCGAAGTCGCTGGCGGTGGTGAAAGGCGCCAGCCTTGAACCGGCACTTGCTTTCGCGAAACCGGGGGAGCGGTTCCAGTTCGAGCGCGTCGGATATTTCTGCGTCGATTCTGATGAGTCAAAGCCGGGGCAGCCGGTATTCAACCGGACGGTATCGCTCAAGGATACCTGGGCAAGAATTCAAAAGACGCAACGGTAAATCTTTGAGATGATTAATAGTGAGGCCATCCTTTGTTCAATTTGACATTCTTTTCCTCAAAAAGTAATTTTCAGGTAGAGTTTCTATTGTTTGTGGGGCTGTAGCTCAGTTGGGAGAGCATCAGGCTGGCAGTCTGGGGGTCGTCGGTTCGAACCCGTCCAGCTCCACCATAAAAGCCTTTGAATTTGTCCTTTCTCACAAGAGAGGGCGAATTCAAAGGCTTTTATAGTTTCCATGAGAATCCGTCGGTTTCAGATTCCGTCCGGCGCACATTCTTACTTCCAGCTCGGGCAATACTTTTGCAATGGGTCCGTGCAGTATTTGGAATTCGTTTGATCTATTGTTCCGTAGTCGGAAGCCGTCGCATTGCCGAATCCCGGCGAGAGAACGGTCGCCTGTCCGACAAAGGAACTTGAGGTCGCAGAGGGCAGGGAATAGCCGAACCATTTGCTTGAGGATGGGATATCTACCCCCGTAGAATCTTTGAGGTATTGGAAGGTCGTCATATAGCGGCCATGTTCGGCTTGAAAGGCAGCCTGGCCGGTATAAAGCGCGCGCAACACGGTGGGAAATTCCGAAGCTTTTGCTTTTTGTGATGCATCCAGGAATTTTGGAATCGCCACTGCGGCAAGAATGCCGACGATGACGATGACGACCATAAGTTCGACGAGGGTGAATCCGTCGGATGTCGGTGAGCTGCGTTTCATGACGTCCTCCTTGGAAAAGGTCGTTGCTGTGCGAATGAACATGATGCTTTCATAATATCCCGCTTGGTCCAACGGCCAATCATCACGGCGCCTCCGTTCTCGAACAGCAGCGTCCATTTGGAGGGTGGAAATCATACCCATTATATCGCCGGACTTTTTAAATGTCAAGTATTTACACGGCGGCCGGCGTCCGCAGCGTCATGCACGGCGGATATATCGTCCCCGCGTAAACGCGCCGAAAGATTCCCCTTGAAAATTCATCGAGAAACGTGTATTTCTCTTGGTGCGCATCCTCGGTGCGCCCGCACGCCACAATCGATTACGAAAGGTCCTTTCATGTCAAGATCGCCGCGCAGGAAAACGGTTAAACAGCCTCCTTTGCTTTTCGAGAAATCACAGCGGGTGATTTTAAAAATTCAGAACATCATCGGTACGAGACTGCTCACCTATTGGACCTCGAACCGCGGCAACGTATGCGACAACGACGTCATCGCGTTGTACGAGCTGTTCAAGAAAGTGGGGACCGGGGAGGAAATGGCTTTTTTCATCAAATCGAGCGGCGGGGAGGTGGAGCCGTCGCTCCGGATGGTTAATCTTATACGGGAATACTACCGGAAGGTGGTCGCGCTCGTGCCCATGGAATGCGCGTCGGCCGCCACCATGATAGCGGTTGGGGCCGACGTCATCAAGATGGGGCCGCTGGCGCACCTCACGGCCATCGACTCCTCGCTCACGCACGCCATGTCGCCCGTGGAGCCGCTCGAAAACCACAAGGTGAGCGTGAGCCAAGACGAATTGTCCCGTATTGTAAAACTGTGGAACGAAAACCGCAAACCAAGCGACGGAAACCCGTATTCCGACATTTTCAAGTACATCCACCCGCTGGTGGTGGGCGCCATCGACCGGTCGAGTTCGCTGTCGATTAAAATCTGCAAGGAAATACTGTCGTATCACATCAAGGATGATGCGGCGGCCGAGCGCATCAGCAGGCGCCTCAATTCCGATTACCCTTCGCACAGCTATCCCATCACGATTCGGGAGGCGCGGAGGATTGGGCTGCAGGTAAGCAAGCTGGAGAAAAACGTCAACGATTTGCTGTTGGACCTCAACGAAATTTATTCTGAGATGGCGCAGAAGGCGCTGACGGATTTCGATGAGCTTAACTATCACGACAATGAAATCCTCAACATCCTCGAAGCGGAAGGCATCCAGATTCATTATCAGAACGACAAGGACTGGAATTATATCAAGGAAGAACGCCGCTGGCAGGCGCTTAATGACGAAAGCTCGTGGCGGCGGATCGAAATAGTGAACGGAAGGCAGGTTCGGTCCCAGTTGCACGTAAGATGAGGGGAATCTTTCGGTCGTTCGGAGGGAACGACGGTGTTTCCGTCGTTTGATACGGTCCGACGCTATTTAAAGAATAAAACGCATGTCACTTTTTTGTCCCTCCTGCTTCTCCGAATACCGTGAAAGCACGGATTCGTGCCCCGACTGCGGCGAACGGCTCGTGCCGTTTGAACGGCTTCCTCTCCATTGTTCCTCGTGCGGCGCGGTTTACCCCCAAGGGATATTGAAATGTCCCGATTGCAAAAAGACGTTGGTTTCGTACAGAACACCCGACGATTTACGCAACGGACGGCCCGAATATTTGGAGGCTGAAGCGGTTGTGGTGCATGAGACGTCCCATTTGCCCGAGCTTGTTCTGATAAAAGGGGCGCTGGAAGCCGCCCGTATCCCCTATAATGCAAAAGGTGAGGAATTGCAAAGCCTGTTCGGGGCCGGATTGCTCGGGGGTTTTAATCCCGTGACCGGAACCGTGAAGATAGTCGTCGAAAAGTCCCGTGCGGATGAGGCGAGGGAAATCATCGGCGATCTTTTCAAGGGTAATCGTTTGGATACGCCCGAAGAGTGAAACGACGGCGATTCTTTGTCCGTTCTCACATTCATCAAAGGGGTTATGAATGCGTGAAATAACGGCGAATAAGTCTCTTGTGGCTTTCTGCGGTTTGTATTGCGGTGCGTGCGGAGCGTATCTAAGGGAAAGGTGCCCCGGTTGCGCCGGCAACGAAAAAGCGTCGTGGTGCCGGATACGAGCGTGCTGTAAGGAAAAGGGCATACTTTCGTGCGCGGATTGCACCGAATTCCCGGATGCGATGGACTGTACGAAGTTCAACAATTTCATGTCGAAAATTTTCGGGTTGCTGTTCCGTTCGGACAGGGGTGCGTGCATCCGGCAGATAAAGCGGGAGGGCATCGAAGGCCATGCGAAGATGATGGCGGGAAAGAAAGCACAGACTATAAAACGGTAAAAAACAGTGTTATTAATCGGCAAAGGCGAAGGACGCAAGTCCTTCGCCTTTGCCGTTCTATTCCGAAAGGAAATTACTGGGCTGTCGCGGTGCTGTCGGCGGCGGCCTTCTTTGCTTTCTTGGCCTTCTTTGCTTTTTTTGCCTTCTTTGCCTTTGTGGTGCTGGCCGTGGTGCTGTCGGCGGCGGCCGGGGCTGCCGTTTCGGAGGAAGCGGGCGTTTCGGCCGGTTCTTGGGCGAAGGCTGCGAAGGCAAACGCCGCCGCAATAAAGGCTGCGAGAACCATCTTGACTGTGGCGTTCATGAAACACTCCTTTAAAAAGTTTTGGTGGATGGTTAAAAAACAGCGGTGATTTTTGGATTTCTCCGCTGATGTTGCCGTGAAGTGCAAGAAAGCATTTCTAAACTAATTTCCGCCGGGAAAAGAACAAGAAAATTGTATACAGGCATCATCGGCGGGCACAGTGTCTCCTTGGATAAAGCCATACCCGCGACTATGGCGCTACCGTTGGGGTCAGGACTATTTTCCATTCGTCGGCGACCGCCTTTTGTATATTTTACGACGGTATCCTTGTCGTTCGAAAGATACGCATGATAAAGTCCGGGCTTGACATCATAGCCGAATCTTTTCCCAAAGAACTCGCCGGTAAACGCATCGGTTTGCTGTGCCACGCGGCGTCGGTTACATCGAAGTATATCCATGCCGTAGAAGTCTTCCGCTCATCTCCGTGCAGCCTCCACGCTCTCTTCGGCCCCCAGCACGGGATGTGGGGCCAGACCCAGGACAATATGGTGGAATGGGACGGATTCAGACACCCCGTTCTCGACATTCCAGTCTACAGTCTGTACGGCGAGCGGCGGAAACCCTCACGAAAAAGCCTTGCCCCGCTCGACGTGCTCGTGGTCGACCTGCAGGACGTAGGCGCCCGACCCTATACCTACGTCTGGACCGTCAAGCTGTGCATGGAAGCATGCCGCGAAGCGGACATCCCGTTGTGGATACTCGATAGGCCGAATCCGATCTCGGCGATCCCCATGGACGGACCGATCCTCGACGACCGTCTCCAGTCGTTCGTCGGAGGCGCGCCGATTCCCCTGTGCCACCGGATGACCATCGGCGAGATCGCAATGCTGCTCAGGCGCCTGTATTTTCCGGCGGCCGACTGCCGCGTCGTCTGGATGAACGGCTGGGGGCGGAATTCCCTGTGGCCCGACACGGGATTGCCCTGGGTGATTCCATCGCCCAACATGCCTACCTTCGACACCGCGCTGGTGTATCCCGGCATGGTGCTCTTGGAAGCGACGAACATGTCGGAGGGGCGTGGTACCACGCGGCCGTTTGAGTTGATTGGAACACCCTATGCCGACGCCGACGCGGTCATCTCCGAGGTGATGAGGATCGGCGTCCGGGGTTGCGTCCTTCGCCGGCACGATTTTATTCCCACGTTCCAGAAGTGGAAGGGTGAATACTGTACCGGATTCCAGGTACACGTACTCGACCCTCGCGTTTACGAACCCGTGTTCACGGCGGCGGCCGTTATCGCGGCCGTCATCAAATATTCGGGAGGGAAGTTCGCCTTCAAGGAACCGCCCTACGAGTACGACGAAATTCACAAGCCCTTCGACATCCTGGCCGGCAATGAATCGCTCCGCAACGCCCTCGAATCGGGCGGCGACCTCGTTACGGAAAGGGAATCCTGGCGGCAATCCCGGGCGCGGTTTACGGCCGAATTCTCGGATGTGTTCCATTACCCGGAGGAACGAACGTGATCGGGTTCGTGCTTGCCGCCGGATTCGGCACCCGCCTGCGTCCGCTCACCGACAATATCCCCAAGGCGCTCGTGACGGTGTGCGGCAAGCCTCTTTTGGCCCGCTCGATGGATTTTTTTCTAAAAAGCGGCGTGGAACGCATCGCGGTAAACGCGCACCACCATGCCGAAAAAATAGAAGACTTCCTCGGCAAGGCCGCCATTGAGTGCGCGTTTTTCCACGAAGCGGACAGGATAAGGGGAACCGGCGGCGCCTTCTATTTCGCCCGCGATTTCCTCGCGGAGGACGAGGTTTTCTGCGCGGCGAACGTCGATATCGTCGCGCAAATAGACCTCGACGCGCTCCGGAGAGAATTTCTGGCTCTTGACTGCGAAGCGGGACTCGTGGCGGTGCCGTCGGCATCCGGGACGGTATGGTACCGGAAGGACGACGGGGAATACATCGGCGCGCGTTCCGAAGACGCTGATGCCGTACGGAAGAACGGCGGGGAAACGCTGGAGGCCGAATTCATCGGCATCGCCTTTTACAAGCGTGCCACGCTAAGCCTACTTTCGCCCGAAGATTTTTCGGTGCTTCCGGTGTGGCAGCGCATGCGGAAGGCGGGAATGAGCGTCAAGGTTCTTAACGCGGGAAGGGTGTACTGGAACGATTGCGGAACGCCCGCGAAACTCGCGCAAATCCATTTCGACGTCCTGGACGGCGTCTGCCGCCTCGATGTTCCAGAAGACATCGTGGTCGACGCGGCTGCCAAGAAGGCGTATCCGCGGTCGCTTGACCGCGAAGGCTCGGCCGCGCTCGGCCGTTATTCGTGGGTGGAGACAACCGATATTCCCGATTCGACCGGTCTGGAGCGCGTCGTGGCGTTCAGGGACGCGAGGATCGCCCCTCGCGCCGCATTCCAAAACGCGATTATTACCCGATATGGAGTGATTCCCTTTGAAGCGTGAAGTTGTTGAATTGACCCCCGCGCAGAACGGTTTCCTCTCCGGGATTCTTCCTTGGTTCAACGCTCGTTCGTGTTCGGTAGCCTGCGCCGGATGCGCCGGTTCGGAGCGCGTATTTTTCCGCGTCGCGTCGCCGCGCGTTGGGGAATCGGCCGTTCTGGTGGTGTGGAACAGCGGCGACAAGGACTGGGAACGTTTCATAGCCATAGAGCGAGACCTCGCGGGACTGGTTCCGTTTTTGCCGCGGATTTACGCCTACGACGACAAGCATGGCCTTATTCTTGAGGAGGATTTGGGGAACCAAACCCTCATCCGCCGCTGCCGCCGCGCCAAGGGCGCGGACGTGCTCGCAGCGTACCGGAAGGTTCTCGACGCACTTGCCGAATGGCAGCGCGTGGATACGACACGCTGTGCCGTCATATCCGGCCGCGACATGGACGAAGAGATGTTTCTATGGGAAAGCGATTATTTCGCCGAGCACTGCGTGGGCGAATTTTTCGGCCTTGACGCGATGCTCTCCGCCGCATGGGAACGGGAACGCATGGAGATGGCCGCCGAGGCTGCCGGTTTTTCAAAGGTGTGCATTCATCGCGATTTCCAGTCGGAGAACATCCTGCTTCGCCGCGGCGCGGTGCGCATGGTTGATTACCAGGGTGCGCGACGGGGCCCGGCGGGATATGACCTCGCGTCGCTGCTCTACGATCCGTACGTGGCTCGTCTCACGCCCGCCGTGAGCGCACGGCTGTTCGAATACTTCACTTCAATAGCTCCCGTCAAGGTTACGGCGCGTTCTTTCCGGATTTGCGCCGTGCAGCGCCTCATGCAGGCGCTGGGCGCTTATGCCAACCTCTCTATCCACAAAGGCAAGGAACGGTACCGCGACTTCGTGCCCGTTGCGCTCCAACGTCTCAAACGGATAGCCGCTCCAAAGCCGTCGTTCCCGGCGTTGCTTAACATCGTGGACGCCTGCCTTGAGGCATGCGGAAAAACGGGGACGAGACGGTGTTAATATTTTGAGTCATTTAGGTGATAGAGCGAGGCCGGTACTCCAGTAATGTTTCCCGGTTGAGCAGCCACAGGGGATCGAGGGCCGATTTTACCGCCGCCATGTCCGCCACACCCGCATCGCCGTACATCATCCGCAGGTACCTTGTCTTGAGTTTCCCTATGCCGTGCTCGGCCGACACGCTGCCGCCCGCCGCGACGGTGACGCGCATCATTTCTTCGTAAACGCCGATGGCGTCGTCGAGTTCCGCCTTCGAACGAGGCACAAGGTTGACGTGCAGGTGAAAATCGCCGAGGTGGCCGAATACCGCGTGTTCGAGGCGGCTTTGGGCAATCCTTTCCATGTACCGGTCGAACGCGCGCTCGAACGATTCGGCGGGAAGGGCCGTGTCGGAAGAAATCTTGCGGATGTCCCTGCATTCGCGTTTGAAGCGCGCCACGGCCGCGTTGATTGCTTCCGGCACCGCGTGCCGGACGGTTTTGAGCAGATATTTATCCCGTGGCTCAAAACCGCTCCAGGTGTGTTCGAACGAGGAGCCGAATCCCGCGAGGGCGTTTTCCCACGCGTCCATCCGTTTCTCGAAAGGCTCGGCGTCGCTTTCCATGTATTCCCAGTATACGCCGTTTTTTCGAGCGTCCGGAAAATCGGGAAGCTCGAAGGGAAGCTCCGGTCGCGACGCTTCCAGAAAGGCGAGCGCGGTATGGTCGAAGTACTCGATGGCCGATATCCGCGGGACGTTTCTAAAGAACGACGCCGCGCCGAAGGCGGAGTTTCTGTCGGGGAAAAAGCTGAGCCCCGCGACGAAGCGGGGCCGTGGCATGAGGCGCAGGGTGCATTGCGTAAAAATTCCGAGCGTTCCTTCCGATCCGATGAACAGGTCGACAAAATCCATGCCCGGGGCCGAGAAATACCCGCCGGCGTTCTTAACCGACGGGGAACGGTACGACGGCCTGGGCACGGAAACCGGACGGCCCTGTTCGGTTTCAATCGCAAAGACGCCGTTTTTCTCCCGGCAGGAGCCCCGCCGGATGTCGAGAGCGTCGCCGTCGGCGAGCACGACACGGAGGCCGGTTATATGCGCGCGAGTGGGGCCGAACCGAAACGAGCGCGCGCCCGATGCGTTGGTGGCGACCGTTCCGCCTATCTGGGCCGAGGTTTCGGTGGGATCGGGAGCGTAGAAATGGCGGTCCGGCGTCGGAAGCAACGCTCCTTCGACCGCGTGGGGCCACGCGGCGGGATTCGCCAGGAAACGGGATACGCTGTCGAGCGTCACGCCGGGCTCGCAGCAAAGTTCCAGCCGTCCGTCCGAGTCCCGTGATACGCCGAGAATCCTGTTCATGTCCGAAAGGCACAGTGCGATGCATCCGTCAATAGGTACGCACCCGCCCGCGATTCCCGTCTTCCCGCCGATGATCGCGACTGGGGTGCCGCTTGCGTGCGCGTCAACAACGACGTCCCGTACGTCTTGCGCCGATTGCGGAAAATAAACGGCGTCCGGAACGCCAGCGGTGAAACGGGATTCGTCGTACAGAATCTCTGGGAGCGCTTCGGCGATGTTTTTTTTGCCCGTATATGATTTCATGGAAGCCGTGGAGCCGGTCGCCCGCATCAGACGGGGCGGCGGCCGTTGCGCAGGCAGGCGGAGAAAAGGTACAGGCCGAGCCGCACTTGGAGCGAAGTTGTTTCCCGGTGTGCCTCCTCGACCGAGCGCAGCGTGACCGTGATGGACTCGCCGTCGTCTGCGCTGCCCGCCTTGCGGCCCTCAAGAGACGAAAAGTCGCGGCCGGGCAGCGGGATTTCGCATCCGAAATAATAAATGCCCTCGTCGGTCGCGCCGGGCGAGCTGTACAGCGGGCCGTCGTGGAGGGAAAAAAGGCCGTCGGAGGGCGGCGATATGCCCGTCTCTTCGTGTAATTCACGCGCCGCCACCGTCCGCGGCGAGTCGACGTCGCGGTCGAGCATGCCGGCCGGGAGTTCGAGGTTGTCGGCCCCGTTGCCGATGCGGCGCTGTCGAATCATGAGGAGTCGCTCCTCGCCGGTGTCCAGGTTTTTTACAAGCGGAACAACGATGACCGCGTGACCTCGGATGAAGATATACCTGGGGAGGCTCCGGTCGGCGGGATCGGTCACGTCCGCGTCGCACAAGGCAAACAGCAGTTCGCCGTTTTTTTTGTGCAAGAGCGACAACGGGGAGAGCTTTTTTAACGAACATCCCGCGTCGCGCACGGTCTTTTCCCAGCGCGAGACTTTTGGTTCTTTGCGGAAGTTAAGGTCGGGCACGGCGGCTCCGCAGCGTTTTTTTACGTGTGACGACGTAGGGTGCGCGAGATCCTTGCAGACCACTTTGCGTTCGACGACCGTTACGGCTCCACCGACGAGTCGTGGACGAAGTATTTCTACGCGTTCGCTTTCGCCGCCCGGGCTCGCCGGTAGGCAAAACGCCCCGGCTTCACCGCGCGGAGGCCGATTCGTTCCACACCGCGTAACTCACCCTGTCTTTCCCGCCGCGCTTGGACACGTACATGAGATCGTCGGCTTTCTTGACAAGCGCGTCGACGTCCCCGGGCGACCGGAGGTAGGTAATCGCGCCGATGGAAAAGGTGACGGGCCAGCCGCCGTGGCGCATGCGCTCCACGAGAACGGCGCGGATTTTTTCCACCACCGGCGCCGCCTGCTCCCTGCCCGTTTCGGCAAGCAACAGCACGAATTCGTCTCCGCCGACGCGCGCGAGGATGTCGGTCGAGCGGATGGTCCTCAGGATTTCGGCGGAAATGAGTCGCAGCACCCTGTCGCCCGCTTCGTGCCCGAGCGCGTCGTTGATGGATTTGAAATTGTCGAGGTCTATGTAGGCCAGGGTGAAGGGATGCTTGTAGCGGTGCATCCGGTCTATCTCGATCTGCGCCGCCTCGTAAAACGCCCTGCGGTTGGCCGCGCCCGTGAGCTCGTCCTTTCGCGCGAGCGACTTCTCCACGATGAGGGTATCCTTGAGGCGGGAGAGCAACTCCGCAGCGACGAGAAACACCAGAAACTCCACCGCGATATTCCAGAACGGCACGACGGGATGGGAATATCCGGCGTGGGTAACCACGTCGGCGTAGGCCCAGGCCGCCGCACCGGCCGCCGTCACGGCATATGCCACGGGTTTTTGAGAGAACCACGCGGCCAGGAGGATGGGAACAAGGTAGAATACCGCGAAGGAAAGGTCGGGCCCCGTCGCGACGTCGAATATCATGAGTATGAAGATGACCGCCGCGTACAGAAGTACCAGAAGCGGCTGCGGAATGGTCTTGATGGCGTCTGAAAGTTTCATGGTAGAGCGTCAGTATACAATGAATCGCCCCGCGGTACAACGTTTACGGCGCGCGCGGCGGCATTGGAACTTCATGAAAGCCGTCTGTTGATGACCGCCTTTGCGGTTTTCCATCCGCACGCGAGCAATCCCGCGCAAAGGGAAAAACCCACCAGGCCGGGCGTCCCGGTAAAAAGGAAAAACAGTACCGCGAGGAACGGGGACAGCAGGACAAGCGAGAGAACGGCGAATTTTTCGAGATACATATTAAAAATATAATTGCGGAATTCCGACGGCTGCTGGCCGAAAAATCTGAGGAACCGCATGCCTTCCTGGGTGCGTTTGTGTCGCAGCCGCCTGTGGCGGGCGAACCTCGCCATCATGTCGTTCCAGCCGCTCTTTTCCACGTACCGCATGAGGAACGGCGTCGTGAACGAAACGTGTCCCATGTCGAGCATGATGTCGACCATTGGCGGTATGAGCTCCTTTTCGCCGGGCATGCTTTCGTACGCACGGTGCAGGTAGCCGAACGCCTTGAGGTTTTCCCCTTTCTCGCGGTAATGGTCGGCAAGGAACCAGTAATCCTCCACGCAGTAGGGGCGTTCGAGCTTTATCACCCGCTGGACGCATTTTTCCATGAGGCCCACGTTCCCGGTGTCGCGGAGGAAATGGTAATAGTCGCGGAGGATTTCGGGATTGTCGGGTTCGGCCGCCAGGGCCGCTTCGAAGGCCTTCTTTGCCTCCGTGTCCCGGTGCATGTCCGAGTAGGCGATGGCCTTGACGCGGATTGCTTCGGCATCGATGGGCGAGACGTCGAGAGCCTTGTCGGCGGCGGCGAGCGCCCGCTCCGAATCGCCGTTGTTGAGGTGCACATAGGCCAGATCGACGTAGCCGACCGGCGAATTCGGATAGAGACGGATCGTCTCCTGCGCCAGCGAGTGGGCGTCGTCGAACTGGTTGTTCTGCGAAAGGCAGAACACCAGCCGCGACAGCGTTCTCACGTTCCGGGGCGAGTCCTTGAGATACTCCTGGTAGAGCGCTACGCTTTTCGCGGTCTCGCCCAGAAATATGTAATGGTCGGCCAACAGGTCTCTGACTTCTTCGAAGCCGGGATTGAGGAGCAGCGCGGTCTTGAAACACTGTTCCGCGCTTTCAAAATCGCCGATGCGCTCGTATGCGATGCCGCCGTTGCGAAAGGTGTCCGGGTTGTCGGTACCGGTACCAACCGCCTTGTCGAAGTAATGCAACGCGGTGTCGAATTTGTTCATCTCGGTATAATACCAGATCATGGCGCTGTACACCGCCTCGGTGCCGGGATTGCAGCGGTCGGCGCGGAACAGATACTTGGCGGACTTCTTGAGCGAACCGAGTTCGGAATAGGCGTAGAACAGCCCCAGAAGGACGTCGACGTTCTTCTTGTCGATGCGCAGGGCCTTGTGCAGATAGGGCAGGGAGCCTTCCGGATCGTCGCGTTCGAGGTACACGCGCGAATACAGAAACGGGATTTCCCATTCGTCGCCGTAGAACGATTCGTAGGTATCGAGCAACGCGATGGCGTCCTCGTGGAGCCCGAGGTCCAAAAGCTCCTCCACCCGATCGACCAAGTCCTGGATTTCGAGCCATTCGTCCATAGAAAACCGGTTCCGTAAAAATTCAGGTTAGAAAATACTTGAGGGTGAGCGAGATGCAATCCTTCTATATGTTACTTATGTTACTGTAGTACGGCGGCACAAGTCCCACTAAAGTTAGTATTCTCGATTATTCGCCGCCGAGTTATTTTCACTTCTCATATAATCACCGGAACAAGGAAAATGGAAAAATCATCTCCCGATTCTTCCGCCAAAGAAAATGTAGGCCGTCTCTGTGACGGCGCCGTGCTTCTCGCCCGCGACGCACTTTCCGATCCCAATTTCTCCGCGACCGTCGTGCTCATGTGCATCTACGCAAAGGACGGCGGTGCCTACGGCCTTGTCCTCAACAGGCCGTCGCACATGCCGCTATCGGAGGTGTTCGACGGTTTTTCGGAACTGACGGGAGACAGCCGCGAAGTATGCATCGGCGGGCCGGTCCAGCAGGAAGAGCTTCAGATCATAGAAATAACCGACACCGGACGTGAACAGTCGCACGAGGTTGCGCCGCGGGTGTTTCTCGGCGGGAAGTGGGAGAGCGTGGAGGAAATGCTCATGGTCGACCCGGATTCCACGCGCCTGTTTCTCGGTTACTCCGGCTGGGCGCCGGGCCAGCTCGAAAACGAGATCGCGGCTGGGGCATGGGACGTATTCCGCGTCGACGTGGAAAAACTGCTTGCGAACCCGGCAAAGATGCTCACGGCCGACGTGCGGAGCATCGGCGAGTACCTCGAATCGATACGCATCCCTATCTGAAGGCGCTTTGCCGGGGCCGGCGCGCCCATGCATTCTCCGCGAGACAAGAAAAATGCCCGAGAGGCCGGTTCGGGGTGCCGGTGCGGGCAACAGGCCCGTCGCGTCGACATGCAGCCGCTGCCGAAGACTGAAGAAAACGATGGAGGCAATGGCATTCAAGAGCATGCCCGACGTTTAGGCGAATCACAGGAGATATACATGATACGATTGGCCGCACCGGATGACACAACCGAAATAGCGTCATTGATAGGATCGGCAATCCGGGAAATGAACAGGAACAATATCGATCAATGGGATTGCATCTATCCGGATGCCGCCGTCATAGAAAATGACATACGCTCGGGATCGCTCTACAAATACGAAGACGGCGGAAGGATTGCCGCAATTGCAGCCATAAACAATCAAGGCTCTCCGGAGTATGATGAAATCCAGTGGTCCGACACTTCGAACGATTACGCCGTCGTCCACAGGTTGACGGTTCTCCCGCCCTGCCAAGGCAGGGGAATCGCAAAAAGGCTGATGAAATTTTGCGAGGAATGGGCATTGCAAAACGGCAAATCGTCTATTCGCCTTGACGCGTTTGCGAACAATCCCGCGGCGTGCGATTTGTACAGACGGCTTGGGTACGTGGAGAAAGGTACCGTCAAGTTCAGGAAGGGAACTTTTTATTGCTTCGAGAAGGCGATACGAGGCATCGGCGCACATGAACCCGGCCCGCCGAAATAATCATGGAGAGAAAAGCGGCGCTCGCAAACGGGATTCCCCTCCTCAAATACTTTTTTTCCTCACCAGCGCCGTGACCCTCGGATAGAATCCCCATTGCCCGTAAAATTTGAACGCGGTCTCGTTCCCGACCGCCACGTTGACCGACGAGGATTTCACCTTCTTTGCGCGGAACCAGGCCAGTATCCGCTCGACGAGCGCCGTCCCCGTGCCGCCGCGGCGGCACGGGCCGTCAACGTACAGCGACTCGATTTCGCCGTGCCCCCGGCGGTCGATCACGGCGACGCAGTAGCCGACGCATTCCCCTTTTGAAAGGTCTTGCGCAAGGGCTATATGCAATGAACCGGCGCGCGCTTTTCGCAGGAGGTCGGCCCGGCGGTCGGGCCAGCGCATGGCGAGAAACTCATCGCCGAAATATACCGATATTCCCGCGTGGTGCCGCGTCAGCTTCCGCCACAGCGGCGCTATGGCTTGGAGGAGCGCAGTGCCGCCTTCGACGATGCGATAGGAAGTCGTATAGGTCATGGTCTATAAAACCGCCGCTGAAGCGCAACGATACCATTGAAGGACTCACGTCAAACAGAAAAATAATACCGACCGCTGGATCGCAATATACGGCGAATTTGCTCGCGATAGCGCGCCGTCACTATTTTCTTGATGGCGATGGAGCCGCGATGATGTTCTATAAACGCGTGTCCGGAAAAATCACCATATTCCCTGCATAAGTTATAAGGAGACGCCCATGAACTACCGTCCCTTCGGCAAAACAAACTGGCAGGTCGGCGAAATCGGATGCGGCATGTGGGGGCTGGTCGACTGGACCGGCGCCGACCCCGTGGAATCCGACGAAGCGCTCGACGCGGCGGTGGAAGCCGGCTGCAATTTCTTCGACACCGCGTGGGCCTACGGCAAAGGCAAAAGCGAACAGGCGCTCGCCAGGCTCATCAAGCGGCATTCCCAAACGAAGATTTACGTCGCGACCAAAGTCCCGCCGAAGAATTTCAAATGGCCGTCCAAGAGCGACTATTCGCTGGACGACTGCTTTCCGTCCGAGCACATCATCGAATACGCGGAAAAAAGCCTCCGGAACCTCGGCGTCCCCATCGATCTGCTCCAGTTCCACGTGTGGGAGGACGGCTGGGCGCGCGACCACCGGTGGCAGGACGCGGTGACGCGCCTCAAGCGCCAGGGGAAAATAAAAGCAATCGGCGTGTCGGTAAACCGCTGGGAGCCCGAAAACTGCCTCGAAACAATTCGAACCGGGCTTATCGACTCGGTCCAGGTCATTTACAACATTTTCGACCAGTCGCCCGAGGACCAGCTCTTCACCATGTGCAAGGCATACCGCACGGCGGTTATCGCGCGCGTGCCCTTCGACGAGGGCACGCTCGCCGGCGCAATCACGCGGGACACGAAGTTCCCGCCCAACGACTGGCGCGCGTCCTACTTCCTTCCGGAAAACCTGGAACCGAGCCTGGAGCGCGTTGAAATGCTCAAGGCCGTGCTTCCGCCCGGCATGACGCTTCCCGAAATGGCGCTCAGGTTCATCCTGAGCAACCCGGCGGTGACCACCACCATACCCGGCATGAGGAGAAAGGCGCACGTGCTGTCGAACATCGCGGCGTCCGTCGCCGGGCCTCTCGACGTGGCGCTCCTCGCGGAACTCAAGAACTACCGGTGGGACAGAAAGCCTACATGGTGGTCGCAGTAGGCGAGAGTGCCGTTTGGCGACGCAGTCCGTTACCGAAAGGTATTTTAGATTAAGGAGACCGACGATGAAGACCCTCGAAGAAATACGCGCTACACTGCATGCTCATTCCGGAGTGCTTCGAGATCGATACGGTATAACCGACATTGCCGTGTTTGGTTCGGTGGCTCGCGGAGAGGCGAGGGAAGACAGCGATGTTGATATTATCGCCGATGTTCCCGGAAACATGAGCCTCCTGGGTATCATAGCCGCGGAGAATTACCTTTCCGATATTTTGGACAGCAAGGTCGATTTTATTCCACGCAACGACATCCGACGCGAACTTCGAAATCGCATTCTCGACGAAGCGGTGGCCGTATGAAACGGGACTTTCTGTTGTCTCTTGACGACATTATCGAAAATATGGAAAAAGCGGTACGGTTTGTCGGCGAATGACCTACGACCAATTCGCGGCCCACGAAATGGCCAGTTATGCGGTGGTACGTTGCCTTGAGATAATTGGTGAAGCGGCAAAGAACATACCGGAAGAGATTCGTGCCAGACGGCCCGAAGTGTCCTGGAAAGACTTGGCCGGTCTTCGAGACAAATGCATCCATATGTACTTTATGTACTTTGGAATCAATCACCGGCGTATCTGGCAGGTGGTGGAAGAGGATGTCCCCAAATATCAGGCCCCGATCCAGTCGCTTATAAATGAATTGCGCAAAGAAGAGAAGAAATAAAGCAGGCTCCGCCGATTCCGCCGGACAACCATTCGGATTTATGCCGGACGCGCTAACGATCATCTCCGATCACCCCGTTCGCGGGCGGTTGGTTCTTCAATAAAAATTGTTGGCTTGCAAGCGGAAAATGCGTAGGCCAGCATATTAACGCGGTCGTTATACCTAAATAAGAAAGGCAAATTCAAATGGATTTAGCCATCATAATATCCCTTGCAACTCTTGTGCTTCTATTCCTGGGCTTTTTGATAAATGTTAGGAAAGAACTTACCAATTCATATAATGAGGCAAAAAATGCATTAAGTGAACAAATCAATGTATTAAAACAAAGAAACGACTTTCTAAGTCAATTAACATATAAGAATTATCTTGAAGAGTTTAATGCACTTAAAAAAGTGTATGAAGCAAAACTTAAGAACAATAATTTAATTACAGAAGCAATAGTATCTGATTCAAAAACATCTCAAAACAATGTCAAGGCAATTGAAGAAATTAGTACAAAATTGGATTCAATTGCGAAAGACATTACTTTGCAATTTGAATCGAAATCAATGGGTGTTTTTAAAATAACAAATCCAAAGGAAAGCGAAGCTTATGAAGAATGGCTGGCAGTATCCGGCATAGGAGCACCGGCAAACTACAAAATATTGCTTTTTACTTGGTTGAAGAATGTTTACTCAAGCTTGCAACCTGAAATAACAACTTCAGATCAAAATGGAAATTGGTCAAATCCAAAATGCCATCTTTCGAATATCGGTTCATATCGGGAAATTTATGCAATTGCAGTTGAACCAGGAAAAGAAGCTTTGGCCTGTTCTTTGTTCAATGAATCTGGAAAACGAATAAACCCAATCACGTTTCAAACCATTTTAGAAAAGAATGGAATAAAAAGCTGCGTTTCCATTGGAAAAAAACTAATTCGAATTGATAAAACAATGAAAACATAGAAAAGGTATAACATATAGATAAAGGCCCGCTGTCAAGGCAAAAAGGTGTCCTGGTCCAATTTTCGTGCTTAGGATTGCAGTTGATCGGAGATGACCGCCTGCACCGGCAAAAAGTTGGCTTTTGTTCTTTGACAAAGCGATACGATAGAAGGCGCGAGGCGCCACTACCTTGCGCGTAGGGCATAAACTGCGGTTCAGCGAGGCTGTACGGGGGAAAAACAAAAGCGTGAAGCGTGATTTTGGCCCAAAAACCATCGGCCCGGTTTGGGCCGGGGAGCGTTATTCCTGTAAACTGTCGGCGGCCGTCGAGTTTGCGGCGGAATCTTTGGCCGGCGCGAATCCCGCCACGGTCGCGTATCCGGAATCGTCGAGCAGGTGTCTTCGGTAAAGATTGTTGGCGATCACCTCGACGCGCTTCTGGATGAACACGCTCTTTTCGTTGAGGGGGGAGAGCCTGCTCGGCATGGCGAGCGTCGCGGCAAGGCGAGAGGCCTCGCTCATGGAAAGCCGCTTGGACGGCTTTTTGTAGTAGCTCTGTGACGCCGCTTCGCATCCGAAGACGTTGTCGCCCCATTGCGCGTAGTTGAGGTAGAGTTCGAGTATCCTGTCCTTGCCGAGGTATTTTTCCAGAAGCAGGGTGTAGCCCATTTCCTTCGCTTTACGGATAAAACTCCGTTCATGATCGCAAAACAGGTTTTTCGCCAGTTGCTGGGTGATGGTGCTCGCTCCGCGAACGATGCGATTTTTTTCCTTGTTGTATTCCAGGGCCGAAAGTATCGCCTCGATGTCGAACCCCGGATGGGTGTAGAACCCGTCGTCTTCCACGGCTATCACCGCGTTCTGGAGCGCGCGGGATATGGAATCCAGCGGTACGAATCGCTGGTACAGCGTATCCGGTTTTTTCTGCAAGCGCAGGGAAGCCCGGTACTGCTTCATGAACGCGGTCTCGCCCGGATTATGGTCCATGAGGTACCGCACGTCTTTTATCGGCCTGGTGATCGTGAAATATCCCCAGACGATGAGCGCGGTTCCGGCGACCGAAAACGCCACGGCGTAGATCATGAAGAAGGTTCTGATAATTGCAAGGGCAAGGAAGAAAATCTTAGAAAATCTTGACGTCATTATGGTATACTTCGAGAGATATTGTTACGCGATCCGGCTGTCGGCGGGCTTCGCGGTACCGCAGCAGGGCTGATAAAATAAGTTTTTTTCGGCCCGGCGCCGGTACTTTTTCCGATGTCGGGACGGGAAGCAAGCCACAACAAAGGGAGGCGACCCTCATGGAAAACAATTCCTTCGGCATCTTGAGCCTGTTTCTCGTCTTCATGGCGATAGCAATCGCTCTGGGGGTGGTTTTCCCCACCGCGCCGCTCATGGCCGCGATGTACGTCGTCATAGCGCTGTTCGGCTTTCTCCTGATGCTGGTCTCGTATTGCGCAAAATGCCCGTGCCGCCAATCGGGCTGCAGCCACGTTCTTCCGGGAAAACTCGTCGGCCTGCTTCCTAAAAGAAAAGAAGTACCCTACACGCCGATGGACTATGCCTTCACCATCATCGGCGCCGCGGCCGTTCTGCTCATTCCGCAATTATGGCTCATCCATAACATTCCCGCGTTCGTCATGTTCTGGCTCTGCGTCGTCGTTGCCGCGCTTGTTTCGTACCTCCTGGTGTGTCCCGATTGTCCCAATAAATACTGCTTCTTGTGCGGAAATAAGGAAAAGACGAAGAAGTAGGGTTTTTCGGGGCGGCCCGGCACGCTCCGCCGCGCACCATGCCGTTTCCCGCCGATTCACAAGCGTCGTAACTTTCTTTGTGGTACGAGGGGCCTGTAAGACATCCGTCCACGGGAGAAGCTTTTTTGGGGAAGGGCTATACTATTATACAAAACAAAACGGGGTGATGGCCCCGCGGTTTAAAACGGACCGCTACGCGTCCCTTACTTAATAGTACATGTCGAGGTACAGGGACCATCCCGGAATCCAGGAGTAATAACCGACCTTAAACGGCTTCGCCTGCATCCGAAACGGCCACACGACGTCGAAACACACGCTTCGAAGGAGCGTGGGCGCCAATATCCTGAGACCGATTCCCACGCCTTCGCCGTTTTCGTGCACGGCAAAGGGTTGCGTGAGGTTCTTCCAAATGGTTCCTGCATCGAGGATAACGGCGCCGTCGGTTCTGAGATAGAATCCTTTAAGGCTCGGAGCCTGGTCGCTCAGAATCGGGATATCGAACGGCGGCGTGGACCGAATGACGGGGAAACGGTATTCACCGGAAATGACCACGTAGTCGTTCATGACCGTCGAGCGGCCGATATCGTCGCGCGCCCATCCTCGTATCGAACCGTCGCCGCCGATGTACACCGCCCGGTAGGGGCCGCCGTCGTTGGTGCGGAACACGGTGATGAGCCGGTACGCGAACCGGTCGGACGAAAAGAAACCATGATGGTACAGTTTCAGATCGCTTGACCATTGCAGATAGGCGTTGCTCTTTCCGGCGTAGAGGGCATTCGTACCGAGGGATGTATGGACATGCCAGCCGGACGTTGGATCGAACGAACGGTCCCGCCGGTCGGTAACCCACCCCCATTGGGTAACGACTTCCTCATAACTCACGCGGCTACCAGGGACGTCGGTCGAATCGATGCGGGTGATTCCGTTGTAGGTCGGAGCCATCGAGAGGTAGGTTCTGGAGTTGTCTAAAAACCGTTTGCCTACGGTCACCCTTCCGTTTATAAGGACGCGGCGCCGCGGGAAACTAAGGTCGGGGTATTCTTCGGCCGCGGCGCTGATGCCGAAATAATAGGAAGACGGCCCCAAGGGTTTGCTCCAGGAAATCGACAGCGCCTTGTCGTCCCAGAACGTCGCGCCGACAGAAAATGTTTCAAAAACCCCCCGGAAATTCTGCAAGGTGAGACCGAGATGGAGGCGGTACCATATCTGTTTTGAGTCCCCGTATCTGCCGGTGACGATGTCGCCCCCTCCGCCGGGGCCCCAATAGAAGAACTCAGTCACCAGTATCCACACGTGGATGCCGTCCGGTTTTTGGAGGCGGAGAACCTCGACCTTAGAAAACAAATATGTGTCCATCAGCCGCTTTTTCCCGGCCGCGATGATGGTCGAATCATAGGCCATGCCCGTATCGATGCCGAGATAGAGCCGCAGTATCCACGGTTTTGTGACACGATTGCCGCAGTAATTTATTTCGACGATCTTCCGCGGGTAGTTGTGCGAGGAATCCGTGACGGACGCGGAGGGGACCTCGGGCGTGTAATCGATGATGGAGGAATCGTCCGCCGGCGGTTCGGCGGACACGCCCCCGGCGGCGTCGGCGTAAAAGAACGCGGGGACAAACGCCGCGAGGAGCAGGGCGGAACATCTCCATAAAATCTGTTTCATCGGATTAACGTACCGCCGTTGACATAGGGAATGGCACAACGCGGAAACCGCGGGGATGCCGTCGGCCGGTAAAAATGGGAAAGAAGGTCCGTAAGCCGGGTTCTGTTCTAGCAATCATTTGTCTGGCCCGGACTTTCGCCCGGGCATTGAGCGACCTACCCGGAGGAATGAGAAGCGGACAACTTCCGCGCCCGTTAAGGCGGCTCCTCCATGCTTGGTCTTGCACCGGATAGGGTTTTTCAGCCGCGTGCCGTTACCGGCACGCGCGGTGGGCTCTTACCCCGCCGTTTCACGTCTCACTCTCCGCGCGGATTGCTCCGGGCGAAGGGCGGTCTGGTCTCTGTGACACTGTCCGTGTCCCGGTGTCCCGGAACCCCTTGCTTGACGCAAGGTATCCTGTCCTGCGGTGCCCGGACTTTCCTCTCCGGAATCCCGGAGCGATTGCCCGACCTTCTTTCCCGGCCATAAAATACTCCATGCTTCTTCTTAGGTTGCCTACGTCGTATCGGCCCGAATATTGTCCGCAAGGGAATTGCAATTTCGCCGCATTTTCCAGTGGGACTTATCCCGCATAATAAGTAATTTTATCAATAGCGCATTTTCACCGTTTTTGCGCCTTTTGCGCGCCACCAGCGAATCGAAGCCACAGGGGGAGTGTCGTTATGAAGTTAGCCAGGGGGAACGTTCGCGCTTTTCTGCTTTCGCTTTCCGTCGGCGCGGCCGTATGCGCCGTGTATGCCGACGCTACGCTCGATCAGCTCGTGCGGTCGAAAAAATATCAGGACGCCGTCGCGTATGTCGACGCGAAGCTGCCGTCAAACGTGCGCACCGCGGACGTGTGGGTAAAGGTCGGCATCGCAAACGAGGAAATCGGCACCACGGAAAAGGCGCTGGCGTGCTTTCTCGTCGCGTCGCGCATGGATCCGAAGAGTTACGACGCGCAACTCGGCGTGGCAAGGGTCTATAATAAGCTCAACCAGTCCGACAACGCGGCGCTGTTCGCGAAAAAGGCCATGGATTTGCAGGCAACGGGCGAGGCGAGTTGGGAATACGCCAAGGCATGCATGGCGCTCAAGAAAACGGCGGAGGCCAAGGACGCGCTCGAACGCGTGATACAATCCGATCCGTCAAATGCCGCCGCCAGCAGGGGGCTCGCCGAAATCTATTGGCAGCAGCAGGAATTCAAGAAGGCCATCCCGTTGCTCAAGGTGGCCTATGCCTCGCAACCCAACGCGGACGACGCGTACCGGATAGGAAAGTCGCTCGTCGAGGCAAACCGTCTCGATTCGGCCATCATCTACCTCAAGGACGCCATAACCAGGAATCAGAACCTTTACGCGGCCAATCTTGATCTGGCCCGCGTGTATTACCTCAAGGACAAGTTCCTGGCGGCGGCGAACGAATTCGAAAAAGTCGCGGGTAAGGTTAAATTGACCGCAACGGACCAATATTACCGTGCCGTTTCTCAGGAAAAAACGGGCAGTTCGGAGAGCGCGCTCAAGGCCTATCGGGCCGCCGCGGACGCTTTCGGAGGCGACAAGTCGCCCGAGGCCGTCACGTCGCATCTCAAAACGGGCAACTACGATCTTGAAAAGAAAAACTACGAATCGGCGCTTGCCCATTTTCGGTACATCGCGGCCGCGGATTCCGACGGGACCCGCGTACCCGACATCCAGTTCCTTCTCGCCGACGCGTACGCGGGTGCCGGCAATACCGCGAAGGCTATCTCGTGCCTCGAAAAAGCGCTTTCTACCGACGGCAAGAACGTCGAGGCGTACGCGCGGCTGGCCGATCTATACGCCAAGAGCGGCATGGCCGACAAGGCGAACAAGGTGTATGAAAAAATCACCACCATAAGTCCCAATGATCCCAAGGTGTTCCTCACGCTCGCCGATTACAGTTTCAAATCGAAAAAGTACGCCGACGCTCTAAAGTATTACGAGAAAAGCTACCTCCTTGATAAAAACGTAAAGGCCGCCGCGGGTATCGCCCAAGCGGCGGCCACGCTCGAACAGTGGGACAAGGCCATCGACGCCGCGGAATCGGCGGTGCGGCTCGATCCTACGCTTGTCGAGCCGAGGATTGTGCTTTCGAAGGCGTATCTGCGGAGCGATAAATTCAAGGAAGCGAAGGAGCAGCTTGATTTCCTCGTCGGGAAGAAACCGTTTGAAGCCGATTACTGGATGCAACTCGCCTATTGCTACAAGAAGCTCAACGACCCGGTCAACATGGCCTATGCCGACAAGAAGGTGATAGCGCTTGATAAGACCAATGTCGAATCACGTCTTCGCTTGGGCGCCTACGCGCTGTCGCAGCGCGACTACAAGGCCGCGTTTGAGATTTACAAGGAACTTTCGACGCTCACGCCCCAAAACCCCGAGGTATTCAAGAGCCTGTACGAGATAACGCTCAACAGCGGCGACAAGGCCTCTGCCGCGGCGTACCTCAAGAAATACATAACCTTCAACGCGTCCGATCCGGTTGCCCAGCGCAACCTCGGTCTTCTCTACTACGATGTCAAGAATTACGACGGCGCGCTTGCGGCCTTCCGCGCGGCCATCAAGCTCGATCCGGCCATCAAGGGATTGTACAAGCAGTATGCCGATATCATCATGATGCGCGGCCCCCGCGAGGAGCTTACCGCGGCGCTTTCCGGCGCGGTCGCCGCGGGCGAGGCCGACGCCTCCATGTATGCCACTCTCGCGTTGTCGTACCAGAGGCAGGGCAACTGCGCCAAGGCGATTGATCTGTTCCAGAATGCCATCGCCAAGAACCCAAAGGACGTACCCGTGTTAAGCAGCCTGGCCCAATGCCAGGCGAAAACGGGCGCCATAGACGCCGCCGTGGTGACCTACGAACAGGTGGTCGCGTTGAATCCGAATGCCGTGGAGGAATTAAAGGACCTCGGCGTACTCTACACCAAACAGAACAAGGAAGCTGAAGCGGCGGCGATTTATAAAAAATATCTTGAAAAGCGGAAAGACGATTCGAAAGCGGCCATGACCGTGGGTGCCTACGACTTCAAGCAGAAAAACTACGACGAGGCGGCAAAGTATTTCGGCATGGTGGCGGGTGAAGATACCAAAAACACCGAATTTCTCATGCAATTCGGCCAGGCATGTTACTATTCCAAGAATTATAAAAAAGCGGCGGCGATCCTCAACCAGCTCGCGATCCTCACGCCCCGCAATCCGGAAGTCTTCAAGCTTTTGTACACCGTTACCCAGCAGGACTCTTCCCTGGCGGCCGAGGCGGCCGGATATCTTGATAAATACCTTGCCCTCAAACCGTCCGACGCTTCGGCTCAGAAAAGCCTGGGTGATTTGCTGTACGCAAAGAAGGAATATCCGGGCGCCCTTTCGGCATACCACAAGGCGCTGGCGCTTGATCAAACGATCAAGGGCATTTACAAGAGGTATTTCGAGCTCGCGACGGCGCTCGGCGCGCAGGCCGATATCGCCGTGGCGCTCTCGGGTGCCATAAATGCCGGCGAAGCCGACGCCGGTATGTACGCCGCTCAGGGGAATGCATACCAGCGTGAAGGGCAATACCCCAAGGCAATCCAGATGTTCCAGAAAGCGCTTGCCACCGATGCCAAGAATACGGCGGTACTGATGGCGCTTGCCGCGTGCCAGGTTAAAACGGGGAACTCCGCCGAGGCGGCGGTCACCTACGAGCAGGTGCTCGCGATAACCCCCCAGGACGCGCAAGTGAATAAAATGCTGGGTGATATGTACCTTGCCCAGGGAAAAAAGGAACAAGCGATTTCCATGTATAAGAAGTATCTCGACAAGCAGCCGAAGGAGTATGCGGTTGCCTATACCGTCGGAGAATACGCGTACAACGCCAAGAATTATGACGAAGCGGCGAAATATCTCGGCATGGCGGCCGGTTCCGAGACAAAGACCTCGGCCTTCCTTTCGATGTACGCTTTTTCGTGTTACCAGAAGAAGGACTACGACAAGGCAAAGGAATTGTACGGGCAACTCGCCCTCCTAACGCCGAACAATCCCGACGTGTACAAAATTCTGTATTCTATAACTTCGCAGGATTCAAGCCGGAAGGCGGTCTCGGCCGGATACCTCAAGAAGTATCTCGCGCTCAAGCCGTCCGACGCGGCGGCGCAGAAAAATTTGGGAGACCTTTTGTACGAAGTGAAAGACTTCCCGGGAGCGCTTGCGGCATACAAGAAGGCCCTTTCGCTCGATCCGACAATCAAGGGAATTTACAAGCGATATTTCGAGATGGCCGGCCAACAGGGCCTTGCGGCGGACGTGGCCGAAGCGGTGAAGGGCGCCATCGCTTCGGGTGAGGCCGACGCCGCGATGTACAACGCCCAGGGCATCGCGTACGAAAAGCAGGGTCAGTATCCGCAGGCGATTCAGATGTTCCAGAAAGCGCTGGCGTCCGATCCAAAAAACGCGGCACTGCTCATGGAACTCGGCTCCTGCCAGGTAAAAGCCGGCAACACAACCGAGGCCGCGGTTACCTACGAGCAGGTGCTTGCCGTCAATCCGCAGGAAATGCGGGTATACAAGCTGCTCGGCGAAATGTACCTGCAGCAGAAAAAGCAGGAGCAGGCGGTTTCCACCTACAAGAAATATCTGGAAAAGCAACCCAAGGATTACGGCGTGGCCGTCTTCGTGGGACAGGACGCGTTTAAAAACAAGAACTATGACGAAGCGGTCAGGTATTTCGGCATGGTGGCTGGCGAAGAGGCGAAAAAGACGTCGTTTCTCAACATGTACGCTCAGGCCTGCCTCCAGAAAAAGGACTACGACAAAGCGAAGGAGCTTCTGCGCCAGGTGGCCGCGGTCGAGCCGGGGAACGCCGAAGTTTACAAAAGCTTATACGATATTTCCATGCGCGGCAACGAGAAGGACGCGGCGATAGCGTATCTCAAAAAGTATGTCTCCATCAACCCGCGCGACGCCGAGGCGCAAAAGAACCTGGGCGATTATCTCTACGACCAGAAGGACATGAACGGCGCGTTTCTATCATACCGCGCCGCGTTATCCGCGGATCCGTCCATCAAGGGCGTCAACAAAAAGTACGCGGATCTCGTGATTTCCAGGGGCACGCCCGACGAGGTGCTGGCCGCGTTCTCCAAGGTGGTGGCGGCGGGCGAGGCCGACGCGTCGACCTATGCGACACTGGGAGCGATTTACGAGAAGAAGCTCCTGTATCCGAAGGCGATGGTGAACTACAACAAGGCATTGTCGCTCGACCAGAAGAACATCACGCTTCTGTCGTCGTTGGCGCGGTGCCAGCTCAAAAGCGGCAACACCGCCGACGCCATCGTTTCGTACCAGCAGGTGGTGGCGATCAATCCCGACGCGATCCAGGAGCGTAAAATCCTGGGAGATCTCTATATGAAGGAACAGAAACAGGGCGATGCGCTGGAGGCCTACAAGAAGTACCTTGCCAAGTCGACCGCCGACGACGCCGATGTCGCGCTTGTCGTCGCCGAAGACGAATATAAGAAGAAGAACTACGAAGAGGCGATCAAGCTGCTCAACAGGGCCGCCAAGGACAAGGGGCAGGACGTGGAGTTCCTCTTTCTCCTCGGCCGGGCCTATTATTATGCCAAGGACTACCGCAAAAGCGCCGAAATTTTCGAACGGCTGCACGGCCTGAACAAAACAGGAAAGGTGAAGAACCCGCACAACGCCGCGATGCTCAGAATGCTCGCCGATTCGTACGAGAAGAACGGCGACAACGCCAATGCCGCCGCGACGTATGCCGTGTATGTCAAGTTGCCGGAGGTGGACGATCCCGAGGCTTCCTACCGGCTGGCGCAGATCAATGAAGCAATCAACCCGGCCGTCGCGGCAAAGATTTACGAGGAAAACGCCGTAAAATCGCCTCGTGATTACCGGAATTATCTCGGGGCCGGGTTGCTGTACTCCAAGCAGCCCGCCGGCCTTGAAAAAGCGGCGACGTATCTCAAAAAGGCGCTGTCTCTTAAAGACACGCTTCCCCTCCTGTGGGTCGAGGTTGGAAAAATCTACGGGAAACTGGGAAAGTCGAAACTCGAAACCGAGGCATACCAGACCTTCATCCAGCACGACGCAACCGATGCCGACGCGTGCGAAGAAATCGGAGTCATCCTGCTGGGCAAGCGCATGTTCAACGACGCCATGGTGTTCCTCGAAATGGCCAACGCGCTCAAGGCAAACACGCCGGACTACATGTTTCAGCTGGCTCGCGGCTACCTGAAAACAGACCGGCTCGCCGACGCTCTGCCGCTGCTTGAAAAGGCCGAAAAACTCAAGCCCGGTGACGAAAAAATCAGGAGCCTCTATAATTACGTTTTACAGAAAACCTCGAGCGGAACCACGACATCCGGAAAGCAGAACGCCAACCCCGATTGGTAGGCGTGACTGGACAAAGTACGGCGCGCCGCCATTCCCGGCGGGGCGCCGGTTGTTTTCCGCAGGCGCGCGTATCGTACCATGAAAAACGGCATTGCGAGAGCGCTGGTCCGTACTTGGTGTACGGGCGTGCTCTATATCCTTGCGGGGCTGGGATACCTTTTTTACGGGTTGCTGTGGACGATACGTCTCATGCAGAAATTTAAAACGGTTTGTATCCCCCTCGCGCTGGCCGTCGCGTGCGCCGCCGTGCTCGCCGCGTACCTGTTCGTCCCTCGCGGCGGCGAGCGCGTTCCCGTGGAGATTGTGATAGAAAGAGGGCAGTCCATACATTCCATCGCCCGCGGCCTCAAGTTCAAACGCGTCGTCCCGTCGTCGACGGCCTTTGTGCTCTGGATGAAGTTGAGGGGACTGGAGAAAAAGGTCAAAACGGGGAAGGTCTTGCTTGTCAGCGGTGAAGGTATTGTTTCCGCTGCGCGGAAAATTCTTCACGCGCAACCCGTCGAGGTCGACTTCACCGTTCCGGAAGGGCTCACGATGGAACAGACCGCCGCGGTCGTCGGCAAGGCGCTTGGCGTTGATTCTTTGGAGTTCCTCGCCGCCTGTGCCGACACCGGCAGGTTGCGGCGTCTCGGCATTCCGGCACGCACGGCCGAGGGATACCTGTTTCCCGACACCTACCGTTTTTCCCCTGGAGTCAAGGCTTTTGAAATCGTCAAGCGCATGATAGAACACGCCGCGGAGCAATACGCCCGCCTCGTCCGCGATTCAACCCAGGGTTCGCTCTCGCGACATGAAGTGTTTACCCTGGCGTCCATCGTGGAAAAAGAGGCCGCCGTCGATTCGGAACGGCCGCTTGTGGCCGGAGTGTTTTACAACCGCCTCGAAAAGCACATGACGCTGGGCGCCGATCCTACGGTCCGATACATTCTAAGGAAATTTTCCGGACCGCTTCTCGTGTCCGAACTTGCCGTGAATTCCCCGTATAACACCAGGAGGTTCGGGGGGCTTCCTCCCGGCCCTATTTGCTCGCCCGGCGTCGAGTCGCTCAAGGCGGCGCTTTTCCCGGCGAAAACCAAAGACCTGTACTTCGTGGCGAAATGGGACGGGTCGGGCGCCCACGACTTTTCGATTACCGGGGAAGAACACGAAAGAAAAAAAATGCGGATACGCAGAATGAACGAACTTAGGAAGGTTCGTAGGTCGGGCGGATAAAATGCCGCGCGTATATTCGATAACCTTGTACCATCTTGGGAGACAAATGACGGTAAAAATTCTCGCGTTGATTCTGCTCATATCCGGTAGCGCCCCGTGCCAGTTTCCTCCTCCGCCCGCGGAAGGCAATCCGCCGTTCGACTCATCCGACATCATTGTAGACCAGATTCTCAAATCGAAAATCCCCGTGCTCATCGATTTCTGGGCGGTCTGGTGCATGCCGTGCCGGATGCTGAGCCCCACCATCGAAGAACTCAAGAAGAAATACGCGGGCCGGATTCGCGTCATGAAGGTAAACGTGGACGTGAACGCGAGGATATCGGCCTATTTTCGCGTGTCGTCCATTCCGGCGGTGTTTTTTGTAAAAGACAAGGCCGTTGTATTGTACCTGCAGGGCCTTCGCCCCAAGGAAGACTACGAATCCGCGATACGGCAGGTGCTCGCCATGAAGCCCGCGCAGGCCGACTCGGTAGGGCGGACG
>JGI20214J51088_10000323_pt1 | contig 34313 bp, 42 predicted proteins | sample WetSurMetagenome_FD_51088 | JGI IMG/M metagenome (IMG submission 51088) | reverse complement strand
GATGATACGTTTTGCAAGAGGCATTTTTAGGCTCCTATTTTTTGTATGGCTTCTCTTAACTTAAAGCGCCCCTCATATAGGGCTTTTCCGATGACTGCCCCTTCAACGCCGATTTCTTTGAGAGCTACCAAATCGCCCAAACTGCCAATTCCTCCTGCCGCGACGATTTTGGCATTTGGAAATAGGGTAGCTTGGCTAAGAGTTTGCAGGTCTGGACCATTCAACATGCCATCTTGGGCAATGGAAGTTATTAGGAAACGATGGACACCAAGTCCAGTGTATTTTTCGAGGGCATCGTCCACAGTCATTGCAGTTGCAGTTTTCCATCCTTCAACCATGATTAGTCCCTCTTTGTTGTCAAGGGCAACTATGACGGATTCTGAGCCGAATTTCTTCTGAATTTTTCCAATTGCCGAAGGATTGCTAAAGGCTAAGGCGCCAAGGATCACTTGAGTGATGCCTGTTTGGAAAAGTTTTTCGGCTGTTTCGTAACTGCGTATTCCGCCGCCAACTTGAATTGGTAACTTAACATTCTTTGCAACTTCTGCGATGGCTGAGTGGTTATTGCCAAGCGCGAAAGCTGCATCCAAATCAATAATGTGCAATTTACTAGCGCCTTCGTCTCGCCAACGCTGGGCAGCTTCAACGGGGGTTCCAAATTGGCCTTCGTAGAATTTGGCGGTTTTTGCTTCGCCGCGGGTTAAACGGACGATTTTGCCTTCCATTAAATCTATTGCGGGAATCAATTGCATATTAGTCACTTCACAACGGTTTTGACAAAGTTTTTGAGAATTTTGATTCCAACATCGCCTGATTTTTCGGGGTGGAATTGGGTACCGTAGATGTTTTTGTTTGCTACGGCCGAGGTAAATGTGGCTCCATATTCGGTTGTAGAGCAAACGATGCTTTTGTCTTTGGGCACTGGGTAGAGTGAGTGAACGAAGTAGACGTATGTGCCTTCTGCGATGCCTTCGAAGAGATCGTTTGGTTTTATGATGTTTAGTGTGTTCCAACCCATGTGCGGTACCTTTACCGTGTTTGGCAACTGCATATTTTTGCCCATAAACAGCGCTAAACCTGTTCCTGGTCCTTCTTGACTAGTTTCAAAGAAAAGCTGCAACCCTAAGCATATCCCAAGCAATGGTGTGCCTTCATTGATTTTAGTTTGAAGGGTTTCCTTAACCGCATCTAGTTTACTTGATGCTGCGGTAAAACTTCCGACACCTGGCAGTGCGATAGCGTCTGCTTTCGCCAAATCATTTGCTGTGGTGCCAATTGACGCAGTTAAGCCTGCTTTTTCCAAAGCTGTTTTCAAGCTGAGCAGGTTTCCGACGCCATAATCGAAGATGACTGCTTGGGGCATTAGATGACTCCCTTGGAGCTGGGCACACCTTTTCGTCTAGAATCAATTGCTGTTGCTTGGCGTAGTGAAAGTGCGAGGGCTTTGGTTGCGGCTTCAGCTTTGTGGTGGTCGTTACTGCCGTACTCAACGAATATGTGCACATTTGCTTGTAGAGCAGTGGCTAGGGATTCAAAGAAGTGGTTGATGTCTTCGGTGGGCATTTCTTCTACTTTTTTGCCGCGGAGTTTTAGGTCTATTTTGAAGTAGGGGCGCTTGACTAAGTCAACGGCGGCGAATGCGAGGGAGCAGTCCATGGGTGCGGCTGCGTCACCGAAGCGTGTGATGCCTTCGCGTGTGCCTAAGGCTTTGTTGAGTGCTTCGCCTAAGCCTATGGCTAGGTCTTCGACGCAGTGGTGCACTAAGTCACCTTTTACCGACGCGGTTATGTCGATTAGGCTGTGTGTGGCAAGTGAAGTAAGCAGGTGGTCAAGGAATGGCACTGCAGTGTTTACTGCTGCTTTTCCTTCGCCGTCAAGGTTCACAGTTACTTTTACTTCGGTTTCTTTGGTTTTACGGTATATTTCCTCTTTCCTCATTCGTCTTCCCTTTCAATTTCTTTTAATGCCTCGACTAGTTTGGCATTCATTTCAGGCAAGCCAACGGTGACTCNGAAGCAGTTTTCGTACTTTAGGATTTTGCCCAATTTTTTAACCATGATGCCCTTCCAAAGAAGCTTCTGGTTGACGATATCGCAGGGTTTTTGTGTGTTCATTAACAGGAAGTTTGCTTGCGAGTCGAATGCTTGTACGCCCTCTATTTCGTTTAGTTCATTTATCAGTTTTGCCCGCTCAATCTTGAGCTGCCTTACTGATTCCATCATTAAATCAACGTTATCTAGCATTTTGGCGCCCATTCTAAGTGTGAAACCGCTAACTGGATAGGGTAAAGGTGCTTTTTCAGTAAAAATCTGGGCTAATTCTAAGTTTGCCACAGCATAACCGAGTCGAAGAGCTGCCAAACCGAAAGCTTTGGAGAAGGTTCGCAGAATAATCATGTTCTCGAATTCTTTTATCCTTGGCACGAATGAGTAATCAGCGAATTCTCCGTATGCCTCGTCTAAGATGACTATGCCTGGGAACGATTTGGCTAAGGTTTCGATGTCTTTTGGTTTGTATTGTGTACCTGTGGGGCTGTTAGGTGAGCAGAGGTAGAGAAGTCTGGTTTTGTCAGAGAACTTGGAGAGCATTGCCTTTACATCGAGTTGAAGGTTTTTTTGGACCGGCACTGCGATGTATTCTCCTTCTTGGCGCTTAACACAAAGCCTCGGAATGCTAAATGTTGGTGTGAACGAAACTGCTATGTCGCCTCTCTCAACCAAGAGTCTGATGATGCGGTCGATTAACTCATCACTTGCATTGCCTACAACAAGGAAATCTTTTGGAACTTTCATGTAGCCTGCGAGCTTTTCACGAAGCTTAACTTCTTCATCCTCAGGGTACATGCGTAAATCGATTTCCTCAGCCAACTCCTTAACCAGTTTAGCTTGCTTTACTCTTGGCATGAACAAGTTCTCATTGAAATCCAGCTTGATTATCTGTTTTGTAGTGACCCCTAGTTGCTTCGCAACTGTTTCAGGTGTGGCTCCAGCGGAGTAGCACTCTATTGCTTGGAGTTTTTCGAGTTTTTGTTTTATCCATTTCTGGTAAGATTCGCTCATTTTTCTAACCTTGCCTGTATTGCTTTGTAGTGATTGGGAAGGTTTTCAACTTCAGTCAAAACCTTGATACTGTCCTTTACTCGTTCGAGACCCACTCTTGTGCTTTCAACTATGCTTACACGTAGCATAAAGTCTAAAGCAGATAAACCTGAGAAAGATTTGGCGAAGCCACCTGTGGGCAACACGTGATTGGTTCCGCTGCCATAATCGCTTAATGCAACTGGGCTGTAGGGACCTAAAAGTATTAGTCCAGCGGTAAGTTTTTCTGAAATCTCTTTTGGGTTAGCAGTCATTACTTCTAAGTGCTCTGGAGCAAACTGATTCACCAAACCGATTGCCTCTTCCACGCTGCTGCAAATTATGATAAAGCCATATTTACTTAATGAGTCGATAATTTTTTCGCTTCTTTCGGCTGAAACAGCAATCTTTGCAAGATTTTTCTGTACTTTCATAGCTACATTTTCAGAAGTTGTTATGAGCCCAGCTACGCTGTCTCCTCCATGCTCAGCCTGCGAAACCATATCAAACGCAATAAGTCTTGCATCAGCCGACTCATCCGCCAAAACGAGGACTTCACTTGGGCCAGCGGGCATATCAATCGCTACATCTGTGGAAACAAGAACTTTCGCTGCCGTCACGTATTTGTTGCCTGGACCAACTATTTTGCGGACGGGCGCTATTGTTCTTGTTCCGTAAGCTAACGCCGCTATGGATTGGGCACCGCCTACCTTGTAGACTTCGTCGACTCCGCAGATGTCAGCAGCTACAAGAACCAACGGGTTTACCTTGCCATTAGCGTCGGAGGGTGAACATACAACTATCCGAGGGACACCCGCGACTTTGGCTGGAACCACAGTCATAACAAGAGTGCTTGGGTATGTTGCCTGTCCGCCAGGAACATAGCACCCGACACTTTCGATTGGGCGCAAAACGGTCTGAACAGATATTCCGTCACTTGCGGTTTTTATGTCGGTTTGAGTAAGTAATTGTTTTTGGAATTTGCCAACTTTGTCTTTAATGAATTTTAAAGCGGAGATTTGCTGTGGGCTGGTCTTTGAGTAAGCTTCCTTGAATTCCCCTGGTTTGACTCTGAGCGCTCTTGAAGAAAGTTCGGCTTTATCAAACTTAAGTGCAAATTCCACAAGTGCCCCGTCGCCGTCTGCTTTTACCTGATTTATTATAGCTTGGACGCTGGTCTTGAGTTCCTCTGTAGCTTTTTGGTCTGCCTGCTGTCTTCTAAACCAGTCGGCAGGTAACTCTTTTGAATTCCAGACTTTTACGGTGAATCCTTTTTGCATTGACCTTCGTTTCTCCGTGCAATTTCGTCAAGAGCTAACACTTGCCTTGGTTCATAAACAACTAAGCCTTGTGCGATTTTGCGTATTTTCGGAAGCAACTCGATTAGGCAATCTTTTTCGATGACTGTGTTAACGCTAACCCAAGTATCGTCCGCCAGCGGCGCAATTGTTGGATTTTTCAGTGCCGGCAATTCGGTAAGCAATCGTTGAAGGTTCGCTTTCTTGACATTTACAAATATGTGAATTCTCTTTGAACCGTCAACAACACCCTTGAGCAGAGCAACAATGTCGAAGATTTTTTCGCGTTTCTCTGGGTCTTCAAGCGATTTTTTATTCGCAATTAGGACAGCTGAAGACTTCAGAACGGTTTCTATGATTCGCAGGTTGTTTGCTTCGATGGTGGTGCCTGTTTCGGTTACGTCCATGATACAGTCAGAGTCTTCTGGAGGCTTTGCTTCAGTAGCGCCAAACGACAAGAAAATTTTTGCGCGTGAATTGTCACCTTTTCTCCACCAAGGCGTCACAATCATGGGGTCAGAGTTGCCAAACCGCTTCTTGTACTGAGGAGTATTTTTGAGGTACTCGGAGGCGATGTTTAGGTACTCTGTGCTGATTCGGAAGTTTTTGCCCTGACTCCAAATCGACTCCATAAACTCGCCCATAGTGCTCTTTTCGGGCACATTTTTGGGTACGGCTATTACGAGCTTGATTTTTCCGTATTCGAGGTTCTGGAGAATTTCAACGTCGGCTTTGTTTTCTTTAACCCAATCTTCCCCCGTAATTCCGAGATCTTGCAAACCTTCGTTAACGAAAACAGGGATTTCTTGGGGCCTGAGCACTTTCATTTCGATTTGGGGATCATTTATGCTGGGGCGGTAAGTGCGTTCTGTTCCACCAATTTTGAATCCTGATTTAGAGAAAAATTCCGCTGTTGCCTTTTCTAAGGAGCCTTTTGGAATTGCAAATTTTATTTTATCCATAATTTTTTTCACCTAAATTTTTAGAGATACATCTAAGAGTTTTTTGTTTTGCCAAAACGGTTTTTTGACGAGGAGTGCCTAATTTCAAATAACTGATTGTTGTTACGCTTTCAATGAAGGCAATCGCCTTGTGTGAACGCAATCCCTCATCATATACCACTGGAAGACACCTGAACGTCTGTCTTCCTAATAAATCTGTTTCCTAATATTTAACTGTCGGATTCTAAACTGAACCCGATTTTGGCTTCTTAATTTCAAAAACCAAGGGCGCCACTGAATTGCGCGTCTCCAACTCAACACTAAGCAACCCTTCCAACAAGCCCTTCCAAATTTCACAATCATGAATAAAAGGCGTCTTTAGCAGCAAATACTTGTCTTTGAGATAGAAATCTCCAAACCCCTGTACCTTGAGTCTATTGAAGATAGCCGCCCAATTCTTCTGAATGCTAGCATCAACCCCTAGCGTCGATTGTATAGAAACTTTTAGGGCATTACCCATCTTTTCCCCGACCAAAGGCCATTTTTCCTTAGGAATCTGCTGAGTAAGTATGTTAAGCAATTCGACGTTAACAAATGCGGTACGGCTAATTCCACAGTAATATTCGCCTGGAAAATGCCAATCATAAATCATCATGTTCTTGTAAATATCAAGCATTTTAGAGATAAGCGGTTTGATACCTTCTTCTTTACCTTCTTTTATTAGCGATTCGATAAATTCGCGCTCATTTTTTTCCAAAATGATTGTTGTTCTTTTAGCCTCCACATTTTTCTCTAAGGGGGCATCGGCACCGTTTCGTCTATCAGGCATAACACCTATTCGTTTATCAATATTTAATATGCCTTACGTATCCAGCAAGCATATTCAGAATTAATGTTTTTCCAAAAACCCAAAGAATCTTAATAAAACAGGTTCTTCCTCTAAGGTGCCGCCGATGAAGAACCTAATTAGCTGATTTGATGATGCACCCTAGGGTATCTGAGGCAAAATTACTCAATCACTTTCTTTCTAACGAGATAAATTAACAATACCAATCCAACGATTAATAGAATAGCACTGACAACGACTGAAGCCACATAATCTATCTTAAGAACATCCGCCATCAAGAACGGACCGTAAGATGGACCAACAAAAATCAAGAACACAGCAACTATTGTCATCGCTACTTTCATAAATTTAGAGTCTAATCCGCTAACTTGTAAATTCTCATTATTTTCTGTCATGCAACGCCCATCCACTTACTCTTCAGGTGCATTTGTTTCTACCAACCCTTCTTTTATCTCTTTTCCTAATGCCTTCATCAAAAACTTAAAAACCAAGAACCCAGCACCCTTATCAGCCTTAAAACCCATCGTCGTTCCAAGTAAACTGATACCGTCAATCTTTCTGTCCTTCGCCAAAGCTAACGTAAGACCTGTTCCACCGACGATTCTGCCCTTGCTATAGATTACGGCGCCTTTCTCCATAAACTCTGTTGCCAACCGCGGCGAAGTAGCAGCGATGTAAACCTGAGTTTTGTCTTCAGTTATAGGTACACCACCCATAGTTACGATGAATTTGCAGCCTAATGTTTCTACAAAATCAAGAACCGTATCACAAACAGTGTAGTGTGCAACTACATCATCGAAGGATGGCTGAATCTCACCTGTCATGATTACTAGATTATTTTTCTCCATGGGCGCATAATAGAAGTCATAACGTGGTAAATGAGCAATGCCCTTACTTGTTATTGCAACGTAATCGGGGAAGGAAGGAGAATACAACTCTGCAAAAGGTTTGGCATCAAAGAACTTTATTAGTAGATGCGCTGCAATTCTGCCTACGTTTCCAAAACCCGGTAGCCCTTGAACAAAAATTGGGTTTTCAAGAGTTGGAGTTGAAAGTGTTCGCAAATAGGGCTTATCCAAACTAAACCATCCTTTCATACAAAGAATGTTCGACACTAAAATCCTTTTGCCGACAATGAAAAAGAAACTATTAATATTTGACGCCTCAACTAATAGGATGCAATCCCAAAAATGTCGCCAAACCTGTAGCGGGGTGGGGTAGCCAGGATTAACCCGCTGGGCTCATAACGGCACAGTTGTGCTGTGAGATACCCAGAGATCAGTAGTTCAAATCTACTCCCCGCTACCAACAAACAAATTTTTGCTTTCTGAATAGGTTGTTGACCCCGTTTTATCAATAGATGAAGAACTTAATCTTTAATTCACTAAAACGAATCTAAAACATTTGGCAAAAAATTAGAAGTAGTCGTTTAGCAAATTCCGCAGACGACTACTTTAAAGTAAAACCTTTAAACCTTTTTTCCTCACCACTTTCTGAGATTCATCGAAAAAAGCAAAAAACTCGTTGAGCCTTTTTTGCTCCGCAAGTTTTATAGAGAGTCTTCATTTCTTAAGCCCTAAATACAGCGCTGTTTACTGTAAAAGTAAATAAACTGGTTGACCCAACATTAAAGAAACTTTACGTTTGGTGAATTTGGTGAAACGAACCAATGCAATCCTCTTGATTACGGCAATCTCATTACTTGTTTTCTTGCCAACTGCTATGACTTCTGGCGTTTCAGCGCAAACCAGCAACTTCACTATTGACCGAGTGGACCATCAAGTTCAAGTCATGTATTCTGGCCATGTAGTTATTCTCGATACGATTCATGTTTCAGNCCAGATACCTGACGACTTCATAATTGGGTTACCCTACCAGTACAGCGCCGATGTCCTTAAGGGCATTGCATATGATGATACTCATGTTTACCAGATGAACTTGGGTGTTCAATTGGGTGACCGCAGTGGATTCTATGGAGCATCCATCAACTTTAACGGAACTTCACCCAGCGTCTTCACAGTTGCTTTTGTTTTATCTAATAGCCTCGTTAGCGAGCAAGACACTGGTGTTTACAAACTTAATTTTCCAGCTTACCCCAGTCTAACTCAGAATGTTGGCACCTGCAGCTCTACAGTAACTTTTCCGAGCACGCCTGCAAGCATAACAATTTCAAAGGATGATGGGAACATAGAGACAGCGACTTACTCAAAAACAAATCTGGCAGCTTTCACTTATGCACCAGCTAACGCTGTTGCCCAAGTATCAACTGGAACTATACAATTAACTACGATAACCAGTTTAAATCGACAAATAAACATAGACTCAACAGGCAAAGTGACTGCTTTCGATAGCTACCGATTAATCAGCAACTCTACATCTCTTATGAGTTCATTCCTACTTACTCTTCCCCAAGATGCAACAAACGTTCACATAAGAGATCAATTCGGAATCTTATCTACCAACTTAGGAATAAGCGGCAATTCTATTGTGGCTAATGCAACTTTTGCAACGTTTTTATCTAGCGGCCAATCAACAGTGTTAACTGCACAGTACGATTTGCCAAGTGCAACACTCATTGGCGCCAGCTACACCTTAGGAAATTTCAAGCTCTTTCCAAACTTCGACTACTTCGTTAACCTGGCAACAACAACATTTACACCCCCCGAAGGAGCAACAATTTTAACGCCTAAAGTGTCAGAACTTGATTCATTTTCGACATTAACTAGACAAACATACCAAGATAGCCTCGCTGTAACAAAGAACAGCTTAAGCTACGTAGATTACTTTTCACCTCAACAGTACATACTGCAACTATCATTCAATTATAACCCAGTTTGGGCGTCTTTCAGACCTACGTTTTGGGCTTCATTACTCGCAGCAATTTTATGCATAGTAGTATTTTTCGTTAGAAGACATCGTCCAGCCGAGGAAACTTACGCAGAAAAAACTGAGCGATTAGCAACCCTTGAAACAACGACAGCATCTTCGTCGCAAACCAAGGGAGCAGAACTAAAGCCAAGCCAGCGTGTTTCTGCGGATAGCATCAGGGAATTCATAGACGCCTACGAAGATAAAAAACAGTTAAACGCAGAATTGAAATCGATGGATGCTAAGGCGCAAAAAGGGAAAATCCCAAGACGCCAATACAAAGTTCAAAGAAACGCTATAGAAGTTCGCTTGGAAGGCATAAACAGAAACATAGAAAGGACCAAGAAAACCTTCATGAGCTCAACCGGCGGCTACACGGATTTAGTTAAGCAGCTAGATTTAGCGGAAGCGGACTTGTTGGAAGCTGAAGAAAAAATTAAAACCCTTGAAACACGCCAAAACAAAGGAGAAATTTCGCTTGAAGTCTACAAGAAAAGCATTGGAGAATATCAGAAACAAAGAGACAAAGCTGAATCCGCCATTAATGGAATCTTGCTTAGACTACGTGAAAAAATCCGTTAAAACACCTAAATCCTTTTATTTCACTCAACAACTTTTCAGATAAAATATCCCAGAGGTAAGACAAAAATGGTAAAAATTGTTGTCGATCCTAAATGCACTGGATGCGAAACTTGTGTCAACACTTGCCCAGTCGGCGTATACGAAATAAAAGCCGGCAAATCAGTCCCAAGCAAGTCAAGCGAATGCTTGGTCTGTAGAGCATGTGAAGCACAGTGCCCCGAAGGTGCAATTCAGGTAATCGAGTAAACTAAATTTCTCGTAAATCTCAAATTGAGGTTGAGAGAGTTTCCCTTTTATTAGCCAAATTTTTATCAATATTTTTTATTTTAGAATAAGCCTGTTGGAAGAGATTATTAATCTTCAAGGTTTAGAAGAAATTCAACTATTCTGGCGAGCTGTTTTGCAGTCGGAGTATCTATNTTTTGGTCTTCATCAATGTTTATGATTGTATTCTCGGTTTGCATGGCTTTTCTATTGGCGGCTTTTGCTATAACAGTATCTCTGACGCGTACTTCGAAGTTCGAAGTGACTGGAAATTGCAATTTAACGTTTTGACGTTTTCATGTTAATTCAGCCTTATGAGCACTGTATAGAAGCATGAAAAATTTAAATAAAACCTAACTATCCAATTTTTTCCATCAGAAAATGGTTTGATTGACCAAGCAATAGTTATATTCTGAAACCCCCTTAAACATTGTTATGCCAGACAAAGTACACTGTTGCCACATACTGGTTAAAACGGAAATAGAAGCAAAAGCGGCAAAAGCCCGCCTGGACAAAGGCGAAAAATTCGGTGCTGTAGCCCAACAAGTTTCCCTTTGCCCATCAAGCAAAAAGGGCGGAGACTTAGGTACTTTTACAAGAGGCAAGATGGTTAAAGAATTCGAAAAAGCTGCCTTCGAACTTGAGAAGGGCCAAACTTCTGCTCCAGTTAAGACCAAGTTTGGGTACCACATCATAAAACGAACCGAATAAAACGAACGATGCAAACAGGGCCAAGTTAACCCTGAAGCATTTTTATTCTTACAACACAATCGATCAGCAGGAACCCAAGTGAANAACAAAAAACTTTACCTCTGCAAAACAGAACGAACCATGCTCGCAGCCTGCTTGACATTTCTTCTGTGTTTTCTGCTTCTTACCCTATTTAGAACCACCTTCCATTTGATCGACTCCGCCGTTAACTTGTGGATTCCATCAATCCAATCAGACATGTTAACGACTATTGCGGAAGGAATAGCAGTTATATTTGACACAACGAGCCTTGTGATAATTTCCCTGGTCATTTCGGGCGTGCTATTCTTGAAGAATTACAAAGCACAGGGTCTTTTGTTGCTTGGAGCGATGGGTGGCGGTGCATTAATTGTTTCAACTCTAAAAGCCTTAGAACATGTCGCTAGACCAACGAACAATATTTTGTTTGACAATGGTTTTTCATATCCAAGCGGCCACAGTGCTGGCTGCATCGTTTTTGGTGGGGTGTTGGCTTATTTTGCATGGCGTCACTGGCAAAGTATGCGTTCGAGGGCTTTAATAGCAATGGAGTTGGTTGCAATGGTGGGTGTGGTGGGTTTTGATAGGGTTTATTTGAATGTTCATTGGTTGAGTGATGTTTTTGGGGGTTGGTTGTTTGGGGCGTTTTGGTTGTCGTTTGTTGTTTTGGTATTTCGCCAATTTCGGATGGGTCGGAAAGTTGAGTCGGAGAGGTTTAGTGTGGTTGCTAATTGGCTTTATGTGGTGGCGGTTATAGTTGCAGTTTTTGTTGTTTTGTTTAGCATGTTTGGTGATTTCACTGGTTTTTGATGTTAAAGATATATCTTTTTCAGACACATTTATATCGTTAAATAACCAATCATAAATCTAACAGAGAGGAGAAAATGACGATAGTTAGAGATCCAGTTTGCGGGATGGACGTAGACACAGAGACCGCCCTTTCCGCCAAAATAGGCGACCGAACCTACTACTTCTGCAGTCAACAATGCCTAGACGTCTATACTGCACCCGAACGCGAACTCAAAGCCATGCAAAGAAGAGTGAGCTTCACCTTAGCAGGCGCAGTAGCTGCACTTACCCTGAAAGTGCTAACATTGTTTGGTCTCATTACAGCAATAATGTATCTAGAAGTTGTAGGGGGGTTAAGAATCTACGACATAGCCATATTCATCGTGTCAACCCCCATTGTTTGGGTAGCCGGTTACAGAATATACAAAGGCGCATTCCAGTCCCTTAGAAACCGCAATATAAACATGGATGTTCTAGTAACCGTGGGCGTTCTCGCGGGCTGGATATACGGAGTCATTAGCATCTTCTTACTGCCAACTACCACCCAACCGGGCACAGGCTACATGGAAGTTTCCATCGGCATTCTAGCCTTCGTGCTATTAGGAAGATATATAGAGGAACTGATTCGCCGCAAATCCGCCGCTTCAATACGCAAACTACTCGAGCTTCAACCAACCATGGCACGGGTCATCAGAGATGGGAAAGAAACCGACTTGCCCATTGAAGAAGTCAAAGTAGACGACATAGTTGTCGTTAAGCCGGGCGAAAAAATCCCTATTGATGGCACTGTAATCGCAGGTTACTCATCAGTTGATGAGAAACTGCTAACGGGCGAAAGTATCCCAGTCGAGAAAACTGCTGGAAGCGAAGTCATCGGCGCCACAATCAACAAAACAGGACTCCTAACAATCAAAGCAACAAAAGTCAGCAGCGAAACTGCTCTCTCACAAATAGTTCACCTCGTAGAAGAAGCACAAGCTTCAAGTGCCCCAGTTCAGAAATTCGCCGACCGCATTGTCAAATATTTCGTTCCAATCATTCTGACAGTAGCAACGATTTCATTTGTCTACTGGTTCATTGTTAGTGGCGATTTTGCTACGGCTTTCTTAGTGTTGCTGGCCGTGGTGCTTATCTCTTGTCCATGTGCTTTGGGCATAGCAACTCCGACAGCCATTCTTGCTGGTGTCGGAAAAGGAGCAGAATACGGCGTATTACTACGAAGCGGAGAATACGTTGAGAAAGCGAGAAAACTCACCACTGTTGTATTTGACAAAACAGGCACCCTAACAAAGGGAGAACCAAGCGTAACCGACATCAAAACCTTCAACTCCTTCACCCGAGAGGATGTCCTCAAGTTTGCTGGATCCGCTGAGAAGGGTTCAGAGCATCCATTGGCAGAAGCAATACTAAAGAAAGCCCAAGAAGAAAGCATCTCGCTCACTGCCGCTGATAAGTTTGAGGCGCTACCGGGAAGAGGAATCCAATCCACCATTGAAGGCAAAAAGATACTTTTAGGGAACCGCAAGCTAATGCAAGAACAAAACGTATCAACAACCGAGATGGAACAAGAATTTGAATCGTTGGAACTGGAAGGAAAAACTGTTATGATACTTGCAGTCGACGGCAAAATCGTTGGTGCAGTAGCGGCTATGGACACTGTTAAAGAAAGTGCATCTTCAGCAGTAGAATTGCTCAAGAGCATGAATTTGGAGGTTGCAATGTTGACAGGAGACAACGAAATCACAGCACAGGCAATTGCTAAACAGCTCGGAATAACTCAAATAATAGCGAACGTTCTGCCTTGGCAAAAAGAAGATACAATCAAAAAACTGCAGAGCCAAGGAAAAGTCGTTGCAATGGTTGGCGACGGAATAAATGACGCTCCCGCATTGGCTCAAGCCGATATCGGCATTGCCATCGGAAGCGGAACCGACATTGCAAAAGAAACAGGCGGCATAGTACTAATTCGAGATGACTTACGCGACGTAGCGTTAGGTGTGGAACTCAGCAAGAAAACTATGCGGAAGATAGACACAAACCTATTCTGGGCATTTGCCTACAACGTAGTTATGATTCCAATCGCAGCAGCGGGTTTGCTTAATCCGATGTATGCGGCTGGAGCTATGGCAATAAGCAGTTTAACCGTCGTCAGCAACTCCGCATTGTTGAAACTGGCTAAGTTTAAATCAACCAAAATAAAACAGTAAACATACAACGTGAGGTGAAAGATATGGCTAAAGATCCAATATGCGGCATGATGGTGGACGAAAAAAAGGCAAAATTCAAATCTGACTACAACGGCAAAACATTCTATTTCTGCGCAACCTCCTGCAAAGCAACGTTCGACAAATCTCCAGCAAAATACTCTGGCAACACAGGAACAACAGGACATAGTTGCAATTGCGGCCACGACCACTGCTAAACCATTAAGGTTTAGAGCCTAACGTTCTTTTCTTTATTTCTTTCATCCTAAATTATTTTTTTATCTCATTGTAGTATGTTGACTTTGTTTTCCACAGGCAACTTTTCTGCAAACGCTCCCAACAAGACATGTTCAGCGAACAGGTCCTCGTTGAATGCGCCCGTAAACTCGACGGTCTCGTTAATGATTATTTTTGGCACTCCAATTACATTGTATTTCATAGCTAAATCTGGGAATTCGCTGCTTTCTATAACATCTGCTTTGACCATGTCACTTTCTATAGCTAATTTGTGAGCGACCGCGGCTGCAGCGGGGCAGTGGGGGCAGGTCAAAGTAACGAAGACTTGGATGTGAACAGGCAATTTAACATCCGACAGAATCTGCTTAGTTTTGTCTGAGAGATCAGTTTTCCCTTTGGAAACGTTTATGATAGCTTCAATCAACGTCTGCAACTCATAGCCGTATGGTATTCCATAGATTCTTACACCATAATCCTTCTCGCCAATTATCGCCAACGCAGGAATCTTGTNTATCCCATATTCCTTGGCTTTGGCAGNGTCAGCTACAAAATCGTAAACTTCAGTTGTTATCTTGCTGTTTAACGCTGATAGTTCTTGAGCGAGTTTTCTTGTGTCCGAGCAATACCGACACTCAAACTCCTGAGTAAACATAACAATTTTTACTGGATCAACCAGTTTTTCATCAAAATCTTTCTTAAGTAACACTTTTTTGTCTTCTGGTAATAGACTCATGCTTTTTTCTCCGCAAAAATTTTTGCCGCTCTGGCGTCTATAGTAAACTTTGTTGTTCCCCAAATATAACTGTAGAGTTTTGTAAGCAGTTTGGAACGAAAGTGATATAAGAGTTTTCACGAGTTTTCTTTATCAAAAGAAATTTTGGAGAAGATAAATCATGGTTAAAGTTACCCTAAAAGATGGAGTTTACTGGGTCGGCGTCATTGATTGGAACATAAGAGATTTCCACGGATACATTACTAACAGAGGAAGCACCTACAATGCTTACCTAATCCAGGATGAAAAAACAGCTCTCATCGACACTGTAAAACACCAATTCTCCGAGGAACTCGTCCGAAAAGTCAAGGAGTTGACTTCGTTTGAGAAAATCGATTACATAATCGTTAACCACGTTGAAATGGATCATTCAAGCAGCCTCCCAGAAATCGCAAAACTGGCAGTCAACGCCAAAATACTCTCATCTGCCAGGGGCAAAGAAGAATTGATTGAGCATTTCGGAAAAGAGTTTGAGCGTGTAGAAACCGTCAAATCAGGTGATGAAATCAAACTTGGCTCTAAAACCCTGCGTTTTGTTGAGGCACCAATGCTTCACTGGCCTGACAGCATGTTCACCTATCTTGTAGAAGACAAAATATTGATGCCTAATGACGCTTTCGGGCAACACCTTGCTTCCTCCGAGCGGTTCGACGATGAAGTAGACCAGCATATCCTCATGGAAGAAGCAACTATGTACTATGCTAATATCCTCATGCCGCTCTCACCTCTAATTACACGGAAGATCCAGGAGGTTGTAGCCATGCAGATCCCCATCGAAATGATTGCACCCAGCCACGGCATAATTTGGCGAAAAGACCCAATGAAGATAGTCAATGCGTACCTCAACTGGAGCCAGAACGCAACCAAAAACAAAGTCGTCATTGTGTTCGACACTATGTGGAACAGCACCGACAAGATGGCACGAGCCATAGGCGACGGCGCCGCCTACGCGGGCGTTGATGTTAAACTGCTTAAACTGCGGTCCTATGCAATATCTGAAGCGATGACTGAAATCCTTGACGCCAAAGCAGTCTTGGTAGGATCACCCACACTAAACAACCAAATGTTCCCAACCCTTAGCTCGTTCTTAACGTACGCCACTGGCCTGAAGCCCAAAGGCAAATTGTGGGGTTTCTTTGGCTCTTATGGCTGGGGAGGCGGCGCTGTTAAAAGCATGGTTAAAGTAGCTAAAGAAGCAGGCTTTGATGTCGTCGAACAAGGACTTGAAATAAAATTCGTTCCTGATGAGGAAGACTTGAAAAAATGCTTTGAGTTTGGGCAACAAATAGCCCAAAAAATCAAAGTCTAATTTTTAATTTATTTTCATAAATTTATCTTTTGCCGNAGCGCAGATAGGACACAAATCAGGAGTTGTACCTTCGAAGGTGTTTCCGCATGTGGGGCAAACATACATATCTGCTTTTGGTAGCTCTTTTTTGTTTTTAAGGGCGTCAAGTGCTTTTTGATAAAGGTTGGCGTGGATTTGCTCAACTTGGTTTGCATAATTAAAGCTTATTTCTGCTTTTTTGTTGCCTTCTTTTTTGGCTTCAGCTATGAAGTCTGGGTACATTTTCTTGAACTCATATGTCTCACCTGAGATTGCAGTGCCGAGGTTGTCAGNGGTTGATTTTACCTGTCCCAAAACGCGTAAGTGATTTAGAGCGTGAACGGTTTCAGCTTCCGCCGCTGCTCTGAAGAGTTTAGCGGTTTGTGTTAAGCCTTCTTCATCTGCCTTCTTAGCGAAAGCTAAGTACATTCGGTTAGCTTGGGATTCGCCTGCAAAGGCAGCTTTTAGGTTTTCATCAGTTTTAGCCATAAAATTCACTGGAAAATAGTAAAGTGACAAGTTAGTAATAAGCTATACCGTACCCCAAAAACACTTCAAGGTAAAGTATATTAGTTGTTTTCTGCTTTGGAAAAGAATGATTTTGGTGAAATTTTATGGAAAAAATAAAAACTTTTACTCTACCCAAACTTCCCTATGATTACAATGCTCTTGCACCATACATCTCAGAGGAACAACTAAAACTCCACCATGACAAACACCATCAAGCTTACGTCAACGGCGCCAACGCCATCTTTGAAAAAATTGATAAAGCACATCAGGAGAACNCTGCGTTAGACATCAAAGCTGTAGCAAAGGAGTTGTCCTTCCATATCGGCGGGCATATGTTGCACACGACTTTTTGGGAGAACATGGCGCCAGCAGGCAAAGGAGGCGGGGGACAACCTGGAGGAGCAGTTGCTGACATGATTAACATGGGTTTTGGAGGCTTTGAGCATTTTAAGAAGCAATTCTCGATGGCTGCCACAAGCACAGAAGGATCAGGTTGGGCAGCATTAGTCGCGCATCCCTGTATTGGAAGACCCCTTATCATGCAGATAGAAAAACACAACGTCAACGTTTTTCCTAACTTTCAAATATTAATGNCACTGGACGTTTGGGAACACGCCTACTACCTAGACTACAAGAACGACCGCGCCAAATTCATAGAAGCCTTCTGGAACTTAATCAATTGGGACAAAGTCAACAAAAACCTAAGCCTGATAAAGTAGCGACTTGGTAGCTGCCTATTTTTTGAGCTTTAACTTATTCTATTTTTTTTTCTAACCTTGCGATTACGGTCACTCTTTTGCAAGTGATAACCCAACCGAGATTGCGAAAAAGAGGGACTACGCGGATATCATTGGAGAATGTTAGGTTCCGCTCTCCAATTTTTTGAGCACAGCACTCTGCCGCTTTGTATATCTTGTCGTAACGCCTTTTGCGAGATAGATGGAAACTGCCGCTATGCTTTTTGTTGGATCATTACGCATAATTATCGAATACAAATGGAACAGTTTGATGCCAACCTGTTCCTTCGAGATTTGTCCACTGGTTAATTTTAGGGCAAGCACAATCGCGTCGTTGATTGAGCCGCCGGCTGCAACGATTTTGACTTTATCAAATTTTGCCAACCGCAACAAGCTAATGGTGAGTAACCGCTCAAATGTAGCTGCTCTACTTACGCTGACGGTTTGCTCCGCATCTGGCATACCTTTGTCTTCAAGTTCAGCCGACGCACAATAGTCTCCCGCTTGCTTTTGGGACAGATAGGCTGAGACCGCTGATACTTCACCGAGCCCTGAAATTTTAATNGAGGCTATGTCTATGTCGGCAANGTAGACTTTTGCAATCTCCGTTGCCATGTTAATGGCTGAGCAAGCTAAAAATAGTGAATCGTTTAAGCCGACAACGTTTACTTCGCCAAACTCCATTATCTCAGCGATTATGCCTTCAACCACGTCGGTTGTTTTTGCGGAGGCATCTGCTGGTTGAAGCAGTATGATTTTGCCTGTGGATTCTTGACTCATAGCGGTGCCTAAAACTAATCCAGCGTCTACTAATATAACACTTGTCGAAGCTACACTTTAGGGTGGNGGAGTTATTTTTATCGCAGCCGCTGGACACTGCATTTCGCACGCCAAACATTGTATGCAATCTTGTTCGCGCGCAGGATCAGATTTCCGTTCAGAGAGCGGGTGTCCAGGTGAATCAGCCCAATCATACAGCGATACAGGGCAAACATCGATGCATACACCGTCTCCGAGGCAACTATCCCAGTCTACAGCGCTGGTTGTTCCGTGTATTCCAAGTTTTTTGGGAGCTTCAACTGGCCCCCAGACTTTGTGACCATTATGTTCACTTACAACTTGTCGTTTAGTTTGAAAATCAGGGTCTATTGGCAAAAAATCACCACATTAACGTGAGGAAACCGATAATATTAGGGTTTCTGCCTGAAGTTATGAGTAAAGCATTTTGGGGAAGCAAGCGTAACATAGGGTGGTTTGAATGAGTCAATATTATTTACCTATCGGAATGAGATATGCCACTTTGGAGGAAAGAAAACAATTCTACATCAAAGAATTCAACCTCAAAAAAGTGTTCGAGTGGTTCACAAGTGGGTTGGGCAACACAAAGTTTGNAGTCATTATAGGCCGGCACACCAAGATTTTCCCTGAGAAATACAAGNAAGATGCCTCAACTACGATAATAATCGATGAGTTCAAAGACTTGGAAGATGTACGACATCAAATCTTAGAGTTTTTACCCGAGGCCGTATACTACGACCGAAACGTGTACGATGAAAACAGAAGAAAAGTTGGACAAGAACTTGCTTTTGATCTTGACCCTGAAAATATAACATGTCCAATTCATGGAAGCTTGGAAGATAAGATGAAGCGCCACCAGGGATTAAGTTTTTGCGAAATAGAATTTGACATGGTCAAAAAGGAAGCAATTGAACTTTACGATTTTTTGGAGACCCGTTTCTCTGACTTAAGGGNTGTTTATTCTGGCCGAGGCTTTCACCTGCACGTTTTAGAACCAAACACATACAAGCTGAAAACTGAAGAACGACTTAGCCTTGCACGAGAAGCAAAACAGGCAGGTTTTCACATCGATGAATGGGTAACCTCAGGCGAATACCGCTTAATCCGACTACCCTACAGTTTAAACGGTTTAGTTTCAAGAATCGCGTTACCACTAAGAAGGGATGAAATTGAAAGCTTCGATGCTGTTCATGACGAGCGGTGCCTACCCAAGTTTTTGGGTAAGTAAGCTACTTTTTGACTTCTTTAGCTTTTTTTTCTTTCTTGCTATAATAGGCTTGTTTTTTCTTTTCGTCTTCTGCTTTGGTTAGTTTTTTCGCCATAAAAATTCCCTAAAAATACTATCTTAGAAGCGTATTAAAAGATTTATCTAAATTGAAGATATGTTGAAAGGTTTATTTGCCTTTTAATTCTTCTTTTTGGCTGTTGAGGCTTGTTTATGGAACAGTTTGACGTTCTGGTTATAGGTTCAGGTTCCGGGATGCTCATAGCATCTGCAGCAGTAGAGCAAGGTTTCAAGGTAGCATTAGTTGAGCAAGGAAAGATGGGTGGTACATGCATAAACGTTGGCTGTGTGCCCTCCAAAATGCTGATTTATCCTGCAGACATCCTTGCCACCATAGAAGACGCAAAGAAAATAGGCATCAATTCAACTGTTAGCTCTATTAATTTCAACAATATCATGAACAGGATGCATGAACTCGTCAACCATGATTCCGAACAGCAAGCGGCAGCCGTCGAATCAACACCCAACTTAAAATGGTTCAAGGAAACAGGTGAATTCACCTCAGACTACACCATGCAAGTTGGTACAAATACGATTACTGCCAAGTTAATTTTCGTTGTTTCAGGCGCACATACAGCCACGTCCCAGATTAAAGGCATAAAAAACGTAAGTTACTTAACAAGTGACACTGTACTTGAGTTGCAAACACAACCCAAAAGTGTTGTCATCGTCGGCGGAGGCTACATCGGCATTGAATACGGGCACTTCTTCTCAGCGATTGGAACCAAAACCACCATAATACAGCGCCCCTACCGATTGGTACCTGAGGAAGAACCAGAAATCTCTGACCTGCTGAAGACTGAGTTGGGAAAGCGAATAGAAATCTATACAGGCTATGAAGCCCTTGAAGCCAAACAGGAAGGCACTCTAAAAACAATAGTTGCCAAGAACCGCCAAGATGGCTCAACTAAAGAATTTTCGGCAGAAGCCATCATGGTCGCTACTGGCAGAGTATCCAACGCCAGCACCCTTAAACCCGAGAAAACAGGCGTAAACCTCGACGAGCACGGCTTCATAAAAGTCAACGAATACCTCGAAACCACCAAAAAAAACATTTTTGCTTTAGGCGACGCCATCGGCAAACAAATGTTCAAACACGTTGCCAATTATGAGGCAGGAGTGGCTTGGCACAACTCTAATCATGAACACAAGGCGAAGATGGATTTTTCAGCCGCGCCCCACGCAATCTTTACTCATCCACAAGTTGCCTCGGTGGGGTTGAAGGAAGAAGACGCAAAGCGGGGATACAAGGTTTTAGTTGGAACAGCACTCTACAAGGATACGGCTATGGGTGCTGCTTTGGCGTTTCCCGAGGGCTTCGTGAAAGTTATCGTTGAAGCGGAAACAAGTAAAATCTTGGGCGCACACATCATTGGCCCTGAGGCATCGGTTCTCATACAGGAAATTGTTAATTCGATGGTTTCGGAAAAAGGTGATTTTGGACCTATTGCAAGAGGCATGCATATTCACCCTGCTCTAAATGAAGTGGTGCAGAATGCGTTTGGTAACCTACATGANCATGAACACGAACATTAATTCAGCAGGAACTAAACAGTTATATTCGGCTTAAACCAAATTTTATTGGTGAGATTTTTAGTATGCAATTCTCTAAAGTTTCTGGTAAAAAAAATAATCATAAAGTTACCGTCTACGCTTTAAGCACTTGTGTTTGGTGCAAAATGACAAAACAGTACTTAACCGATAGTGGTGTTGAGTACGAATTTGTTGATGTCGACTTGCTCGATGACAACGACAAAACCAGAGTTCATACAACAATAATCAGTAAGGGTGGGGCATTAAGTTATCCCACAACAATCATAGATGACAAAACTGTAATTACAGGTTTCCGCAAAGACCTGCTTAAAGAGGCATTAGGTCTTTGATCACGCTTGAGCAAGTTCGCAAAAGAGCTGAAGCTGACGCAAAAACATATGGTTATTACCTTACCCCTCAAAGCGATCTTCTTCAGATGTTCATTGCTGGATTGAAAACAAATGAAGACCGCTATGGGTACCCTTCCTGCCCCTGCAGACTAGCAACAGGCAATTTAGAAATCGATCGCGACATCATCTGTCCCTGTGACTACCGTGACCCAGATGTAGCTCAATATGGCGCATGCTACTGCCGACTCTATGTCAATAAAGCGGTGTTCGAGAGCCAAAATCTACCCGAAGTTCCTGAACGCCGACCACTTGAAAAGCAAGGAAGAGCATATGGAATTCCAGGACTTTCTCAACAATCTCCTGCATTGGGAACCCAAGAAAAAGCAGGCACACAACCGCAAAAGACCGAGGTAAAAAAGAAGTTATGGTATTGCAAACAGTGCGGTTACGTGGTTTATCGAGAGGATCCTCCATATGTTTGCCCGATATGTAAAGCTAAACGAGAAATGTTTGCAGAAATAGAAACCAAAGTAGAATTCAAAGGGTAATTATTTCTGTATTTCTATCTCAATTTTTTTCCAATCTTCTTTTATTCCCTTAAGTGAACTAACGCCACCCGTTATTGTCCCACTCAACATTCTTCCAACAAACTCATTTAGAGGAATCTCTTTTCCGTCAACTTTTAATTTCAGGCTCAAATTTGTTGCACCTAAGTATTGCTGATTGTAGAGGGAAAGTAAAAAGTCTTTGCGAAACAACGTCGCTGCTCTTCGGCGAATTGTAGTAAAATTTTACTAGTTTACCAAAAGGCTGTTTTAAGAATGGGGAATTATTTGTGTATTATTTAGGGTGGTATTTTTTAGGTTAGTTTTTGGAATTCACACATTTCCTCCTTTGTAGGATAATTAACGTAACCTAAAGATAGGGATGCTAAGCCGAAGACTTCGATGATTAGGGACGTTGTATAGCTTCCCAACAATATTAAACTAAATTTTGGAACCAGCCTATTTTACAGTTACTCTCAATTTTGTTAAGTTCTCTTTAATCTCAGACTTAACGCCCATCGCCGCAAAATATTCCTCGAGGAAAATCCTGATAAAATCCTTAGAAACCTCGGAAACGAGAACCAGCGTAAAATCGTTTGGGGCGTTCTTGGTCGAACGGAAAAAATTACAATTTTCAAGTCGAGATAGCAGTTCTTCAGGTGAATGCACTTTGGTTTTGAGTTGTTCCCAATGAGCACGAGCTACTTGCTTGTGTTCTTTCCAAAACGTTTCTTTCTCAGGTGAAGAGGCGATTAATCGCAGGAACATCAGCCAGTGATCAACATCCAGGATTATGTGTTCGCCATTTAGTAACATGTCGAGGTACGCGTGGATTTTTTTCTTGGTTGTGGGGTCTTCGAGGGCTTTATTTTCGTTGTAGAATTTTAGTGCGCGGCGCATTATTTCGCTCTGGGAGAGATGACCCTTGGTGCTTATTTTTTCTAGTAATTCAGATGTCGATTTGTCGAATGCTACAGTTATTCATGTAGGATTAACCACACTCTCAACCACATTTACATATTTTCAATTTAACTAAAATTATATAAACGTTGCTTGTTAATTTTTTATCTTTCAATAGGCATATTTACAATTCTTAAGTGCATATATAAACAATTGTTCAGATTACAAAATCATCCCCCAACACATTCAAAACCTTTTTAGCCACCGCTAATCAACATAAATCATCACGCTTCTTGGAGAATTAACAAATTGAAAACAGCTGAAATTTACCTCGAACCCAAACAAAGAACACTAAAAGTAATTGAACTCCTCGAAAAACAATACCCCAAAGCTAAAACCGCCCTAAATTACACCAACCCACTGGAAATTCTTATAGCAACAATACTCTCAGCCCAAACAACCGACGTAACAGTCAACATAGTAACCCAGCAACTATTCAAAAAATACCACACTGCCAAAGACTACGCAACTGCAGACATAAAAGAACTTGAGGAATACATCCATTCAACAGGATTCTACCACAACAAAGCAAAAAACCTAAAGAACTGCTGCCAACTCATAGTAGAAAAATTCCATAACCAAGTTCCCAAGACTATGGAGGAGTTGCTTGAGCTTCCAGGCGTCGCACGCAAAACTGCTAACATTGTCCTCTATAACGCATATGGCATAACCGCTGGTATTGCTGTAGATACCCATGTAACAAGGCTCTCGCAGCGACTCGGGTTAACAGAACAAAAAGACCAAAATAAGATAGAAAAAGACCTAATGCAGATTACTCCTAAAGATAAATGGATGCCTTTCACTGACTTGCTGATTTTTCACGGCAGACAAGTCTGCACATCAAGAAAACCAAGATGTGAAGTATGCGTACTAAACAAAATTTGTCCCTCGGCCTTCACTTTCAGCTAGGCATTAGGAATTTATACAAGCTCTAGAAAGAGCCCCNTAGTCAAGAAGCCTTTTCTTCATCAGCGCTGTTGAAGAAACGGGTAACTTATGGCCTTTTCCACAAAGTTAAATCCACATCTAACTTATCTCAAAAAGTTCACTCAATAAATTGATTATCTGTTGCTTTGTTTGCTTTAACCCACATGTGTTTTTTCTATTTGAAGAGAAAAATTCTAGATAATTCTTAAATCGTTAAACCGCATTCACAAACAAGGTAAGGTGTAAAAATTGGCACAACAACCAAGTTATAAAACAGTTTTCGTTTTCCTAGATACAGACAAATATTGCAGTCCATTCGACATGCTAGTAGCCATCGATGCATTTCCAGATTCAATGATATTCAAATATGAAAACGTCACGGGCGAAGACGCCCCTAAAATCGTCTATGATCTTCTTTTCCCTCGCGGGCCCGAAGGAGCAAAACACACCAAGGTCTTCATTAACGGAAGTAACTTTGAAATGGTTGAACAAGTAGTCGCCGCAACACAGAAAGCTATGAAATCAGCCCCATGGGGGAACAGCATCATCGTTGACCCGAGAGGCGGATACTCAACTGCAGCCGCTGCAGTAGCGAAAACCTTCGGAGCTTCTATGGAGAAAGGCTTAGGTTCACTTGAAGGCAAAAAAGTTACTGTTTTAGCTGGTACAGGTCCGGTCGGACAAACTGCAGCAAGAATCTATGCCGCCGAAAAAGCTGACGTAACCATAACCAGTCGCGCGCTCGCTAAAGGTCAAATTATCGCAGACAAAATTAACCAAGAATGCGGAGCAGCACGCGTAAAAGTCGTGGAAGTCTCAAAGCCTGAGCAAACAGCCGCTTCTGTTAAAGATGCAGAAATCATCCTTGCCGCGGGCGCAGGCGGAATCCAGTTGCTCTCAGCATCAGATATTGCAAAAGCATCAAAATGCAAAATTGTTGGAGATATCAATGCAATTAAACCACTCGGCGTCGAAGGTTTAGGACCAAACGATGACAAAGAGATGAAGCCTGGCGTTTGGGGTATTGGTGCATTAGCTATCGGCAAACTGAAGATAAAGACTGAAATGGAAATGATTAAACGCGCAACCGCTGAACCAGCAGGACTCTTCGACTATGCAATCGCTTATACTATAGCTAAAGACCAAATTCTAAAGAAACTTGCAAAAGCAGCTGCCAAATAAGTAGCTGGAGTCTTATCTTTTCTTACCTTTTTTTAAGTCGCCCGAAAATTCATATTTCTATTCTCGTTCATCAACGTCAGAAAATGGGTAAATCTTTTTTTTATTTGAAGGCGGCAGCGATTCGCTCGCATGCTTCTATTATGAGTTTTTTGGGCTGGGTGAATGTTATTCTTACGTAGCTTTCGCCGTACTTTCCGAAGCCGATTCCAGGCGTTACAGCGACACCTGCTTCAAGCAGTTTGGTTGCGAACTGCATTGAGTCGCCTTGGCAGTTGACCCAGACGTAAAAGGTTGCTTTGGGCTTGTCACATTTGTAGCCGATTTTGCAGAGCGTATCAACGAGTAGGTCGCGGCGTTCTTGGAGAATCTGGTTGTTTTTCTTTAGAAAATCTGGTGCTTCACGGCTCTTATATGTGTTTAATCCTTTGACTGCAACTTTTTGTATATAAACTGGTGGTCCTGAATCAATTTGGGATTTAACTTTAGTTAAGCCAGTGATGAGTTGTTTGTTTCCAACGGCGAAGCCTATGCGGTCACCTGTCATGTTGAAGGTTTTTGAGAGAGAATGAAATTCAATGGCAACATCCATCGCACCGTCGATTTCGAGGATGCTTGGGGCACAATAACCGTCGTAGGTTATTTCTGAGTAAGCATTGTCATAGCATAAGATAATGTTGTTGTCTTTAGCGAATTCAACTGCTTCTTTGAGACATTTCTTGTCAACGGTTGCTGCGGTGGGGTTGTTGGGGTAGTTGAGATACATCATCTTTATGCGCCGAGCATCGACGGCTTCAAAGTCCGGTCTAAAACCATTCGTCTCCAAAAGTGGCAAGGATACCACTGTGCCATCGCAAAGAATTGTACTGCCGTTAGCGTAGACTGGATAAGCTGGGTCAGGCACCAGTACACGGTCACCAGGGTTCACGAATGCACGTGCTATATTGGCAATGCCCTCTTTAGAACCTAAAAGGGCGACAACTTGGTCTTGTTGTAGGTCTACGTTAAAGCGTTTCTTATACCATCCCGCCACTGTTTGTCGGAAATCCGGTTCACCNTGGCTAAACGAATAGTTATGGTTTTTTAAGTCACCAGATTCCTTTTTAAGCGNTTCAATGGCAAATGATGGTGGAGGAAGGTCAGGGTCGCCAATGCTAAGAGAGATAAGATCGATACCCAGAGCTTTCTTCTCTTTAATTATCTTCTCTATTTCCGCAAACAGGTAAGGCGGCAACCGCTTAATTCGGTCTGCATACTCAAACGTCATTGCTAAGGCTCCTTGAATAATGTTCCTTCGTAAACTTTCTCGGCTGCTCCACTTAAAAACAGGGTTTTGCCTACAGCTACTTGAAGATCTCCCCCGAGAACATGAACTGTTACTTCGTTATCGACTTTTTGAAGCATGTTTGCCGCTGCAACAGCGGCGCATGTACCTGTGCCGCATGCTAGGGTTTCTCCGCAACCTCTTTCCCAAACACGAACCTTCAGCTCGTTCTTGTTTAAGACTTGGACAAAGCCTACGTTAGTTCTTTTGGGAAAAGTCCTATCGTTTTCAACGATTGGTCCAACATAATCTACTGGAAACTCATCGACATTTTCCACGAATATGACACAGTGAGGATTACCCATGGACAGGCAAGTGATTTTATAGGGTTCTCCATCTATTTCTAAGTCACAGTTTATGCATTTGCCCTCCCCCAACATGGGTAGAGATGTTCGCTGCCAGTTGGGTTCACCCATATCAACCTTTACAGCCACGACTTGGTTGCCCTTGAGGGTTAACCATACATGTTTTATGCCTGAGAGAGTTTCTACAGCAAACTTCATTTTCTTGGCAATGTTATTTTCGTAACAGTACTTAGCAAAACAGCGTATACCATTTCCGCACATTTCCGCTTCGCTACCGTCAGCGTTCAAAATTCTCATCTTTACATCGGCAACTCTTGAACTACAGACAAGAAGGAGCCCATCAGCTCCAACCGAAAGGCGTCGATCGCATAGTTTCTTAGCCAACACTGCTGCATCAGTGACTTTCTTATCTCTATCATCAATCACGATGTAGTCGTTGCCTAAACCGTGCATCTTCCAAAATATCATCAAGACCCACTCTGCATTCGTTGACTAACCATCAAGTCGTTTAGTTCCTCGCGTTTGCGAACCAAAACGTCTTTGCCCTGTCTTATCATAACCTCTGCAGCTCTGGGTCGTGAGTTGTATTGTGAACTCATGCTAAAGCCGTAAGCGCCAGCATTTAGGACCGCTAACAAATCACCCTCCTCAATCTCTGGAAGCTGCCGATCCTTGGCTAAAGCATCGCCTGATTCGCAGATTGGACCCACTACATCATAAGATTCCTTGTCAGCTTTTGCTAGCTTGTTTGTAACTAAGAGAGGATGGTAAGACCCATACATTGTTGGACGTACCAAAGTGTTGAAGCCTGCATCTACGCCGACAAACTTCTTGGACGGCGTCTGCTTTACAGTATTAACGCTTGTTAACAGTATGCTTGCGTCACAAACTAAGTATCTCCCTGGCTCCACACACAAAAACGGTTTACCTAAACCATACTCCTTAAGCTTAGCTTTGAATGGAGCCACGATTTTGTTGGAAAATTCAGTGAGGTCAAGGTCCTTGTCTTCTGGCATGTATGGAATTCCCAGTCCTCCTCCAATATCGATGAACTCGAATTCTATTCCAACTTCATCGTGGACTCGCTTAGCTATACTCAAAAGTTTCTCTACTGCCATAGCATAAGGTTCAATTTCCAATATGCCTGAGCCGATGTGCATATGGATACCGAAACGCTCAACCCTTGCTCGCTTGGCAATTGCATAAGCTTGAATAGTTTCTTCTTCCCAAAGTCCAAACTTTGATTCAGAACCCGCAGTTATACAGTGACTATGGTGTCCGGCACCAATCTCAGGGTTAACCCGCACTGAAACGACGGGGGGAACGGCGATCTTTAGCAATCTATCAAGCTCCGATTGCGAATCCACATTTACAGTTATATTTGCACCAGCTAGAAACTTTAGTTCGTCATCTCTTACGCTTGTTCCAGTGAACAGTATGCGATCAGGAGTAAATCCACTGCTAAAGCCCATGAAGACTTCACCTGGACTAACAGTATCTAAGTAAGCCCCTTCTGACTGCAAAATCTTAAGAACTGTTAAATTGCTGTTGGCTTTGGCNGCATAGTAAACGCGCAGATGCTTATAGTTGCCAATCAAGGCGTTATGTAGGCGGTTATAGTTATCTCGGATGCGCTTCTCGCTAAGCACATACAGAGGCGTGTCATATTTTTCAGCTAATTCCTTAACTGAGAAGCCGTCAAAGAAAAGGCTACCTTTTCGGTCTTCTAAAGGTTCCCGAAGCTTTCTCTTAACCATCCTTCATACACCAGACTGATATCTAATTAGGTAGAGGAGTGTTTAAGCTAAACCATTAGCCACATACAACTCAGCACTCAAAATGCCTCCACCTGCGGCACCTCGAACTGTATTGTGTCCAAGGCACATATACTTGAAAGTCATGATTGGATCTTTGCGGATTCTTCCAACTACTACACTCATACCGCATCCTGCGTCGCGGTCATAACGTGGTTGAGGTCTATTCTTTTCATAACGAACAACTATTGGTTTAACTGGAGCAGAGGGCAACTTGAGCAGTTGAGGAGCGCCTTTGAAATCCTCGAAGGCCGCCACGATTTGCTCAATCGATAGGTTTTCTTCTAGCTTTACGAAAATAGATTCTAAATGCCCGTCTTTGACGTTAACTCGATTACAACTGGAGCTAAGCTTGAAATCAGCGTTCTGGATAATTCCATGATTGAAAGTTCCAAGTATCTTTAGAGCTTCAGTCTCCATTTTATCCTCCTCACCGGAAATGAAGGGAACAACGTTATCGATGATGTCGAGTGAAGCTACGCCAGGGTATCCTGCGCCGCTGAGTGCTTGCATAGTATTAACTATGACTTGTCTTAGGCCGAATTGCATCAGTGGCTTTAAAGTAATTGCCATTTGGATAGTGCTGCAGTTGGGATCGGTAGAGATGAAGCCTTTCCAACTGCGAAGGCGTTGCTGAACCTTGATCAATTCAGCATGGTCTGGGTTAATCTCTGGAATGATCAGTGGAACGTCTTTTTCCATTCGGTGAGCACTTGCCTTGCTAAACACTGGGTAAAAAGCTGCAAATTCAGCTTCAACTGGTCCGGCCAAATCACCCGGCATTGACGAGAAAACCAAATCCACGTCACCTGCCTTTTCTACAGATGCCACATCAGCGTTAACTACTGGCATTTCAGCGATTTCTTTAGGTAAATCTGACTCCATTAGCCAATTGCATGCGTCTTTGTATTTTTTTCCTGCTGATCGCTCGGAAGCGGCAAGCACTTCAACTTTGAACCATGGGTGACCTTGTAAGAGTTGAATGTACCGTTGTCCAACGGCTCCGGTTGCGCCTAAGATGGCGACTTTACGTTTATTGGGCATGTGTTGTTTCTTCCTTTGCTCTTCTCACTTTGTATGTTCTTGATAAAAAAGTTAATGGTTTGATTGGTTAAGTTAAACCTAAAACATCAGCCATACTGAACACTTTAGGCTCACTTTGTTTGCTTAACCAATCAGCCGCGTATACGGCTCCCTGTGCAAACACGTTCCGCGAGAAAGCTATGTGCTCTATGCGCAACATTTCGTAAGGACCTGCAACAATTACGTCGTGGATTCCGGGTACGCCACCCGCACGGATTGCCACAGATTCGAGTTCTGCTGGTTGCCGAGGGCTAATACCTTCCCTACCGTAAACCGTTTTCGAGTAACCACGGATTTGGGACACAATTTGCTCAAGCTTTTTTGCTGTTCCGGAGGGCGCATCTTTCTTACCAGTGTGATGAATTTCGCTCAGACTAAAATCGTAGCCCAGTGGAAACGCTTTGAGGGCTTCAACTATTTTGAATAATATATTAACACCTACACTGAAATTTGGCGAGAAAACTGCTGGAACTTTACCTGACATTGCAGCCACAACTTGTCTGGTTTGCTCTAGTGTAAATCCTGTAGTGCCGAGGATTATGCGTTTACCTTGGTTTGCGACTATTGGAATGTTGAGTACTTCGGCAGCTGGCGTAGTGAAGCTTATGTAAACATCGGAGTTTGCGAGGGCTTCGTTAAGTTTGTCCGAACTTAGGATTTTGGTGGCGGAGTTAGCGATGTTTAATTCTTTTAGGCTTTTGCCTATACCTGAAGTGTTAGGTGCTTCTATGACTCCGACGATTTGATGACCTTTCATAATAGCTTCGGCAATGATGGCGTTACCCATTCTGCCTGCGGCGCCTGCCACACAGAGCTTAACCATAGTATAGCCCCTCTAAGTACTTCTCGTTATATAGTCGGTCTTTAAGGTCTACTCCAAAATAGTCCGCAACAGGCTTTAAGATCTGGGGGTTGCTTTCGTAAATTTTATGCGTGTTTGCTAAGACTACTTCTAAACCACTGCGAGTCATCTTCCCTAGAGGTTGCCTGCAGGGTCCCGATGGCATCCCTAACACGTTCATGAGGGTTTTGTAGGCGAGAGGNTTGCGGGCTTTGCATGCCACGGGTCCGTATGGCGTTTGTTCCATTGTCTTCACAGTAACAATGTTGAAGAGCGGTTGGAGCGCTTGAGAAATTACGCTTGCAGCCTCTTCGTTTCCATCCAAACAATAGTGCACCATATCCACGACTGCACTTGGAGCGATATTTGAGACTACTGATATTACTCCACTTGCGGCGATGTCGGGTGAAATCATCATTGTGTAAGTTTTGTCGTCATCGCCTGAGAGAATATCGAAGTCTTCTCCGCAAAATTGCCTTGTTAACTCCATGTTCTTGAGGTCGCCTGTGGCTTCTTTCACGCAACGAACGTTTGGGTACTGCTGATGTAAAACTGCAAGGTCTTGGGGATAAAGCTGTGTTCCCGTCCTGCCCGGTATGATGTAGGGAATAACTTGGACTTCAGGGAACTGATGAGCAATGGGTTCTACGTATTCTTTGCGAATTTCTAGCGAACTTGGCCCGTTGTAGTATGGGTCGACTAATAGAACGCATTTTACGCCGAAATCATATGCATGTTGTGTTCCGTTTATGGCTTCTTGAGTTGAGTTGCTTCCTGTCCCCGCTATAGTTAGGCATTTGTTGTCGGAATATTCATGTACTTTTTCTATTACTTTTGTATGTTCGCTCCAGTCTAAGGTTGGACTTTCTCCGGTCGTGCCAACGGCTAGTAAACCTTTGACACCGTTTTTTATTTGGAAATCTACTAGTTGTTGTAGTCCTTCGTAATCGACGTGGCGATTGCGATTCATGGGGGTTATCAATGCTGTGTAACAACCGCTAAATGTTGTCATTTTTTGATCCTCTCGGGTGTGAAAATAGATTCGCAGATTATTTAAGTATTACGTTTTTCACATATTTTTTACTAAAAACGTAAGCAATTAGAAGAATGAGCCTTGAAGTTCAATCGGCAATCAACCCTTTCCTGAACCTAGTAACGGCTCAACATAATAAGCAGTAAAAACACCATCACAAACACCATAAATTTGCCTCAAATAACTAACGACATCCCCCAGCTCCAACGCGGAAGGAACAACCGCTTTAAAATTATCCAAATATAGAATCTCTGAAAGCAACCCGACTTCTGTCTTCACAATCTTCAAGCGCCATACATTAGGTCCCGATTGAAAAACAGCGATGTCACCAGATTTAGGGCTGCCTTTTCGGACATCGATAGTTTTTTGGCCGCTCATCAGCCATTGGAATACTTCTCTCTTTGCAAAGAACAAAGGCAAATTTAAAACCCAAAACATTCAGTCGGACAGCTATAAGATAAGTTTTCGGTTGAAAAGCGGATATAGACTTTACTATAAAAGAGGAAAAAATGGGTTGAAATGTAGAAGATTGTTGCTAATTTACCCTTTGCCTTTCTCTTCTTTGCCGAAGTATTTGGTCCATTTTAGTTTGCGTGCATCACGTTTGAATGATAGGCTGCTTTTCTTGCATTTGCTGGAATCGAACCATAGGATTGAGCCGTCATTTTTAACGAACATCATGCCTGTGCCAGCTGGGAAATCAGCGCCACAGAACGAACATTTTCTCGGTTTTGGCATGACAAAGTCTCCAAGTTATTATCGGGTAATTTTCTTTGCTTCTCTTTCTGTTTCTCGCAGCATCAGAATGTCTTGTGCTCTAACTGGTCCTTTTACGTTGCGTGTGATGATTCTGCCTTTATCTTTGCCTTCCATGATGCGGACCCGGACTTGTGTGATTTCGCCAGTTACGCCTGTGCGACCTATAACTTGAATAACCTCGGACGGAATTAATTCTTCAGCTGCTTCTTTACTCATTACTGAGTTCCTCGTTTAACCTGGTCAATCCGCGTGACAATTTCTTTGAGTAAACCTGCTGCTTCTCCTTCTCGGATAATACAGGCTGCTGCGCATGGGACGTCAATGCCGATAGATTTGCCGAGCTGTTCTTTGCTTGGTACAAACACGTATGGAATTTTTCTTTCGTCGCAGAGTAGTGGTAGATGTGCTATAACTTCTGGTGGGTCAACATCTTCGGCTATTACAACGAGTTTTGCTTGTGATCGTTCAACAGCTTTTGTTGCCTCGTTTGTTCCTTTCCTAACTGATCCTGATTTTGAAGCAATCGTTAGGGCTTCATAGGCTGCATCTACGATTTCTTTTGGGACTTCATATTTTACATAGAATGGTTTAGACATATTAGCCTCACCCTTTTAAGGCACAGTCTTATCCGCACTTCTTATTTAAGAAGCTTTCTGCCAAAGAATTCCATCTTGTACTTTCAGTTTATAAACAACTTAGAAAACTTTATATAAACTGTTACGTTTTCCTACATGTTTTTCGAGAGGGGAATTGCGTTTGCAAAGATTGGGCAAGGTTTCAAATGTAACTCCGTCGCGAAATATGGTGGTAAAAACAGAAAATCCCCCGAAAATGGGTTTTGAAGTTGTCGACGAGAACTTAAATGTTGTCGGTAATGTTTTTGATATTATAGGACCTGTCTCCGCTCCTTATGCAGTAATTAAATNTAGCATTAGGGAACCTGAGAAAATATTGAACAAACCGGTGTACTTGCTTCTCTCGAAAACAAAACGGAGCAAAAGATGATGAGTAGAGCCAGCAAGTTACATGAACCAATAGATCAAAATCAAGCTGCACCCAAGGCAGAACCAGCTAAGGTTCAATCTTGCCCTGAATGCGGCAGTACCCGACTAATGCGTGATTATGAATGTGCCGAAATAGTTTGCATGGACTGCGGGTTTGTTGTCGCAGCCAAAATAGCTGACCGTGGACCAGAATGGAGAGCTTTTGATGACGAACAAAGATCAAAGAGAACTCGTGTCGGCGCGCCTTTAACATACACTATTCACGATAAAGGGTTATCAACAACAATTGATTGGCATGACCGAGACATTTACGGCAAAAGCCTCTCACCTGGACAGAAAGCACAGGTTTATCGACTACGAAAATGGCAACGCCGCATAAGAGTTTCAGACGCGACCGAACGTAACTTGGCGTTTGCACTCTCCGAAATCACCAAGATTTCCAACAACCTGAACCTTCCGAAAAACATTCTTGAAACAGCGTCAGTGATTTATCGTAAAGCGGTAAAAGAGAAACTTATTCGAGGCCGATCAATTCAAGGTGTCACCTCAGCAGCCTTATATTTAGCATGCAGACAATGTGGTCTACCCCGAACCCTAGATGAAATCGCTCAATCCTCAGGAGTCAATAAAAAAGAAGTAGGGCGAAGCTACAGATTCTTAATCAGAGAACTTAACTACTCCATTCCTCCACTACGACCAAGCCAATATATAACAAAGTTTTCTAACCAACTCACTATGCAAGGAAAAGTTGAGGAAATCGCCCACAAAATCTTAGCGGCAGCAAAAGAACTCAAACTCACCTCAGGAAGAGGACCAACTGGAATTGCAGCCGCAGCGAGCTACGTTGCATCGGTCTTAACTGGTGAGCGTAAAACCCAACGAGAAATCGCTGAAATTGCACAGGTAACAGAGGTTACTATTCGAAACCGATACAAAGAGCTCGTTGAACGCTTGATGTTCCAGATAAGCATCTAATCCGATTATGTCGGATTTTTTAAGGATCTACCTATGGCTTATTTCGATTCGAACCCTTTGGAGAAACTATTAATAAAAGANCAGATTGCTAAACTAAAAGAAATTCAATCAGGACTTAAACAGAACCTTCGTCATCTGCATCATGAAATTGGAAGACTCGAATCAAAACCTGAGTTACGAAGCAACATAGAAAATTTAAGGAAAGACGCTGAAACACGAGCCAATGACCTCGAAATTGAAGTGAAAAGGTTGCGCGAAGATTTAAATTCAATACGGAAACTTTTTGGGTTTGAATCTGGAANNGAATAATTCAAGTAAATCTTAATTAATAATTAGCAATTTTTTTAAGCACCAAAGTTCCTATGCTAACTCATGCCCTATAAATTCACCTTCGACCTCTCAAAGGTTCCACGGTT
>JGI20214J51088_10000321_pt1 | contig 34424 bp, 38 predicted proteins | sample WetSurMetagenome_FD_51088 | JGI IMG/M metagenome (IMG submission 51088) | reverse complement strand
ACACGCTGCCCGGCTGCCTGTCCTATTCGCTTGAGAATGTTGCGCACAAAGCGACATTCGTCGTTCCTCCACTTTGAATTTCCAATTCGTAGAATCATGCTGCGGCTGCCGCACGCACGACTCGTGCGGTACCTCCACTCGAGAGTTGTGTCACCGGCATGTGCTAAAATTCATAAAGTATGGTTCGTGCATTCCAAAAATAAATTAGTGGTTTTCCAACTTGCAACCCTTAGTCATCAGTCATTTCACACTTGCGAATAGCCTGGGACTCGGGCTGTCGGCAACCCTGGACGCTTTGCGCCTGCGCCGTTCCGGATTGATTCCATGCGTCTTTGAGGACGTCGATCTGGAGACTTATATCGCCAAGGTCGCGGAATTGGATGCCTGCCAAATGCGCCCTGATCAGATGGCCTATGATTGCCGCAACAATCGTCTTGCCCAATTGTGTCTCGAACAGGATGGATTCGCCGACATGATCGGGAAGGCCAAAAAAAAATACACTGCAGGCCGCATCGGCGTGTTTCTGGGCACCAGTACTTCCGGAATTTTGCAGACCGAGTTGGCCTATCGCCAACTGGATTCCCGGAGCGGTGCATTGCCTGCTGATTTTCATTATGCAGAAACACAAAACACCTACTCCTTGGCGCGCTTCGTTTCACGCTATCTGGGTTTGAGCGGGCCTTCCTTCGTGGTGTCTTCCGCCTGTTCTTCGAGCGCCAAGGTGTTTGCCAATGCGGCACGCATGATGGTTGCGGGTGTGTGCGATGCGGCCGTGGTCGGCGGAGTCGACAGCTTGTGTCTGAGCACGCTGTACGGTTTCAACTCATTGGGGCTGGTTTCACGTTTTCCATGCCGGCCTTACGATGCAGAGCGTGACGGCATTTCAGTCGGAGAAGGTGCAGGGTTCGTCCTGGTCGAGCGCGCGACGGCTGAAAATTCATCGAACGCGATGCTGCTGCTGGGTGTAGGCGAAAGCTCCGATGCATACCACATGTCCACACCGCATCCGGAGGGATTGGGGGCGAAGCTGGCGATGCAAAGGGCGCTCGCATCCGCAGGGCTGCAGGCTGGCGACATCGACTATATCAATCTGCACGGCACCGCGACCAAATCGAACGATGCAAGCGAAGGAAAGGCGGTCGCCGATGTCTTCGGCGCAAATGTGCCATGCAGTTCCACCAAGGGATGGACGGGACATCAATTAGGTGCCGCCGGTGTCACTGAAGCGATTATTGGCATGCTGGCGATCGAACATGGTTTTGTACCGGGAAGCGTGAACACACGGCAACTCGACCCCGGCATCACGATCAATTATCAGATCGAGAACAGCGAACGGAAAATCCATCGGGTGCTGAGCAATTCCTTTGGATTCGGCGGCAGCAATTGCAGCCTGGTGCTGGGGAGACGGCCATGATGCGCATCTTCGTAGAAGGAGTCGGCTTGCTCGGCCCCGGGCTGGATGGCTGGTCGGCGGGCCGCTCCATGTTGGCTGGCGACGCAGCTTATGTTGCCGCACCGACGAACCTGCGCGCCAGCGATATGCTGCCTGCCGCGGAACGCCGTCGCGCTGGCGTGCCGATCAAGCTGGCGCTGGCCGTGGGGCAAGAGGCGTTCCTGCATTCCGGACGGGATCCCAGGACTGCGGCCACGGTGTTCACCTCGTCAGGAGGCGACAACGACAACGCGCATGCCATCAACGCCATCCTCGCGACCGCACCGCGCGAAGTATCGCCGACGCGGTTCCATAATTCCGTGCACAACGCGGCGGCAGGGTACTGGTGTGTTGCCGCAGACACACATGAGCCGTCCACGAGTCTGTGCGCGCACGATGCGAGTTTCGCGGCGGGGTTGCTGGAATCGGCCGCACAGGTGACGACGGATGATGCGGTCGTGGTGTTGATCGCGTACGACCATCCTTTCCCCGAGCCGCTGCATGCCGTGCGTCCTATCGCCGCGCCATTCGGGATGGCTTTGATACTGTCGTCCAGACAAACCGAAAAATCCCTCGCGTCAATCGAGGTTGATTTTGCGTCAGGCAAAGTCGAAGAGACCACGATGCAAGACGCAGGACTGGAGGTGCTGCGCCGCGGTGTTCCTGCCGCACGCGGTTTGCCGCTGCTGGCTGCCCTGGCCTGCGGCAACGCCGCGCAAATCAGCATCGCTTACTTCGACGACAATCACCTGAATCTTCGCGTGACACCATGCTAGCGGACAGGGCTGCAATCGCGGGCGTCATTCCACACGCGGGCAACATGTGCCTGCTCGACGGTGTGCTGGAATGCGATGCGCAACGCATCCGCTGCATTAGCAGTACGCACCGCGCTGCCGATAACCCGATGCGTTCCGGAGACGAGTTGTCCGCCTTGTGCGGCATCGAATACGCGGCGCAGGCAATGGCAGTGCATGGAGCATGGGATGTTGGGTTCGACCGGAAACCGCGGACGGGTTATCTGGTGGCACTGCGCGATGTTGCCTGTCACACGATGCGTCTGGATAACCTGGGCGACGATCTCATCATCGAGGCGGAAAAAATGATGGGCGACCAAACGCGTGTCATCTACCGCTTCGACATTCAGGCAGGAAAGGTAAAAATCATGAGCGGACGCGCAACGGTGGTATTGGACGCGGACAAGGAGACCGAATGAAGCGCGCGCTGGTGACCGGCGGCAGCGGCAGCATCGGCACCGAGATATGCCGCAAGCTGGCATCGCTTGGGTACCACGTATATGTGCACGCCAACAATTCACTGCAGAGGGCGGAAGAAATTGTCGCCGAGATCAAGGATGCGGGGGGGAGCGCCCAGGCTATCGCCTTCGATGTGGCAAATGCCGAACAGACCCAGAACGCTTTGCAAACGGTCTTGGCAGACGGCGCGATCCAGATTCTGGTGAACAACGCCGGCATCCACGACGATGCGGTGATGCCGGGCATGAACTCGCAACAATGGGGGCGAGTGATCGATGTTTCGCTGAACGGCTTCTTCAACGTGACGCAACCCTTGCTGCTGCCGATGATAGGAAAACGCTGGGGGCGCATCATCAACATCTCGTCCGTCGCCGCCATCGCCGGCAATCGCGGACAGACCAATTACGCCGCTGCCAAGGCCGGATTGCACGGTGCGACGAAATCGCTGGCGCTAGAAGTCGCCAGCCGCGGCATCACCGTGAACGCTATTGCACCAGGCATCATCGAATCCGCGATGACCGAGCATGTGTTCGACAAGGATGCCATCAAACGTCTGGTTCCTGTCGGCCGCGCCGGCAAACCGGAGGAAGTGGCCGATCTGGTGGCGTTTATCGCGTCCGACAAGGCCGCCTATATCTCGGGCCAGATCATCTCCATCAACGGCGCAATGACTTAGAGTCCATGGGGTGAATGGGGTAAAATGCGCGCGCTTGGATAAACGACAGGGAGCATCATGGCAGCAAGTGCGCAGGAAAAAGAGTTGGCACAACTTATCGTGACTTCGTTGAATCTGGAAATCGCGGCAGACGATATCGAACCGGAGGCGCCTTTGTATGGCGAAGGTCTGGGGCTGGACTCCATCGACATACTTGAACTGTCGCTGGCCATCTCCAAAACGTACGGCGTTCAGCTCAAATCGGACGATGCCGACAACAACAGGATATTCAGTTCGCTGCGCAGCCTGAACCATCACATCCAGCAACGTCGGGCATAGCATGCCATCTCACAGAGGTTTATCCGCCAGATAGGTCGAGAATATCCCGAGATCGATATTGCGGCGCACATTCACGAACCCTGCGTTCTTCAGCGTGCCCAAGACCTTTTCCGGTACAGCACAGGCTTCGATGGTATCCCAGTAGTAGCGCCACAATTGCGAGGAATTCCTGTCCCGGGCAACGAGTCGGGCCAGCGCAGGAACGATGTATCTGCAATATATCCTGAGCAGCGCCGTACCCACTTTGCCCACAGGCGGAGTGATCTCGAGGATGCATACCTTGCCGCCCGGCTTCAGTACCCGGTGGAACTCCGAGAATGCGACGGACATGTCCGACACATGGCGAAGCGCATAACCCATGCTGAGAAAATCGTAAGCCGCGTCGGCCAACGGAATTTGCTCCGCGCGGCCTTCGACCACGGTGACGCCGTGTGGCAACCTGGCGTTGCGGATCATGCCGGGACTGGGATCGACGCCGGTGATCAGGTGCGGGTCGCCGACCAGTTGCGCCGCCTGTTTTGCCACCAGGCCGGTGCCCATGCCGACATCCAGCACGCGCATCCCAGGCTGCAAGCCGGCGAAAGCCAGCATGCTACGGCGGTACGATGAGCCGGTACCGAGCCCGAGGATTCTTTCGATGCGATCATAATCGGAAGCCGTCTTGTCGAACTGTTCGCCGACCCAGGAGCACCGGTCTTCTGCGCGGTCGTAGTACTCGGTGAGCGGGGGGTGCGGCGCGTGGACGATGGCTCCGGGCGGCTCGTTGACTCTGGTCATGTTCAGGACTTGCGCGCAGGATTGTGATGGGCGAATGCTAACCTAATTCTCTTCGTGCTGTGCGCGAACAGCTCGACCATGGCACCCTGCATGCGGGGCAAACGGGCCTGTTTCGGGTAGAATGGCGGCCTGAAATCGGGGTGGGCCCGGGCAATTCGACACAGAATAATCATCAGTACCAGAACTAAATTCCTTAACATCACCGTGCATTCCTCAAACCGACAATTCGCAATTCATGCCGCCATGATGGCCGTGCATCACCGGAGAGGGTGACATGGCACGTCTGGGCAGGTTCTTCTTGATACTGGCATTCATCGGCTATCCGATCCTGCTGCACACCTACATCCTCAAGCAGGAGGTCGAGATGTGGCAGCTGTTATGCGTTTTTGCGCCGATGCTGGCAGGCGCGGCATGGGTGACGTTGCGCATGGTCGACAAAATATGGTGGCCTCTGGTGGTGGCGGTGTTCGCCGCTGGAATCTATTTCATCGCAACCGGACATCACGGGCGCATCGGGCTGCTCGCGGTGAACGGGTTGTCGAGCGCCACCCTCAATCTGTTCCTGCTATGGCTGTTCGGGCGCACCCTGACGCGCGGCAACGAGCCGCTGATCTCGCAGATCTCGCGTCATATCAACGGAAAGCTGGATCCCGAAGTCGCCGACTACACCCGCCATGTGACCATCGCCTGGTGCATCTTCTTTGCCCTTCAAGTGATCGTTTCGCTGCTGCTGTATGTCTACGCGCCGGTCGCGGCATGGTCGTTCTTCATCAACGTATTGAATCTGCCGCTGCTGATCGCGATGTTTGTCGGGGAAAAAGCCTACCGCACGGTGCGCTTCCCCCATCACCCGAAGACTTCCATCCTGAAGGCGATCGAGGTGTACACCAAGAATTTTGCGGCACCCGGAAAAGCGGATAGCGGACGCTGAGGTTTCAATCTCTCATGGCAGCAATCCCGCTCATCCGTTGCAACGACACCGACAGTGTGTTCGCCTATTGTGCGGGACAATCCGTCTGCGTTCCGCAGTTCCTGCAAAATGTCGCGGAACTGGCACAAGCACTTCCGGACAGGCGCTATATCCTGAACCTGTGTACCGACCGGTACCGTTTCATGGTCGGTTTCGCGGCCGCATTGCTGCGTGGGCAGACCAGCCTGTTGCCGCCCAACTACACCTCCAGTTTCGTCGAGCGACTGGGTCAACGTTATCCCGACATGTATTGCCTGGCCGACGGCATGGCGGACTTCAAGGGCATCGAGACCCTGCGCTATCCGGAATTGCCGGAGCAGGATGCCGCGGTGCGAACCATCCCGGCCATCCCGGAGGAACGCTGCGCGGCATTGGTGTTTACCTCGGGCACCACCGGGCAGCCGGTCGCGCACCCGAAATCGTGGGGCAGCTTGTGCAGAAGTGCCGTCGCTGAGGCGGCGAGTCTCGGTATCACGCAGGACTCGGGCCTGGCGGTTTTGGGTACCGTTCCGGCACAGCATATGTACGGCCTGGAATCGTCCATGCTGCTGGCCGTGCAGAATGGCCTGGCACTGGTCGCCGAACGACCGTTCTATCCGGCTGACATCCGCGCGCAATTGGCCGCGCTGCCGCAACCGCGCTGCCTGGTCACCACGCCCGTCCATTTGCGCAGCCTGCTGGCGGAAGCGCAGGAACTTCCCGCTGTCGAATTCGTACTGTGCGCCACCGCACATCTGGCCCCGCAGCTGGCGAACGAAGCCGAGGCGCGTTTCGCCGCGCCGTTATATGAGATCTACGGCTGCACCGAGGCGGGTCAGATCGCCAGCCGCCGCACGACGCAGGGCAAGGCCTGGCATTTGCTCGCAGGCGTCGAATTGAGGCAGGATGAACTGGGAACTCATGTGTACGGCGGGCATGTGCAGATCGAAGCTGCATTGAGCGATGTGATCGACCTCAACGCTGACGGTACGTTCACACTGCACGGGCGCACGGCAGACATGGTGAATATCGCCGGCAAGCGCACGTCGCTGGCCAGCCTAAATCACCACCTGAACGCGATACCGGGAGTGCAGGACGGCGTGTTCTTCATGCCGGATGATAGTGACGGGGCGGTCAAACGCCCGCAGGCTTTGGTGGTCGCACCCGGGATGTGCACTGAAGACGTACTCAACGCTTTGCGCAAGAGCGTGGATGCAGTGTTCCTGCCGCGTCCCCTGTATTTCGTCGATGTGCTGCCGCGGAATTCGACCGGAAAAATAACTCGCGAAGCCCTCATGCAATTGATCGAAGCTTGCGCGAAGAGATGAACAAGCTGTCCCTGCATTTCGCCTCAGGCCATCCGACCGCAGCCGGACATTTTCCCGGCAATCCGATCATTCCCGGTGCGCTGCTGCTGGCAGAGGTCCTGCGTTGTATCGATCAGGCAGAAGACACCCGGTTCGCTTCATGCAACATCAAGGCGGCAAAATTCTTGCACCCGGTGCGGCCGGGCGATACGGTCTCAATCGAGTATGCTTTTTCGGCGGCGGGAACGATAGAGTTCAGGTGTGCCGTCGCCGGAATCAACGTGTTGACGGGAGGCATCGTTGCAAACGCATAAGAAGGTTGGAAGCAAGTCCGCATCCGGATGGGTGGAAAAGCAGGAACGCAGCAATACGCTGGCTATCCGCTTCATCGTTTGGGTCGCCCTCACGCTGGGGCGGCGCGTTGCGCGCTTGTTTCTGTACCCGATCTGCCTCTACTTTCTCCTGTTCGCAGGCGAAGCGCGAACGGCATCGAGGAAATATCTGCGCAAGGTCCTGGGGCGCGAACCGCGTGCAAGCGACGGTTTCAGGCATGTCCACACCTTCGCTTCGACCATACTGGACCGGGTCTTCCTGCTCAACGGCCGCTTCGACAAGTTCGATGTGCACACCCATGTGGATGCCGCGGCGCAGGCAATGATAGCCAGTCAACGAGGATGCATCCTGCTGGGAGCGCATCTGGGCAGTTTCGAGATCACGCGCGCCTTTGCCGATGAGGCCAGGGCGCGCACCGTCAACGTCGTGATGTATGAAGAGAACGCACGCAAACTGAACTCGGTACTGAAGGCGATCAATCCCGGGCAGGGCCAGCACATAATCGGGCTCGGCAAGGTGGATTCCATGCTCAGGGTGCAACAGGCGTTGCAACGCGGCGAATTCATCGGCATCCTCGCCGACAGGGGACTGGAGCATGACGGTGCCGGCGTGACCTGCGATTTTTTGGGGGAACCGGCAAAGTTTCCCAGCGGGCCGCTGCGTATGGCGTATATGCTGAAGAGCCCGGTGCTGCTCATGGCCGGCGTGTATCGCGGCGGCAACCGTTATGATCTGTACTTCGAAGGCCTGGTGGATATGGGCAACCCCCAGGGGGCGCCGCGCAGCGAGCTGATCCGCCAGGTGCAGCAGCGGTACGTCGATCTCGTCGAGCACTATTGCCGCGACGCGCCCTACAACTGGTTCAATTTCTACGACTTCTGGAAACCATGATGCGTTTTCTGCTTTTGCTGCTTTGTCTGGTATCTGCTCCGGCATCTGCCGAGGAAGATAGAAACCGCGATGCGGCCGAATGGGGCTTGCCGCAGCTGATGCACAGTCTTGCGCAACGGCAGGGTTCGCAAGGAAAGTTCACCGAGCGCAAATACCTCAGCGTATTGAACCGGCCTCTGGAATCATCCGGCACCCTGAAGTTCCAGGCGCCGGGGCATATGGAGAAGCACACGCTCGTTCCAAAAGCAGAAGACCTGGTGCTCGATCAGGGCGTGCTCACCATCGACAGCAAGGCACATAACATCAAGCGCACGCTGGTATTGCAGGAATACCCGGCGGTGTGGGCATTCGTCGAAAGCATCCGTTCCACACTGGCAGGCGACCTGGCCACGCTGGAGCGCTTCTACCGGATCACACTGGAAGGCGATGCCGCGAAATGGCGCATGCGGTTGCTGCCCATAGAGCAAAAGACGCGCGAAATGGTGCGCGAGATCGTCATCACGGGGCACGGCGACCGGGTGGCCGAGATCGAGATGCGAGAGTCCAACGGCGACCATTCCAGCATGACGGTCGTCGAAGAAACGCAATGAACCTGCGCAGACAAATCGCGGTGATCGTCTGGTTGCTGTTTGTTGCCGCCTGTGTGCTGGTCATCAGCCACTCCCGGTTCACGGCCGACATGTCGGCGTTCATGCCGCGCAACCCGACGCTTGGGCAAAAGATCATGGTCGATCAGCTGCGCGACGGCGTGGTGTCGCGCCTGATTCTGGTCGGCGTGGAGGGTGCGCCGGCGTCGGTGCTGGCACAGATCAGCAAGGACATGGCGGCAACTTTGCGCCGCTCGCCGGAGCTGGTCGCCGTCAACAACGGCGAACAGGCCGGCATGGAAAAGGATTTCGATCTGCTGTGGCGCAACCGCTACCTTCTGAGCGATGCAGTCACGCCGCAGCGCTTTACGCCCGCCGGGTTGAAAGAAAGCCTGTCCGGCTACCTTGAACTGCTTGGAACGCCGATGGGCAGCATGGCGCAACGTGTGCTGGCCAAGGACCCCAGCGGTGAAGTGATCCACCTGCTGGAGCAGTTGCAGGGCGAAGCACATCCGGCCATGCAGGATGGTGTCTGGTTCTCGCGCGACGGCGCGCGCACCATGCTGCTGGCGAATACCGCAGGAGCGGGCAACGACATCGATGCGCAGGAGCGTGCCGTGCTGGCGATCCAGGGTGCATTCGAGGACGCGCGCAAGGCACTGCCGGCGGCGGCATCAGCGCAAGTGAGCATGACCGGCCCGGGCGTGTTCTCGGTCCAGTCGCGCGCATCCATCCGCGACGATGCCTGGAAGCTCTCGCTGATCGCCACTGTGCTGGTGGTGAGCATGCTGCTGTTGCTCTATCGTTCTTCGCGCGTCTTGGTACTCGGATTGCTTCCGGTTGCGAGCGGCGCGCTGGGCGGGGTGGCGGCGGTTAGCCTGGGATTCGACAGCGTACACGGTATCACGCTCGGGTTCGGCGTCACGCTCATCGGCGAGGGAGTGGATTACGGCATCTATTTGTTCACCCAGATAGAGCATGACGAATCGCCGGAAAGCACCTTGCGCCGGATCTGGCCGACGTTGCGGCTGGGCGTGCTGACTTCCATTTGCGGTTTCAGCGCCATGCTGTTCTCCGGCTTTACCGGATTGGCACAGCTCGGGCTGTTCTCCATCGCCGGGCTGATCGTGGCGGTGAGTACCACGCGCTGGGTACTGCCGCACCTGTTGCCGCAAGGTTTTTCCGTACGTGCTACGACACGTTTCAGCAGTGTACTGATGTCGCTGGTGCGGCAGGCGCCGCGTGCGCGCATCGTGCTGTTCGCGGCAGTGGCGATCGCAGTCGCGTTTCTTGTAATCAAGCGCGATGCACTGTGGAACGACAGCCTGGCCAGCATGAGCCCGGTGAAAAAAGAATCGCTGGCGCTGGACGAGCAGTTGCGCCGTGACATGGGCGCGCCCGACGTGCGCTACATGCTGGTATTGAACGGCAGCGACCAGGAGAGCGTATTGCAGCAGGGTGAGGCGGTCGCAGGCGCCATGCACAAGCTGGTGGCGCAGGACCTGCTGGAAGGGTTCGATACACCGCTGCTTCCCAGCCGTGCGCTGCAACAGGCACGTCAGGCAACCTTGCCCGATGCAGCCACGGCTCGATCCAATCTGGGCAGGGCGTTGCACGATCTGCCGTTCCGCGGCTCGACCTTTGCGCCGTTCGCGCAGGAGATTGCGGTTGCGAAGCAACAACCCTTGCTGGATCGTGCTGCGTTTCAGGGCAGCAATCTCGGCTTGAAACTCGATACTTTCCTGGTGCAGCGCGATGGAGGATGGTTGCTGATGTTGCCCTTGCGCGGCGTGAGAGATGCGCAAGGGATAGAACAGGGCGTTCGCCATGCGTCCGGTACGGCGTTTGTGCTGCTCGATATGAAAACGGAATCCGAACAGATGTTCCGCGACTATCGCCACGAAGCCGCAAAGAACGCCATGCTGGGTGCGCTGGCTATCGTGGCCCTGTTGTTCGCCAGTTTGCGGTCGGTGCGACGGGTCGTGGAGGTGTCGCTGCCGCTGGCGGCGGCAGTCGTGTCGGTGACGACGTGGCTGATACTCGGCGGGCACACGCTGTCCATCTTCCATCTGATCGGATTGTTGCTCGTTGTGGCAGTCGGATCCAACTACGCATTGTTCTTCGATCAGCGCTGTATTTCGGCGCAGGATCGGGAACGCACCGTCACCTCGCTGGTGTTCGCCAATGCTTCGACTGTACTCGGGTTCGGCCTGCTGTCGCTCTCCCAATCACCGGTGCTGAATGCCATCGGTTCCACGGTGGCAGCCGGTGCGGTGCTCAGCCTGGTTTTTTCTGCCATCCTGATCGCGGGGCGAGATGCATGACGGCAGCGTCGTTGGTTGCCCGGTACATGGGGGTCGGTTAAGATGCATATTGATTTTTGTAGCTTGGGGACGCTGGCCGGCGTGGCTAAACAGGGAGAATGACATGAAGCATGTATATCTGATTCTCACCGTATTGACCGCGATGCTGGCGACCGGGTGTGCGACCCCGCAAACGAAAACGGAAGAACCTGAAAAGGCACCGCCGGTCAGCAAACCGGCACCCGCGAAGGAAAGCACCCGGAAAGAACCGGCAAAGAAAGAGGTGGTCAGGAAAGAGGTCCCCGTGGAAGGCGAGATCGTCGGCAAGCCCGCCTCCGACAGCAAGTTCGCAAAATTGAAGATCGGCATGACCCTGAACCAGGTCGAGAAACTGATTGGCCCGCCGACCAGGCAATCGACACACCCGACCGGCAAGGCATCCATCCCGTTTTATTTCGGCCCGGATCGCTGGGTCATCCAGTACTCGTACAAGCACGAGGGTGTATTGACACTCAATTCCGGCGGAGATCAGGTGCTGATCCGCATCGAGGTCAACAAGGCCGAATAGGCCTTCGCTCACTGCAAGAGAAGGAATCTTCATGATTGAACAACAAAGCTCGTGCGAAGTGCTGGTGATTGGCGGTGGCCCGGCCGGCTCCACGATCGCAACGCTGCTGGCACAGCGCGGGCGAGATGTGCTGATGCTGGAAAAATCCAGACACCCGCGTTTCCATATCGGCGAATCGCTGTTGCCGATGAGCATGCCGATGTTCGATCGACTCGGTGTGGCCGAGGAAATCAAACGCATCGGCATGGTGAAGCTCGGCGCAGAGTTCGTCTCCCCATGGCATGGTGCACCGGTGATGATCGACTTCAACGATGCCTGGGACAATACCTGGCCCAGCGCATATCAGGTGCGCCGCGACGAGTTCGACGAGATCCTGTTCAGGAATGCGGCAGTCAAAGGTGCGCGCGTCATCGAGGGCTGCAAAGTAACGGACATCAAGTTCCAGCCGGGGGATGAAGCGCTGGTCGATACGGTGGGCATGGAAGGGCAGGCGCAACGCATCCGTGCCAGATTCGTGGTGGATGCTTCCGGACGCGATACCTTTCTCGCCAATCATTTCGGCATGAAGCACCGCAACAAAAAGCACAATAGCGCGGCCATCTTCGGGCATTTCTCCGGGACGAAGCGTCTGGAGGGTGAGGTGGAAGGCAACATCAGCCTGTTCTGGTTCGAACACGGCTGGTTCTGGTTCATACCCCTGGCCGATGGCAACACCAGTATCGGCGCGACCTGTTGGCCCTACTATATGAAGACGCGCAAGACCGATACCTCGCAGTTCCTGCTGGATACTATCGCGCTGTGCCCGGCGCTGGTAGAGCGGACGAAGGACGCCAAACTGGTGTCGCCGGTCACCGCGACGGGCAATTTTTCCTATCTGTCGGAGCGCTCTTCGGGTGAAAACTACATCCTGCTGGGCGATGCCTATGCCTTTATCGACCCCGTGTTCTCTTCCGGCGTGTTCCTGGCGATGAACAGTTCCTTTGTCGGCGCCGATACGGTGGAGACTTGTCTGGACAAACCGCACGAAGCGGCACAGGCATTGAAAAAATTCGACAAGGAGATGATGCGCGGGCCGAAAATGTTTTCATGGTTCATCTATCGCATCACCACGCCGGCGATGCGCGATCTGCTCATGTACCAGGGTGCCGAGAGCAAGATCAGGAAGGCGCTGATCTCGGTACTGATCGGAGATGTCTACCGCACGAAACGCTACGGATTCTGGTTGTTCATGTTCAAGGTGATGTATTACGGGCTGACCTTGTCCCACTTGAAGACCAGCTTCGCTGCCTGGCACAAGCGCAAGCGCTCCATTCGTGTCGTTGAAATGGGTGTGACAGGCTGATGCAAAGTATTGGTAATCAATTCGGACTGACCTATCTCGATGCCGGCGAAATCGGCAACTACCTGAAAGATAAAAGCGGCCATGTATTGAGCGTGATCGGTTTCGGTCGCGCGATCGCACTGCCGGAGATGGCATGTTCACCGTTGTGGATCGACATTCCGGTGCTGGGCGGGAAAGACAACAGCTTCGAAGTCTGGTCCAGCGATGCGCCGACGACGGCATGCGAGTATCAGGGCATGCGTGGCACCAGCGACGGCAAAGTGCTGTTTGGCAGCGTATCGCTGGAGCAGCGTGCCGGGGACACACTGGAAAAGCTGGCCGCGCAGGCGTACATGCAGATCTTCGGATTCATCGATCATTTCGGCTATCGCAACCTGTTGCGCGTTTGGCATTACTTCCCCCATATCAATGAAGACGAGAACGGCCTGGAACGCTATCGCGGTTTCAATGTCGGCAGACATGCTTCATTCGTTGCCAACGGGCGCAGCATAGGCGAAGAGGATGTCCCCGCGGCCAGTGCGCTGGGCAGCAACAGCGGTTCGCTGGTGGTCTATTTCATGGCATCCAGGTTGCCCGGCAAGGCGGTGGAGAATCCGCGCCAGGTCAGCGCCTATCACTATCCGCAAACGTTCGGCCCGAGCAGCCCGATCTTCGTGCGCGCCATGTCGGCGTCGCTGGGCGGGCAATACTGCTTCTTCATCTCCGGCACCGCCAGCATCGTCGGTTATGAGACCCTGCACCAGGGCGATACGGGAAAACAGGTCGCCGAAACGCTGCTGAATATCCGCACGCTGTTGCAACAGGCACCGCACTACGATCCCGGGCAGGGGCGTGTGTTGCTCAAGGTCTATCTGCGCCATATCGAGGATTTGCCCATGGTGCGCGGGAAAGTGCTGGCCGAGTTCGGCGAGGCATGCAAGGCCGTCTATCTTCACTCCAACATCTGCCGATCCGATCTGCTGGTGGAGATCGAGGGTGCCTATTTCAACGATGTGCGGTAGGGCTCGGGCTTCGAGCGCATGAAGAAACTGGTTCTGTCCACGTCCGTTGTGTCGTCCTTGCTTTGCATTTCCGCTGCCAGTGCGCAGACTGAAATCAAACCTCAATGGGAAGCGGGCGCGGGTTTTGCAGCTATCGATTTTCCGATGTATCGCGGTTCGAACGAGCGCCGTTCCTACCTGCTTCCCGTCCCGTATTTCGTCTATCGTGGCGACACCGTCCAGATCAACCGCGAACGTGTGCGGGGCCTGATTTTCAAGCGCGACAGGGTCGAGATGGATATCAGCGTGAACGGCTCCGTACCTGCCAAGGGCGCCATCGCGCGGCAAGGGATGCCCGATCTGGACCCGACACTGGAGGTCGGCCCCTCGCTCAATGTCCATCTTTATTATTCCGAAGACAGGAAGAAAAATTTCGATGTACGCATGCCTGTGCGCGGCGTCATCGCTTCAGATTTCAAACATGTCCAGCCAGCGGGATGGCTGTTCCAGCCGCAACTGGACGCAGACTTTCTCGATGCCGGCCATAGCGGATGGAACATCGGTCTGGTGGGCGGGCTGGTTTTCTCCGATCAGCGCTACAACCAGTATTTTTACAACGTTGCCCCGCAGTACGCGACCGCGACACGTGCCGCCTATTCGGTCGGCGGCGGGTATGCGGGCACGCAATGCATTCTTGCCGTCAGCAATCGCCGGCAGGACGGGCGCTGGATGGGCGGCTTCATGAAATGGGACAACCTGAACGGCGCGGTCTTTGCAGACAGCCCGCTGGTCAAGACCAGGCAGTATTTCACCGTCGGTTTCGCGGTCACATGGACGCTCGACAAGTCGGACAAGATGGTCGAAGTGAATGCCGACTGATACGACGCCAGTCATGAAAACAACATGACCCTGTGCTACGCTTGGGGCAGAACAAAAAAAGATTCAGGGAAGCGACAAGGTGATGCGGGTCTGGCGACAATTGAAAACCCTGTATGAGTATTTCGTGCTGTACGGCGGACTGCTGCTCTTTGCGCTGCTCTGTCTGGCGTGGAGCCTGCCAGCCGGCGTGGTGCGCCATCTGTTGCCGCGTCGCACGGCGGAGCGCATCGGGCAATACGTGATCATGCTTGCGTTCAGGATATACCTGTCCGTGGTGCGTGCCAGCGGTCTGGTGAAGTGCGACCTGAGCGCGCTGGACACTCTGCGCGGCGAGCCGCTCATCATCACCACCAATCATCCGGCGCTGATCGATGTCGTGCTCATCGGCTCCCGCCTGCCGCGTATGGTGTGCGTGTTGAAGGCGAATCTGCTGGATAATCCGATGCTCGGGGGCGGCGCCAGCATGGCAGGCTATATTCGCAACGATTCCACCGGCAACCTGATACGCCGTGCGGCGACTGTCACGCGCGAAGGCAGCCAGCTGCTGATCTTTCCTGAAGGAACGCGCACCGTGACAGATCCGGTCAACCCGTTCAAGGGCGGGTTTGGTCTGGTCGCGAAAAAAGCAGGTGTGCCGATCCAGACCGCGTTCATCGAAGCCAGCAGCCCGTTCCTGGGCAAGCACTGGTCGTTATGGAAGAAGCCGGATTTCCCGCTGGTGTATCGAGTGCGTCTGGGCGAACGCTTCGAAGCGACGGGGGATGTAAAGAAATTCGTTACCGATCTGGAAGAATATTACCGCCGCGAAATGCGGGAACAAAAACTCGGAAAGCAAGCATGAGCATCACCTCAACCTCGCATCTTGTCCTTATCCCCAGCTACAACACCGGGCCCGCGCTGTATCTCACGGTACGTTCCGCGCGGGAACAATGGTCGCCGGTCTGGGTGGTGATCGACGGCAGTACGGACGGCAGCGAAGTCGAGTTGCTTCGTATGGCCGAAAGCGATCCCGGCTTGCGCGTGCTGGTGATGAAAGCGAATCATGGCAAAGGTGCGGCGGTGCTGCACGGCTTGCGCGAGGCGACGCATATGGGATTCACGCATGTGCTGACCATGGATTCGGACGGGCAACACCCGGCTGAGAAGATACCGGAATTCATGGCCGCTTCCATGGCCGATGCCAACGTGCTGGTGCTGGGCGTGCCGGTTTTCGATGCCAGTGCGCCTGCATTGCGCGTGCGCGGCCGCAAAGTTTCCAACTGGTGGGCGAACCTGGAAACGCTGTGGCAGGGCATAGGCGATTCGTTGTACGGATTTCGCGTCTATCCGGCGCACCTGCTGATGGGCGTGATGGAAGAGAGTTACTGGATGCGCCACTTCGATTTCGATCCCGAGGCCGCGGTACGCTTGTGCTGGTGCGGTGCGCGGCCGGTCAATATTCCGGCTCCCGTCAAATATCTGCGGACGGACGAAGGCGGCGTGTCGCACTTCAACTACTTGCGCGATAACGTGCTCTTGACCGGAATGCATATAAGGTTATTTGTCGGATTCATCATCCGCTTGCCGCTGCTGGTCTGGCGCAAGTGGTCTTGAGGCATCGAGTTCGCACTAGGCGGAGAAGCGCATGCCACTTGGGCCCGGGCGGGTTGATGCCGCAAACAGAAGGGCTTTCCGGGTCCCGGAATGACGGTCGTACCGAAAAATTGCTAAAGTCGGCCATCGAACTGCCGATGAATACAGTGTTACAGGGGATTTTTCCTTAAAAGTTTGTTATAAAGCAGCCTGATTAAGCAAAAGCAAACCTATTGAAAGATAGGGACGCAAAGTTACCGGTCTAAGGAATCGTCAAGGTTCTACGACAGCGGGATTGCCGGTTGCCACGTTAAATCTTCAGTGGTGTCCGTTACCTCCTCAGCATGGTCGCCGGTAAATTTGCCGTCCCTGAAAGCCGATAACGAAAGTGTTAACGGGAGGGAAGATGCAGATTCATATAAAAAACAGCGAAATAGTGATTCTGCTGGTTGTGTCGCTGATGGCGTTCACGGCCAATCTGCCGGATGGCGCGGTGGGGAATCTGGTCGACAGGAATCTGTTGCTGATCACGCTGGCAGTGACAGTCTTTATTGCCCTGTTCCGTTATCTCAAATTGATGCTGTTCATCACGGTATCGGTATTGGCCATCGGCGCCAACCTGCCGGACCAGCTTGCCGCGCAACTGGGCATCAGCCGGCTCGCGATGATCGTGGCATCGGGTGTACTCGTTGTCATCGCCCTGCTTTACAAGTCTTACCATTTGCATGCGCTCAATCGCAATGCGGATCTTCAGGAAGATGGCGTCTGCTACCGGCATGACACCCCCGACTCCAGGAATGATGTCATCACTGCCATCCTCAACGGAGATATGGCTGCGCTGCATCAACTGCTCATCTCCGATGTTGAAGTAAACTTCAGCCAGGACGGCCATGTCCCGATCTATCTTGCGATAGAGAAGGGCTATGCCGATATCGTGCTCCTGCTGCTCTTTTACGGCGCGAAACTCCGGGTGAGGAACAAAGCCGGGCAAACGCCCATCGAGTTTGCCTTGATGCGCAACAAGCCGCGTATCGCAAGAATCATCCATTACGCGTCCAGGCAAAACCTGGCCGTTCAGAGCCAGACCATGTTCCCCAGCAAACAAAAGAAGACAGTCGTCATGTTTGCCGACATTTGCGGAAGCACGGCCCTGTACGACAAGCTGGGAAATGAGACGGCCCTGAATGTGATCACGCGCACGCTGAACATCCTGATACAGGAAGTCGCAACCCATAAGGGCACGCTGATCAAGACCATCGGCGACGAGATCATGTGTACATTTCCGAGCGTCGCCGTGGCGACCCAGGCCGCCTGTGCCATGCATTTTGCAATAGATGCACGGCGTCCGGGCGGGGAGCAGGCGATCCATGTTCGTATCGGCTTCCATTACGGCGAAGTCATCCACAAGGCGAACGATGTGTTCGGAGATACCGTGAACGTCGCCGCCCGTGTGGCAGCGATCACGAGGGCGCGCCAGATCATGACGACTCAAACGGTCGTCGATGCCTTGCCATCCGGGTTTGCAGACCAGGTACGCCCCGTCACGCGTGCGGCATTTCACGGCGTGCAGGATTCGCTGGCCGTGTTTCAGGTTCTTTGGGAGCCGGACAATACATTGATGGGCCGGATCGGCGACTCGATATTTCGCAAACGATATGTGGCCGACAACGACTCGTTCGTCAATACCCAGGCGCTGGATCACCAGCCACTTCAGGCCAACCGTCAGGCGCAGTGACCTGCCGAGCCGATCACTGGTGCTTCAATCGCGGCAACGCCGCGGTGGTCAGGTAGATACCCGAGAAGATTAGCCCGATACCGACGTAGTGATACGCCTGCGGGATCTCGTTCAGGAAAATCGCCGAGAGGATGGTGCCGAAGACCGGCATCAGGTGGATGAACAGACTGGCCTTGCTCGCGCCGACCTCGCCGACCGCCCGGTTGTAAAAGACGTAGCCGAGGAAGCCGGGAAGCAGTCCGGTATAGGCAATGCCTGCCAGCGAACCGGCGTTGAGTTTGATCGTCCTGCCCTGGATCATTTCCCACGCATAGGCAGGCGCCAGGGCGAGCAGGCCGACAACAGTGAAGGCGGCGAGCATCAGCATCGGATGAACGCCGCTCGGGCGCCAGTGCAGGCCGATGGTATAGAGCGCCCAGGTGAGTACCGCCACGAGCATCCACAGATCACCGATATTCAACGACAGCCCGGTCAGTGCAGCCAGATGCCCATGGGAGACGATGGTCGCCACGCCGGACAGCGAGAGCAGGACGCCGAACCATTCGACACCATGCAGCTGCTTCTTCAGGAAAGCCCAGGACAGCGCGATGGTGACGACCGGGATAAAGGAATTGAGCAATACAGCGTTGGTCGCCGTCGTGTATTGCAGGGCGATATAGGCCAGTGTGTTGTAACTGCCGACCCCGAGCAGGCCGAGGATGAGGATGGCTTTCCAGCCCCGCTTGAGCAGCGGCCATTGGCTGCGCAGATGGGGCAGCGCCAGCGGCAGGGTGAGCGCCAGCGCAATGGTCCAGCGCCAGAAGGCCAGCGAAAGCGGCGGCACGTCTCCGCGGATGGCGCGGCCTATCACCATATTGCCGGACCAGAAGAGGGTGGTCAGTATGAGCAGCAGGTAGGGGTGTTTGAAGCGTTGGAACATGCGGACGAGGTTGGTTGGAAAAACGCATTATGCATGAGGAAAGGGTTTAAGCAATTAACGGCATTGGCTCATACTTTATCCGACACAAGCCGTCAGATTGCTGCAATCTTTTTTACTGCTTTGCCTTCATGCAATTTGAAATTGAGCTGCCCGAAAGCGGACAGGGGCTGCTGGCAGAAATTAACCCATAGCGGATCCCAGACTTTTCAAGTACGGCCATTCACAACCTAATGACGATTCTATAATGACCTGTCCGCCAGCTATTTCTGCAATGTCGCGTAAAGGTCGTTGGGCAACAAGTTTGAGCGAATTAAAACGATACTATCAAGCTTGCTTGCGTGAAATTGACGATCATAACCCGCCAGAGTGATGAAGTTTGCGTACACAGTTCAGCGTTCGAACTGATACCATCGAATGACATTCGACTGTTCATTTATATCGATTATATTCAAGTAGGTAAAAATATACCTATTACTCATATCTTCGCTGCCCCGCCCAAAACTACGCAGCTGATGGCCTAGAGAAGATATTTCAGAATCTGTCATGTTTCCGCCCCGCCAGCGGATTTCATTTTCTTGACGATATATCACATTATGATATATTATATCCTGCAACTGAAGGAAGCTATTTGACGTGCATAGGTTTGGTAAATAACTCGGGATGTATTGTCATGTTGATAACTTGGGTTGGTGCGGATTTTGTTTTCAAGCCATTTTTTGGCATTGTTGATTTTTTTAGCGATAAATAAAAAGGCTTACCAAATACTTCGGTTGACTTTGTCTGCACACGATCAAAAAGGCTAACTGCCAAACTTGCATTCACTCAAATGAACAGATCATCAGTCACCGTGTCTCGAAGTAATTAAGGTTCAAGCGTTCAAACAATTGGCTTGGTGGCGTATCCGATGCAGAACCAACAGGAGATAAATCATGAACCCGACTGCTGTAGCCCTTGGAATAGGAATCATCTTGGGCATGATACTTTTTTTCGTATGTATGGGCACTGGCCTGCTTGACAAATTGCTGGCATCGATGGAGAACTGGTTCAGCTGGTTCAGCAGATAGAGCAGATCGGACTTGTCTGCTCAATCGCGGTGCTACATACCCAGTAACAAATCCGTGTTTTGTTCGGATTAAATAATTAGGTCCTTCAGACTTTTTCGTGGGTAAAACTGTTCAGCAATGGGTCCAGTTATCAGACCTAAACTAATGTTTGGGTCACTCAGTCGAGCTAATGAATCGACCCACACCATTGTATTGCAGACGGAATTTGGCATTCCTAACCGGTAAATGTCTACAAAAAAAGAGCCGCCCCTGCTAATCCGGCACTCAATTACCCACGGAGAAGTCTGATGAACCAATATTTATTTCGTCCGGGACGATTTAATTTCACATTAAAATCACCTAACTGCATATCAAGGTCCCCATAGCGGCCAAACAAGGTTCCTGTTCGCGGACTTTAAAATAGTCTATCGGCTTAAGCCGCTCCCGTGATTGATAGAAGGATGGTAATAAGCAGAAATCAGTCCAGCTTCACCTTGTACAAGGTGACCGGCGCTGCGCTGTTCTTGTCGAAAGCGATTCCGGCGTCCACCCCGGCTTGGGCGATGTCAGTCGCATCATCGCAGCGAGTGTAGGCTTGGTGCATGGCGCCGAGCGAGAATTCATTGCCCGAGCCGATGGCCCAGTATTGGGTGTACTCGAACACCTCGCGCATCGAATAGATGGCGAAGATGCCGTGGGAGTTGGCAATGAGTGCGGTGATCTGGCTCGATTCGTAGGGGTCTTCCTCGTCTTCCTTGGGGTTCAGGAAACACTCTTCCTTGAGGATGGGATGCAGCTTGCGGAACGTTTCAAAAATCGCGGCCTTGCTGTTAAGCTGCACGTCCGGCGTCTTGGCGAGCAGGCTGGAAAGCACCAGATGATGCGCGGCGCTGCCGCACACACCGACATAGCTGTCGCCGATGCGCAATATCTTGTCGTGCGAGGCGTCTTGCGAGGCATGCAGACGGGTGTTGCCGAAGGTGGTCAGGGTATCTGCCGCGATGGCGACGTATCCGTTCTTTTTGACAGCGACGATGGTGGTCATGTGAAGTTTTCCTTATTGGTCCGTGCGCGATTTTATCATTGATGCTGTATAGCTCCCCCCTTCCTTACCGGACCGATGCCAGTGCCTACTTCTCGGCAATCCGCGATCTGCCGTGGTCTGCATGGCTGGATAGCGGAGGAAGCGGGCGTTTTGATATCCTGGTTGCACAGCCTGTTGCCACCCTGGTCACGCAAGAGGGGCGGACAGAGATACGCCATGCTTCCGGTGTGCGCAGCTCGGGTGATGATGTCTTTTCTCTTGTACGCGAACAGTTGGGAGATCCAATCGCGCCAATGCCGGATATCCCCTTTGCCGGGGGAGCGTTGGGATACTGGAGCTACGACCTCGCACGCCGTTATCACTCCATTCCGGCGATCGCGCAAGATGCAGAGCATCTGCCGGAGATGGCGGTAGGAATCTACGACTGGGCGATAATCATCGATCATCAGGCGCTGAGCGCGCGGCTGGTGTCGCGACAACGCCATGCGGAGACCGCAGAAGTGTTGCCGCAGATCCTGGAGCGGGTACAAGGCGCATTTCCCGCAAAAACGGATGAAGAAAAAGCATCTTTCAGGGTGAATGGAAAGATCGCCTCCAACTTTACCCAGACTGCCTATCGAAACGCATTCGATGCGGTGCAGAAATATCTGCACGCCGGCGATTGTTACCAGGTCAATCTTGCGCAACGCTATTCGGCGCAGGCGTCGGGAGATGCATTTGCCGCGTATCTTGAGCTTCGGAAACTAAGTCCCGCGCCGTATTCCGCGTTTCTGGATTGGCCGCAGGCCCGGATCTTGTGCGCGTCTCCGGAACGTTTCCTGCAGGTCCGGCAGGGCAGAGTGGAGACCAGGCCGATCAAGGGCACGCGGGCGCGCAATGCCGACACGGTCGAGGATGCCCGGCTGGCAGATGAACTTCTCCATTCCCCCAAGGATCGCGCCGAAAACCTGATGATCGTCGACCTGTTGCGCAACGACTTGGGCAAAAGCTGCGAGCCGGGAACGGTAAGAGTGCCCGGGCTATTTGAGGTGGAGAGTTTTTCCAACGTCCATCATCTGGTCAGTACGGTGGCAGGCAGGCTGCAAAGCGGACGCGATGCGCTCGACGTGTTGCGCGACTGCTTCCCCGGCGGCTCCATCACCGGGGCGCCCAAGCAACGCGCGATGGAGATCATCGAGCAACTCGAACCGCACAGGCGCGGTGTGTATTGCGGAACCGTCGGCTATGTCGGGCACGACGGCAATATGGACACCAACATCGTCATCCGGACATTGGTGTATTCGGACAATGAGATTCGTTGCTGGGCGGGAGGTGGCATCGTGGCCGATTCCATATGCGAGGCAGAGTATCAGGAGACGCTGGACAAGGCGGCGGCGATGCTGGAACTGCTGCGGCGGTTCGGCGGAACGTTAGCGCTGTAGGTCGGGTTAGCGTAGCGTAACCCGACATGATGAGACAGGAGCGGAGGCAACGTCGGGCTACCTGTCGCTAACCCGACCTGCGGAATCTGTGTAGGCATATGCAAATGCAGCATGTTATGCACAGTATAGCGTGTGCAAAGGGTTGCACTTGAGTATCTCCAAGAGCGAAACACTGCACTGGCGTTACGAGCGATGGCGGATGATCGCGGCACCGCCGCGAACCGGTACGAGCCGTCACAACAGGGATTTCAGCAGCGAATCCAGTTTGGCGGGCGTAAACGGCTTTGTGATATACCCGTTGATGCCGAGATGGGCGGCCGTCTCGACGTTGTCCCTGGTGGCTTCCGCCGTCACCATGATGACGGGGATATGCTTGAGTGCATCATCTTTTCGCATTTCTTCGAGAAGCTGGATGCCGGACATCCGCGGCATGTTCCAGTCGGAAATAACCAGATCGTAACGCAGCAGTTTCAATTTCCTGAGTGCAGTCTCTCCGTTCGGGACGTCGGTCACCTCATAAGCACCCAGATCGTAGATCATCGTTTTAATGACGTATCGAACGCTGGGTGAATCATCAACTACAAGAATGCGTTTCAAAATGAGCTGTCCTTCATGCGATTGTGGCAGGCCACGTCATGTGCCGGGCTTCCGTTTTTCCCCGATCCTGGCATCGAATCTTTCCCGGTTGATGATGAAGCGTTCATGCCGGCCTTTGGAAATCACCTCCACGCCGTCGTGAGCTTCGACCTGGAACACGAGTCGTCTGCCGTCTACTTCGATCAATTCAACGGTCGCCGTCACTTCCAGGCCGGGCGGAGTGGCCGCCTGATGGCTGACATTGATGTGCGTGCCGACGGTCTGCTCGACCGGCCAGTCGATATGGGGATTGAGGCATTTGATGCAGGCCCATTCCAGAAAGCCGACCATGAATCCGGTGGCGAACACTTCCGGCATCGCGAGGAACTCTTCCGCTTCCGGATAAAGCGCGGGAACGGTTTTTGTGGGCGGTACGAGGAATTTGTGCTCGTATTTGAGTCCGGGCTTCAGGGTATCTTTCATGGTATCTCTCCTGGCGGAATTTATGCCGGGATACTCTTCTCCCGGGTGATGCGTATCACTTCCTGGATCCTGCGCAGGCCGCGCATGACGCTGGCAAGATGCTGGCGGCTGTTCACCTGCAGGGTGAAGTAGAGCGCCGTGTATTCGCCTTCGTTGGTGAAGTGGACATTTTCGATGTTGGATTCGGCATCGGCGATTGCGGCGGCGACCTTGGCCAGCACGCCGCGCTGGTTGGCGACGATGAGTTTGATGCTGACCTCGAACAGCTTGTTGATGTTCTTGTCCCATACGACATCCATCCATTCCTCGCTTCCGCTGCGTCCCTTGCGCAGGGTCGGGCAGTCGTGGGTGTGCACGATGAGCCCCTGCCCGCTCTTGATGACGCCGATGATGGGGTCGCCGGGAATGGGACGGCAGCACTTGGCATACTGGACCGCCATGCCTTCGTTGCCCAGCAGGGTGATGATGCCGCTGCCGGAACCGACTTCCACCCGATTCCCTTCTCCTTCATTCATTCTCGCCAGCTGGCGTGCGATGACCATGTTCAGGCGCCGTCCCAGTCCGATATCGGCGAATATCTCCTGCCGGGATTTCGCACTGCTTTCTTTCAGCACGCGTTCCCAGCACACATCTTCGATATCTTGCAGCTTGAGTCCGAGCGAGTTGAGCGCCTGGCCGAGCAGGCGTTCGCCGAGCTTGGCCGATTCGCCCAAGTGCATGGTCTTCAGGGCGTGGCGTATCTCGCCGCGGGCCTTGCTGGTGACGACATAGCTCAACCAGGCCGGATTCGGGTGCGCGAGCGTGGCGGTGACGATCTCGACTCGGTCGCCGTTGCGCAACTCGGTGCGCAGCGGAACGAGTTCGGAATTCACCTTGGCCGCGACGCAGCGGTTGCCGATGTCGGTGTGCACGCTATAGGCGAAATCCACCGCGGTCGCACCCCGCGGCAGCGCGTAGATCTTGCCTTTGGGCGAGAACACATACACCTCGTCCGGGAACAGGTCGACCTTCAGGTGTTCCAGGAATTCGACCGAATCGCCGCTCTGCGCGAGGCTTTCCAGCAGGCTCTGCAGCCACTGGTGGGTCTTCTGGTGCAGGTCGTTGATCTGCGCTTCCGACGATTTGTACAACCAGTGCGAGGCCACGCCGCTTTCGGCCAGCTTGTTCATTTCGTGCGTGCGTATCTGCACCTCGATGGGCGTGCCGAACGGGCCGAACAAGGCAGTATGCAGCGATTGATAGCCGTTCCCCTTGGGAATGGCGATGTAGTCCTTGAACCGGCCGGGAAAGGGTTTGTACAAACCGTGGAGCACACCCAGCGCGAGATAGCATGCGGGAACATCTTCCACCAGGACGCGAAAGCCGTAAATATCCAGCACCTGCGCGAACGCCAGCGATTTGGATTGCATCTTCTGGTAGATGCCGTACAGATGCTTCTCGCGCCCGCGCACCTCGGCCTTGATATGGTTCTCATCCAGGCGTTGGCGTATTGCCTCCAGTATCTTGCTGACCACCTCGCGCCGGTTGCCGCGTGCCACTTTCAGCGCTTTGGACAGCACTGCATAACGGTTGGGAAAGAGATACTTGAAACTGAGGTCTTCCAGTTCCTGATACAAATTATTCAGGCCCAGACGGTTGGCGATGGGCGCATAGATATCCATCGTCTCGCGCGCGATGCGCCGGCTCTTTTCTCTGGAAACAGAATCGAGCGTGCGCATATTGTGCAGGCGATCGGCAAGCTTGATCAGGATGACGCGCACATCGCGCGCCATCGCCATCAGCATCTTCCGGAAATTTTCCGCCTGGGCATCCACGACTGTGTCGAACTTGAGCTTGTCCAGTTTGCTCAGGCCGTCGACCAGTTCGGCCACGGGTTTGCCGAACTGCTCGCCGATCTGTTCGATGCTGATGTGGGTGTCTTCCGCCACGTCGTGCAGCAAAGCGGCGGTGATGGCCTGCGCATCGAGATGCAGCGGGGTCAGGATGCGGGCGACGGCGATGGGGTGGGTGACGTAGGGATCACCCGACTGGCGCAACTGGCCCTGGTGTGCGTTACGGCTGAAGGCGAGCGCAGATTCGATCTGCGCCACATCCTTAGGCTTCAGATAGGCAGAGACCTCTTGGAGAAGAATTTCAGCATCTGTCTGTGGCATAGATCATGTGGAAACGAAGCCGCCGGAAAAGTCGCGGCGGCGTGGGATCAGGCCATGCCGCGGTTCAGTATCTCGATACCGACCTTGCCTTCGCTGATCTCGCGCAGCGCGACAACGGTGGCTTTGTCCTTGCTGTTCTCCACCAGGTAGCCGGCACCGTTGGCCAGCTGGCGCGCGCGATAGGCGGCGGCCAGGGTCAGCTCGAAACGGTTGGGGATGTACTTCATGCAGTCTTCGACGGTGATGCGTGCCATGGTGTGCTCCTATTTGTGCAATTGGTTGATGAGTGTTGCGTGGCGAGTGAGTTGACTGTCGCGGTGCAGCCCGGAAGCGATGACCACTGCATCGAGTTGCTTCAAGGCCTCGTCCAGCTTGTCGTTGATAATAACATAGTCGAACTCGGCGACATGCGAGATGTCATCCCGTGCCGCCTGCATGCGGCGGGCGATCACTTCGGCACTGTCCTGGCCGCGACCCTGCAGACGGGTCTCCAGGGCGGACAGGGACGGCGGCAAAATGAAGATGGAGATGACATGCGGCATCAGCCTGCGCACCTGTTCCGCGCCCTGCCAGTCGATCTCCAGCAGAATGTCGCGCCCCGAGGCAAGTTCTTTTTCTATCCAAGATTGAGACGTGCCGTACAGATTGCCGTAAACCTCGGCACTTTCCAGAAAATCGCCATTCTTCGCCATCTCCAGGAACTTTTCACGGCTGACGAAGTGGTAGTCCTTTCCGTCGGTTTCTCCGGGACGCGGTGCGCGCGTGGTGTACGAGACCGACAGGGCGATATGTTTGTTGCTTTTGAGCAGCGCGCTGACCAGGCTGGTCTTGCCCGCCCCCGAGGGCGCACTGACGATGAAAAGGTTGCCGGACATAATGGATACCTCTAGAAATTCAAAGTTCTAAGCAAGGCAAGGCGCGAACGAAAAATTGCGACGCAGCATATGCCGGATATGTAAGGAGTAATTTTTTGCGAGCAACACAGCATTGCGACGAAATTTGGGTTTATAGGGGTATCCATGCTGTTCTCCTATTCGATGTTCTGTACCTGCTCGCGCATCTGCTCGATGAGTATCTTGATCTCCATCGCGCTGCGCGATACTTCCGCGTCCACCGATTTCGAGCCGAGCGTGTTGGCTTCCCGATGCAGTTCCTGCATCAGGAAATCCAGGCGTTTGCCGACTGCGCCGCCTTTTTCGAGCACGCGCTGCACCTCGGCGAGGTGGGTCTGCAGGCGCGAGAGTTCCTCGTCGACGTCGATCTTGCTGGCGTAGAGCGTGATCTCCTGCCGCACGCGTTCGTCGTCCTCGCTGCCCAGCGCTTCGAGCAGGCGCGCGCGCAACCGGGATTCATAAGCGAGTATGGCGGCGGGAACGCGGGGGGCGACGGCGGCGCGCAGCGCCTCGATCTGGGATACTCTTTCCAGCAGGAAGGTTTTTAGCTTCTCCCCTTCGCGTTGCCGCGCGGCAGAGAAATCCTTCAATGCCTGCCGTAGCAGCGTCTGCAGCGTGACGTGCAAAGTTTCGGCCGAGAGGGCGGGACTTTCCAGTACGCCGTTCCAGCGCAGCACGTCATTGACGGTAAGTTCGCGTGCGTCCGGCAATATTTCGCGGATCTGGCTGCTCCACAGGGACAGTTGCTGCACCATGACCTGGTTCAGGCGGGCCGGCTCCTGTGCGGACTGGCGCACGGCGAGGTTGATGCGGCATTCCACCTTGCCGCGGCTCATTTGGGCCGCGATGGCTTCGCGCAAAGCGGGTTCCTGTGTGCGCAACTCGTCCGGCATACGCAATTGCAGGTCGAGATAGCGGTGGTTGACCGAGCGCAACTCAAGGGAAAGCGAACCGGAATCCAGTTCGGCGGCGACGGAGGCAAAACCGGTCATGCTGTAAATCATCAAAGTCTCCGGCGAAGTGGAAAAAACATGGGCTGAACGCCGCGCATTATATTACGATTGCACCTAGTCACAGACTCCCAGAGAACATTGGGTGCACAAAAACACAGGGAGAAGATGAAGTTCGCTGTTCACCAGGCAAACCACATCGGCGGCCGGAAGTACAACCAGGACCGGGTGGGATATGCCTATACCAATGATGCGCTGTTGCTGGTGCTGGCAGACGGCATGGGCGGGCATCTGCATGGCGAGATCGCCGCGCAGATCGCCGTCCATTCCTTCATGCGCGCATTCGCCCGCCTCGAGCAAACGCGCGTAAAGGAGCCGGAGGTTTTCCTGCGCGCCACCATGCGCGCCGGGCACGACGCCATATTCGACTATGCCCGCGCTGAAAAGCTCGGCGGCAACCCCGGCACCACCTGCGTCGCGGCACTGGTGCAGGACGGGCAGATTTGGTGGGCGCATGCGGGCGATTCGCGTTTCTATCTGTTGCGCGACAATGCAGTGGCGAGCGTGACGCACGATCATTCCGTGGTGCAGCAGTGGGCGGACTGGGGCATCATCAGTCCGGACGAGATGAAGACGCATCCCGATCGCAACAAGATTACCAACTGTCTGGGCGGCGTGGAGGACATGTTCTATGTCGATGTCTCCAAGCCGGTTGTGGCGGAACCCGGCGACACTCTGCTGTTGTGCAGCGACGGCTTCTGGAGCCCGTTGACCGACGAGGAAATGTCGCAACTTTCATCCATTCAAACGATGCGGGAAAGACTGGACGAACTGATCGTCACGGCGGTGTACCGCGAAGGGATGCGTGCCGACAATACCACGGCCGTGGTGGCGCGTTTGGGCGATAGCGAGGAGGAGCATGCCACCGAGGTGCCCGTGTGCATCATGTTGAACGAACAGGACTTGCCGGGGAACTTCTGAGCAAGTCCGTTATAATCCGCGCTGTTTTCAATTTCCCGAGGTCCCAGACATGCGTCCCAGCCAGCGTAAGCCGGATCAGCTGCGTGCTATCCGCATCACCCGCCATTACACCAAACATGCCGAAGGCTCGGTGCTCATCGAGTGCGGCGACACCAAGGTACTCTGCACCGCCAGCGTCGAAGAACGCGTGCCGCAGCACAAGAAGGGCAGCGGCGAAGGCTGGGTGACGGCGGAATACGGCATGTTGCCGCGTTCCACGGGCGAACGTATGCAGCGCGAAGCGGCCAAGGGCAAGCAGTCCGGGCGCACGCAGGAAATTCAGCGCCTGATCGGGCGCAGCCTGCGCGCAGTGGTCGACCTCGGCAAGCTCGGTGAGCGCACCATCACGCTCGATTGCGACGTGATCCAGGCCGATGGAGGCACGCGCACCGCCAGCATCACCGGCAGCTTCGTTGCGCTGCACGACGCGGTGAGCGGCCTGATGCAAAAAGGGCTGGTGACAGAGAACCCGCTCAAGGAAGCCGTCGCCGCCATTTCGGTCGGCATCTATCAGGGCACGCCGGTGCTCGACCTCGATTACCTCGAAGACTCGGCCTGCGACACCGACATGAACGTGGTGATGCTGGGCAGCGGTCACTTCGTCGAAGTGCAGGGCACGGCGGAAGGCCATCCTTTCTCGCGCGAGGAAATGGATACCCTGCTGGAACTGGCCAAGCACGGCATCGGGCAGCTGGTGGAGATGCAGCTGAAGGTGCTGCAAGGCTGACGGGGGGGCGCGAGCGGGCTCCCTGTGAGCGGCGTTGGAAGGGGATATGGAGGCATCCTTCGTGAAGATGTCCGTCGATCGGGGATCTCTGGCTATATGGCCTGAAGATTGCCGTCTTTATTGGGCTGCAGGCAATATGATATTGGACAGGCAATGAAGAAACTGGTCATCGCATCGAACAACCCGGGCAAGCTGCGCGAATTCCAGCGCATGCTGGCTCCGCTCGGCATCGAGGTGCTGACGCAGGCGCAGCTCGGCATCTCCGAGGCGGAGGAGCCGCATTGCACTTTCATCGAGAACGCGCTTGCAAAAGCGCGCCATGTCAGCCGCGAAAGCGGCCTGCCGGCGCTGGCCGACGATTCCGGCATCTGCGTCGAGGCGTTGGGCGGCGCGCCCGGCGTGATCTCCGCGCGCTATGCGGGAGACAATCCGAAATCTGACGTGCGCAACAACGAAAAGCTGCTGCGCGAAATGCAGGGCGTGGCCGATCGCCGCGCGCATTACTACTGCGTGCTGGTGCTGGTGCGCCATGCCGACGATCCGCAGCCGCTGATCGCCGAGGGCGAATGGCAGGGCGAAATATTCGATGAGGAGCGCGGCGAGGGCGGTTTCGGCTACGACCCGATGTTCTGGCTGCCGCAGTTCGGCAAGACGGCGGCAGAACTGACGCACGACGAGAAGGCGCAGATCAGCCACCGTGCCAAGGCACTGCAGGTGCTGATGCAGCGCTTCCCGCGCGCATGATTGAGCAACCGCTGCAACCAGTCGGCCTCAGGTCGCAGCCGGTGAAGTTCCGCGCGCTGCCGCCGCTGTCGCTGTATATCCACATCCCCTGGTGCGTGCGCAAATGTCCCTATTGCGATTTCAATTCGCACGAAGCGCGCGGCCGGATGCCGGAGCAGGAATATGTCGCGGCGCTGGTGCGCGACCTGGAAATGGCGCTGCCGCTGATCTGGGGGCGCAAGGTGTATACCGTGTTCTTCGGCGGCGGTACGCCCAGCCTGCTGAGCGGGGAAAGCGTGACGGAGATCCTGCGCCAGGTACGCATGTTGCTGCCGCTCGATATCAACGCCGAGATCACGCTGGAAGCCAATCCCGGCACGGTGGAGGCGGACAAGTTCGCCGCGTTCCGCGAGGCGGGGGTGAACCGGCTGTCGCTCGGCATCCAGAGTTTCAACGATGCGCACCTCCAGGCGCTGGGGCGCATCCATTCCGCCGACGAAGCCAGACGCGCGATCGGGATCGCGCAGCAGCATTTCGACAACATCAACCTCGACCTGATGTACGCGCTGCCGCGCCAGACGCAGGAGCAGGCCTTGCAGGATGTGCAGGCAGCGCTGCAATTCAGGCCGCAACACCTGTCCTGCTATCACCTGACGCTGGAACCGAACACGCTGTTCGCGCACCATCCGCCACCGTTGCCGGACGACGACGCGAGCAGCGACATGCAGCAATCCATTGAAGCGCTGCTTGCCGCGCATGGCTACGAACACTACGAGACTTCGGCCTTCGCGCAGCCTGGACGTCGCTCGCGGCATAACCTGAACTACTGGCAGTTCGGCGACTATCTGGGGATCGGTGCAGGCGCCCACAGCAAACTGAGTTTCCACGACAAGGTGGTACGGCAGGCGCGTTACAAGCAGCCTCAGGCCTATATGGAAGCAGTCGCACGTGGTGAGCCATTGCAGGACGAACATGAGGTGTCGCATAACGACATCGCGTTCGAGTTCATGATGAATGCACTGCGTTTGAACGAAGGGTTCGACAGTGCCCTATTCACCGAGCGCACCAGCCTGCCGTTGCTCTCGATACGCCGTGAGCTGGCCGAGGCAGAGCGGCGGGGATTGTTATTCCAGGACCACAAAAAAATCGCCCCGACAGAATCGGGGCGACGGTTTTTGAACGACTTGCTGCAGATATTTCTGCGGGAATAATCCAGACTCAAAGACCTTTTTACGGATTACATCTTCGGATGCGGGTTGGACTTGTCGAAGTCGTTTTCCTTATAGCAGTGATTCAAATATTCATCTTTCTTCTTGCCTTCAAGCTTCATGTTTGCAGCATTGGTATCGCAATGCTGTTTCTTGTCATGCATTTCTTGCGCGTCGGATTTTTCTTCATGAACCTTCTTCAGGCACGCTTCGATGAAGTCTGCGCGTTTGGCGGTGTCGGTGATCTTGGCTCCTTGTTTGTCGCAATCGTTGGTCATTTCATGTGCAAAAGACGGGGCGGCGAAAGCGGCAAGCAACAGGCAGGTTAATGTGATGAGGTGTTTCATGTCAGCTCCTTATAAAATTTTATAAAATTTATAGAATCATAAATAACGGCGCTACATATAAAATCGTAACAGAAATACGACGCTACATATAAAATCGTAACAGAAATACCGAAAAATTTAACGTATTTTTAACATGCTAAATTAGATGGGTATTAAAGGATGATCTTGCGGAAAACAAGGTCCCAAACGCCGTGTCCCAGCTTGAGTCCGCGCAATTCGAACTTGGTGAGAGGCCGATATGAAGGGCGCGGGGCGTAATCCGCCGCGGTGTTTTGCAGCAACGGTTCCGCGCTCAATACTGCCAGCACCTGCTCGGCATAATCCTGCCAGTCGGTGGCGACGTGAATATAGCCGCCGGGCTTGAGCTTCTTGGCCAGTTGCGCGACGAATGGAGACTGGATCAGGCGGCGCTTGTTGTGGCGAGCCTTGTGCCAGGGGTCGGGGAAGAAGATATGGACGCCGTCCAAAGTATCGTCGCCGATCATGTCTCGCAAGACCTCCACCGCATCGTGCTGCATGATGCGGATATTCCTGAGCTGTTCAGCATCGATCAGTTTGAGCAGGTTGCCCACGCCTGGAGTATGCACTTCCAGCGCCAGATAGTCGTTCTCGGGATGCGCCTGCGCGATGGTCGCCGTGCTGTCGCCCATGCCGAAGCCGATCTCCAATATCTTGGGCGCGCTGCGCCCGAAGGCCTGGTCGAGGTCGATCGGCCGCGCGACGTAATGAATGCCGTAGCACGGCAGCCAGGTGTCGATGGCGCGCTGCTGGGCGGTCGAGACGCGGCCTTGTCTTAGAACAAAGCTGCGGATATGTCTCTTGCTGAGATCGGTGGTGTCGGTCATGGCGATTGATTTCATGCCGTTCGCCCTGAGCTTGTCGAAGGGTGAATGGTGTGGCTGTTGAATCCGTTCATGCTTCGACAGGCTCAGCACGAACGGGAGTTAGTATCAGCTTCGCGTCGAAGAGATAATCCCCGCCGTCGGCGAACTCGGGCTCGCGCTGTAGAGTTTTTTCGGCATGCGTCCGGCAAGAAACGCGCTGCGCCCCGCTTCGACCGCCTGTTTCATTGCCGAGGCCATCAATACAGGCTGTTGCGCGGCGGCGATGGCGGTGTTCATCAGCACGCCGTGGCAACCCAGTTCCATCGCAATGGCGGCATCGGAAGCGGTGCCGACGCCCGCATCCACGATCACCGGCACGTGCACGCGTTCCATGATGAGCTGCAGGTTCCACGGATTGAGGATGCCCATGCCGGAGCCGATCAGCGAGGCCAGCGGCATGATGGCGACGCAGCCGATGTCTTCCAGTTGCTTCGCGATGATGGGGTCGTCCGAGGTATACACCATCACCTGGAAGCCATCCGCCACCAGTATTTTCGCGGCCGCGAGAGTCTCGATCACATTCGGGTACAGCGACTGTGGATCGCCCAGCACTTCCAGCTTGACCAGGCTGTGCCCGTCCAGCAGTTCGCGCGCCAGGCGCAGCGTGCGCACCGCATCGTCGGCGGTGTAGCAGCCTGCGGTATTCGGGAGGTAGGTGAATTTCGACATCGGTACTGCGTCGAGCAGGTTGGGCTCGTTGGCGTTCTGTCCAAGGTTGGTACGGCGGATCGCGACCGTCACGATCTCAGCGCCGCTGGCGTCCAGCGCAGCGCGCGTCTCGGTGAAGTCCTTGTACTTGCCGGTGCCGACCAGCAAACGGGAAGAATAACTTTTACCGGCGATGATTAATTTTTCGTTCATTAAATTGTTCCTGATGAAGTTGTCGGCATTGCACAGCTATCCGGCCCAATTGCCGAACCACGCCGAATTGGCCATTATCTAGCCGCCGCCGACCGCGACGACGATCTCGAGCCTGTCGCCAGCCGCCAATTGCCGGGTGGCGAATGTACTGCGCGGCACAATCTCGCCGTTGCGTTCCAGTGCGATGCGCTTTCCGATCAATCCCATCTCCTCAATGAGCGTGGCGACGGTTGCGTTGGCGGGAAGTTGGCGAGGTTCGCCATTGATGCTGACGGTGATCACTTTGCTGTTGTTGCCCATGATAGAATCTGCGCCGCATTCTACTATAAGCGGGTGTAGTTCAATGGTAGAACGGCAGCTTCCCAAGCTGCATACGACGGTTCGATCCCGTTCACCCGCTCCATCCGTATCGCTCAATCAGCGAAATTCACGCAGATAGTGCTTCTCGAAATAACGCTTTGCCCAATGAAACAGGCGCGATGACGGCAGCACCCAGTTGCGCTTGGAATCGCGATAAACAAGGATGCCGGCATCGACGCTATCGACGATGCAGATCAGCTCGGTCCTCGGCCGTGCTGCCGGTGCTTTGCCTTCAAGTGCGAGCAGCAGATTCTCCGCCGCTGCACGTGCCTGCAGGTCGGCCATGTGCGCCTGCTTCGGCAGCCAGTCCGGCCCCGGATAACTTCCGGCATCGCCGGCCACGAACACACGCCCGGCACCCTTGACCGCACAGAACTCGTCGGCAGGAAAGAAGCCGCCTTCGGACAGCGCGATGCCGCTGCTTTCCGCCCAGGCCGGGCCGGTGAGTCCGGGCATGAACAGGATGAGGTCTGCCGGGATGTCGGCTGCTTCCGTGCTTACAGTATTTGCCGAAAACGCCTTGATCTTGTGCCCAAGCTGCGTGGCGATATCGCGTTTCTTCATTTCGGTGAGCAAGCCTTTTACCGCCTTTTCACCCAGACGCTTGCCCGGTTCGGCGGCGGCGTTGAAGAAGGTCAGCTGGAAGCGGTCGCGCTTGCCCTGTTGCCGCAGCCAGGTGTCCACGCCGAACAGAAGTTCGAACATCGGCCCGCCGCGCATCGCGGATGGCTCTTTCGGGCTGGTGCCGAAACCGAAGGCGATGCTTCCGCCATCCATCTCGCGCAGCCTTTGTCCGATGGCTTCCGCGGCGGGCACGCCCTCGCACAAGGTCAGCGCATGCTCGATGCCCGGCATGCCTTTGAGAAAACGCCCGCCAGTCGCGATGATGAGTGCGTCGTTCTCGATTTC
>JGI20214J51088_10000320_pt1 | contig 34528 bp, 25 predicted proteins | sample WetSurMetagenome_FD_51088 | JGI IMG/M metagenome (IMG submission 51088) | reverse complement strand
TTAACCCGCTCACAGCAGTCGTGACAGCTATGGACCCTGATCATCTCGATATATACGGCACCGCCGATGCAATGATAGAGGCTTATAATATCTTCTGCACTAAGATACGTAAGGGCGGAACTCTTATTGTAAATGAGAAGATTGCTTCAATGATAAAGAAACCTGACGGGGTTCGCTTTTATACATACGGTTTTGACGAACATACCTCTTTCAGGGCAGTGAATATCATTAGGGGAGAGGGTTACTACAACTTTGATATTAAAACTCCGGTGGGAGAGATAAATAATATACGACTGTTAATGCCTGGCATGGTTAACATCCTCAATGCCACGGCAGCTGCTGCAGCTGCTCTGGTATCAGGCGCTGAACCTGAAGAGATTGCACGCGCACTCTTCCTTTATAAGGGGGTGAACCGACGATTTGACGTGCGCCTCTCACTGCCGCAGATGGTATATATAGACGATTATGCCCATCATCCTGAAGAGATAAACTCTCTGATAAGCGCTGTACGCGATTTTTATCCGGGACGTAAGGTCACAGGCATCTTCCAGCCTCACCTCTACTCACGCACACGCGACTTTGCCGAAGGCTTTGCGGCTGCTCTCGACAGGCTTGATGAGATAGTGCTTCTTACACTTTACCCGGCTCGTGAAAAACCGATTCCGGGAGTCTCATCAGACATGATTGCAGCCCTGATGAAAAACAGAAACGTACGGGTGATCACCAAAGAAGAACTCCTGCCTGTGGCAGGATCGTTCGACGATGGCGTCGTTCTTACAATTGGCGCCGGCGATATCGACCGCCTGGTGGAACCATTGACTGAACTGCTGAAGAAAAGATACAGATGAGCAGATTGATGAAGATATTAACAGTGTGTGTCGGGCTGTATGTGATACTGCTGCCACTTCTTATCCATTTAAAGATGGGTAAGATGGAGTGCCGTGGCATCGAAATAACCATAGCCGACTCGGCTGTTCACCGCTTCGTCATAAGAAATGATATAATGAACTCCATAAGATCTACAGGAGTGCATGTTAAGGGAATGCCCGTGAATAAGATAAACATCTCAGAGATAGAACAGAAGATCAGGGAGATGAAAGAGCTCAGAGTTGCGGAGGTATTCTTCACCGCCGATAACGTGATGCACGTATATGTTGATCAGCGCGAACCGGTAATGAGAGTGGTGCCATCATATGGAGGCATGTTCTTCATTGACAGGGAGGGAGTGATAATGAGACGTCATAATATTTATACACCAAGGGTACACGTACTTGAGGCCGACATGGTGTTCGATGCCGAGTCAATGAACGGAATGAATATCTACGATTCTGAAAAAACAGCCAACCTGGTGAAGGCCTTTGAGTTTGTTAATTATATAAATGGTGACAGGTTCTGGAGTGCAATGATAGATCACCTTTCAATGTCACGCGACGGTGAAATAGATATGGTTCCGCGGATAGGATGTCATATTGTCCATCTTGGCGTGCCTGAGAATTATGAAGAGAAGCTTGACAAACTTTTGGTCTTCTACCGTAAAGTGATGCCGGAAGCAGGATGGGACAGGTACAAAAGGATAGACCTTCAGTTTAACGGACAGATTGTATGTCAGAGAAGATAACAACTATAGAACAACCATATTTAGAAATCATGAGTAAAAACGATCAGTTAGTAGCAGCTATCGACATTGGGACAACAAAAATTGTTGCCATTGTCGGTCGCAAAGACGGCCGGGGAGGGATAGAGATCCTCGGTCTGTGCAACACTCCTTCCACAGGAGTGAAACGTGGTGTGGTGCTAAACATAGAGGAGACAGTCAATGCAATAAACACTGCTGTCTCTGAACTGGAAGAGCGCACCGGCATGAAGCTCTCCGATGTATTTGTCGGCATCGCCGGACGTCACATCAAGAGCAAGATGAACCGCGGTTATATCACCCGTGACTCTTCCGAGCGGGAGATAAACTATGATGACATCAGGCGGCTTACTGCTGACATGTTCAGGTTGCCAATCGAAGTAGGTGAGGAGATAATTCATGTCATCCCCCAGACATATATCGTGGATAATGAATCGGGAATAAGCAATCCCGTAGGGATGTGTGGCCGTCGTCTGGAGGCAAACTTCCATATTGTAATTGGTCAGATTGCTTCGGCAAAGAATATCGAAAGGTGCATCAACAAGGCAGGGATGAACCTTATGAGTCTTATTCTTGAGCCACTGGCATCGTCAGAAGCAGTACTCACCGATGAAGAGAAAGAGGCAGGCGTGGTGCTTGTAGATATCGGTGGAGGAACAACTGATGTTGCTATTTATTTTGACAACGTGATAAGGCACACAGCTGTGATTCCTTTCGGCGGAAACATGGTAACTAACGATATCAGGGAAGGATGCGCTATCCTTCAGAAACATGCAGAGGATCTTAAGATCAAATTCGGCTACGCCATCGGCGACATAGCTCCTGAGAACAAAGTTGTTTCCATACCGGGTATTGCCGGCAGGGAACCAAAAGAAATATCTTTCAAAAACCTGGCATACATCATCCAGTCGCGCATGGAAGAGATACTGGATGCAGTGAACTTCGAGATACAGAACTCTGGTTTTGCAGACAAACTTACCGCCGGTGTCGTTATAACCGGTGGTGGTGCAATGCTTAAAAACCTGCCACAGCTTGTTAAATACAAGACAGCTATGGACGTCAGGCTGGGTCTTCCAAACGTGCATCTCAGCGGCAAGGCAAAGGAAGAGATAAACCAGCCGATGTATGCCACCAGCGTTGGCCTCATAATGAAAGGTTTTGAATACCTTGACGAAAATAAAATTCAGGTTCGTTTTGGTGATTCAAAAGAAGCTATCAGGCAAAGGGAAGAGGCACGGTTTAAAACAGAGAGGGAAAAAACCGCGTACGAACCCGAAGTGAAACAGCCTGTTGTTGAGGAGGAAACTGATATTGAGACGACGCCCCGTGGGTATGGACATACTCTCGGAGCCAGGTTTAAAAATATGTGGGATAAACTGCTTGAAGCAACGGACGAGCAGCTTGATGATAATCCTGGAAATTAAAACTATTAGCTATGCCGGAAGAATTGATGAATTTTGACCTTCCTGTGGAAAGGTCATCAATAATAAAAGTGCTTGGTATCGGTGGCGGTGGTAACAATGCTGTTAACCATATGTTCCGCAAAGGTATCAGGGACGTGAATTTTATAGTGTGCAACACCGACCAGCAGGCTCTTCTGAAAAGCCCTGTGCCGACAAAGGTACAGATAGGTGAGACCACCACCGAAGGTCTTGGCGCCGGAAGCCGCCCGGAAAGAGGTCGTGAGGCCGCTATAGAAAACATAAATGACGTGATGGAAGCTCTTTCGGGTAACACCAAAATGGTATTCATCACGGCGGGAATGGGTGGTGGCACTGGTACCGGAGCCACTCCCGTTATAGCACAGGCGTGTAAGGAAAAAGGCTACCTGACTGTTGCCGTGGTGACCATACCGTTCCGTTCAGAACACAGCCAGAGAATAGCTCTGGCGATTAAGGGTGTCAATGAACTCAAGGACAAGGTCGACTCGCTGCTCGTCATAAATAATGAGAGACTGCGCGAGATATATGGAGACCAGGGCGTCTCAGCCGCGTTTGCTATGGCCGATGATGTACTGGCTAACGCTGTAAAAGGTATTGCCGAGATAATTACCTGCACAGGTTACATCAATGTCGATTTTGCCGATGTGTACACCGTGATGAAAGACTCGGGTGTTGCACTAATGGGTATAGGCAGCGCATCAGGCGAAGACAGGGCCCTCCACGCAATTGAAAACGCTCTTACATCGCCACTGCTGAGTGCAAACGATATCACCGGTGCACACAGTATCCTGCTTAACATAAAATCAGGCACAGGCGAAAACGAACTTACCATGGACGAACTGGGTGACCTATCAGACCATATCTATGAGGTGGTCTCTGAAGATGCCCTTATTATCCGCGGACTTTCAAGCGATGAGTCTCTTGGTAATGAGATAAGTGTTACCGTTGTAGCTACCGGATTTGAGGCAACCAATGCCCTGGACGGATTCAAACCCGAACCCCGTAAGGAAGTTGTTGCTCTCGATAATTCCCCTCAGTCATCTCTGCCCCAGCCAACAATAGGCTCAACAGGCCATTATGTTGTAAGGGAGACAAGACACTCCGAGAAGAGAACCGAACACCTGTCTGACATTGAAAACCAGGGAGTTATTGACTTTGATGATCAGGGTGAGATAACCATTACACCTGCCCCGCAACGCCCTGCACCACAGACCGGCGATAAGCACGACGGAACGTTGAGAAAGCTCAAACACCTTCAGAACATGATGAAGAACGAAGGTCTTTCAACACAGACTATGAAGGAGAACATTGAAGACTTTGAGGATGTGCCTGCCTACGTCAGGAAAAACATTGCCCTTCATTCGGCAAACAAGGCAGCCTCAAGCAAAGTCTCTAAATTCACACTAAGTCTTGATGATAATAACCAGCCGATACTCAGGGAAGATAACGCTTACCTGAATGATAACGTCGACTGATTTTCTGCCTAAATATGGTTGTTGTTCAAAGGGGATCAGGATTGCTGATCCCTTTTTCTATATGCCTTCTGTATTCTCACCTTCCTGTCTCTTTTCCTGAGGAATTTATATCTGTTTGAAACAATAGTGTGGAGGATGTCAAGCACATCTCCACCTGAAACACGGGCGTATTCGGTAGCAATTATGCTCATCTTTTCAGGCGGCGTCTGCAAGCGCTCAAAATTCTTTAACCCTTTGCTCAGGGTATATTTCCCGAATTTCATTCTGTTAATGTCAATGAGCTGAAAATCTATCCCTTCGGGAGTATGTTTTATGAGGATATTTGAGTCGTTAAAGTCACCGGGAAAGATACCCTCCCTGTGAAGATGATATGCCCAGCGGGTAAAAAGCCTGAGCCCTTCTGCTGATTTCTCAACTGGCTGACTGAACATCTCCTTTATTGGCGTATAGTCAGTATAAGCAGAGACAAAATAGCTACGGTTGATGAAAAAGTTCTTATAGCAGTCTGCATAACCTACAGGCTTCGGGGTATTAACTCCGTGTTCCAAAATATAATTTGCATTCTCAAAGGCATTTTTTGCCTTTGTCACTCCAAAGAGAGTGAAGAAGAACTTGTTTAACGGACTCAGTCTCCTGAAATATTTTATCACCAGAATATCTCCATTGTGGTTATATAATTTTATTTCGTTTCTTGCTGAATGTATAACACCTCCTATTTTGTCGTACTGCACGGGAAGCGTCTCAATTAAGCCTGTCAGATGCTCAAACTCTTTGTTTATGCCAATTTTAAAGGTTTCCATTATAAGTAATTACAAACATTAATATTGCGCAATTTACAAAGTCAATCTTTATGCCAATGCAACAAAAGCCAATATCTTTTGTTGTTTAACCATTGTCAGGTGTCAGTTTGGCAGGGTTTGTGCGGTAGCTGGCACATATAACAGGCGTTTTTTGCGTGTTGTTAACGGAGTTGTTCGAAAATATAATACGAGCCCATTTTTCAGACAATTCCTTTTACGTAAATTTGCTTCGGATGAGAAGGATTTTTTTATATCTGTTATTCATATTGTTTCCGGCAGGGCTGTTTGCTCAGGAGTCTTTCCCCAGGCTTGGAGAGCCTAAACATTTTTCAAGGCAGCAGCTAAAGCCCGACACAATACAAAAACCCAGGATAATCCGCAGATGGACTCTCTCACCGGATTATACCTCTGAGATACCACTCGGGCCAGATACAACATTTGACGAATGTAATCACTACAGAAAGACAGACAAGGTCTCTGATTTCAACATCTATCCCGGTAATTATGGTCTTGCTGTCTATCAGCTTAACTATTTTGACCGTGACTGGTCTCCTGATGATTATCTTTATACCTATTTTAAACCATATATGTTCACTCCTTACAACCCCGTGTTCTATAATACACAGGTGCCTTTCACAGAGCTTGTTTTCAATTATGGGGGTAAGAAGGCCGATGCAGAGCAGAGTTTTAGCCTGCGTCACTCGCAGAACATTAACAGGTACCTCAATTTTGGCTTTCAGTACGATATTATCTACAGCCTTGGACAGTACAAGTACCAAAGGGCAAAAGACAAGTCATTTGATCTCCATACTTCATATAATGGCGACAAGTATACACTCTATTTTGATGGTGCGATAAACAATATGAGGGTATTTGAGAATGGAGGAATTGACGGGACGGAAAATCTTCAGAATTACAAACCTGAAAATGTGCCAGTGAAACTCGGCGCACTTGATGAGGCTCAGAATCTGCTGAAAAACAGACACATTCTACTTGTTCAGCGTTTTTCACCAGGAGCGAGGAAAGACACTACTTCAAATAATATATTTAAAAGCAACCCTGTTACCTTTTCACTTATTAACTGCTATGAGTGGAATAAAAAGCACTATTTAGACAATTATCCGGGTAGTGACTTTTACAATGCGGTTTATATTGACAGCAAGACAACCTCCGACTCTGTCTTTCAGAGCGTTCTGTCAAATACTTTCAGAATGGACTTTGCCACACGCAGCACAGGTAAATTCAGGATTGGTGCGGGAGTTGGCATACGAAGTGAAATCAGAACTTTCTCAACCACCATTCCGGGTGACACAGTTGTTAATGATCAGGACACAGTTGTACTCGCCAGATCGGAAAAAACAAATAAAAACTCTCTGGTGCTTACCGGGAAGGTATTTAATAATATTGGTGAAAAGTTCGGATGGGTGGCCACAGGTGACCTGTGGCTACAGGGGTACCGTGCCGGCGACTTCATTGTCAATGGACGTATATTCAAGGATTTCTCGACAAAAAAGGGTAATATCACCTGGGATGCCACTGGAAAGCTTGCCAGTTATACACCTTCATACTGGTACTCTTCATGGATATCCAATAACACTAAATGGGATTTTAATACGGCAAGGGAGATAAGGCTTGAGCTTGGATCTACAATTGACTATCCCGGACGCAAGCTTAGCCTCCGTTTCAATTATGCTGTAATTGATAACTATATCTATTTTAAAAGCGACGCACTACCCGGGCAGTATTCAGGTGCTCTCTCGGTAATCTCACTGCAACTGAAGAAAGAGTTTGTTGTATGGAAGTTTCATTGGGATAACACCCTTCTCTTTCAGCAAAGCAGTAATAACGATGTGTTGAGCCTACCCCTCGCCGCAGCACGCACATCGCTCTATTTTGCACACCTATTCCGCTTTCCTGCCACTAAAGGAGAACTTAATGTTCAGGCAGGAGGGGAGCTTTTTTACTATACCTCCTACAACGCATATGGATATATGCCTAATACAGGGAGATACTACGCGCAAACTGACCAGGAGACAGGGGATTATCCTTACGTCAGTGCATTTCTAAATCTAAAACTAAAACGTACCCGTTTCTTTATAATGATTGATCACCTGAACTCAGGTTTTTCAGGCTATGACTACTATCTTGTTCCTGGTTATCCAATGAATATCAGGACATTCCGGTACGGGCTTGCATGGACGTTTTATAATTAAAATTATTTTATATCTTTGCAGCCTCAAATTCTGTAATTGACGAATTGAGTTAATTAACACTAAATCAGATAGATTTGAAGAAATTTACCTTATTTTCTTTAATTGTTTTTTCACTTTTAACATCCTGTAACCGCGGCAAAATGCTGGTTTCGGTCCCTGTGACCGTCTCACGCGACCTCGACAAAATAGTTGCCTCAGGAAAGATCACTGCTGTGACCAACCTGAACCAGACAGACTACTTTGTATTCAGCGGTGAACCGATGGGATTCTCTTTTGAAATGCTTAGGCGTTTTGCCGATCACATGGGCCTTACGCTTGAAATTATACCAGAGAATGATATCGACAAGGCTTACGCAATGATGCAATCGGGTTCGGCCGATATCATGGCTGTGAACCTTACTGTAAACTCAGGACGAACAGATATGGTGACATTCACGGATCCTCTCTTTGAGACACGCCAGATGCTGGTGCAGAGGAAACCGGAAGGATGGGAGACCATGAGCCCCGATGCTGTTGACAAAAAGCTCTTACGCAGCCAGCAGTCGCTGGCAGGAAAGAGCGTCTATGTGCAGAAAGGCTCATCATACAGGCAGAGCCTGATGGTGCTCGAACAGGAGTCAGGTGAAAAAATAGATGTGATAGATGTGCCCTACGATAGCGAGGAGCTTGTTAAACAGGTTGCCCGCGGCGAGATAGAGATGACCGTATGTGATGAGTATAAATGCGGACTGATGAGCAAACTGTATCCTGACCTCGACTTCAGGACGCCTGTCAGCTTCCCGCAGAAGGTGTCATGGGGCGTGCGCAAGACCGGATCAGATAAATTGCTGAAAGAGTTCAACACATGGCTTGCCGGCTATACAGCTACCAATGAGTATGCCTACCTGGAGTCAAAATATTTCAAGGGTAACCGGATAGCCAGATTATTGAGCCCCGCATTCAGCCGCCCATTCTCACCTTACGATGATCTTATAAAGAGATACAGCGATACCATAGGCTGGGACTGGAAGCTGGTTGCCTCTCTCATTTACCAGGAGTCACGCTTTAATCCTAAAGTAAGATCACGCAGCGGCGCCTATGGACTAATGCAGGTATTGCCGGCAACGGGACGCCACTTCGGATTTGATGTGACTAAATCGGTTGACAATAATATCCGGGCAGGTATATACTATATCAGATATCTCGACAATATTTTTGCCAGAAAGATACCTGATAATAAGGAACGTGTGAAGTTTATCCTTGCTGCCTATAACGCAGGTCAGGGGCATGTCCTTGACGCCATGAAGCTAGCTGATAAAAACGGATTCGATCCCCAGAAATGGGATAACAACGTTGCACTTTTCCTTGCAAAGAAATCTGACCCTGAGGTCTATTCAGATCCGGACGTTAAGTTCGGTTCTCTCCGTGGTGCGGAAGTGAACAGCTATGTTGAGGCAATACTTGACAGGTACGGACATTATAAAAACATGAAATAATGCAGGTAGAGCCGTTGCATGCAACGGCTCTACAATTTTTAAATATAAACGTTCGTATTGCGTTATCTGTATTTCGATTATTTTCTGACCCTCTTTATAAATTCTTCCACCTCAGGCACACCACCCTGGTAGACAAGATACCCGTTGTAGGGTTCCTTAGCTGTTATCTCGCCATTGACAGGTGTAAGCATCATTCTCTTTACTTCTTCCGGATCCTCTGTCTGCCCCATGACCCATCCCAGCTTGACCCAGGCTACCTCCGGCAGCATGTTGCCAAGCGGAATGACACCCTTTGCCATCATATCTCTACCGGTCTCGTAGACAAACATGTGAACGTAACCCCAGAGAGTCTGAAGGGTCATAAAGACTGAAACGCCTTCGGCTTTGGCTCTCTCAAGAGCCGGATAAAGCTCCCTGTTAACATGTCCAAGACCTGTACCTACGATAATTATCCCTTTATACCCCATATCAATCATAGAATGCATCATCTCTGCCTTCATGTGGGGATAATAATACATCATAGTCACCTTCTCGCTGAAATAGGGAAGTATCTTAACCTCCCGATCGGATCGTCTGGGGTTGTAGTCTTTTTTTATTGGTTTGACACCTGCTCGTGTCACTGTTGCCAAAGGTGTGTCGCCTATAGTGCGGAATGTTGACCGGTATGAACTGTGCATCTTACGCACCCTGGTGCCGCGATGAAGAAAACCGTATTCATCGCTTGTCGGACCAAACATGCAAACCATCACCTCTGCAATGTCGCCACGGCTGGCGGCAGTGCTTGCATGGATAAGGTTCAGTGCCGCATCAGATGACGGACGGTCCGACGATCTCTGTGAGCCTACAAGTATTATCGGAACAGGTGGATTCTGCACCATGAATGAAAGTGCTGCAGCAGTATGATGAAGCGTATCGGTACCATGACCTATGACAATGCCATCTATTCCCTTTGCAATCTCCTGCCCGATGGCTTTAGCCAGGGTCATGTACTGGTCAGGCCCCATGTTCTCACTGAAAACGGCAAAGAGCTTTTCTGTATCAATATTGCATATGTCGGCCAGCTCAGGTACGGCTCCGTAGAGCTCACCAGGAGAGAAGGCCGGGATGACTGCCCCGGTACGGTAATCAAGCCTGGAGGCAATAGTTCCGCCTGTGCCAAAGAGTTTCACGTTGGGCTTATTATCTGAATAGGGAAACTCCTTCTCAGGGATCTTGTAGTTTGCCTTGTTATAACCCGTCTCCTTCATCCCTGTTATTGTGGTGATGTCTATGCCTATATTGTACCCGGTCTCTATCTTGAGCACAATATGAAGATCATCATCGTTCTCGGAGCGGGGGAGAACGGTGCCTTTAAACAACCCCCTGGTGGTTTCTATCTCCGATTGACCCCATACTCTTACATTGAATCGTTTAAGCACTTCAAGTGCTCTTCCCTTGTATCCCTGGAAAAAATCTTCTCCCATCGCTTATAATGTCAGTCCTAATAATCCGTTAATCTCTTTTCTTACCTCTGAAAGACTCTCATTGCCCAGGGCCTGCATATGCAACCGGCCCATGATCCAGTCCGAAGCGGCCCTGTCATTATATTTAAAGCAGACCTTCTTAAATTCATCAAACAGATCGGGTGCCTGCATGGTGATCTCTTTCATCGAGTATTTTCTATGGCTCATCCCCTCCATTATCTTTTCAAAATCAGGATTCTCAACTGCAACAACTGCAGGCAGCATTACCCTTGCAATAGCGGGCAGCATTGACTCCGATTTAATGAACCTGAACATCTCATATAGTGTCTCGTATGAGAATGAGTGGTGAAGTTGTTTCTTTCCCTCCAGACTGCGGAAACGGTGTCCGATGATTGTCCCGAGGATCTTCGGGTCAAAACCAAAATCAGTGTGTATCCTCTCAATAAGGACAACAAGGTTTTTGCTCAGCAGGTATGTCCATGTGTCTTGAGGTATATTCCAGTTGTGCATCTGGTGTATCCTTTCAGAGATGTCCTTTGGTACGCTGCTGCCCAGTTTTTCTATATACTCATTGCTGAGTGGTATCGGTGGTGAGTCGGTGTCGGGGTACATCCTGTCGCGGCCGGGGAGCACCCTTTCGAACATGGTGGTGCCATTGGGATACGACTTGCGGGTCTCCTCCGGCACACCAACGAATGCCATCCTGAAACGCTCCTCAACGGTCTCGAGTGCTGTCGGGATGTCCTCTTTTGGTCCCCAGAGGATTATCTGAGCATCCCCGGGGTTTGCTTTCATAATACTTACAAGCTCGGTAAAAAGAGGAGTGTTATCATATCCTCCGAACTCTTCCGAGTGTATCATGTTTGGCTTCTCAATGCAGGCTATGACTTTTAGCCTGTCGCTTATCTCGCTGGCGAATATTTTTTCAGGCTGGGTGAAGTGGGAGAGTATGCCCCTGCATTCAGGCAGGTTTATTGCCCATACTTTTAATCCTCTTCCCAGTGCTTCAGAAACAGGGCCAGACATAAGCTTCTTGTCATTTTTTGTTATCTCTCTGTTCTGAGGTGCCCATTTTTCAGTGTCTGAAATAGCTTTCAGCAGTTTTTTTCTGATGTTGAGCAGTGCATATTGCCTGAATGCCTCATTATGAGAGAGGTCAGGTATCCATTTATTGTGAGCAACACCTTTCACCTCGACCCTGCTTCCGCCGGCGCAGCTCACGTTCACATCCTCACGTCCTGCTCCAATACCGGTACGCACCTTCTCCGTGCTTCGGTTGAGAAACCTGATGTACTGCGCTGCCTCTGCCAGTTCATCCGGAGTCTCACAGTCGGGGTATGTGACCGTCTCAATGAGAGGCATACCCAGTCTGTCGGTCTTGTACACCCTTCGGTGCCCTATGTCAGATATCTCTCTGCATGAGTCTTCTTCGATACTGAGCTGTATCAGGCGCACCTTCTTGTTTTTCAGCTGCAGCTCACCCTCCACGCCAAGGATCGCTGTACGCTGGAAGCCGGTGGGTATGCTTCCGTCGAGGTACTGTTTCCTTGTGATATGCACTTCACCCACGATGTGCAGTTTTGATGCCAGCGCTATCTCAAGGGCTATCTCAAGTGCCCTGCCATCTATATGAAATGGAGGCGTGTCGTCTACCTCGTAAGTGCAGGCAGTCTGGTTGTTTATGCGATAAACTATCTCTTTGCGTGTCTTAAACTCCATGAGAGCAGTACCATCATAGACGCCCATCTCCGATAGTGTGGGGCGCATATGACGTATCACCTCGGCATCATAATCATCATTCTGATGAAAAACGCCGGCACTGCATCGGCAGAAGAGCTTACTCTCTGTCTTAAGCTGCTGGTGTACCTCGAGACCTGACTTGAATCCAATACGCTTATAATCATTAAGCGACGCCTTATTTCTTGATACATAACCGATTTCTTCCCTTGTCTGCTCGTAATTTTTCTTCGGATCAAATTGTGCCATCTCTCGTTCATTTGGAATACCAAGATAGTTAATCCGCAAATACAATAACATAAAGATTATCAGAAAGTTTCGATCTCTTTATCAATTAACAAACATTGTTCTTTTATGCTAAAAATATGTTTTGATAGCATTAAAAAAGTTAAAATCATTAATGATATGTTATGATATATTTAATGAGATTGTTTCAGTATCAGATAGTACGTCTTAATATTATTAACATTGTAAATAACACATAAACAGGATTATAAATAAAATATACACAAAAGCGCAGCTGTTTATTGAAAAATGTACAGATTGTTGTGACCGGTTACCGGTATTCAGTAACCTGTAATCGGTAATCAGATCCTTTACCGAATACCGATTACTGAATACCGAACACTGATTGTCAACTGCAAATTGTCATTTAATGCTCATTTTATTAATTTTATAGTGTGATACAGTAGTGTTTTAGTTGAAAAACGCGCAATCATAAACACACTCAACCATTAAAACAAAAGCATATGAGGTCAGCCTGTCTCTTGTTCTGTAGCTTGCTTTTAAGCAATTTCCTTTATGCACAGACAGTTCAGTATGGCAATAATACAGTAGCCGGAAAGTACTATGATGTGCGTGGAATAAAACTGTATGCTGAAGAATACGGATCCGGAAAACCTCTTTTGCTTCTTCATGGCAATGGGGGAAGCATTTCATCAATGGAGAGCATTATACCTTTTTTTTCAAAGGAATACCGCACAATAGCCATCGATAGCAGGGCACATGGTAAATCAACCGACGCCGGTGATTCGCTGAGTTTTGAGATGATGGCTGATGATGTCGCTGCTCTGCTTTATAAGATGAGAATAGATTCAGCTTACATTATCGGATGGAGTGACGGAGGAATAGTTGCTCTGGAGATGGCAATGAGACATCCTGAAAAAGTGATTAAACTGGCCTCAACAGGTGCAAACCTGTGGCCTGACTCCACAGCATTAATACCTGCATTGTGGAAAGAAGAAAAAGAGTATTTTGATTCTCATAAAAACAGACCAAGACTGTCGGGGAAGGCAAAGAATGACTGGAAGATATTCATGCTTGACTGGACCCAGCCCGATATTAGCCTCTCCTCATTACAGAAGATTCATACACCTTCGCTTATAATTTGTGGCGACCATGATTTAATAAGGATTGAACATACAGTATTGATCTTTCAGAATATTCCCAACGCTGAATTCTGGGTTTTACCCCATTCCGGACATGACACTTTAATTAAGTATCCGTTTGAATTTTATGAAACTGTAAATAATTTTTTCTGTTCAAACTAAGAGGTGGTCGGAACCTTCCATAAAAAAAGAGACCGTCATGGCGGTCCCTTGAATTTGAATGAGCAAAAAACTTCAGTTCAGGAAAGGTAGCGCTAAACCACCCACCTGAATATTATCCTAAAAAATACTATAGGTCAGTCCGATATTAATTGTGCCAACAAAGCGGTTTTTAAGGTATTCGGTTTCTGAGTTCATATACGAATTATAATCACTTATTGTAAAAGTGCTACCGCTTCTGTTATCGAAATCCAGTGGTATTTGATCATCAGAATTCTGCCAGATGTAAAAAAGAGAAGAGTTTAGGCGTAGTCTTAATTTGGGAGAAATATAGTAATAAGCTGAGTAGTTTAACGAAGCCTTTGCACCAGATCCACTAATGCCTAGAACATCAGGATCTGAATCGCTTTCGCCAAAGAGATTTATATATTGCAAAGACCCGGTCAGATACATATAAGTTCTGGTATTTGGATAGTATGATATAGTCTGAAAATAGCCTATTTGCATGTTCGGAACGCTCCCGTTTTTTTTATTTATTCCGGCTGAATCTTCTCTTAGTTCCATAATACCAACATAACCTTTTATATCGATCGTGTTCTGCCAATATAAACTGATGGGTTTTTCGTGCTTGTATTCAATGCCGCCGCTGACTGAAAAGGAATTTTGTCTTTTATTGTCCTTATGATTGAACAATCCATCGGCAGTATAATTATAGTAATAAAAGCTATACCCCGGATAAAGGGCAAATGATAACCTGTTGCCACTGTTTCTTACGGATTGGCCACCAAATTCCCAAAAATCAAGCAGAGTGGAAAAATACCTGGCATCTGATTTTAACAGATAATTATGGGCAACAAGGAATGAATCCAAAGCTTCCAGCTCTGCCATCCTTCTTAATCGTGAATCAAAAAACCTTTCTTTTTTCAGTCCTGAAATAAACTGAGCAAATTCAAGAATGTCTTCTTTTGATTGCTCTTTATCCATCCTGTCAATTTTAGCCAGTTCATCAAAAATGTAAACAGCCTGACGGGCATCCTGAACCTGTTCTATTCTCCCGGTTCCAATCTTCACAGGTAAAATGACTGAAAAGTCATGGAAGGTTGTCTTAGCCTCCACAGTAGATCCCAAAAAATAATCGTTTGAAAAATACCTTGAAAAGCTATAATCAACATCGAGATCAGTCTCAATGAACCTCTTGTCGTGGTAAATTCTGTTGGTCAGATAATAATACATTGAAGGGTTCATCGAGTAATCCTTAGAAACCAGACCACCATCTTCCCTTTTATTATTGAAATATGGGGAGAAGTCAAATCTGGCATACTCCTCTTTTTGTCGCTTTGAATTATTGAGATAATGATTAAATGCGGCATTAATATTACCGGATAATGAATTGTAACTGAATTTGCCGGGTGTAATGTCGGCAGGATAAGTAAAAGAGTTATTACTTCCTCCAAAGCCAAAATCAGTCACTAACTCTTTGTAGTTAAGATCAGGTAATTTGTAATCTGAAAGATTAAATTCATTTGTCTGTGCACTGACTTTTGCTAAAATAAAAAGGAATGTCACAACGATTATTGATCTGATTTGCTTCATAATATGAGATTTATATTTGACTCAGAAAGTAGATTTCAAAATTTAAAAACTAAAAAAATCTTTTATCTCTGACTTTTCACTTTCTGAACTTCTCCCTCACACGAAGAAATAATTTGACCCGACTCGTTGATCAGATAGTAGAAGCTAAAACTTTTTTAGAGAGTATTGACTGATAATCAACCTGCAACTTTCGTACCAAAGCATATTTTAAAAAGGGAATCTATTTTACCAACGCTCAGTTATATCTTTCAGGTATTCAACACCTGCCTGCAGAAGTTTTCAAGCTTGTAACTATCAAGATCACCATTTGTTCTTACTCCGCTGCAAACATCTACGGCAAAAGGGCCGACCTCTTCGATCGCTTCTCTCACATTTTCCGGATTCAGTCCACCGGCAAGAATTACCGGGCATGCGGAGTTTATCCTTATATATCTGCTTAGTTTCCAGTCATGCACGCGCCCTGTGCCTCCGAGCTCTTTGACCTTTAAATTAGGATTCCCGCTATCAAGAAGAATGGCATCAACCAATTCTGAGATTCTGATTGCCTCCCTTGCTGAGTCCTCATTGATTACATGAATGACCTGAACAATTTTAACAGATGGTAAGGCGCTTTTTAATTGTGAATATGTCCCTTCAGAGAGGGCATCAACAATTTGAATGGTGTTGGTATTTGTCAGGTTGTGATGCTTAATAATTTCATTAACAGAAGTTTTGCTGGTCAATAGAAAAGTTGCAACAGGAGGAGGGATGGCCGAAGCTATTTCCCTGATCAGATCATCAGAAATCGGGCCCGGTCCGCTTGGCATCCTGGCCACCAGTCCAATTGCAGATGCTCCAAAGCTTATTGCAGTCATTGCTTCTTCAATGCTTTTAATGCAACATATTTTGATTCTTGTTACCATTCTTGTCTTGAATAGGTTGTTCTTCTGTCTTATGCTTTTTATTTTAACAGTCTCAGCTTCCTGATAGTGTGATTTCCCCACTCGGCAAAATAAAGCTCTCCCTTATAGACACATATGCCCCTCGGGCTGCTCAATAATGAATTCCGGGGCAGCCCATTGGAAAATCCTTTTTGACCTGTGCCGGCCATGGTAGATACTAAACCGTTTTTATCTATTTTACGGATGCAGTGATTATAGGTATCTGAAAAATAAATTTCGTTTTTATCGGTTACTGTCAGTTCAGTTGGCACATTTAACCGCGATAAGCCAGCCGGACCGTTAACCAGACCTGGTTGCCGGCCCGCACCAGCAATGGTTGTAACATAACCGGAGGGTGAAATTTTTCTTATGCAGCTGTTATTGGCATCGGCAACATAGATGTTGTCATCTTTATCTATTGCTAGTCCGCAGGGGGCATCAAAACGCGCAGCAGTATCTGCCCCATCTCTCCAGTCGTTTACAACAAGCTCACCTCTCTTTCCACCCCCGGCAAAAGTAGTTACCATGCCGGTTTTATCTATTTTCCTTATGCGGTGATTCCAGCAGTCACCAACAAACAGGTTCCCCTTTGAATCAATACAGATACCACGTGGTGAACTGAATCTGGCCTGTACTGAAGGGCCATCGGTATAACCTTCCTCACCGCTTCCGGCAACTGTTGTCACTATGCCTTCAGGTGTTATTTTCCGGATGTTTTCACCTCCAAAGCCTGCAACGTAAATGTTTCCTGAGTGATCAAGACAAACCCCTGACGGTGCGGTAAAGGTGGCAATAGTTTTGTCACCATCAGTATTACCTTCATTCCCGGTACCTGCAAAAACTGATATCCGGCCGTCTGTTTCCAGAAGCATAATACAGTTCTTTCCCACATCGGCTATATATAAATTCCCTTTTGCATCGGCACACATACCAAATGGCTGACTCAGGATGTTTGTGTCATTTTCGCCTGCAACAATGTCGAGTTGCTGCACTCCGGGCTTACACGATATAATTGTTAAAAGAGTGAGAAAAATCGCCGGCAGATGAGTTTTCATTTTTCTATGGTGTTTATTCTGCAATAATAAGAAATGAATATGACTCCGGGAATATTAAAAGCAGGGACACGCTATAGCGTGTCCCTACAATGGATTTAATTAATTTTTCTTTTATATTTTTATTGAGGAATATTGTTGGATAAATGTTTAACATTAACCTTTATCCAAATGCCTTAAAGACAATAAATTAGAAATGAGAAAAACAATCTTCTTTTTAATCCTTTCATGGGTACCGGTTCAGATTTTTGGTGATGTGAATTATATTGACATAACTAAAATTACTGATAACAACGAACTTGTTAATTCGTTTGCCTTTATCAGAGGGAATAAACAATGTTATGATCACCTGATAATAAGATGGGATTGTGAAACGCCCAGGGAAGAAATGCTGGAGGAGCTGCAGGGATTTTACAAAAGATTTTCTGCACTGCCTGTAAAAAACGAAGAGCTCTTTCTTCTTCTTGGCGACATCTCAAGCTATATTTATAATCTAAGTATTGATGATACACTCTATTACGATAAAACAGTTGGTTATTTTAAAAGTGCACAGGATCTAAATCCGGACGATTACAGGGTGTACTGGTTTCTGGGTCGCTTTTATGCTACAGAAAACAACAGGCTGGAAGCAGTTTCGAGATATTTTCAGGCTGAAAAACTATTGCCCTTTGAGCATCCATCTGCCTTCTGGGATGATTACGCATACTCTATGTATATTGCAAATAAATTGTCGCATTGCATTCGAGCCATGGATATGGCAAAATACTTCACGGGCAACCCGGGACGTTTTGAACAACAATACGGAGAGTCAGTCAACAGGCTTATTGTTGAGGCAGATAAAGACCAGTCATACGCCATTGGAGATATATGGACAAATGTCATAGAAAAATCAGTGACATTTACTTCACGGCCGATGGGTATAAAAATTATGGTTGACTCAACATGGAAGGTGTCTGTTAAACCATATCAGGATCATCAGAGCGGATTTGGCATTTATCCTCCGGTAATAATGACAAAGGAAATGAAACAATTCAGTCCCATTATCGGGATTTTAATAAAATCTGCGAATGACGGGGATAACCTGAATGATTACATTAGTGGCCTTATTTCAAAATATAAGTCAGCCACCAGGATATCTTACATGAACAAGTACCCCGATATGGTAGCATATGAGGTTAAAGACAGTACTTATTATCCTGAACATGGCGGAGCGCACCATATTGTTGTGGGAATTGAAAGAAATGCTCCAAAATACCCAGGCCTCTTGCTTGAGGATATGGCAGTTTATTCTGACGGAAGTACAGGCGAGCCTAAAAATTATTCACATGTTGCTCTGAAGGACCGGTTCAGGGGAAGAATGTTTTATACCATTTTACTCGACACCAGTGAAGATATTTTTGATGAGTCATTCAGGGTTTTCAAAAGGATGTATGACGACAGGATTATCATTGAATGAAGGGGAGAAGTTGAAAGTTGAAAGGCGAAAGGGGAAGTTGATGGTGTAATGCAATCCGGCATGTTGGAACATCAATAGCATGGACACCCTTCGACCGTGTCAGGGGAAGCAGGGGCAGAACGCAGAACTTTAGTTGAATCTGATTGCTTTTACAGGTGTTATACGGGCAATAATCTGTGAAGGAATAAGGAGCATGCCCAGTATGGCAATCATAGTTCCGATATTGAGAAAAACAATGTGCATTGGATCAAGGTTAATTGGAACGCTTCGAAGGTAATAGGAGGAGGGATCAAGTGGAATAAAATTTGTTTTAAGCTGCAACATTGCAAGTCCAATGCCTATAAGATTTCCCCAGATCAGGCCCTTGGCAATAAGCCACGATGCCTGGTAAAGGAACACCTGGCGTATCATCCTGTTACCTGACCCCAGAGCCTTCAGTATACCAATCATATTGGTTTTTTCAAGGATGAGAATAAGCAGTCCGGAAATCATATTGAAACCGGCAACAAGTATCATCAGCGTCAGTATAACAATAACATTGAGATCCTGAAATCCCAGCCAATCGAATATCTGAGGGTATAGCGCCTTGATATTGGTCACCTTGAGCGTCTCTTCATTTTTGCTGATTCTGTAGCCTATGGCATCGCGCACTACATCGGTCATCTCTTCGAGCCTGTCAAAGTCTTTGATATATATTTCAAAGCCACTGATTTTATCGTCGCTCCATCCGTTAAGCTTACGGATATGTTTTATGTCACAGAAGCAGTAAGTCTTGTCGAACTCTTCAAGGCTGGTCTCATAGATGCCGCAGATAGTGAATTTTCTCATCCTTGAAGGCTCCTGGATAAAGAACATGGAGAATGAGTCGCCGAGCTTTAAGTTAAGCATGGATGCTATCTTCTTTGAGATAACAACCTTATTTGTAGTTGCTGTATCTGATGGCCTGAAAACATCTCCTTCCACCAGGTTAGATTTAAAAAAACTCCAGTCATAATCGCTTCCCACACCCTTAAGCACAACTCCCTGCATGTTGTCGGCGGTCTTTATGATACCCGCCTTAAGACCATAGATCTGAACATTGGCAATGCCAGGGTTGCTCTTTACCCTGCTCACAAATGGCTGGTTGGAGCTTATGGGAATGGTCTCATATGACATGTTGGAGTCAAAGTTGGTGACCTGTATATGAGCCCCGAAACCGGCAACCTTATCGCGGATACCCTGCTTGAAACCCGTGAGAATGGCTACGGCCAGAATCATTACAGCGAGTCCCAGAGCTATTCCGGTAATAGCTATCACATTAATGGGTTTGGAAAATGTTGTACCCGATTTCCGCTCCCTTATCAGGCGCTTCGCTATGAAGAGGTCAATTTTCATGATGTCAGACAAAAGTAAGAATAATCACAATTGGAGAAGTGCCGGTTAATAAAAATATGGATACCGTTAAAGAGCGGTTTTAATTACTTTTACATAAAATCTGTTATAATGAAAAAGAAGTTGGTTATTATTTTATGCTTTTCCCTTTTTACAATTTCCGGGATGTGTCAGAATGAGAAAATTATTACCGGTGCTGAAAGAACTGAACTTTACATGCCGCTGATAAAAGGGAAAAACATTGCAATAGTAGCTAACCAGACATCGATGGTCGGTAAGGTACACCTGGTTGATACTCTCGTAGCAATGAACATTAAGGTTAGCAAAATCTTTTCACCTGAGCATGGTTTCAGGGAGATGGCTGAAGCAGGGAAGAAGATACAGGGCGGCATTGACGAAGCGACCGGCATCGATGTTGTAAGCCTCTATGGCAGCCAGAAGAAACCTGCTCCGGCTGATATGGAAGGACTCGATTATGTGTTGTTTGATCTTCAGGATGTGGGAGCCAGATTTTATACATATCTCTCAACAATGCATTATGTTATGGAAGCCTGTGCTGAGAACAATGTACCGCTTATCATCCTTGACAGGCCCAACCCCAACGGTTTTTATGTTGACGGCCCTATGCCTGAGCCGGGTAAACGATCCTTTGTATGTATGGAACAGGTTCCTGTTGTTCATGGTATGACCCTGGGCGAGATGGCAATGATGATAAACGATAAGAGATGGCTCGGTGGAGGCATAAAATGCAATCTGCAGGTCATCAAATGCCGGAATTACAGTCATAATGACCACTATATCCTACCCATAGCTCCATCTCCTAATCTGCCCGACATGAATTCGGTTTATCTTTATCCTTCTCTCTGCCTTTCCGAAGGGACCGTTTTATCGTGCGGGAGAGGAACCTCATTCCCATTTCAGGTAATCGGTAACCCGTTGCTGCCAGATAAAGGGTTCAGCTTTACACCAATGTCAACAAAGGCAGCATCAGAGCCACCCTGTAAAGGTAAAGTGTGTTATGGAACTGATATGCGAAATGCACTTGAGGCAGGCATTGTACCGGGGAATTCTATTAATCTTGAGTGGCTCGTTGAGTCTTACAAAGAATACCCTGACAAAGAAAACTTCTTCAATTCATTCTTTGACACACTGGCTGGAGGGTCAACACTCAGGAAACAGATCATTGCCGGCATGACCGCTAAACAGATCAGAAAAACATGGCAGGCGGATCTGAAACAATTCATGAAGGTACGACAGAAATATCTCCTGTATTTGTAAACGTCTATTTTGAAAAGAACATCTTTATAGCCATAAAGAGCAGAAGGACACTGAATATCTTCCTTAATGTGTTTTCTGGCAGTGAGAGCGCAAATTTGGACGATAACCAGCTGCCTGCCATGAACGCCACAGCAACAATGAGGGCATATTTCAGGTTTACATACCCGGCGTTATAATAGTTATATGCAGCAAATACCCCGATAGGCGGCAGCATCACTGCAAGACTTGTACCAATTGACTGATGCTGGGAAAATCCCAGAAGAAATACCAGGGCCGGTATTATTATAATCCCACCGCCAAGTCCTAGTAATCCACCTAAAATACCGGCAACCAGCCCAATAAGTATCAGCATTATTAATGTATATGCATCCATTTTGTCAGGAATTTTGGTTATCAATTATTATAAAAATAGCTATTTTAATCTTGTAAGGTCAAGTAAACCATTGATAATAGTCAATGGATGTGCAGGGTTACCCGGTATGTAAAGGTCAACAGGATATTTGTCAAGAAAACTTCTGTTCAGTGCCGGTGATCCTTCGAAGACACCACCGCTGATAGCGTCAGTTCCTGCAAGAACGATTATTTTGGGGTCGGGCACAGCATCATAAGTCATCTGCAGTGGCTCAGCCATATTTTCAGAGACAGGCCCTGTGATAACAATGCCATCGGCATGGCGCGGAGAGGCAACAAACTCAATACCAAACCGACTCATATCAAACTGAACATTATTGGCTGCATTCAACTCCCATTCGCAGCTGTTATCTCCGGCAGCGCTAACCTGTCTGAGCTTAAGCGATCTTTTAAACAACCTGTGAATCTCTTCACGCACCGAATCCGGATTAACGGCAACGGGAGAGGAGTCTCCTTCCTTAACCACTAATCTCTCTCTCTCGTTTGTTGCAATGCGGTAATCAGCTGTAAAGCGTATTTTATCGGGGTAACAGCGCTCACATTCACCGCAGAATGTGCAGCGGCCAAGATCAATAGTGACAGGATCTGTTGTTATGGCATTTACAGGGCATAGTTCCTGAAGGAGCGCTAAGTCAACTCTTGCTGTTGAAATAGCAGGTCTGCCTCTGAAAATGCCTGGCACTTTTGCTGTGCGTACATCAGGAATGAACTGTTTCCCCTGATGATATAATATTTTTATATTGTCGAACATGGTTTCTGCTTTTAAAGATCGTGGCCGCAATATGAAAGGTTAAAGCTTTTATTACATATCGGGAAGTCAGATATCTCATTATTTCTAACAGCCAGTGCCAGTGCCATCCAGTTATGGAACGAAGGATCCTTGATCTTGTAGACAAGAAGCTCTCCATCATCACCGGTTATTGCGCAGTGACACACTTCTCCACGCCATCCTTCAGTAAGGGATAAGGCAAACATACCTGGTTTCGGCTTCGGCATTGACTCAGCCTGTGGCTCTGACTGAGGTATATCTCTGATCATCTTTCTGACATATTCCATTGACTGCTTTATCTCTTCTTTCCTGACCTGTACTCTTGAATACACATCACCATGATGTTTTATAACCGGTTTATGACCGAGCTGTGAGTAAAGGCCATATGGGTGCGACCGGCGGATGTCTCTTTCGAGCCCGCTGGCCCGGGCTGCCATACCTACTGCACCAATGGAAAGGGCGTCTTCAAAACTTACAGCACCGGTACGTTCAAGTCTCGAGAGAGTACTTGACAGCCTTGAGAACAGTGATACCATCTCTGTGAAATCGGGATCGTAAGCATCAAGAACCTGTGTTAATCTCTCTGCAAGTTCAGGGGTGAAGTGGTAGTTTGTCACAAATGGGCGTGTAAGGCTCTTTCCAAGCCTGTTGCCGCACCATTCCTGCGTTAAGTTGATTATCGGAGTACGAAGCCTGCCCAGGACGGCACTGCCAAGCTGGTATGCAATGTCAGTACATATAGCACTCAGGTCGCCTGTATGTATTGCGATGCGTTCCAGCTCCTGTGATAATGTACGTGTAAAGGATACCTCGGGTGAGGGTTCAACGCCGCAAAGACTTTCCCACAGGTAAGAAAACGCTCCTGCGTGTTCAGCAACACTGTCCCCGGCAATGCCTTCAGCAAGGGTGACACGCTGGAGCAGCTTCTTTTTTTCAATAAAAAGATTCTCGATGCCTCTGTGCTGAAATCCCAGTTGTATCTCAAGATGGAGTATTTGTTCGCCGTTGCATATGAACCTGAAATGCCCGGGCTCTATTACTCCGGCATGGACAGGACCGACCCCGACCTCATGCAGCTCTTCGCTGGCTGATTTATAAAACGGATAGTTGGCTATAGTTTTAGTACTGTCTTTGCGGTTAAAAGCAAATCTCACAGGTTTGAGCCATGGGTGCTCAGAGAAAAAAATACCGAAATTTTCAAAAATCTCCCTCTCAAATCTTTCAAAAGAGAGAGAAAAGGTGGTAAATGATCTCAAAAGCTTGTCCGTTCCGGGGATACATGACGAAACAAATATCTCGTGCTTGTCATCGTCAGCAATACATGATATCAGCTTTATTCCAACATCTGTCTTATAGCCGAAGTAGTTTACGCAATGCCTTTCCGGATGATACCTGATCAGCCATGAATTTAATTCATAGAAGGAATCATAGTCAGATTCCGGTATCTCATTTACCGCGATTGCCTGGTTGTTATGTATTGTGATGTATTTCATGTCAGCCTGGTAAGAGCATTACACTCTCCTTAATAAGGTTTATAAACCATGCCGGAGGGTTGAACCCCAGCCATAGTGCGATGGCAAAAAGGATGAACTGTGATGCAGATTCCCAGGGGCTTATCTTTGGAACCGTGGTCTCATCAAACTCAACCGGCGGCTGAAATAAAAGCCTGAACATGTTCTTCCCGAATGCCCAGATGATAGTTGTAAGAAGTATCAGAAGCGCTATCAGTACAAGCAGCATGTGTGAATCAAACAGTGATTTAATTATCAGGAATTCAGAAACAAACAACCCTGATGGCGGGATTGCTGTAATACAGAAGAAGCCTGTCAGCAGCGCTAAGGCACCGGTGGTATTATACCTGAAATAATAACCCGTATAATAGATGTTCTTATTCTGGTAAACCCTGTATATCTGTGTGAACTGAAAAAACAACCCTGATTTTATTAAGCTGTGCAGGATAAGCTGGAGAATGGCAGCATAATAACCCACCCCTCCGGCCACCAATCCTATCATCACAAGACCCATATGTTCCATACCCGAATAGGCAAACATGCGTTTAATATTTTTGACCCTGAGCATGTAAACTGTTGCGAGGAACACTGATAAGACACCTGCAACACCGATCAGAATGTTGGTCCAGCGAGCGAGTGATGTGTTCGCCATAATAATATATAGGCGGAAGAAGCCGACGAATCCAAGGTTGATCAGTCCTGTTGCCAGCAGTGCGCCAGCCGGTGCAGGGGCGGTGTCTTTGGCATCGATGCTTGCAGTGAACATTGGCACAAGGCTCATCTTGGCAGTAAAGCCGGTAAATATGAACAGGAACGCCAGCTTAAGCCAGAAAGGGTTAAGGCTCGCGCGATGCTCCATAAGACTGGCAAAGGATAGATCCTGCGAGCCTGTGGCACGTAATGCAAGATTAAGAAACAGAATGCCGATATAGACAAAAGTTATACTTATCGCACAAATGAACACATACTTCCATGTGCCTTCAAGTGCAAGCTTGTTGCGGTGATGATATATAAGCGCCGAGGCTGCCAGAGTGGTTATCTCCGTCAGTATCCATGTCACGGCAATATGGTTTGAAACAACGCCAAGACTTATTGCACCGATAAGCACTACCAAAGCGGAGAAATATATTGCCCTTGACTGTCTGGTTTCATTGTGGGTTTTAATATATATATAACCGTGCCAGGCAGCAGGAATGGAGAGTAATGTCAGTGTGCACAGCAGCAAAATGCCTGTCGCATCAAAGGTGAAATAAGTGAGTTGGATAGCCCCTTTGCCAGATATAACAGTAAAAGTGAATAAACACTGAATGGCTATAAATATAATAAGCGTGGAGTAGTTTACAATCCTGCTTCTGTTAAGGAAGATGATCGTGCCGGCCACCAGGGTTGCTGTTATATATGCTAATGTCATGATAAAGTCTGTTAATAATCTTTCAGGTTACTTAACTGGTCAACGTCAACATCTTTGAAGACGTCACCTATCTTGTTCAGAAAAATGCCAAGAATAAGCACACTGGCGAAAATATCAAGCATGATGCCAAGGTTTACCATAGCAGGCATCTCATTACCCACAGCCAGTGACATAATAAAAACGCCGTTTTCTATTATCATGTAACCCATAACATGAGTTATTATCTTTCTTCGGGAGGCGATTATATAAAGCCCCGTCATGAGTGACGATAAGGCAACCACAAAGAACATCCTGTCAAGATGAACATCGTTTATTGAGTAAGAGAGCAGCACCGTTGAGACAACTATCAGAGTGACAATTATGAGAGAGACAAAATTAGGTACGAACGGCTCAGCCTCACGGGTGATGTTATTCCTTTTAAGAACATATGCCAGGAATGCCGGTACGGCCACTGACTTAAATATTATTGTTTCAAGAAGTATAAGCACAAGATTGATCGTGTTGATCTCACTCAGCTGCATGAATGAGACAGCAAATAGAATCAACCCCTGCAATGCCAGTACCTTGATATATGTCAGCATCCTGTTGGCTATTGAAAAGTAGAACAGGGTAATAAGGAATATTATTAGAAATACATGTATCATTTTCTTCCTTTTGATTAAATGAATTTGCCTGAGATAAGCAACGCACCGAAGAATATTAGCATGCTTACAGATGTGAGAGCAAAAATGAACTGAGGGTTATGACTCATTCTGAAGCGGGCCATGAATGATTCGGTAAGTCCGATGGTGACTGCCATAACGAACTGCACGGCAAAGAAAAATGGTATTGCAAGTTCGTTTGACACCATTCCGGTAAAGAGGTTGACAATCAGTGCTCCGTACACTGCAAACTTCAGATAGCCGGCTGAGAAGATCAGTCCGAGGTCAAAGCCGCTGTTATCAAGTATCATTACCTCGTGTATCATTGTCAGCTCAAGGTGAGTTGTCGGGTCGTCAACAGGCATACGGCTGTTCTCAGTTATGCTAACCATAAGCAAAACAAATGTTGCCATAACAGCAAGCGCATACGTGATTGACGATCCTATATGCAGAGCGATGAAAATATCATGAAATGAGGTGTGGCCCGTCAGCAGGGCGAGTGATCCAATGACTATGAAGAAGGCCGGTTCGGCCAGCATTGAAAAGAGAGCCTCCCTGCCTGCACCCATGCCTTCAAAGCTGCTGCCGGTATCGAGGGCTGCAATGATATTGAAGAATTTTCCCAGGGCAAGTATATAGGCAAAGAAGACAAAATCACCGCTGAAGCTGATGATACCGCTGGTGCGTCCCAGCGGAACAACCAGCATCGCCATTACAATTGTAGAGAAGTATACGGTCGGCGCAATCCTGAATACAATGCTTGTTGTGTTGCTGTATACCGAGCCTTTACGGAACAGTCTTACCACATCCTTGACAGGCTGAAGTATGCCCGGCCCCTTTCTGCCAGCACAAATGCTTTTTGTGCGGTTTATTATACCTGTGAAGAAGAATCCTGCAATAAGTATAAGAATGAAGCTCAGCATGATCAGAGTTGTTTAAGAAAATCAAAAATTATTATCAGCTTATCGTATATCAGCGGCAACAGCATAACAGCCAGTATGAATATTATTCCATAGAGAATATAAAATTGCAGCTTCCCGTTCTGAAAGAACAAAAACCGGTTCATAAATGACTTATACGCCCTTAGTGGCGCATCAATAAGGCACTTTTCTATCTTGTCGTATGGTTTTGTTTCATGGTGGATCTCTTCGGGGAAAATACCTGATACATCAGTGGAAGATTTAAACATCAGTAATATGGAGCTGAAGAGCTTGCTGTAAGTCTTTGCAAATGAACTTCCCGTGTATTGTATCTTTGAGGTGGGAGCTACATACCCGCATCCCCATGTTGAATCTGTTCTGACACTTCTGTTTCGGGTGGCATACTTTTTCATCCCAAGAATAAACAGAACAAGAATAATAAATCCGCCTGCCGCCAGGCTTATTGTCTGCATAATATCCGCAGTTTTGATCTCTCCGGGTGCTATATTTGGGATGGTTGATGCTGTAAGGATTGAAACCGGATAGAGTAGGAAGCCTATAAATACCTGAGGGAAAAGACCAATCATTACTATCATGAAAGCAATAAAGTAAAGAGGGATTATCTGGCGCGCCGGTAATTCTTTCGGTTCATGTTCAAAAGTATGCCTTGGTTCGCCAAGGAAAACTACCCCTGTGGCTTTTGTGAAGCAGAGAATGGCAAGGCCGCCAATCAGCACCAGCCCCAGCACAGAGAAAATGATAACAATGAGATCTATAAACTGAGCATTCTGCAGCCACACGTACAGTCCGTTATAAATGACAAACTCGGATATGAACCCGTTGAAAGGAGGCAGTCCGCATATGGCCATTGCAGCCAGCATAAAGAGAAGAGTCGTATGAGGCATCTTTTTTATCAGGCCGCCGAGCCTCTCAATATCAAGAGTGTGAGTGGCCTGATAGACATTTCCGGCCGTGAAAAACAAAAGCGACTTGAAGAGTGAGTGGTTCAGTGTATGCAGCAATGCACCGGTATATCCGAGAATTGCAAGGTACTGGTTTGATGTTGCGGTACCAATGCAGCCAATACCTATTCCTATACCAATGATGCCTATATTCTCAATGCTGTGATATGCCAGCAGGCGCTTAAGATTGTGCTGTATGATGGCAAGCATCACTCCGTATAAACCTGAAACAACGGAGATGCCAAGAATGATATATCCCACAGTCTGGTAATCTGTCTTAATTAAGGTGATCATTCTGAGTATGCCAAAGATTCCCATTTTAATCATTACTCCTGACATTATTCCTGATATGTGTGCCGGCGCAGCGGGGTGTGCATAGGGGAGCCATGAGTGGAAAGGAACAAAGCCGGCCTTGATACCAAAACCTGAAGCAAAAATCAGAAACAGCACCAGCGAAGTGGCTCCGCCATTCAGACCGGTATATTTTGCTATGTCAGCGAAATCGTAACTACCGGTTTTTGAGGCTATCCATACGAAGCCGATGATGAGGAATAATATTGAAATGTGAGACTGAATAAGAAAATTCATTCCGGCCCTTATTGTATCAGGCTTATTATATTCAAAAATGACTGTCACAAAGGCCGACAGCGTCATGATCTCCCATAACACAAGAAAGGCAAGGCTGTTCTGGACCACAGTGAGTGCTATCATTGATGCAAAAAGAAGAAGAAATGCAATGGCATGAAGGCCCAGGTTTGCCTTCTGACTCTGATAACTCTTCATGTAGGAGATACCGTAAAATGATCCGGTGATATACAGAAAACATATTATAAGTATAAACCAGCCGGAAAGGGCATCGAGCCTGACAGGGATAGTTCCGAAAACGAGCCCCCCGTTAAGCACAATGTCAAGGCTATTGCCTGCAAGAGACTTTACGGCAGGTATGACAGCAACAACAGAGCCTGCCAACACCGCTGCCACGACTGCCAAAGCTCTTCCTCCTGTTTTTAAAAATGGGATCACTGCAATGGCAGCTATAATAATAATTATAAATAATTGTGTCAGAACCATTTCGACGATAGATAAATTAAGGGTTCAGTATAAATGACAATAGTGAAGGCAATCCCCAAAAAGATTCCCTGCAGTCAGAAACCGTGCACAAAGGTACAATTAATGAGAAAAATCGAAAAAAGAAGTATGTAAAAAAGCTACAAAGGATGAATTTTATTCAATTGTTGTTCTTCCCGGATAGACCCTTAATGCTTCGGCAAGCGTCTCCATAGCATTGCGAAGGTCTTCTATATTAAGAACATAGGCTATTCTTACCTCATCACGTCCGGCACCCTGGGTAAAATAAAAGCCTGTTGCAGGAGCAACCATTACTGTCTGTCCTTTATAACTGAAACTCTCAAGAAGCCATTTTGCGAATTTATCAGAGTCATCTATAGGCAGTTTTACAACTGTGTAAAATGCGCCTTTTGGTTTCGGACAATAAACTCCGGGCATTTTATTAAGGGCGTCGACAATAAAGTCGCGGCGGAGAATATATTCGTTATATACCTTTTCAAAATATTCTTTTGGGGTATCCAGCGATGCTTCAGCAACCATTTGTCCAAGACCCGGAGGGCAAAGACGTGCCTGTCCGAACTTGAGGGCAGTGGCAATGACATCCTTGTTTCTGGTAACCAGTGCACCGATCCTTACACCACACTCGCTGTATCGTTTTGATACTGAGTCGATCATGATAACATTTTCTTCAACGCCTTTAAGTTCCATGGCCGAGAAATGTTTTTCTTCGCCATAACAGAACTCGCGGTAAACCTCATCTGAAAAGAGGTAGAGATCGTGCTTCTTAACAATATCCCTCAGTTTTTCAATCTCATTCTTTGAATAGAGATAACCGGTTGGGTTGTTAGGGTTACAGATAAGTATACCTTTTGTTTTTGGTGTTATCTTTTTCTCTATCTCTTCAACAGGAGGCAGGGCAAAATCGTTTTTGACGTATGATCTAACAGGCACAATCTTAACGCCGGCAGTAACAGCAAAACCATTGTAGTTTGCGTAAAATGGTTCAGGAGTAATGACTTCTTCACCGGGATTGAGACATGTCATAAATGCAAAGAGCACCGCCTCAGAGCCACCTGTTGTAACTATTATCTGACTATGATCAACATCGATGCCAATACGCTTATAGCTCTCTGCAAGCTTGCGTCTGTATGATTCGTTTCCTGCTGAATGTGTATATTCAAGTACTTTAATGTTGATGTTTCTGACAGCATCAAGGCCTTCTTTAGGTGTTGGTATATCAGGCTGGCCGATATTCAGATGATAGACTTTCGTGCCCCTGCGTCTTGCTTCTTCTGCAAATGGTACGAGCTTCCTTATAGGTGATGCAGGCATCACTTTACCCTTTTCGGAAATAGATGGCATAATTATTAAAGTGTTTTGTTTGTAAAGTACCGGCAAATGTATGGAAAATCAGAAGAACAATACATGATTTTAAGCATTTGATACAGGTTTTCAGTTTATCTAACATTTTGCTACTTTTGTGAGCTTAATTGTCAAGTTTTTAAAGATGGATATACCTTCGAAATATGACCCTGCAGGAGCAGAGGGGAAGTGGTACAGATACTGGATGGAAAAGGGATTTTTTCACAGTACGCCTGATGAGCGTGAAGCTTACTCAATTGTAATCCCGCCACCAAATGTGACAGGAGTGCTTCATATGGGTCATATGCTTAACAACACCGCACAGGATGTTCTCATTCGCCGCGCGAGGATGATGGGCTATAATGCATGCTGGGTACCTGGCACTGACCATGCAAGTATAGCCACGGAAGCAAAGGTTGTAGCCAAGCTGAAGGCCGAAGGAATAAGCAAAACAGATCTTACACGCGATGAGTTCCTTGAACATGCCTGGGAATGGACCCATAAGCACGGAGGCATAATACTTGAACAGTTGAAGCGCCTGGGCGCATCTTGCGACTGGGAACGTACGCTGTTCACCATGGACGAAAAACGTTATGAATCTGTAATAAAAGTATTTACAGACCTGTATAATAAAGGCCTGATATACCGTGGTGTCCGTATGGTGAACTGGGATCCGCAGGCTCAGACAGCTGTATCTGACGAGGAGGTTATCTATACCGAGGAAAACTCAAAACTTTACTATGTACGGTATAAGATAGTTGGTGAGGATAACTATGTAATGGTTGCCACAACACGCCCGGAAACAATACTGGGTGACACTGCCATATGTGCTAACCCTGATGATGAAAGATATTTCAATATGAAGGGTAAAAAGGTGATTGTACCAATGACCTGCAGGGAGGTTCCTTTCATTTTTGACAGCTATGTTGATCCTGAGTTTGGTACCGGTTGCCTGAAGATAACTCCGGCACACGATATTAATGACTATGAGATTGGTATCAGGCATAAGCTTCAGTCAATTGACATATTTAATGATAATGGTACTATTAATGAGAGAGCCGGACTGTTTGCCGGTGTTGACCGCTTCGTTGCAAGGGATCTTGCAGAGAAGGAACTTGAAAAGAGCGGAGCCCTCGTTAAAGTGGAAAACTATAAGAACAAAGTAGGGCGTTCGGAAAGAACCAACTCGGTTATTGAGCCTAAACTCTCTATGCAGTGGTTCCTGAAGATGGCCGATATGGTTAAGCCGGCACTGGCTGCCGTTAATGATGGCGTCATTCGTATCCACCCCGATAAGTATAAGAATGTATATCGTCATTGGATGGAGAATGTACGTGACTGGTGCATAAGCCGTCAGCTCTGGTGGGGACACCGTATTCCTGCTTACTATTATAATGCAACCGACTATGTTGTGGCAGAAACTGTTGCTGAGGCAGTGGAGAAAGCCCGCACTGCAAGCGGAAATGCACAGCTGACAGAATCGGACCTTCGCCAGGATGAGGACGTACTCGACACCTGGTTCTCTTCATGGCTCTGGCCTCTTACATCTTTTGATGCAATCAATAACCCGGGCAATGCCGATTTTAATTATTATTATCCTACAAAGGCGCTCGTTACCGCTCCTGAGATACTCTTCTTCTGGGTGGCAAGAATGATAATGGCCGGGTATGAATATGCCGGCAAAGAGCCTTTCTCAGATGTTTACCTGACAGGTATCGTACGCGACAAGCAGAGACGTAAAATGTCCAAATCACTTGGCAACTCGCCTGACCCGATAAGCCTTATTGAACAATACAGCGCCGACGGCGTAAGAATAGGCATGCTCTTCTGCTCCCCTGCCGGTAATGACCTGCTTTATGATGACTCACTGCCTGAACAGGGACGTAACTTCACTAATAAGATATGGAACGCATTCCGCCTTATAAAATCTATGAGTGTGGATGAATCCATCCCTCAACCGGAAGCATCTGCAATTGCAGTAAAATGGATGGACAACATATTAAGCAAGACACTTGCCGAGATAGATGATAACTTCAACAAATACAGGATTTCAGACGCTCTGATGCAGGCCTATAAGCTTTTCTGGGATGAATTTTCAGGATGGTATCTTGAGATTATCAAACCCGATTATCAGAAACCAATTGACATACAAACATATAAAGAGACAATTGGAATATTCAACTCACTGCTTAAAATACTACATCCGTTTATGCCATTCATCACCGAAGAGATATGGCATTTGCTTGAGGAAAGAGCCGATGGCGAGAGCATCATGATAGAAAAGATGCCGGTGAGCAAAGGTTTTGATGCTAACCTGATAAGCAATTTTGAAACCGTTAAGGCGGTAATCAGTGATGTACGAACAATCCGCAAAGAAAAGAATATTAAAAATGCCGAGAAGCTGACTCTTCTGACGGGTGCATTAAAAACAAAGGAAAACAGTCAACTGAATCCGGTCATCATTAAACTGTGCAACCTTGCTTCAATCGATTATGTTTCTGAGAAGGTCGAGGGCGCAGCTTCATTCAGGGTATCCACAACTGAGTACTATGTTCCTGTTGAGGGTTCGGTAGACAAAGAGGCCGAGCTTAAGAAGCTGCGGGAAGAATTATCCTATACTGAAGGTTTCCTTGCTTTAGTGCTTGAAAAGCTCAATAATGAAAAGTTCACTTCACATGCACCTGCAAAGGTGATTGAAATGGAACGTAAAAAACAGTCGGATGCCGAGTCAAAAATTGAAACCCTGAAGGCAGGCATTGTGATGATTGAAAAAAATATTATGTAGAGACGCAATGCATTGCCTCTCTGCATAAATCAATCTTTAACCTTTATTACCGAGAAGCTTTCGCCTGTCTCCACGAGATGCCATCCCTCGTTGAGATTAAGACGCCATCCTTCTCCTTTTATGCGACCACGGTCTACATCAACTTCACTGGCATTGACCCACAAGGTTTTAAGATCACTGGCAATTAATGCACCTCCATCATCAACAGTGAGCCTTCCCCAGTTATCAGAGACCTTAAGCTTACGATAGAAGGTCCCGAGAGTGTCGAGAGAAAAGATATCATCAGCCTCAAAGCTGAAGTTAGGGCTTTCAAGTGTGATCTTTACGTTAGGCTTTCCTGTATAGTCATTTACTATTTTACTGGTATATTCGCCAATCATCTTTTTTATCTCTTTCTCCTCAGCTTTTATAGCGGGCAGACCATAGCTCATAGCCAGACTTCCTGCCACATCGTGATAGGTCTCGGGCAGTTTGATGCCATAGATTTCTCCTGTGGCTTTAGCCAGGTCAAAATCAACGCTGTCTATTTTGCTGAAATTAAATCCCTTGTCTTTCAGAAGAGCTGAATAAAGAGCTCCATGGATAAACCCGTAACTGAGCGGGTAGGAGGGGTTCTTATAAATTCTGTCAAGATATTCAACAAGTTTTGAATCAAACTGTTCCTTTGATTTTGTGCAAAGCCACATGTACGTAAAGGTGGCAAGTCCCTCCATACATTCAAATTCATTCTCGTCACGTATTCCTTCAGGATATAACTCCCTTCGTGCCCCGCGGAAGATAAGGGCATCGTGTATTGCCTGGTCTCGCTCGCCATCACTGCTTTTTATTGCATTGGTGAGAGCCTTCCACTCAAGCTTAAGCAGCAGCCTGGAGTTCTCATCGTTCATATGTGAAACACTGTACCTGTAAGTGCTGATGTTATGCCTCTCCTGGTAACAGTGAAAAAGGCTGTGTATGGCTCTTGATGTGATGCGGTAATTATCCTCCTGGTTGGGCATGGGAACCATGGCAAACCGTGTTCCTCCAAATTCAATTCCTGAGGTTAATATCAGCCTCTCTTTTGGAAACACACCCGTATAAATTCCGTCTTTCTCTTTTAACAGACCTTTTCTGTCCTTTACATTTGAGTAAATTACTCTTGTGCGGTTGTCAATAAACAGTATCGGGCCATAGAGATTTTCTCCCCATAGCTTGCCATTATCATAATCACATATGGTCTGAATTGTATCGAAA
>JGI20214J51088_10000319_pt1 | contig 34564 bp, 30 predicted proteins | sample WetSurMetagenome_FD_51088 | JGI IMG/M metagenome (IMG submission 51088) | reverse complement strand
TGGTAGGCACNGCGGGCAGGGTAGGCCTGGGAATTTCGGGTGACAAATTTACCAACCGGTTTACTATTATGATCAGCTTCGCCATGATGGCATTGGCTTATGCAGGGCTTACTGCCAGCAATTCGGCCATAATGCTGTATGTATTCGGAGTCATTTACGGGGCATTGAACGGTGTGGGTATTCTGCTGGCTCCGATTATAGCTGAATATTTCGGATACCGGTCACTGGGTTCTATCGTGGGAGCGGTAATATTCGCTAATAATTTTGGCTCCTCGATAAGTCCAACCCTTGCCGGAGAAATTTTCGATACTACCGGCAGCTACCATCTGGCTTTTCTGTCCTGTACTGTACTCGGAGCCTTTTCTGTGTTTATCGTATGGAAACTCAAGCCCCCTGTGAAGATTATCAGGTAAAATCCCATGTCTTTCCAGTCCGGCATAGTGTTGGATAAACAATCAACCGGTCATCTAGAATTAAAATATGACAAATATGAATGACGTCTTCACTGTGGTTACTCCAAAGGAAAAGATCCGACGGTTTTATGACATAGGCTCACCGTTGTATCTCCATGTGTATAGTGAGCACATTCACGATGGTTACTACCTAACCAGCAAAGAATCAAAGGAAGAAGCTCAGGTTAATCTTATTAATTTTATGGTGGAAAAAGCTGGAATAAAACATGGAGCAAAGGTACTTGACGTGGGCTGTGGAGTCGGCGGCAGCTCGATATGGCTCTCGAAGAACATTGGTGCCGTAACTACCGGTATTACCATCAGCCCGGTGCAGGTGGGAATTGCCCGGCGGTTAGCTGTCGAAAATGGAGTCAGTTCTTCCTTTCAGGTCATGGATGCCGAGAATATGTCATTCCAGGGGACTTTTGATGTTATCTGGGTGGTGGCTGCGATGACCCATTTTATCGACCAGCAGTTATTTATAAAATCTGCCACCAAATACTTAAATCGGAACGGTAAATTTATTATTTTTGACTGGATGTCCAGTAATAATGTGACAAACATATCCGGCGACTGTGACCTGGAACAGGTTATTAAAGGCATGCTCCTGAACGGTCTATTTTCTCTCGACACATATATAAGCTGGCTCAGGGAATATGGGTATCGTATTGATTATGCCGGAGATATTACTAAAAACACAATTCAAACGTGGAGTGATGCNCTGCCTGTGGTTAAAAAGCCCGCAGTACTAAAATTNGCCTACTCTATGGCCCGCGAAGATACTACCGAAGCTTTGCAGTTCCTTAAATGTATCAGTGCCATGAAGAGAGCGATGTTGAGAGGCAAACTAATCAGTGGTGTTGTTATCGCTAGAAAATATTGAATATTATGCTGTTTTGTTGCACCGGATCAGGAGCCATCCGAATTGCTTACCTACTGTACACTCTTTGAAAGGCGTTCCGGCCAGTATTTTGCCGATTTCGTTTGGGGTATAGCTCGACCAGAATGAACCAACGGCACCGTTGGTCCGCCGGATCGCCCGCGGTGAAATGGCCTGACCGAAGTGCAGAGCGTAATAGAACCACCGCGGACTGTTCCTTCTTAAATCAAATACAATAACCTGTCCACCNGGTTTCAAAACGCGATACATTTCTGTAAAGGCTCTTTCGGCGTTTTTCCAGTGATGCAAAGACAAGGAACTCACAATATAGTCTATCGAATTGTCGGCGAATGGCATTCGCTCGCCATCTCCCACTAAAAATTCTAAATTATCATATAAAGACGGCGGCCATCGTTTCTCAGCAATATCGATCATTTCTTCATTCAGGTCAAGGCCGATTACCTCGCTGTTGTGAAAAGTTTTAGAAATACGTTCCGAAAGAAAACCCGGCCCGCAGCCGATATCAATGATTATTCCGCTAGGTTGGTCTTTGTTAATTTCCCGTGACATGATATTTCGTTCTACAATAAAAATGGGCCAGCGGCTGGTCCTATAGTAAGCCGCAACAGCATCATTTTCCTGTAAACCTTCGCGGTCCGGTTCTCGCGGTATTTTCATAGGTCTAGTGGCAGCAACTACGACTGGAATTAGTAAAATAACCGCTGGTATTACGAGCCATATCATAAACTTTACCCGCCGAATACTTGTGTCACGACCAGAATGACCGGGTACATTGCTGCAATACCAATGATGATACGCATAGACTTGCGGAAATTTTCCCTCATTATTAAAAGCATAGCCAGCAGAAACGGAGCCAGTATCAGTGTCCAACCGGTCAATGGTTTCAATATGCCCATGACAATAAGGAATATTTGATAAAGGAACAGNAAAGAAATCCAGGAGGTGCAATACCACTGGAGAACGGTCAGGTCTTTGTCAGTAGATTGCCCGTTCTCTACAGTGTTTAAAGGCAGTTCGGGCGAGTATTTCCACACCAGATAGGCCACGCTCTTTACTCCTTTTTTGAGATTTGCTTTAGCGTCAGGCCATTCGTCCAGGGATAGTCCTATAAAACTGAGTATGACAGCAAAAAGGACGCTGACCAGTAAACCATTGCTAATGTTTGGATGAGCATTTACGCCGTACATCCCCAGTAGTACCGGTAGCGGCCCAACAGCAACACCCAGTGCCAATTCGTGTGTATAGTTGAACTTGGCAATGCTGTACCAGAATGTAACCAGCATTCCGAGTACCCAGGGTATATAGATGAGCGGAGTGACTGTAACGGCCAGGTATATTACAGGCCCAGCCGAGAGTAAATACCAGCCGATAGCATTACAGAAGACTTCCTGTAACGACACTGTTCCCGCTGAGATGATGTTTTGTCCTCCCGTATAGTCTTTTTCAGCGCTTCTGTCTGCAGCTTCTCCTTTGTCCAGTCCGGTCCAGGCATAGTCCAGGAAAGAATTGAATGAGTGTCCTCCGGCCATTACAAGGATGCTACCTATCATCGCTATCCATGAATTGAAATTTATACCGCCGGCAAGTATTGAGCCTGTTAAGCATGCGGCAGCAAAAAACGGTGTTGCGAACCAGCGCGGCAGAGTCCAGAAATGTGCTTTAATTTTTCTTTTCATATTACTCCGTCATCATATATTGCCGGTTAATGCCATCAGTCCCAGTAATATACTGAGGCTAATCGCCGGAATAGCCCAGTTGTCATCCGCCCATTTGAATATACCGTTATCTCCAAAAGCCCATTCTACAGCGACGGCTGCAAAAGAAACGATGATTCCGATCCAGAAAGGTTTGATTAGTTTGGCTGATATTATTATACAGACACAAAGCATTGCCAGTGAGCCCCAGAGCCCTTTTACCGGTTGTTTGTAGACCTGTGAACGTACAATTCCGGTAATACCGTCTCCCCAGGCCATGAAGAGCAGACATGCAATGGCCGGTAGCGGTTGGTCAAGCCATGACCAGGAAATTAAAAATACCGGTACAGCCACCCAGGGAAACCAGACCTCAGCCNTTACTCCGGCGTTCCGCCCGGAGCCGCCGACGCCGCGGATAATATCCGGTTTAAGCAGACGAGCGGTTAGCAGCAGAGTACCAAAAGCAGCTGACAGAATGACAGGCCAACCTGAAGAACTAAAAAAGATACAGATCAGAAAGGCGATACCACCGGCTCCATGGCCGATTTTTCTGGAGATATATTGAGGGATGCCACGGTCGTAAACAACATTCGATATCCAGAGACCTATCAGAACAACTCCGGTTATTACGAATACCAACGGCATCTCGGATAAAAAGGATTCGGAAAGGAAATGCATTTATCTTCTCAAATTCATCATAAGTCTGCTGATTTGGAATAAACAAGGAGGGTGCCGGAGCATAACTTAATATTAAAAACCAATATTCGATTATTGTTTATAGAGGATAGGAGTTGTTGTAATTTGGTATTTCTCTTAAATCACAGATATTTAATCTAAATCTCCTCTTTATTTTTGTGCTTTGTATCGATGAAGAAAGCCAGGCAGATGGCGGCTATAAAAGCCAGAGCAGCTCCGAAGAAAAAAGCGTAAGACGGTTTGATGCTCTGCCACAGCCAGCCTGCGATAACGCTTGCAGGAAGNAAAGCAATGCCGGTAACACCGTAATACAGTCCATAAGCGGTGCCTCTTTTTTCAACCGGGACGAGGTCGGCTATAAATGCCCGGGCAACCCCTTCAACTAAACCGTAGTATATCCCGTAGCANGCAAATAGTATCCACACCTGCCACATTCTGGTTGCTATTCCCAATCCCAGGTAAACCAGTGCATAAACTCCCCAGCCCAATGTTATTATCCATTTCCTGCCTAGTTTATCGGATAGTATTCCTGCGGGCAGAGATACTAGCACATAAACTATGTTGAATAATACAAGCATTAACACGGTTTGTATGAGTGGGACATCCAGGTTTTGGGCACGTAGTATAACAAAAAAATCACTGGAGTTGCCCAGTGTGAAAATTCCAGCTATGACCAGAAAANTTTTAAACCTCGTGTCGAATTCCCACAGCCATTTCACATTNAAAGTAGCATTGTTGTTTGATGCCTGTTTTTTTTCTTTCACAAACACTGTCAGGACGATGACGGCCAGTATTGCCGGAATAACGCCTATAATAACTAACCATTGATAAGTCTGGAGCCCGACATTCAAGCCGTTGCCCTGGACGATATAAATTATAATGGCTGCCAGTGTCAGGCCAATGGTCGCTCCTATGGTATCCATTGCCCGGTGTATTCCGAAACTTTTACCGCGTTCTGATTTTGCTGTGGAATCCGCGATTAGTGCGTCCCGGGATGAAGATCGGATTCCTTTTCCAACTCTGTCACCGAATCTTACTCCGAGCACAATACCCCAACTTGAAGCCATGTACATTAAAGGTTTTACCAGTGTGGAAAATCCATATCCGGCAACGGCCAGTCCTTTACGTTTTTTGATTTTGTCGCTGAACCAGCCTGAAAAAACGCGGAAAATGGCATCGACGCTATCCGATAGACCCCCGACAAATCCAATGATTGTCGTCGCTGTCCCCAGCACGTTAGCTAAAAATAGAGGCACCAGTGTGAAAATCATCTCACTGGAAATGTCTGTAAGCATGCTCACTATGCCAAGGAAAAAGACATTGGGGCTGATTCCCCAGATTCGCTTTTCTNTATTTTCTATTTTCATTTGGGGGAATAGATAACTTTACTGTTATCATCAGAGGTTTATTTTTTTTAATTTATCGCCTGTTTTCTACTGGAGGAGCCTGTCTCGTAATGTTTTAAGGTTGACTACATCTTCTTTGTTGTATTCGAGTAGAAGATTGAGGGCTTTTTCATCGTAGCTGTTTATGTAACGCCACCAGAGCCGGATTGCTTCTAAACCGTTGATTTCCTTCAACTTCCGAGGAATGTTTAGTTGTCTTTCGACGCTCTTTAGTCCCCCGCGCAGGTCGTTATTCCGGCATTCGAATAATAGATCGCAATGATCGTACATGGCAGCTAAATCGATACCAAGACGGCGGTGTATAAAAGGAATATCGAAGCGGCTTCCGTTATAGGTATACAGCATTGTCGTTCCCTGTAAAGGGTCAAGCAAGTTTCCCGGTGTAATTCTGCCTCCTACAAGCTGCACGAATCTCGTTCGCGAACCGCCGGTGAGATAAATGCCGATTACAGTTATCGCATCCTGATTAGGGAACAACCCGGTTGTTTCAATGTCGAGGAACGCCTCCATAAAGACCGGCCGACCTTTCGTTTTGTCTTACTTTGCACAATTATAGCATAAGATAAGTGATGGGGTTTAAAAGAATAAGCTACAGTCTGTCTTTCAAATTACGTCGGAAAAGGAGATGCTTCCAGTTGCCTGCTTTATTCCGCATCTCTATCACGCGTGGAATATACTTGAGAGCGGGTATAAGCAGTATCAATATCGAAAATATTACCAACCAGCCGTTATGGTAGACAAGCCACGCTATGAAAGGAAAATTAAAGAAGGCAAGACCATAACTGAGAGTCGGAAAACGTGTTATCCATAGACACAATAAGAAAATAAACAGATACGCGGGAATACCCCAGGGAAGAAGGAAAATCAATACCCCGATAGTAGTAGCTCCGCCCTTACCGCCTTTAAAATTTAAGAACACCGGAAACGCATGTCCCATAATTACCGAGACGCCAGCCAGCATCTGGAATAGCTCAGAGACTCCTAAAAACCGTGCCAGTGCAACAGCTCCGGCACCTTTGCCGATATCAAGCACCAGAACGAGAATACCGTACCAGAATCCTACTTTGTAGAAAACATTCATCGCTCCCATATTTCGGGAGCCGACATTACGGATATCTATATTTTTGCGCAGCTTTGCTACTACGTAAGGAGACGGGAACGAACCGATAATATATGCCGAGACGAGAGCGATGGCTATATAGAGAATGCTCATTAAGATAAGATTAAGGTAGATAATATTTTTTGTCAATAGGTTCTGCACATAACATTATTCTGCCATTGTCTTCGCGAGGAATCCGAGTCCTCCTACTGAAGGATGAGGATGACGAAGCAATCTCAATCTGGGAAATTTAACGTTTCGAGTGAATCATGGTAGCTTTCGATGCTTATCTTTGATAAAATATATTCGATTTACCTGTAACTCGAAACTTATTCGGGGGGAGTGCTGGAATTGGCAGACAGGCATGGCTTAGGACCATGTGCCGCAAGGCGTCGGGGTTCAAGTCCCCGCTCCCCCACCACTAAATTCTACTGACAGAATGATGATATTGGTATCACTTTCCGCGTATGCAGCTTTACCGGCTTTCCATTTTGCTGATAAAGCCATATAATTACTCTTAATTTAATTGTGGAGAGGTAGCAGCTATGCAGGAACTGAATACAGATGTTATTGTTGTGGCTGGAGGTACCGCCGGGGTCGCGGCAGCACTGGCAGCGGCGGAAAAGGGAGCAAAGGTAATCGTTTTTGAGAAGAGCGGCAGGACCGGCGGTTGCGGCAATATGGCCAGCGGCCTTTTCGCGGTGGAAAGCAAGCTGCAGCGTCAGATGCAGATGGGACTTACCCGCGAAGACATATTTAGATATTATATGGACTATACGCACTGGAAAGCCGATGCCAGATTGGTTAGAGCTTTCATAGATAAGTCAGCCGATACTATCGAATGGCTGGAAAAGATGGGCGTCGAGTTCATGGCCATCGAAAGTCATGGGGTCGGTAATTATTACACCTGGCATGTTTGTAAATCGACCGCTCCCATGGGTGCCTGTCTCAAGATGATGAATATCATGGCTGGCCGGGCCCGCTCGCTGGGTGTTCAGTTCTTGCTTCAGACGCCGGTAAAAAAAGTCCTTCGGGAAGGAGATAGAGTGACCGGCGTCATTGCTCAAAACAGTGAGGGGGAGGAGATCCGGGCGGTTGCAAAAGCGGTCGTCATAGCTACCGGCGGTTTCTGCTCTAATCCGGAAATGGTAAAAAAATATACCGGTTTCGAGGTAGGTAGCGAATTGAAATTGATGCCTATTCCCGGATTGACTGGCGATGGCTTGAACATGGCCTGGGAGATCGGTGCTGCTAAGTCTGGCATGATCATGCATCTCATGCAGCAGAGTGCCATGACGGGACATGTCGTTCATTCTGCGTTTTTACAGCCGAACCTGTTGGTCAACCTGGCCGGTGAGCGTTTTATCGATGAAGAGGTTGTTACCGGCAATAACATGTTTACCGGTAATGCCATCGCTATGCAGAAAAACAGATGTGCTTTCGCCATTTTTGATGAGGATACTAAAAAATATTACACTGATACCGGCTTTTTCTTCGAGACCGCCTATGGAGTGTCTCAGCATGGTTCACACCTTAAAGCAGTCGGGTTCNATGCGGAAATTCAGGAGGCCATATCAAAAGGGACCGATNGTCTGTATGTGGCGGATTCCGTTGAAGAATTATGTCGTAAGACCGGTATTGATATGGCAGGCCTGCAAAAAACGCTCCGGGAATATAATAAGGCCTGTGATACCGGCCGCGATGATCTTTTCGGCCGCAAACCAAGGTATTTGAGACCCGTTCGACAGCCTGCATTCTATGCGTCGAAGTTTTTCATCAGTGCCTTCGGCAGTCTTGGCGGCATCAAGATCAATCATAGGATGGAGGTTTTAAGCACGTACGATGACGTCATTCCCGGCCTCTATGCGGCCGGTGCCGATGCTGAATCGATCTATGGTGATACCTATCCCATTATGTTGCCGGGCAGTACCATGGGCTTTGCAGTTAACTCCGGGCGGATCGCCGGCGAAAATGCCGCTGAAGTCATAAATAATACTACTGGTTAAGCGGCACGAAATTTCCTTTTTTGTGTTTTGACAATTTGAATTCGTTTGTTTCCCATGTACTATTGGTTCGAATTTCATTGTCAGTATTCGTAATAGTTGAAGCGGGGTGTACCGACCAGTACACCCCGCTTCTGTTTATTTTAGCGATACTGATGTATTACGAGAATGGATATATCTCAATCCTGCCGCCGTAATAATCTTCCGAAAGGAAGATTTCCGCTTTTAACAGTTCCAGCCGTATTTCTCGCAAGTCTGTTTTAACCTTAGAGTAACTTTCTCAGTGTTGTCGGTAATCGATGCTTAGACAATAAGTNCTTCTCCTTATTCCTTTTCGAGCTTTGGTTTCTCCTGTATTTATTCGTTTGTACTTAAACTATTTCACTTTCTTGAGTGTAACATCATGGAATATCAGGTGGTTTCCTTCGTAATCTTTAGTACCCTTGTCCATTTTGACCTGGATGTATTCGTTGTAAGGGGCCATGACCTCTGGCCAGTCCACCCAGGTTTCTACGGTGCCCGTGGCACCTATCAACGTAAATTCGGTACATTCCGGCCAGTTTACAGGTGCAGCATTTATTTTGACTTTTTCGCCGTCTTTAAATTTAGCCATTTATGTTTTCTCCTTTATTCCATTTGAATAGTTAGTTTAGCGTTTAATGAATTTATTAACATAGGGGTATTTTTCTGCTTTAGTGAGTAGTTTTACGGTAGCTCTGGCTGAATCGGTGATGACACCTCTCAGATCGAGGCACCAGCATCTGATATCTACCAGATGGTCGTCGTCTTCAATGTATTTATTATCGACCTTGCCATTGATGATGAGGGCATCGCCGATGGGGGTACGCCACATATGACGCCAGCCGAACTTGCAGACGAAAGCGTCATCGCCCATCCAGTTCGTTACAGCACGCAGCATGGGGAGTCTCGGTACCGTGTTGAAGTGCCAGGCCCTTGGGCCTCCTTCGAATTGTGCCGCCCTGTCATTGAAATGCCGCCCGCCATGAGTTTTATAAATTAAGCCGGTTTTTCTATCATGGAAATAGTTATTCGGCATCATCCACTGTTCTGCATATCTGGGCATGACTCTTTTAGGAAGCTGTCCCGGAGGAGTCGGCGGACCACCTCCCAGCATGCCGTATCCGGTATAGGTGGTCGGACCGGTGGTAATGGCATCGATGTCATCACCGGTTTTGATATCATCCCAGTACCGTATCTTATCTCCCTGTATCTTTTCGTTTTCATAAAGCCCGGTTAGATATTCCAGTTCGTTTACTCTGTAACCGTACTCTTGCATATATGGTTCAACTGGGGGAGCACCTTCGTGCAGGGTAACCTCAACATATAGTTTCATGGAACCAACGATTTCATCACGTTGGTTGATAAAGTCTCCCTGTCCGTCGATATAGCGGAACTTCCGCGGTCCCTTGCCACCCAGGTCGGTGGAGTCCTCGAGGGTGGGACGGTATTGCCAGGCCCGGATAGTATCGCCGGGACGTACAGGTTGATAGTATTCATAATCATAACCTATATAGTAAAAAGTGAGGAAAAGACCGGGTTGAGTGGGAACCATGCTGGTCATTGGTGCAAAGCGTTCCATGAAGAACGGATGGCCGATAGGGGTGCCCCAGCGGGTGGCTGCGGCATAGCTTTTTAGGTTCCAGAATGGGTTCCAGGGATCATTTTCGGCGGCCGCACGGGTGAGAGCCTCGGCTGTCACCTCCGGGTCGCTGACCATGAACACCGGCATATCGTTTCTCGGTTTACACCAGCCGACTCTGGTATCTGCCTCCTTATTCCAGTTTTCAAGGATCTTTTTTTCAATTTTAGAATATACTCCGCGGATTGCCATTAATGTCCTCCTAAAGTATTATTTATTATATCTGCTGATAAACTATTACGTGCTTCTTTTTTTTTCTGACATCCAGTTCCCTCTCCTTTTATTTATTGTTAACTGTGGTTCAATGGTTGTTGACAGTAATCCATGACGTACATTATTTTGTATATTTATGATGCCATCGGGTATCAGATTATTTCATAGAGTGAAACAGTCGGTATAAATACGATATAAAAATAATGATCGAATGTCAATACTAAAAAGTAATTAAGATTGATTATTTGTAATGGTTTATATGATATAATGTCGGTTGGAAAGATACCCGGAGAGTTTAATATGAGTGACAAAGACAATCTTGTTTTCGTAAAAAAACCAATCTTGCGAAAACCTTATATCCTCTGCGGATTTAATGGTTGGTTTAATGGCGGAGATGTATCGGTGGGAGGCATCAATTATTTCATAAAGCAGTTCAAGGGCACTAAATTCGCTGAAATATCGGCTTCACACTATCACATTTACCAGATACCGGGTGTTGAGAGCCTGAGACCTGTCTTTAAGATGCAGGACGGTCTCATTGTGGAGACTGATCTACCGAAGAATGAATTTTATTTTGCGATAAATCCTGCCTCGGAGCATGATCTAATTTTCTTTCTGGGCGATGAACCTAATCTTAATTGGGAGGAATATGCCGGTACGGTGGTGAATGTAGCTTGTGAATTAGGAGCGGTCCGGCTTTTGGCTCTGGGTGGTCTCTTTGAGAGTACTCCTTATACTCGTGAACCCATGATATCATGCACCTGCACCGATGCTAAGACTAAAGCCGAAATGGAAAAATACAACGTCACTTTTTCCAATCGGGAGGGTATCGCAACATTCAATCAGATGCTTTTGTATACTTGCAAGAAAAAAGGTCTAGAAGGAATAGGTTTTACGGCCAGGGCTCCCTACTATCCGGACCATGATATAGCTATTGCTTACAGTCCGAAATCGATAAAAGCGGTCCTTATCCGGCTAAATCATATGATGCGGCTCAATATTGATTTTGATGAACTGGACGAAGCCATTAGAGACCTGGAGGGGAAGCTTAATTCTATCAGGCGACAGAATCCACAATTCAATACCTATATGGAGCAGCTTGAAAAAGATTATATAGAGAGAATTTATCAGGAACCTCTCGATATTTCCCCGAATGAAGCCATCAGGTTCGCCGAAGAGTTCCTGAAAAACAACAAAGATAAAGGTCCGGGCAGTAAAGAATAATTCACCGCTTCCCACAATATTCTAAAATCTCCGGCGTGACATAGTAATGAAATATAAATCGAAAATATCAATAATACCGGCGGTCTATTGGATACCTACCGCCGGTATTCCTGGAATATTTAATTTTAAAATAGTGAATCAGTAAACTATTTACGTAATAAAAGAGGAGGGAACCAGCTGCCATCCAGGCTTTCGGTAATGACTTTACCGCCTGGACACAGATCGAAACATTCCCGGCAGCTGGGACATACTTTAGAAGCCACTTCTGGAATAAAAGCCACTTCACGATCAGCACCTCTACCGGTGAAACCTATCGCGTTAGCTTTCTTTATTTCAGCACAGTAACGGACGCACAGGCCGCATAGGACACATCCGGTGTTTTCGCCCGAAAAGCGAGGTTTTTCCACTCCGTATTTTTTTGCCAGAGATTCGATTGGACCTGACGGACACCGGGCCAGGAGCAGTTCAAGGATCATGCGCCGTGTTCTGATCACACGTTCGGATTCTGTTTCCACAGTGAGGCCTTCCAATTCTATCGGATAGATACAGGAGGTCACCAGCCGCTTTTGTTTGTTCCTTGTTATCTCTACCATACAGAGGCGGCAGGCTCCGAACGGTGATAATTTTTCCAGATAGCAAAGAGTAGGTACCTCAATGCCTGCCTGGCGAGCAGCATGGAGAATAGTGGTACCTTTCGGTACTATTAATTGTTTGTCGTTTATGACTATTTCTATATCTTTCATGTTTACCTCATTTATTCAGATAGAATCTATTTGGCAGCACCGGCAGGTACATTTCCGGATAGTTTCACGACTGCTCTAAATTTTGCCGGGCAGACCTCAAAACAGTTTCCACATTTGGTACACTTTGTCTCGTCGATGACCTGAGGAGTATTCTTTTCGCCGCTGATGGCACCTACCGGACAATCGTGTGAGCAGATCATGCAGCCGCGGCACTTGTCCGGCTGGATATGATATGTTATCAGTTCTTTGCATACCCCAGCCGGGCATCGCTTCTCCTTTATATGGGCTTCGTACTCATCGCGAAAGTATTTAATAGTGCTCAATACCGGATTTGCTGCTGACGTACCCAGGGCACATAACGATGCATTTTTCATTAGTTCGGCTATTTCATTAAGGGTGTCGATGTCGCCATCGCTACCCTTGCCGCTGCAAATATTATTCAAAATTATCAACATTTGCCGCAAACCCTCGCGACAGGGAATACATTTACCGCAGGACTCTTCGCGAAGGAAATTTACGAAATACCGTGCGATATCAACCATGCAGACATCTTCGTCCATGACAATCATGCCGCCAGAACCCATCATGGAACCTACTTTAACCAGTTCATCGAAATCTACCGGCATATCCAGCAAGGTTTCAGGTATACACCCGCCGGAAGGACCGCCGGTCTGAACCGCTTTAAATTTCTTACCCTTTGGGATACCGCCTCCGATGTTAAAAATTATCTCCCTTAGCGTCGTACCCAGTGGTACTTCGACCAGACCTGTATTATTGACCTTGCCGACCAGGGAGAATATCTTGGTTCCTGAGCTGTTTCTGGAACCAATTTTCCTGAACCACTCCGGTCCGTTGTTAACGATCAAAGGAACATTTGCCCACGTCTCGACATTATTCAGTGTACTTGGTTTCTCACGGAGGCCGGAAACTGCCGTATGTATATACTTCGGTTTCGGCTCACCGACTCTTCCTTCGATAGCCGTCATCAGAGCACTTGATTCACCAGAGATAAATGCTCCGGCGCCACGGTGCACTTTAACATCGAAACTGAATTTAGACCCCAGTATGTTTTTGCCAAGAAGACCGTATTCCCGGGCTTGATCTATAGCATTAGTAATGTTGCTCACTGCCAGCGGATATTCCTGGCGAACATAGATATATCCCTGGTTTGCACCTATAACAAAGGCACCAATGATAAGGCCTTCGAGTACGCTGTGCGGATTTCCCTCTAACAGGCTGCGGTTCATATATGCTCCCGGGTCTCCTTCGTCCGCATTAACGATAACGTATTTTGGTTCTCCCTGAGCATTTCGGGTTGTTTCCCATTTTAGTCCGGTTGGGAAACCACCGCCGCCCCTGCCGCGCAGGTTGGCATCTTTTATCATTTGCAGTACTTTATCGCCGCCCAGTTCAAACAGAGCCTTTACCATAGCGGAATAACCGCCCAGGGCGATATAATCATCGATGCTTTCCGGGCTGATCAGCCGGTTGTTATTCAGTAATATACGTTTCTGGTTTTTGTAAAAAGGTATTTCCGAATCTTTGGCGATATTATGACCCGTCTTTGTATCCTTAAATAGCAGGCGGTCTACCAGTTTGTTTTCTACCAGAGTCCGAGAGACTATTTCCGGAACGTCCTGTCCGGTTGTCCCTAAATAACATATTTCTTGAGGGAAGATCACCACGATGGGTCCCCGCTCACAGAATCCGTGGCAGCCGGAACGACGTACCGTAACCTTATCTTTTAGCCCCTGCTTTTCGATCTCACTGACGAATGTCTTGGTTACTTCATCGGCACGGTATGCCTGGCATCCTGTACCCGAACATATTGTTACACACGGCTTGTTGTTCGTCTGTTTTGACACCAGTTCCTGCCTGTATTTTTCTAAATCCACTGGAGAGTGAAATTTCATTAAAGCTTTCTCCTCTTACTATTCATAAGCCTATTGATATGCCTAATCATAACTGGCAAAAATTTGTTTCAACTTCTGAACGGAAGGGTTACTATAATAGTCTTTGTCTACCGATACTACCGGTCCGAGTGCACAGCAGCCCAGACAGTTCACTGTCATCAAACTGAATTTTTGCTCGCTGTCCGTTTCACCGGGGTTAATGTGTACGACTTCTCTTACTTTATCAAGTATTCGAGGTCCTCCACGTACCTGGCAGGCTGTTCCAAGACATACCTGGATAAGATGGCGGCCGCGCGGTACAAGACTGAAGGCTTTATAGAAAGTTCCGATGTGATAGATCTGTGTTAAAGGAACGCCTAGTTTTTCCGAGACCCATATAAGTGCCGGTTTCGGCAGCCAGTGGCTTTGTTCCTGAATATCGAGCAATATCTGGATTAACGCTTCCTTATCGTTCTGATATTTTTCCAGAATATTATCAACCTGATTCAGTTCCTGGACTATCTGCCCTATCGCTTCGTTCTTTTTCTTGACCTGATTAAGTATCGTCATGTAGTCGATGGCTTCTTTTTCGAGGTCCTTCATCTCGTTGCAGAGAGGTGTTTCATTCAGACCGAGCGAATAATATTCGGTCATGAGTTCCAGTCCTCTTAACAAAGCATCACTTTTGGTCGGGTACATTTCCTTCAAGGATCCCTTTTTCGGCTTGGACCCTGCCTCTATAGTCTTAACTGTGGTTTTTTTCATAAATAGACTCCTTGTACCAGTATTGCTTTGGGGGAAAATTGGCTATGAATGATTGTGTCGGGACTAACAATATGAATCATTAAAGGTTCGCGTAATATTATAACTCAAGCTGTCTGAAATTACACTACTTTAATATTAATGAAAAACGATCAGTTATAATACAAACACCAGTTAATACATCTTAATAATGTATGATATCGGTAATAGTGTAACGATATAATATAAAATTATAGTTACATGAATAGACGATATATAATAATTTAGTTGATTATAATGCTTGACTTTTCTAAAAATGTACGGTCAATTATTTGAGATGATGGAAATTGCAGTGAATCAATAATAGCCCTGCGGATATTTGAATCGGCCGCAGTGCTTCATAGCCGGTTTCCCTGTGGAAAAATTTGTTTGTTATACCCCCTATAACTTATTATTAAACAAGGGAGTCTAAATGGCAAATAATTTATTACTGACCGATCTTTCTTTTTCCCAAATCGAAAATCTGGTAACAGGGCTAGGTTCACCGGCTTACCGGGCTAAACAGCTCCAGCATTGGATATACCGGAAAAAGGTAGCATCTTTTGATGAAATGTCTGAGTTGCCGCTGGCACTTCGGCAAGCATTATCGGTACAGACGCGTATTTGTGGTATAACGAAAATTAATGAAGCGGTAAGCCGTGATGGCACGGTTAAAACGTTATTCTCGTTGCAGGACGAAAAGACCGTTGAGTCCGCTTATATGCCGAATCCTACTGTTAACGGTGTTGCCCGAGCAACGGTCTGTGTTTCTTCTCAGGTAGGCTGCTCCGTTCAATGTCCTTTTTGTGCAACTGGACAACAGGGTTTTGAACGGAATCTGACTCCCGGAGAGATCATCGATCAGGTGATGTATTTTGCCCGGCGTTTCGGTAATGGTGCGGAAGAGCGTATATCCAATCTCGTGTTTATGGGAATGGGTGAACCGCTGGCGAATTTCGATAACCTTATTAAAGCTATTGAGACTCTAAACTCGCCTGATGGCTTCGGGCTGGGCGCCCGCAATATGACTATTTCGACCTCAGGGCTCGTCCCGCAAATAAAAAAATTAAGTGAAATAAAGCTGCAGGTGAATCTGGCTGTATCATTACATGCCGGCAAAAACGGACTGCGAAATCGCCTGGTACCTGTGAATAATAAATATACACTGGAGCAGTTGATTCCCGCCTGCCGTGATTATATCGATGCTACAGGCAGGCGTATCAGCTTTGAATATATCCTGTTTCATGGTATTAATGATAGCTTAGTGCAGGCACGCGAGCTGGTACATTTATTAGCTGGTCTCAACTGTCTGGTGAACCTGATAGTGGCCAATAAGACAACTTCTGGTGAATTCCATTCACCTTCTGACGAAACGGTAAAGGCATTCGAAGACGAGTTGATCAGGCTACATGTTCAGTGCACCGTACGCCGTGGTAGAGGTTTGGATATCGATGCCGGCTGCGGCCAGCTGCGGAGCCGGTATCNCAAGACCCACTAGAATATCGTTTCTATTATTTGAATATCGCAATAGNGTATGAATATACGCAACTATTTTCTCTGTTTGTTATAATTATTCAAAATATTCGGACAACATAAGATGGAAATTTCATATTACGTGGTCTACAATATAGTTACGTATGTCAAATCGCAAAGGGCAGCATCAAATAGAAGCTACTCCTGATAAAAGAGGCAAACAGAAGAGCAAAGGCAACTTGCAGGAGATAGCCCACGATCTCAGCGAAAGAGTTAAAGAACTCAATTGTATGTACGGTATCTCCCGTCTCTTTGAAAAAAACGGTTTATCTATTGAAGATATTCTCCGCGGAGTAGTTAAATTGATTCCGCCTGCGTGGCAGTACCCCGATATTACTTGTGCCAGGATTAAGATTGATAGCGAAGAGTTCAATACGGTCAACTACCATGAGACTCCCTGGTGCCAATCACAATCGATAATTGTCAATGGAAGGCATTGCGGTACGCTTGAGATCTGTTATCTTGTGGAAAAACCTGCCAGTGATGAAGGTCCATTCCTCAAAGAAGAACGCAATTTGATCCGTGTTATCGCCGAAAGATTGGGAAATATAATAGAACACGTGACCGCGGAAGAGAATCTCAGGAAGATGTATGCCCGCGAGCAGGAGTTACACAAAAAACTTCAGCTTGAAATGCAATCAAGAGTTGATCTTACTCGTAAACTGATACATGAGCTCAAAACACCACTGACGGCACTTTTAGCCAGTAGTCAGATGCTTTTTGAAGAGACAAAAAATAAAAAGCTGGGAAAACTGGCAATACATGTTTGGAACGGTGCCAATAATCTGAATAATCGCATAGAAGAGCTTAACGATGTCGTCAAAGGCGAATTGGGTAAATTGAAATTAGCCCTAATAAAGATGGATATCGCTTCGCTGCTGCGGTCCCTGGTTGAGGAAGCAGGTGCGTTAGCTCAACATTACGGTATTACGATAGACCTTAAGAGTGAACAGGACCTGCCGGAAATTGAAGCCGATCCCGATAGGATACGGCAAATTGTATTTAACCTCATAAACAACGCATGCAAATATGCAAGAGAAGGAAAGAAAATAATTATCATGGCAGTCCGGTATAACGATTTTATTCGTATAGAAGTGAAAGATTATGGCCCGGGTATTTCGAAAGCCAGACAACGTACTCTTTTTGAGCCTGGTTATCATACTGTGGATGCTGAGAGTACTGCCGGCGGATTGGGGATCGGGCTTGCTCTATGTAAGATGCTGGTTGAACTGCATGGTGGTAAGATATGGGTGGAGAGTAAATTGGGCCATGGTTCAAGTTTTTTCTTTACTCTCGCGGTGAATCACCTTTCTTGAAACAAATTGAGAATGTGGTGAATAAATGAAAGTAGTAGTTATCGAAGACGATGAAAGTATTGTCGATGTTGTAAATCTCGCGTTTGAATTTCGTTGGCCGAAAACAATATTGCTTTCCGCATCGGCAGGAAAACTGGGCATTGAACTGGTGCAGAAGGAATCACCCGACGTAGTTATTCTGGATATCAATCTGCCGGATATCGACGGGTTTACGGTTTTGAAAGAAATACGTAAATTTTCTCAAGTACCGGTAATAATATTGACGGTGCGCTCGGACGAAGAGGATATGATACGGGGTCTGGAGACAGGGGCAGACGATTATATTGTAAAACCATTCAACTATATCACGCTGCTGGCAAGGGTAAAAACCGTACTACGGCGTTCTGAGATGCCGTCTAGTAAAGAAGGCTATGCGACGTCTTTCGGATCGCGTCTGAAAATAGATTTCGTCAGCCAGAAAGTATGGGTTGACTACCGGTTGGTCAAATTAACGCCAACGGAATATAAGTTGCTTGTGCTGCTGGCAAATAATAAAGATAAAGTCATTTCTCACAGGGAAATCGTTAAGGAGATCTGGGCCGATAATTCCTGCGATAATATACAAAACATATGGATTCATATACGCCGCCTGCGTAGTAAATTACACGACATACCGCCGGAAATGATCATTAACGAACATGGCGAAGGTTATATGTTTAAAAGAACTTAGTAGCTCTTCCGACCGGTAATTACCTTCACAGATTTCCTACCAGTGATATTCCCATTCTTTACTAGTATTTATCACCGTCTCTTATTTTTCCTCTTATATATAACAAAAAAGATAGTTATTAAAATATTGACAATATATTATAGTAGTTGTAAATTTAGAGGAAACGGTAGTCGATTACCTTAGTTATTAGTATGAGTTTTAAATCGGAACGAGAAGTAGAACGGAAAATACTTGCTATCCTGAAGGTTTTAAGTAATGTTCAGGAACCTGTTGGTGCTCGCATTATAGCTCATAAATTGAAGGAAATGGGTATCCAAATCAGCGAACGCGGGGTGAGATATGATCTCAAGCTTACCGATGGACGGGGACTGACCCGTTTGATGTCTGACTGGGACGGCAGGATTATTACTAAAAAGGGGCTGAATGAAATTGAGGATGCCATGGTCAACGATAAGGTTGGCTTTGCGATTACACGCATCGAGTTACTATCGTTTCGGACCGATTTCAACTACGAAACACACACCGGGTTGATACCGGTCAATGTATCTTATTTCCCCGAAGATAAATTCTCCAGTGCCTTGAAGGTGATGGAGCCGGTTTTCAAGCGTGGTTTATGCGTAAGTAATCTGGTTGTTATTGCAAGGTCTGGAGAGCGTATCGGCGATATCAGGATACCTGAGGGCAACGTCGGTTTAGCGACTGTATGCAGTGTTGTAATCAACGGCACTTTACTGAAAGCAGGTATACCCATGGACTCGAGGTTCGGTGGGTTGCTGCAAATAAAGGACAACAAACCGGTCCGTTTCTCGCAGGTGATTCATTATAATGGCTCTTCAATGGATCCGTCAGAAATATTTATGAAAGCTAAAATGACGTCAGTTAGAGAAGTGACTCAATATGGTATTGGTCAGGTATTGGCCAATTTTAGAGAAATACCAGCAATTTGCAATCCCATCGCTGAGAGAGTTATGTCCGGACTAAAAAATGCAGGCATTAATGGGGTATTGACCATTGGGAAAATCAGCGAGAAAGTATGTGAGATCGATGTAGATTTAAATAAGATTGGCATTGTGCTTTTAGGCGGGTTAAATCCTGTCGCTGTAACGGTGGAGGCGGGAATTGAAGTGGAAAATCACAGTATGAGCACACTGGTGGATTATAAAAGCCTTGTTAATGTTTATGATTTGATGGATTAACATGCGTAACATGTGACCGGTAATAGTAACGGTAAAAGAAAGATAGGAGTATAAAGATGAACTTATTGCGTCCCAATTCCGATGAGGCGACCAGAACAACGAATCGTTCCAAGAGTGTTTCACCCAGCAGCGGTATTTGTTCCCGTTGTATCGACGGTTGTACTGGCAACTGTGAGGTATTTAAAGCTACCTTTCGCGGCCGGGAACTGGTTTACCCCGGACCATTCGGGGACATAACCGCCGGTAATGACAAAGACTACCCCATCGACTATTCCCACCTCAATATTCAGGGCTACGCTCTTGGAGCTAATGGTTTACCTGAGGGTATAACTGGTAATCCAGATACCGCTACATTCCCCGGTGTCAATACTGAGACCCAGTACGGCTGGGACAAGAAAGTAAAGATGAAATTACCCGTTTTTACCGGTGCCCTGGGTTCTACCGAAATTGCCCGTAAAAACTGGGAACACTTTGCTATCGGCGCCGCCATTAGCGGGATTACAACGGTATGCGGAGAAAACGTCTGCGGTATCGACCCCAAACTTGAGCTTAATATAAAAGGTAAAATTATATCTTCACCTGAAATGGACCGTAGAATCGAAATCTATAAGCGCTACCATCTGGGTTATGGTGAAATCCTGGTCCAGATGAACGTTGAGGATACGCGCCTTGGAGTTGCCGAATATGTCAGTAAAAAACACGGACTTGATACTATTGAACTGAAATGGGGGCAGGGTGCTAAATGTATCGGTGGTGAAATCAAAGTCAACGGTTTGGAGAGAGCTCTCGAGCTGCAAAAACGTGGTTATATTGTCACCCCCGATCCGTCCGACCCCATCAACCAGGCTGCTTTCGAAGCCGGGGCTTTTAAGGAGTTTGAACGCCATAGCCGTCTTGGTTTTATTGATGAAGAAGGATTCTACAAAGAAGTGTCTCGGCTGCGCGGACTCGGTTTCAAGCGTATCACGCTAAAGACCGGTGCTTATAGCCTTCGCGAACTGGCAATGGCTTTAAAATGGGGTTCCAGAGCCAAAATAGACCTGCTGACCATTGACGGTTCTTCCGGTGGTACCGGCATGAGTCCCTGGCGTATGATGGAGGAGTGGGGTATCCCCAGTCTGTATCTTCATTCCGCAGCTTATGAATTCGCCCATAAACTTTCTGACATGGGGGAGAGGGTTCCGGATATTGCTTTTGCCGGTGGTTTTAGTAGTGAAGACGGTATTTTTAAAGCTCTGGCTTTAGGATCACCATTCGTTAAAGCTGTTTGCATGGGTCGGGCTTTAATGATACCTGGTATGGTCGGCAAGAATATCGGTACTTGGATTAAAGATGGTAAGTTACCGCTCACTGTAAGCCAGTTTGGTTCAACTCCCGAAGAAATATTCATCAATTGGGAGGATGTTAAGAAGATTATAGGTGCCGACGAAATGAAGAATATACCTCTGGGTGCTGTAGGTATTTACAGCTACACTCAAAAATTAAAAGTCGGTTTACAGCAATTAATGGCTGGGGCCCGTTGTTTCAACCTGGCCGTAATCAGCCGCAATGAGCTCATGTCGCTTACCGATGAATGTTCAAAAGTGACTGGTATACCTTATCTAATGGATGCCTACCGTGAGGAAGCATTCAAAGTTTTGACAAGTTAATTATATCTAGTAGTTGACTGTTACGTGGATAACGGGCTCTGAGAAATCAGAGCCCGTTTGTTATTATCAGGACAAATGAGGTGTGTGTAATTACAGATCGATGACAACAATATTTAACATAACTTAGTATTGGTCTATGAAAGTGGGCAACTAAGAGTTATTGCTGTTTTCGTTTTTTGAGTGTAGCTAGAACAGGCAATTCATGCATCTCATCGTGCATTTCGCTGACGCCGGGTTTGTTCACGATTTCGACACTGGTAGCCTGCAGACCTTTTTCACCCTGTTCGGCAACATAACGGACACCTGTGCCGATCTGTAGTCTTTCCCAGTCCCCGTGCAGCATACTGTTCTGATGGAAGTAAATCTGTTCGCCTTCGATGTTCCGTAGAAAACCGTAACCGTCCGTACGTAAGAGTTTATCAACGAAGGCGTTTACTTGATTCAGCGGGTGGGCTTTTATTTCTCCTCGCTGTCGCTCCACCAGTTTTTCAAGCTGGCGTCGAGCTGAATCAAATGTACGGCGAATTACTGCCGGGAGTGGCTCATCTTTCCTTATTCCTTGCTGCGGCATCTTCAAAATTTCTTCGTCCGTTTCGACCGGCTCTTTTGCATCGCTGTGGAGTATGGAGTTTCGTTTTACTACCAGTTCGTGATTCGGCGGTATTCGTAAATCGAGCCGGACACGGTAAGGGTTACCGATTTGATGTCGTGCCTGTTCCTGTTCGATTGCTATATGTAAACTTACTATGTAATCGCATACTTTTTCCAATCTGGCAATTTGCCTTTGCAATAAACCATTGATCTCCGGAGTAGAGCCTACACCTTTATACGTTATTTCCGGTGGGATCTGCATACTGACACCTCCTGAAAATATTTTAATATAGGTCTTGTATGTTCTATATTCTTAAGTCATAAAAATATTTGTGATTTCTTGCTTAGGATTTTTCTACAGGAACTCCTCCATCACCTTTTCAATTTTTTTCGGATCGATAGCCTGTTTTACCAGGGGTATGTCGGCCGCGAACTGCTCCTCAAAAGCAGGTCGTGTTTCGTTGTACAGGACTCCAATCGGTATCCTTTCCCCCCATTCCATTGATTTTAGCAATGCTGTAGTTTTATCCGCCGGGTGGTAATCGCTGCCGAGCTTGTATACCCGTTCCCTGTACCAGCTAAATGTATTCTTATGGTTGAACGTAACGCAAGGCTGTAAAATATCGATCAATGAAAATCCTTTATGTCTGATGCCTTCTTTTATCGTATCGGCTAGATGGTCTATATCCCCTGCGAAACTGCGTGCCACAAATGTACCCCCGGCGGCAATGGCAATTGCCAGCGGATATATCGGGGGATAGGCTCCGGACGGCGTCGTTTTAGTGACGAAGCCGGGATCGCTCGTGGGTGAAGCCTGACCCTTCGTCAGCCCATAAACCTGGTTATTGTGTACCAGGTATGTAATATCATGGTTACGCCGCATCGCGTGCAGGAAGTGATTACCCCCTTCACCATATGCGTCGCCGTCTCCGCTGATTGCGATAACGATAAGTTCCGGATTGGCGATTTTAGCTCCGATGGCTGGCGGGATTGGTCTGCCGTGAAGCGAGTTGAAAATATTGCCGCGGGAATAATGCGGCAGCTTGCCGGCCTGGCCGATACCTGAGACCAGCAGGAGTTGATGAGGTTCGATATTCATCTCTACGAGAGCTTTATTTAGTGCTCTCAGTATGCCGAAATTACCGCACCCTGGACACCATGTCGGTTTTAATCCGGTGTATTCAGCAACAGTAACCATTTTAGCAGCACTCCTCTCTTATCTTTTTTACTATGCCAGCAGGTGTGAATGGCCGCCCGTCAAACCTCAGTATTGTGCCCGTGACCTGTTTGCCGGTCTCCTGGCGAATTAATCGTGCTAGTTGGCCTGTAGCGTTATTTTCTACTACATAACTGGTTCTGGATCTCTTGAGAATATCGCTCACTTTTTCTGCAGGGAAAGGCCACAGCTCGCTGAGATGTAAAAGGTTTATTTTCATTTTGTCTTCCCGTCGTAATATATCGATAGCTTCCATCATGGCTCCACGGGTACTGCCCCAGCCGATAATGGTTGTTTGTGCCGTCTTGTGTCCGTAGATTTCAGGACTAGTGATTTCTTCTTTCAGCGAAACTAGCTTGCGTAACCTCTTAAGTACTTGGTCATTCCTGGTTTTCGCGTCCTCGGTAAGGTGTCCGGTTTCGTCGTGTTCGTCTGCATCGGTGACTACCAGTGCCCGGCTTAACCCGGGAAAAGCCCGGGGTGAAATGCCGGAGGGTGTAATTTTGTGTCGCTTGTATGCTTCAGAGGCCACCTGCCCGGTAGCGCCGGTGTTTGCAGAATACAGTTCGCCCCGCTCTATNTTTATCTCTCCAGTATCGAAACGCTCTACCGTAGAATATACTGTTGCCAGGTAGTGGTCGTTTATCACAATAACGGGTAATTGATATTTTTCTGCCAGATTAAATGCTTTCACTGTCAGTTGGAATGATTCCTCTACATTTGAAGGAGCGAATACGACTCTGGGGAATTCCCCGTGATGAGCGTTCAATACGAATTGCAGGTCTCCCTGTTCGGTCCTGGTGGGTAATCCTACCGCCGGACCAGGACGCTGCCCCTCGATTATTACAATGGGAGTCTCTGTGATGCCGGATAATCCCAACCCCTCCACCATTAAGCAGAAACCGCTGCCGGATGTAGCAGTCATAGCTCTAACTCCTGCATATGCAGCACCGATGGACATGTTGATTGCAGCTATCTCATCTTCCGGCTGTACTACGGCGATATTGAATTCCCTGGATTTTGATGCCATATACTCTAATATCGGTGTTGTCGGCGTCATCGGATAAGCTGACATAAACTTGCAGCCGGCTGCAAGCGCACCCATGGCAATAGCTTCGCTGCCGTTAATAACCATTTTACGGGTGCTGGCAGGTGGAATAACCAGGTTGCCGTCAAACGGGCCATGATAGTTCAATTTTGCGAAGTCGTAACCGGCTCGTGCCGCTCTGACGTTGCCTTCCCCAATTTCGCCCCCGAATTGCTCCAGTATTATTTTAGTTATCAATTCAAAATCAAGGTGCGTCAGACCCACTGCGGCTCCCAGGGCTACGGTGTTTTCCATCAATTTGTTGCCGCCTTTTTCCTCGGCAATAGACTGCAGCGGAATACCGAATAAACGTTCATCCGGCGTTACATTCTTGTTAATCTGGTTGTCGTAGATGATTACGCCGTTGCGGGCAGTCTCGCTACTGTGAAGTCTGATGCTTTCCTCGTTCAGGGCGATAACAATGTTAATTTGTTCCGCAATAGCCTCCACCCTCCGGTGGCTGACTCTGAGCCGGAAAAAATTGTGTCCGCCCCTGATTCTGGACTCGTAGTCCTGGTCGGCGAAGATGTGAAAACCGCCTCTGGCAAAGGCTTTGGCCAGCCAGTAACCAACTGATTGTACTCCCTGTCCGGCTTCGCCGCCTACCATTATATTAAGCTCATCTAACATATTGTATTCTCCTGGAAATATTTGGGCTGCCACCATAATTACAGGTATCATAACATACAAATATTTGAAAGCACACTCGTATAATCACGTATTTTTGGGGCTATTCTGATATATACTCGGTGTATATTCCTGGTGGAAATCCAGCGCAACCGATTATCATGGCGCGACAGCGTCCTTCAGATGAAGGACGAAAAATGAAAATATTCATCGGTAGTCCTCTCTCCGAGGAGTGTGCGGAGGGGTTAATGCTGAAAGCTAATTGCTGAAAACTTTATCAATTATCGAACTCAGGGTGTTTTATTTTGGAAGATTGGATTTGATAATTAGAAATATATTATAACTTGCTACTTGTTACTTGTTGGACTATCTACAATATATCCTGATTTCGGCAGGGTGCGTATGATCTTAGGATTATTGGGGTCGGTCTCTATTTTGTTTCTTAACCGGCTTATCCATGTCCTTAAGAGCTGTACATCGTTGCGGTATTCCGGTCCCCAGGCTTTGGTCAGCAATTCCTCGTAGGTTACGAGGCGGTCGTTGTTCCGGACTAACTCACTGAGTAAAAGCCATTCGATTCGTGTCAGATGCACTTCTTCATTATGGACGTTTATAACATGTTTTTCGAAATCTATTTCAACATCCGGTAAACGAAATACCTCGGGAACTTTCCTGCGTCCGGTCGGTAAGATGCGGCGTCTTATAGCTTCAATTCTGGCTACCAGTTCGTCCGGATTGAAAGGTTTTGAAAGATAGTCATCGGCTCCCAGAGTGAGTCCTTTTATTCTGTCGGCATCGACTCCTCGGGCTGTTAGAAAGATAACCGGTATAGTGGAAAAGGTTCGCAGTTGTTTCAGGGTCTCGAAACCGTCCATTTTAGGCATCAATACATCGAGTATTATAAGATCAGGTTCTTCGGACCGTGAGATTTCGAGAGCTTCATTACCGTTGCGCGCGGTCATCACTTCATATCCGGATAGCTTTAGCTTTGAGGAGAGAAAATTCAATATCCGTTCTTCGTCGTCTACAGCCAGTACCCGAAATTGCTTCAAATCACAAATCCATCTTTATTGAGCTTCTCGACCACAAGGATATCATTTATCTCACGGGCTGTCAAAATCGAATTCCGCAGAATTCGTCCCCTTGGTCCCAATTGTTAATCCCGTATGTAACCGGGAGAAGACCCTTTCCTATCTTCTGCCGCTCATTCTGGCTTGTCCTTCCGCAGAAGGAAGTTTGTCGAAGGAAAATCCTCAAACTCCCAACCTCGAACTTCGTCAGTATTAATAAATATCTTCCTTGTAAACTTTCAACTTCTTTACTTATTTTTCCAAATCGCCGGTCTCTTTTCAAGATAAGATTTCAACCCTTCCTGGCCGTCATTTGTTTCCCAGCTCTTGATACCCAGTGAGGTTGCTTCGTCCAATGCCTCGTTCATGTCGGCTATTCCGGCACAGCGATATACTGCCTCGCGAACCAGTTTGATTGAAAGATCGCTCTTCTTCAGTAATTTGCGGGCTAAGTCATCGGCAGTTTTATCCAGTTCTTCCTCGCTGACAACCTTATTTACCAGTCCCAGTCGCTCGGCTTCTTTAGCACTGATATTATCACCTACCAGAATTAGTTCGAGGGCTTTTTTCTCGCCCATTATTCGTGGGAATAACGCCGCAGCNGCAGGAGCCAGGCCGCCCAGTTTAATTTCCGGTTGGCCAAGTTCGGCTTTTTCCGAGGCAATCGCCATATCGCAGCCGGCAACTATCTCGCAGCCACCGCCCAGTGCTACACCGTTCACCACCGCGATGCTTGGTTTACCTAGCTGTCTTAATAATCGAAATAACTTGCCGAATTCCGTCATCATCCGTGGCATCATATCACCGATATGGTCTTTAACCTCGATTCCGGCACAGAAAGCTCTATTCCCGTTACCCCGGATAAGTAATATTCGTGTCTCAGCGTCTTCGGTCAGTTCGGTAAGAGCACTGTTTATTTCGATAAGCGTCTCAAAATTAATGACATTTACCGGCGGACGGTTAACGATCAGTCTGGTAACACCGTCTTTTTTTTCTATAGCAATGTTTTTGTAGTCCACTGGTAACCTCCCGAACCGGAGCTATCCGGCAGAATATTTTGAATTATATTATATTAGAAAATCAATAATTTACCAAATGGCCTGAATCTCTATTGACAACCATTATAGACAATAGTAGACTTTAAGAGACATTATTAATTGATTGAGTATTATGGAACAAACATGAGCACTCTCATGACCGTGCAGGAGATCGCGGATTACCTGCGGGTAAATACTAAAACCGTGTACAGGCTTCTGGAGAAGGGTAAAATACCTGCTACACGGGTCGGACACCTTTGGCGGTTCGATAAATCTTCTATTGATGCATGGCTCCGGACATATTCTAATAGTCCTGTTACCGCTGACATTCTTGTTATTGATGATGACGATGCTGTTTGTGCTTTATTCAAAGAGACACTCGATGATGCGGCATACAAGGTCTCGGCTGCCCAGGATGCTCTTACTGGGCTAGAGATGGTTAGAGGACATGATTATGACATGGTATTCCTTGACTTGAAGCTGCCTGGGATGGACGGAGCCGAGTTGTTTAAGCAAATCCGTGTAATCAAACCTGAGTTGCCTGTTACCATCATTACCGGTTATCCTGATAGCGAAATAATGATGAATGCCNTGGCTAGCGGTCCCTTCGGCGTTATGAAAAAACCGTTTTCTACTACCGATATCCTTACGGCAGTAAATAATTACGTGCGTTTTGCAATGCAGAGTAAGTAGCCTTTTCATGGACATAGCTAAATAAATAGAATAGGAGGAATTCAATGGAATCGCAGGCATTACGTCAGTTGGTCAGTGAAATTTTCGGTAACAAAGAGACAAAGGAAGCATTCATGAAAGACCCGGAGAGCGTTATCTCCCGGTTTTCTCTGACTGAACAGGAAAAAAAAGCTGTTCTCAATACTCATATGAGGCTCGGGTTGGTCGATGGCGATTCGATGGTGTTGGATGATACTATCGGTCCTATGGCCATGTGGTTTTAGTATCAGTTATCTATAACTCCTTACCTCCAACCTCTGAATCTTTTATGGATTGGCAGGATAGAGCACTTGAGATTCTGAGAAAAGAAATCGAAGAAGTTCTGGTGGTTGTGCCTGTCTCCGGCAGCTTGAATAGTCTGATCAGGGAACCGCTGCAGCAAATGCGGCGCGGTTTGTATCATGCCGATGGACGGGATATTCCGTGGCCTCTTTTACCTTTAATAGTTTGCATGTCGATCAGCGGCAGGTACAAAAGGTGCCTGCCCGTTGCTGTAGCTTTTCAGTTTTTCCAGGCGGCAGCCGATGTCTTTGACGATATCGAGGATGCCGACTCACCTCATTCTCTCTGCTCCAAATACGGTACCGCAGCGGCTGTCAGCACAGCAACCACCTTGCTGGTCCTTGCCGAATACAGTCTTGCCAGGCTTAAAAATACTGGCATATCGTCTCACCTCACCGCCATTATTTCTGAGAACGTAAATTTATCCTATATCGCTGCCTGCGCCGGGCAGCACCTTGATTTGACTGTTGAAAAAATGGCGATAACTGAAGATGTGTATCTGAAGATCGCANCTATGAAAACAGCCTCACAGGTCAGGTCTGCCTGCTATACGGCGTCGATGCTGGCCGGTGCTGATGATGCTACATCCGCTGTATTTGCTGCCTTTGGTGAAAACCTGGGTATAGCTTCCCAGTTGACCAATGATATTCAGGGTATCATCCGTGGTACTGATATCGTCAGGGCTAAGGTAACACTTCCGGTGATTTATGCATTAGCTGTCTCGGAAGGAGAATCACGTTCTCAGTTGGAAACAAATTTCTCGTCTACGCACACCGGGACCGTTAACCCTGATATAATTAAGGATATCCTGTATAAGACCGGGGCTGTTCACTATGCTTCCGTGAAGACGGAATATTACCGGGACCTGGCGTTAGACTCTCTCGCAGCAGCGGAAAAACTTGGTTATAAGGTGGAGCGGTTGCACGTATTTTTGCAGTGAGGCCATTTAATGCTGGAAAAAACTGAAAATACACGGAAGATACTTCCCCAGCCGCGTTATTTGGTTAGGCTGCGACTCATTCTTTTCCTTATATTTGCCGTTACTCTCCTGATAGCTGATATCATCTTTTTTTCTCTAAGTATAAATAAGCCATATATGGGGATCGTACTCTCTAATAGTTCCGGTTTATGGCAAGTCGAAAGTGTTGATCTGAATGGCATAGCCTACCAGCAGGGTATGAGCACTGGGGAGATACCTATCGAAGTCAACGGACAACCCGCAGCAGCTTTTTTAGAAAAATATACGGGAGCCGGTGAGGTGTACGGCGCTATAATAGAAAATTTGACTGTCTCCGATGCAACCGGACGAATTGAATCCGCTAACCTGCAAAGTAGCTTTCCTTCTACTAGTGCGGTAGCTGAATTAACGATGTGGTTCATCACCTGTCTGACCTTCTGGAGTATCGGTTTTTATGTATTCTTACGCAGGCCGGACAAGGCGGCACCGCGGCTTATGACCCTCGCTGGGTTATTCTTCGGTTTGACACTGAGTACTGTGATGGCAGGAGAAAGAATCATTCCATTTGCCGCTCAAATTTCAGCTTGCTCACTTGCTATCAGTCCTGCGATATTGTTACATTTTTTCCTGGTACTGCCGGCAGAGCGCGAATGGCTGCACAATAAACCATTGTTATATCTGATATATCTTCCCGCGGCTATCACCATTGCGTTGTTTCCTATCGTGGGGTTCGAAAACGGCCAGCCATTGCCCTGGTTTCGCAACGTCAGGCTAATGTTAGCTGTCTTAACGTTGATGGCCGTTGGGGCAGTAGTAATCTATAATTATGTACGGGCAGGGTCTCCCCGTACTAAGCAACAAATGAAAATCATGCTGATAGGAGGATTGTCTTCTCTGGTCCCCTTTTTGGTATTGAACTTCCTTTACACCGAAGTCTGGAAACAGAATGGTGTTCCTTTTGGAGTACATGTACTGTTTATTTCTTTGATCCCGGTTAGTATGGGATATGCAGTGATTACTCAAAGATTGCTGGATATCGACATTATAATCAGGCGTGGCGTTATATATGGTACCATTACCGTGATCATGGCCCTGATTCTGGGGCTGGCTATCTTTTTTATCTTGAGTTACCGGACGGCCGTCGATATTCCCGAGCAGGTCATTCTGGCACTGGTGCTGGGCGGTACCGCTACTTTTCTCTTCGGTCCGGTCTCGAAAGGCGTCGAGTCGGTCGTAGACCGCCTTTTCTATAAAGACAGGTATGATTACCGTCAGATAATCCAGAATCTGAGTAACTCGCTCAACTCTGTGAAAGGCTTCTCTGAAACGTCCCGGCTTATTGTCGGGACTACTGTCAGCACATTAAACCTTTCCGGAGCCGCCCTGTTCGTTAAAACGTTGTCCGGTCCGTTTGAGATAAGTGCATCTCAGGGNTCCTATGTGTCTTCTGATACGCAGANNATGTTGTTATCCTTGATTTCCGGACCGGAGATGATAAAATTTCCCGAATCGGCTTCTAGTGTTATTCCTGAAGTTGAGTATCTTGTTCCTTTCGTTACNGGAGATATCGAGGTGGGTATTCTCTGTTTATCTCAAAAAGCCAACCGGCAGAAATATTCTTCAAATGATGTATACTTGATTCAGGGTATTTCTCTGGTAGCCGCTTCCGCTATCCGCGGTGCTATGCTCTCCCGTGATGTCAGCATGCGCGATACCTTTATTACTATCGCTTCTCACGAGCTCCGCACTCCCTTAACGACGATAATTGGCTTTTCCGACCTGTTGATGCGGCGAGACCCTGCTGAATCTACTCGTAAACAGTGGGCTCACCGGATTTACGATAGCGGTAAGCGTATCACCACCATGGTGGACAACCTCCTTAATATCACGCGTATCCAATCCGGTAAAGCCGCGTTAAAAATAGAGCCTGTAAATTTGGCTGAAGTACTTAACGAACAGTTGGAGATGGTAAAAGAAAGTACGGATAAGCATTCCTTCATACTTGATTTGGATAATAGCCTGCCCAGGGTGCTTATCGATCGTGATAAATTTGGTCAGGTTATCAGTAATCTGCTCAGTAATGCCGTCAAATACAGCCCCGAGGGCGGCTGTATTACGATATCTGCCGGTAAAAAGAACGGGCATAAACGCGTCATTGTTTCGGTGACCGATGAGGGTATGGGCATCAGCCCGGACGACCAGGCCTCATTGTTTACAACCTTTCACCGTATACAGCGTCCGGAAACCAGAGGCATTCAGGGCAGCGGCCTCGGTCTTTATATCGCCAAAGAGTGGACGGAGGCTATGCAGGGGGAAATCTGGCTTAAGAGTGAACTCAACAAAGGTACTACGTTCTTCGTCGCTGTCCCGGAGGATGATTCTTAAACCTTATATCATAAATAAGTCTAGTTGATCCTGTATCCAGAATTAAATTATTGGCTTTGCCATTAAGTATTTATCTTTGGGTTGTATAGCTACCCCTTCAGCCACCCCATCCGGAAGAATATCCATATCATTGTTGCCATTACTACGCCAAGCAGAGCAAATACCTGCCAGAGTTGTATATCCCACGGGTTACCCAGGATATTGCTGCCGAGCAGCCCCAGTATCCCGGGCAGAATACTCAAGCTTGATAATACCGCAATAACGCGCATGACCCGGTTCATCTGATAGGAGGTCGTATTTATATACAGGTCAACCAGGGATTGTAAATCGTCCCGTGCATCGGATGCTGTATCATAAAGATAGACCGTTTCATCCAGCAGCATATCAAATATTTTTACATGTTTTTCGCCGAATCCTTCCAGCGGCAGACGCCTGGATGTGATCATATCGATGATTTCTTTCAGGTGCAGCAGCGAAGGCACCAATTGATTGACTTCTTTGCGGAACTGGAAGGCGGTTTCCAGAAAACCGGGCGGCCGTTTGTTGGAAGGTACACTTTCCAGTTTCATCAGTTCCGTTTCCAGCACCCGGGCGATCTGTTTNTCCTGTTCAAGAATAAATTTAAGAATCGTATACAGGATAGAAACGATCAACGGTTCCTCAGCGGAATGGACCTTTTTAGCTCGCTGCAGGATCAGGTCAAAGATATTACTACCCGTTCTTGATAGCGTGATAATGTTTTGTCCGCAGCATATCACAAGTATCCCATTTCGCTTTACGTAAAATTGTTCCGGTTCCGAGCGTTCTGTGATCACATCGGCAATACGGGTAAATATCATCGCAAAATGCTCAAAATAATCCACTCGCGGGTATGATTCCTCGGAGAGTTCGCTTTCAAGTATTATCCTTGGTATGCCCAGAATTTCGCTTAGCCTGTCCAGATGTACTTCTGAAACACCTGAAATGTCTACCCATGTTTGAGACGGGTCTNCGAGATATTCTTTCATCTTGTCGAGTGTCACATTGATATAGGTNTTTTCCAGTCTATTATCCATTACGCGGACGCTTATGGGTAGTACTTCTTTTTGTATATACCTTGCACTTACCGATTTCATTTGGATTCTGCGGTCTACTGTCCGGCTGCCAATGGCAGCCACCCTTACGATTCTTATCAGCCGCAGCAGCAGCGGATAAAAGCCAAACTTGCTGTTAAGCAGCGGCAAGACACTCACGATGGAGATAATGACAATGAAAAAGTCAAGTATTCGCCATGGATTAAGCACGTGTTTAATAATGCTGGGAGCCAGTAGAGCTTTAGCCATGTATTCGATCACAAATACGCCGAGGACAAAGTAATCGGAATATATAAAAAATGAATTTAGTCCTGCCGGTATATTTACGAAAACAGGCACCAGTATTAACGGTATCATAACTATAGCCAGGAAGATCATCAGGCTGTCGGGCAGGATCAGGTCTACTATCTCCCGAAAATAGGCTCGGCGGTCGGCTTTTACCTTATTTTGCTGCGGTGACGTTACAGTTTCTACCATATTTATCTCCGCTTAATAACACAATACTTGTTATATATATTAATACAACAGGTATGGCTAATTAAATTCTCTGATTCTTCGCTCTTAAATAAAAGAGGCACTGCATTGGGTTAGCTTCATAACAGTGCCTCTCACCGTGATTCTGATTGGAATATAAAACCTTCAATTTGGCGGCCAATAGTCGTCACATTACGTTATTGTCCCTTTACTATTCTGCATGTCCGTTTCTATTGGAAGATCATAATTAACGATCGGACCTCTGCGAGAGCGTATCTACTTGGCGGCACTCTGGATATTTATTCCGGTGTCTCCTTCGCTATTAACCACATAAACCAAGCATAATTTGGTTTCATTGTTCTTTTGGAAGGACCCATATGACATTTCTTCAGAATCTAGCCACATCATCTTAGTCCATCCATTGGCCGGCATTTTTTCCTTGTAGAAATCGACCACCCCAGTGTAATCATCGGATGTAGCATAAAAACGCCATTCAATTTGGGAAAAACTTTCATCTCCACCAACCGACATCTCAAATCCTGAATCCTCTGCCGCATGAGCATTGGGATAAACCGGGATATCACTCCATATATCGCCGGTGCCCGGAACAATCGCAGTTGTGTCGGTAGAAGACGGTTCCGATACGGTTGTCGATGTTTTTGTTGTAGAACTTCCTGCGGTATTAGTTGTCGGTTTTGTCGCTGTCGTGGTTGGGGCGGTGCTGCTGGTTTGAGTAAATTTAATCATATTATCAGGATCGAATACGTTTCTATCAGAAGTTTCAACGTTTTGGATGGATCCATAAAATTCCAGAGTCTTGTAGTTACTACCCGGTTTTGAGATTTGAGGACCCCAGTCCAGCTCGATGGCATACTGCAAGTCATATATTCTCATGGATATATTTTCCATAAATTGATTTGCTCCTGGTGATGCGTAACTCCATACAAGGGTCCCGTTACCCTCGGTCCGGTTCTCTTTGAGAAAATCAATATTTACTGCTTCCCCGTCCACATCCCAAATAAGCGTACCCGAATAGGCATACTTGCCGGTAGGTTTTCCCTGGACTTGCTCATCACTTACCAGCATCACGCTGTTGACCTCAATATTTATTTTCTTACCGGCAAATANTGAGGATTCTGTATTCGGTACGGTGGCCTCCCATGCTCCTAGTAACCAGTTTTCACTCCTTAGAAGTCCGGATGTCGTCGCGGCTCCTGAAGTTGATACATTTGAGAGCATTGTCGTCCGGTTGCTGGTTGTTCCCGTTGTTCCACCGCTGCAACTCGAAACAACCATCAAGCCGATGAAAATGGCACCTGTTAGCAGTAGTGATATGAATCTTTTCATTATTTACTCCTGGACTTTATTCTTGTTACTTATAATTATTATGGTGTGCTGCTACTATGGGTCCTGTAGCGAGTGTTGATAAATAGGTTGTGGGAATCAATGCAAGGAGATGGGTATTACAACCAGGAATCAGTCAGTGTTGTTCATCAAGTCTCCTTTTTTCACCGCCGTCGAAATCTGNTTAACCAGTCACTATGCGGATGACTAAAACGTTATTATGAGTTTACCATATCCAGGTAAAATTTAAGTAAATAATAATAAGGAGAAAGTAAATAATTTGTTAATATTTATGGTTTGACAATAGAAGCGTTTACGTCTCATGTCCAACGTCTAGGGCTAATATACGTAAAGTTATTTTGCCTAGTTTATCCTTCTGGTATGTCCCACCCAGTATTTCTCCCGCAACTCAGCTTTCTTGATCTTGCCGGTCGCTGTCTTCGGGAAGGACTCGTAGAAATCTACAGTTTTGGGCTTTTTGTAGCTGGCCAGCCGTTCTTTACAAAAATCGATCAGCTCTTT